>Ga0115567_10004227_pt1 | contig 14040 bp, 12 predicted proteins | sample COGITO_mtgs_1204_2_FD_88679 | JGI IMG/M metagenome (GOLD analysis project Ga0115567, IMG submission 88679) | Pelagic marine microbial communities from North Sea - COGITO_mtgs_120412 | ecosystem: Environmental > Aquatic > Marine > Epipelagic | place: Germany:Helgoland, sampling site Kabeltonne...
AATAGCTAAGGCTAGCGCGCAAAGTGTAAATGACTTTAGTTTCATTGTGACTGATCCTTGCCCAAATATTTGGTTGAGTACGAGTAGTGTGTGTCTCTATTTTGTGTGCGTGTTAAACAAAAATCGATCTACTTATTCACTCTTGTGTTAAGGGTAAGTTTGTTAAAAAAACCCAACTCGGGATAATAAACAAACTTAATGGCGCATCGATGAAAAATTTCGCCACCTTGCTAGGGCGCTAATATTCTACATATAATTAACAATGCGTTATCTTTTCCTTTACACACTGTATTGAAAACAGTCAAACTTGTAAAGCTGTCTTACCAATATTTTAATAACTAAATTAAAGAGTAATTCGAAGAATGTATTATTTTAAAAGCAACAATATGATTTATATAGGATTTTTAATGCCAGCACGCTAGTTAGCAGTAAATTCAAATACCCAAGTGGTATAGACACTTTCGTCTGCCTCAACTTTATTCTCCTTTGGAGAGAACCTTAATTGATGCGCAGCATTTAATGCTTGGGCCTGCCAAATGCCTTTTGGTACAGATTTAACTACTTCAAAGTTAGATGTATTGCCCTGAGCATCAATGATAAAACCCACCTCTATAATTCCGTTTTTCAGCGGCTCATTTTCTAGGAGATTAGTAATAGTAAAAGCGGCACTAGTTTGGGTAAAGTATTGATGCAAATCAGCCTGTTTTACAAACACCAAATTGTCTGTAACAGACATTCTTTCAGTTAATTGATAACGTGAACACTCGACTATATTTGTCTTTGCTGCAGTATGAATTCGCTTGACCACCATAATATCGCCGTAGTCATTCTCACTCAGCACAACTGGATCACATCCGAGTAGACCAAACAACTTACCTGTAGTATTGCTATGGCCTACTACTAATTGGTTTTTGTTACTTGTTAGCAGTCGCGCCGAGAAGACGTCAAGTGCGCTTGGGTTATAAATTTGAGTAGGCGTATTGAATAGCTCAGATAAAGGAGCAGCCGTTTGCTTAGTGCGCTTATAATCGGTGCTGAATATCGACCCAATGTTTTTATTTTTTAAGTGTGTCTGAAGACGTTTTGCATTCGCACGCCCTTGCGGGCTTAGCGAAACGTCTTTGCCACTTTGCGCTGTAGCAATTTGCTTTTCGAAATGACGGACTAGATAAATTTCACTCACCGTAGATGGTTTGTCAGTTTTCCCACAGGCGGTAATCAGCAATATGCCAATAATTCCCGTTAAGCACTTATTAATCATTATATAAATTTCATTACAATCTTGAACAACCAAAAACCAGCAATGGCAAATTGCACTAAAAACAGCAGAAACCTTACCGTAATAGCGATATTACTTACCGATATAAGATGCACGCACGATTGCGCAATGCGCGCCGCTATAACCAAAAACGCTAAGCTATTAGTGATGATTGACGAATTAGTAGCCAAAGCAAGTAGCATAGGTGCTACTACGAAAATAGCCGACTCGTAGCAATTCGCATGAGCCCGAGTTATACGCTGACCGAAATCACTAACATCATTACCATTAGGATCAAATTTTAAAGATGTACGATTATTTTTCTTGTTCGACACTGAGCGATAAATAGCTAAGGCTAGTAACAGCAGCATTGTCCACACGATGTAGGCACAAATCGCTAAAATTGTTGCGTTCATGAATAAGCTCTCTTATTTGTTTTTGTAACTTTCTATTAGAGCACAACTCATTGATAATTTGCTACGTCTTTGAGGCCGCAATCCAATTATCAATTTTTTGCTCTAAAATCGACAGTGGCACTGGACCATCTTTTAGCACTTCATCGTGAAATCCTCGATAATCAAAGTCCTCGCCCATTTCATCCATTGCTTGTTGTCTTAATTCCATAATTTTCAGCTTACCCACTAAATACGCCGTTGCCTGGCCCGGCAGGGCAATATATCGTTCAATCGCTTTTATGGAGTCATTTTCTGAGTTTGGCGTATTAGTCACCAAATAATCTATTGCTTCTTCTCGCGTCCACTTCATTTCATGCAAACCTGTGTCGACGACTAACCTGCATGCTCGCCACAACTCCATTGCTAAACGGCCAAAGTTTGAATACGGGTCTTGATAAAAGCCCATGTCTTTGCCGAGTTCTTCGGTATATAAACCCCAACCCTCTGTGTAGGCTGTGAAAGACAAGTATTTCTGGAACTCAGGAATGCCGTCAAGCTCCTGTGCGATAGCACGTTGCATATGATGTCCAGGAATACCCTCATGATAAGCAAGTGCTTCCATTTGATAAGTCGGCATGTCGCGCATATTAAACAAGTTAGCGTAGTAAGTGCCCGGTCGGCTGCCGTCTTTCGCAGGACTTTGATAAAATGCTTTGCCCGCCGAGCGCTCTCTAAAGCTTTCAACTCGTTTAACGACCATTGGCGCTTTTGGTGTTAGTCCAAAAAATTCAGGAAGTCGTGCTTCAATTTTGTCTATATAAGCTTTAGCTTCCTCCATATATTGCTTACGACCTGCGTCGGTAGCCGCATAATAAAATTGGTCACTGCCGCGCATAAATTCGAAAAATGCGGCTAAATCGCCAACAAAACCAACCTCTTCCATAATACTGCGCATTTCATTATGAATACGAGCAACGTTTTCAAGCCCAAGCTCGTGTACTTCTTGTGCATCTAAGTCAGTTGTTGTATACCAGTTTAAACGATTTTTATACCAATCGCTGCCGCTGGGCAAGCGCCAGACACCGTCACCTTCGGGCGTTAGAGTGCTTTGTTTCTCAAGCTCAGCAATTATCTTTTCATAAGCCGGTTTTACTGAACTTAACAACGCTGCATTAGCGCTATCAATAAGCGCTTGTTTCTCGTTGTCGCTAATGGCTAAGTCATTCACTTTTGAAGAGAAGTCAGCCAGTATTGTTGACGCTTGCTCGCCTTCAACAAAAGGCTGACCCTTCAATACATTCTTCGATGCTTCAATCATTTGTAGGTATGACCATTTGGGCGGGAATACTCCTAGCTTTTCTCGAATTTGCATTTGTTTAATCACTTGGTTAAACAAGGGGAAAACATTCTGTATTCTACTTACGTATGCTTTAGCATCACTCACATCCGAAACTTTATGAATATTAATTAAAAAACTCGGCACCGTTGTATGCCATGTGCCCATTTGATGCATGATATAGCTATGATGGGGAAATGCATCGTTAGCGGCTTTGCGCTCTAGGTCGGTAATAAACAACTGTAAGCTTAATAGTTCACTTGCGGTAAGCTCACTTTGATCAAAAGACTTCGCTTTAGTCAGCGCTTGCTGACGGATTTTTTTCGATTCTTGAGAAAACTCCTCAGACACATCGTTCCATTTATCGTAATCCCATTTAAGGCCTAAACGACTTTGCATCATAGGTGAGCGCTTTAAATTTTGCTCAAAACTTTGCTCGAAAAATGTCATTAGCTGCGCTGACTCGCTCTGCTGCTCCTGTGCAACCATGCCTTGGCTAGTAGATTCTTCAGTGGCAGGGCTACAAGCAATACTAAGGGATAGAACAACAAAGCAAAATGTCGCGTTTATGAGCAAATGCAGCGGGCTAGGTGTAGATTTGAACAGCATGATTAACTCCATACCTTATGGTTATATTGAATTTTATATATTACACATGTTCGCTAAACTTTGTTTAGCCAATTGCAGCTTTGTGCCCCGCAAAAGTCAAAAAAAACGCTAAATTGTCAATCTACAAACACTAGCTTAATTTACGCGCTCGCAAGCTTTTGCCTTTCACTCGTTTTTCTCGGAAAAACAACAGTGCTCGCTTCACGCTACGTTGCTTAATCGCAATATACGCTTTGTCGTGAGTGATTTGCATTTTGCCTATGTCTTCTTTGGCTATTTCAGCTTGTTTTATTAGTGCGCCGAGTAAATCACCTTTGCTAATCTTTTGTTTCTTACCGCCGTCTACCAGCACACATTCGTGGGTGGGCAATACAATTCGATTAGAGTGAAAGCGCAGTGCCTGTATATGTTTGACCGGAATATGACTGTTCGTGTCTTGGGCAATTTGCGCTAGGGCCTTTTGCTGAGTTTCATGAATTAGCGTAATGGCGGTGCCGGTTTGTTCTGCGCGGCCTGTTCGCCCTATCCTATGGGTATGAGTTTCGGCAGAATCAGCAAGTTGGGCGTTAATGACCAAATCAACTTGGTCTAAATCTAAACCCCGGGCGGCCACATCGGTCGCAATAAGCAAGTTGCTGCACTTTAAGGCAAATTGCGTTAACACCTGTTGTCGCTGTGCTTGGGTTAAATCGCCATGAATAGCCTGCACGTTAAACCCTTTTTCTAATAGGTCGTCGGCTAGTTCTTGAGTTTGCTGTTTAGTTTGGCAGAACACCATACAGGAAGTCGGCTGGTGCTCTGTTAGCACCGCTGCTACAGCGTACACCATTCTGTCATCTTGTAAGGTATAAGCGAGTTGCGTAATTTGCGTATGTTGTTGGTTATCTTCAACTTCGATAATGGTTGCTTTGTGCAAATATTGTTTGGTCAATCGTTCAATTGCCCCGCCATAGGTAGCTGAGAACAGCATTGAGTGGCGCTCAGCAGGCAGTGCACTTAAAATCCAGCTCATTTGATCGCTAAAGCCCATATCTAAAATGCGGTCAGCTTCATCTAACACCAGCGCTTTTACGCCACTCACATCCAGTTTATTTTTGCGAATAAGGTCCATCACGCGACCGGGCGTGCCAACCACAATGCTAGGCGCATGTACTAAGGACGCGATTTGTGGCCCAATTGAAACGCCGCCAACTAGCGTGAGTACTTTAGTATTAGGGTGTTGTTTAGCTAACAAGCGCATTTGCTCAGCCACTTGTTGAGCAAGTTCACGGGTTGGGCAAAGCACTACAGTATGCACGCCCGAATGTCCGTTTTCTTGGTCAGCAATTAATTCGTTTAGAATAGTAAGCCCAAAGGCTAAGGTTTTACCCGTGCCCGTTTTTGCCATGACCGCAGCGTCTTTACCACTTAAGAGCACCGGTAAACATGCTTGCTGCGTTTCAGTCAGAGCAGTATAGCTCAGTTCGCTCAATGCTCCTTGCAAGGCTGGTGCAAGTGTCAGGGTCGTAAAAAGCTCATGCTTAGTTGCTAGTGTGTTCGTAGGAGTTGTCATGATAGTTGTCATATTGTTTGTGCTAGTTTCCATCTCAAGGTTTGCCCTGCATAAAACGGAACAATCTCTTCTTTCGCCTCATGGATAACGGGATTATGGCTAAGTGCTTTGCGGCTAACGATTTTTCCAACTGACGATTTTTCGTCCTGAATAGCGCTTGTAGGTAATGCTATAAGCTTGGGTACTTGCCAAGATTGTTCATTCAGCGTGATAGTACTCGTATTACGTGGTAGGCCGTAGAAGTCTGGTCCGTAATGACTGGCGAAGCCTTCTAATTTATCAATAACACCTAAGTCGTCGAACACTTGGGCGTATAGTTCTATAGCACTCCAAGCGCTATAGCACCCTGCACAGCCGCAAGCTGATTCTTTTTTATGTTTTTCGTGGGGTGCAGAATCGGTGCCTAAGAAAAATTTAGACGAACCTGAAGCAACTGTTTGTTGTAAGGCCTGTTGATGAATATTGCGCTTAAGTACCGGCAAGCAGTAATTGTGTACATGCACGCCACCTACTAATAAATCGTTACGGTTAAGCAATAAATGCTGCGGCGTAATAGTCGCGGCAACAAAGCTCGTTGAGGCTTTCACAAAATCGGCGGCATCTTTTGTTGTGATATGCTCAAACACAACTTTTAGGGCTGGAAAGTCGTTGACAATGTCTTGTAAAAACGCGTCTATAAACGCTTTTTCACGATCAAATATATCAATATGATTTTCAGTGACCTCGCCATGTATAAGCAGCAACATGCCCACTTCCTGCATTTTTTCAAATACTGGGTACAAGGTCTTAATGCCTTTTACTGCTGCATCAGAATTTGTTGTTGCCCCAGCGGGATAGAGTTTGCACGCTACAATACCCGCAGCTTTTGCTTTAGTTATCTCTTCAGTGGTAGTGTGATTTGTTAAATACAGCGTAACCAGTGCGTCAAAATCGGCGTCAAATGGTTTATCTTTGGGTACAGCTGCCTGTATTCGGGCTTTGTAGTCGAGTGCCATTTGCGTAGTGGTTACGGGAGGAACTAAATTTGGCATCGCAATTGCGCGTTTAAAACAGCGTGATGTCGCCGGCACGGTTTCTAGTAACATCTGACCATCGCGAAAATGTAAATGCCAATCGTCTGGTGCTTGAATAGTTAATGTTCGCATGCCGAGCTTACCTTTTTACCTTATTGTGTAACATTGTGTAGCGATGAACTCCCGCGTTAGCGCTAGCCAAGCAGCGGGATAGTTGCCGTGCTCATGAATGGCGAGATTATGCCTGAAATGCCGTTTAATTGCACATGGTAAGCACTTTGTATTAAGGTTATTTGTCGTTCTTAGTCGCTCTTTGTTGCTCTTTGTCGCTCATAGTCTTTCTTAGCCGTTGTTTTATCGCTATGGCGAATACATTGATTAGTTTATACTGCAATTGGAAGTTTTTGGTATTTCCCATTGTCTCTATATACATAACCAATAAACATTCAAGCAAAAAATGGCATATTTGTGCACGCTATTATTTGACGAATACACACTATAAGGTAAAACATCTATCTTTATGAAATTACCGCAATTCGGGATTAACAGCACAACGTTGAAACGTGATTTTAGGAGCTGTAACTTTGCCACCAACCACCCCCTACACCATTAGTTTAAGCAACCTCGTTGCCAGTCCATCTTTTATGACTAAAGGACTCATTTGGTTTTTAGATAGAATCCTCGGGATCGCTAAAATGAATAAGCTATATCATTTGCACAACATGGAGGGATTGAGCAAAGAAGCCTTTATAGACAAGTTTATTGCACTATTTCAACTGCAAATAACAGGCATTGAAGCACTCCAAGAAAAGATCCCAAAAACAGGCCCGGTAGTGATTGCCAGCAATCATCCATTTGGTGGGATTGAGGGCGTTATTTTAGCCCGTGTTATTGGTGAAGTTCGCCCTGATTTAAAGATACTCGCTAACAAAGGTTTAGGTATTCTCAAAGAACTGACCGACTACTTTATATTCACCAATCCGCTGTCAGAAAAAGATCCACAAAATGCACCTTCTTTACGCAAATGTATAAAGCATGTGAACAATCAAGGCGCTTTATTGGTTTTTCCAGCAGGGCGCGTGTCCTATTATCAGCCCGAGAAAAAGGCTATCAGCGAACACTCGTGGAACAAAATTGTTGGGCGTTTAGTTGAAGTGGATGGATGTCAATTTGTGCCGGTGTTTGTTAACGGAACAAATAGCAAGTGGTTTTACCGATTGGGCCGTATATATTATCGATTGAGGATGCTAATGCTTCCTCGTCAGATATTAAACAAAAAGGGAGCGCAAATAGATTTAAATGCGGGAATGCCTATAAAATCGAGATTAATTAAAGGTCAAAACTATCAGCAAAAGGCCGACATCTGTCGTTTGTTGTCGTACACACAAGACAATAAATGGCATTACGACTGGCCTCCAAACAAAGTACTGACTCAACAACCTTTGATTGCGCCAGTCGACTCTGCTGTAATTTCGGCTGAAATAAAGGCCCTGCCTAAAGATCAGTTATTGTGCGAACACGGTAATTACAGCGTGTATTTTGGCTATCAATCTCAAATGCCCAAGGTAGTAAACGAAATTGCAAGACTACGAGAGTTAGTATTCAGGCAGCACAATGAAGGAAGTGGTGAGCCCCTAGATACAGACCGTTTCGACGCGACCTACACTCACTTGTGTATTGTCGAGCATCACTCTAAAATAATGGGCGCATATAGAATGGGTCGAACTGACAAGCTACTAGCTCAAAACGGTCTTGATGGTCTTTACTTGCACAAAATGTTTTCCTTTGAACCCGACTTTGTTAATCGCAACACGCCTTGTTTAGAAATGGGCCGTTCATTTCTTATCCCTGAATTCCAAGGCTCGTTTCAAGGTCTATTGCTGCTATGGCGAGGCATTTGCACCTTCGCCTATAAGTTTCCGCAGTACCGTACTCTTTATGGCACGGTATCTATCAGCAAGCTATACAGCCCAAAAAGCGTTAAATTGATAGAACAATTACTAATAAAAGAGGCGCATCGAAAGCATGTAATGCCACGAGATGCTTTCGAGTTTAACTTGCACCGCGAATTTGTAGCGCATAGTAAACATCAAGACTCAGCTAACAGTTTGCTAGACAACTTACCAGCCTTACTAAGCACCATAGAGCCCGATGGAAAAGGTATTCCAATCCTCGCCAAGCAATATTTAAAAATGGGAGCGAAGTTTCATGCCTTGGGGATAGATACAAGCTTTAATCACACACCAGGCCTACTTTTAAGTGTTCATTTGCCGAGCTCTCCCGACAAGCAACTTAAAATGTATATGGGCAAAGACTTCAAACGGTATGTGGACTATCAGCCGAATTAAGTTTAGCCATCAATTAAACGTTTCTGCTAGTTCTTTTTAGTATAGGCCGCGATAATCACAATACGCTGACCGTTTACTTTACCCTCAATATGTAATGGGTTGTCAGACAAACTAATATTTCGAACTGGCGTGCCGCGCTTGGCGGTGAAGCTAGCGCCCTTTACGTCTAAATCTTTAACAATGGTAACCGCATCACCGGCTTGCAATTTTACGCCATTTACATCTACAGTCGGTTCGTTGTTTAACGCTAAACCTGTTTGTGCCCATTGCAGCAACTCATCTTCCAAGTAAAGCATATCTATCGCGTCTTGTGCCCAGTTTTCGGGTACGCAGTTGTGAAGTAAACGGTAACTTAATACTTGTACTGCAGGCGTAGGCGACCACATGCTATTAGTTAGGCATCGGAAGTGCTGTAAATCACAGTCTTCTTGCGCAGCAATATTTTTTAAACACACAGCGCATAGATGCACGTGCGAATTGGCCGTAGTATCAGGTGAGGCTGGCACTAGGAAGGGTGCTAGTGGCGCCTCAGATTGACATAGTTCACATTGATTATTATTGCGTTGACTCAGCACTTTCTGCATGATTAAAAAACCTTAAAATAGTTGATGCTATTCTAGCACGATGAACATCTATTAGGTAAGCTAGCTGGGGCTCGGATATGAAAGTATGCAAGGCAATCACAGTGTTAAATAGATTAAACTTACAAACTCAGTGTGAGCGTAAAGTGCGGATAAATAATACTAAGAGTCTGCTTGTCACAGGAATAAAGTTCGTAATTTCCATGTTGGAATCAGTAACAAAAGGATTGTTTCGAAGCCGTTCATTTGAAACGGTAACCTACGTCGGTGAGATTAAATCCTATGCAGTTTTATTGATATGGCTTATGGTTGCGGGCGCATAGCCAAAAAATTCAGGGACGATTATATTTTGCATGCTACATATTATGCGAACAAGGGCAAAATGATGTATCGCATGGCTACTAGCAAAAACAAGCTCGCGCTCTAAGGTTGACTGGCACGTGGTGGTATGAGTCCGGCTTACATCAACTTCAGTACTTACTTTAAGAGGTAAATCTAAGTCTTTATCATTTACATTGCTTAACCAATGCGAAATACTCTCAAAGCTTTCTACTGCCGCCGCAGGAAATTGTTCCACGTTGTTATGCCTGTGGCGCACGTTGTAATCGACAATGCCATTAGTATGACCGTTCATCAACGCCAAAAAATGGTCGATAATATGACGCATGTGCGACCCAATACTACTTGGAAAATGTGGTGGCAATTTATGCTGGTATTCTCCAAGGCTGACGCCGTCTAACAAATCGATCGCTTGACGCACAATGCTTACATAACTATTCGACATACCTACCCTTTCTATTCTACTACAGACTGCTATTAAGATACTCTAAATGAATTACTTGTGCTTTTTATAGCGCTTAATCCAACAATTAACTTTGCAAACTTCTATCACAAGGAGTCACATAAACTCCACCACAAGTTTAGACCTTAATTATCACGAATTTATTTCATAAGTATCATAATACGCACATTATTCTAACCTGAACTTGGGACAAGAAATAGCGCAAGTTTTACAAGTGCGATAGAATTCAAACTGTTACATTCAGTTTTGCTGTTGGCTATTTCTTATTCCGAGTTGACCTTATTCTACACTAAAAATAATTAATCACGAAGAATGCTGAGACACTCCTTTTGTAATGAGTAGCCACTTTGCCATTAAATATTCGGCAATAATCGTGAATATAAAGGCAGTAGGCATCCACACCAACAGTCTTTGGACATCAACAAACACGTGTTGTTGAATAAAAAACGTTATGCCCAAGCTTGCCAATATCGCTACTACTATGGCAAGAATGGCCACGCTATAAAGTAAAGCATTGCTTATGTTAAACTGAATACGCGTTTTGCACTTTGAGCATTTAATCATGTTTGGCAAGCCTGCTTGCATGAGATCAGTGACTTTTATCGGGGTTTGGCATTTAGGACAGTGCGTATTCATTAGCGGCAACTTCTTTTGTAATGTTCGTCTTAGACTGACAGTGGAAACAGTTGATATATACATTGTAATATAATGCGATTACCTTGCAAACAACAGAATTGTCAATGACTGAACATCAATTAACATACGTATTCAGTCAGCTAAAGCTGTTATAATCACAGCAAAATAGGGTAAATTACTTGTGCAAAATTTATCTCACGCCCCACGTAACCAACTCGGTAAAAAAGAACTATGACACTACCTATTCATCAGTATTTTCCGCAAGCCAGTCGCCTAGTATTAGGGTGCATGAATATTGGTGGAGGATGGAATGACCATCCTGTTTCAAGCGCCGACATAGACCAAGCATTCGACGTGGTTAGTAAAGCCTTAGAATTAGATGTTAATGTGATTGATTTAGCCGACATTTATACCTTTGGAAAAGCCGAACAAACAATAGGCGAGTTGTTTAAGCGTGAACGCTCCTTACGCCATCATTTAATTCTGCAGTCTAAAGTAGGTGTCAAACTAACGCCCACATTCGATATTTGCCAATACGACCTGTCAGGTGACTGGATTACTGAATCAGTTAACGCCAGTATCAAACGCCTGCACGATAACAATTTAGACGTGCTATTTTTACATCGTCCCGACCCCCTTATGCAATTAGACGAAACGGCTAAGGCCTTGGTAAAACTGCATGAACAAGGCAAGTTCGAATATTTAGCCGTGTCGAATATGCATGCTGGACAGGTCGCCTATCTGCAAAGTGCGACACAAATTCCTATTATCGCTAATCAATTAGAAATGAGCTTAGCTAGTTTTGATTTTGTAGAAGACGGTATTACTACGAATATGCCGATTAACGCAAACAACGGCTTTCCGCGAGGCACTTTAGAATATTGCCAACAAGCTGGGATCCAATTACAAGCTTGGGGTGCATTGGCACAAGGTCGGTTTGCAAGTGACAAAGCATCGACCTGTCCTAATACCGAAGCCACGCGAGCAGTGGTTCAAACCCTTGCCAATGAATACGGGGTGCCAGCAAATGCAATAGTGCTTGCGTGGCTACTGCGTCATCCTGCGCAAATACAGCCAGTGCTGGGAACGACTGACCCTGCACGTTTGGCAGGCGCTTGCAAAGGACTTGATGTGCAGCTAACGAGAGAACAGTGGTACTTATTATTGCAGTCGATACGTGGACAGCGTGTGCCTTAATTTTATGTGTGTTTTGGAAAATCAATTTGTGTGTAATTAAGCACTCAAAACGATCCCTTTAAAAGGATAGGTTATGAATAGTATTATTAAGTTAAATGGCTTAGGCCTCGTTATCGTGTTGTCAATTGGACTTGTTGCTTGCTCAGATAAAGAAGCGCCAATGCAACAGACAGCCAAGGGTGACGTCGCGCCAACGGCTGATAAAAGAGTCACGTCACATCCTAAAGCTGATTACCTAACAAGAACAATTCAAGACGAAGTGTTTTATTTTGTCATGCCCGACCGCTTCCATAACGCTAACAAAGACAACGACAACGGCGATCCGAATCGCCCTATCTCTTTTGGCGGCCTAGACCGAAGCTCTAAATGGGCATTCCACGGCGGCGACATATCAGGGCTAGAAGCAAAGCTTGACTATATTGAAAGCTTAGGGGTAACATCGATTTGGCTGACGCCTATTTTGCGTAATCGCGCCGTACAACCTGACGGATTTGGCCACCACGGTTATTGGGTGGTCGACTTTACTGAAATTGATCCACACTTTGGCAGTAATGATGATTTAAAAAGCTTAATAGAAGCTGCGCACGAGCGAGAAATCAAAGTTTTCTTTGATATCATCACCAATCACACCGCCGATGTAATCAAATACAAAGAGTGTCACGACTCAAGCGGCAAGTTCTTATCTGCTCAGCAGGAAGGCTGCGAATTTATTAGCACTGCAAGTTTAGCAGAAGGTAAGAAATACACGCCATTTGTATTGGACGCCGAAAAAGAAGTAAAGGTGCCTGCTTGGTTAAACGACCCTAAATACTATAACAATCGAGGCGACTCTTTCTGGGAGGGAGAAAGTGCCATTAAGGGTGACTTTGTAGGCCTTGACGATTTAGATACAAGCCAAAAAGAAGTGATTATTGGCTTAACTGAAGTATTTAAAGACCTTGTAACCGAATTTAGACCCGACGGGTTTAGAATAGACACGGTTAAACATGTCGATATTGAATTTTGGCAAGCATTTGCGCCAGCTATCACCGAGCATGCGAAGAGTTTAGGCTTACCTGAGTTCTTTATGTTTGGCGAAGTTTTCGACGGAAACCCTGCAGGTTTAAGTAAGTTTACCACCGCTGGTAAACTACCCTCGGTACTCGACTTTAGCTTTGCTTTTAACGTCGGTGATGTAGTTTTTGGCAACAAAAGCGTTAGTCAACTTAACGATTTATTCAACAATGATGATTACTATCGCGACGGTGATTCAAGTCCCAATGACTTAATCAATTTTTTAGGGAATCACGACATTGGCCGTGTTGGGCACTTTATAGAAAGCGCGCTACCCGATATTAGTGAAGATGAAAAAGTGGCTCGCAGTAAGCTAGCCCATGCACTCATGTATTTTTCTCGCGGCGTGCCGGTAGTTTATTATGGAGATGAGCAAGGCTTTACGGGTGATGGCGGCGATGTCGACGCCCGTGAAGACATGGACCCCTCGAAGGTTGACGTATACAACGACAACAACTTATTGGGTAGCACAACGACAACGGCGAACAATAACTTTGACCTAAACCACCCTCTTTATCGCTATTTTGCAGAGCTTGCCAGTGTTCGCCACGCCCACCAAAGTTTGCGTCAGGGTGAACATTTAAATCGCATTCTTGATGAAGAGAAAGGACTTTACGGCTTTAGTCGAATTCTGCCTGATGATAGGGTCGATCATTTAGTCGCTTTTAATTTTTCGACCCTACCTCAGAAAATGAGCATGGGCGTTGGCTTCTTAGAATATGAAAAACTAGCGGGGCACATAAACAACAAGGTTGAGTTGAGCGGCGACCAACTTATGTTCGACTTGGCTCCCTTAAGTTATATTGCGCTGAAGTCGAATATAGGGCTAGTAAAAAGTATGGTGCAAGACATACGTATGCTGCCTAACTATAAAGAAAATGGACGTGTATTTCTGCCTATTGAATTGTCGTTTAATAATCCAGAACAGTTCAACTTCGCAAAAATCAAGGTCTCTACAATTGACGACAGTGGACAAAAAACCTTAGTTGCATTCGACACAACAGAGCCTTACCGAGCAATATTGTTACCCGAGCAATTAATAAATATAAAGCAAATTGAAGTGCAGGCAGACAATTTTCAAGGCCAAACTAAAACGAAAGTGTTTGATTTATCTGTGCAATAAAGCGATATTTGTGCAAGGCGTAAACAACGTAAGGGAAGTTTGTGCAAGGATTTGAGTTTAGCACTGCACATCGAATTATTAGTGAAATTGGTGGCCTTAAAAATATTGCACAATATTGCCAGCACTTAGGTATTACC
>Ga0115567_10004228_pt1 | contig 14040 bp, 13 predicted proteins | sample COGITO_mtgs_1204_2_FD_88679 | JGI IMG/M metagenome (GOLD analysis project Ga0115567, IMG submission 88679) | Pelagic marine microbial communities from North Sea - COGITO_mtgs_120412 | ecosystem: Environmental > Aquatic > Marine > Epipelagic | place: Germany:Helgoland, sampling site Kabeltonne...
AGGCCCGGATCGTCGAGCTGGTAGGCAAGGTAGAACGGATAGGGCCGCGACAGCGCCGCGGTCGGATCGGGCGCCTCGATCAGGCTGTGCCAGCTCGTCGTCTCGGGGGTCCAGCCGCCCATCAGGCGGTGGGTCAGCTCCGCCTCCTCGATGCCGGTGGCCTGCGCCAGCGCGCGGGTCATCAGCTTCTGGCTGACGCCGACGCGGAATCCGCCGGTCAGCAGCTTGGTGAACAGGAACCGCTCGGGTGGGGTCAGCGCATCCCACGCGGCGAGGATGCCGGCCTTGCGCGCGGCGTCGTCCTGCCCCGACAGGTCGCGGATATAGTGGACCCAGTAGGTCAGCGATTCGTCGCGGGTCTCGCCCGGCGGCGGCAGGACGAGGGTAATGGTCTCGGCCAGGTCGCCGACGATCGGATAGCTTTCCTCGAACAGCCACAGCGGGATGCCCGCGCGCTCCGCCGCCCATTCGCGCAGGACGGTCGCGGTGATGACCCGGCGCGGGCGGCGGCCGGAAAACAGCGCCACGGTCCACAGCCTGTCGTCCTGCGGTGCGGTGCGGAAATAGTCGGCGAGCGCCGCGACCTTGGCGGTGGTGCGCGTCGTCTGGTCGACGGCGGCGAAGAGCGCGGCAAAGCGTTTCACGACGCCGCATCCTCCGCATCGCGCTGGTCCATGCTCTCGCCCTCGTATTCGGTCGACACGACATGCGCGTCGTAACCTTCGCTCCTTAACCATCGGGTGAACTGTGACGTGTAACCGTGTGTCACGAATACCTTTTCCGCCGTCGTCGCGCGGATGGCCGCGTTCAGCCCGCGCCAGTCGGCATGGTCCGACACGATGAATCCCCGGTCCGCCGCCCGCCGCCGCCGCACCCCGCGCAGCGCCATCCAGCCCGACGCGAAGGCGGTCGAGCGGTCGGTCCCCCAGCGCCGCGCCCAGGTGCCGCCCATGGCCGACGGTGTCGCCAGCACCATGGCCCCCGGATACGCCTTGCGGTCGGTCTCCGGCGTCACCCGGATCGTGTCGGGCAGCGCGATCCCCTGGGCGCGCAGCACCGCGTTGGTGTTCTCGACAGCACCATGCGTCAGGATCGGCCCGATGGACGGGTCGAGCAGCCGCATCAGCCGCTGCGCCTTGCCCAGCGCATAGGCGCCCAGAACCGACACCCGCCCCGCGGCCACGTTGCCCCGCCACCAGCCGTCGATCTGGTCGCACAGGATATCCTGCGGGGTCCAGTTGAACACCGGCAGGCCGAACGTGCTCTCGGTGATGAAGGCGTGGCAGCGCACCGGCTCGAACGGGTCGCTCAACCCATCGTCGATGGTCTTGTAGTCGCCGCTCGCGACCCAGACCTGACCTGCGACCTCGACCCTGATCTGCGCCGATCCCGGCACATGGCCCGCGGGATGGAACGACACGGACGCATCCCCGATCCGGCGCACCTCACCGTAGCGCACCGTCTCCAGCGTGATATCGCCCAGGCGGTGGCGCATCACCGGGGCCGCGATGTCGGTGGCCAGATAGCGGCCCATCCCGTCGCGCGCGTGGTCGGCATGGCCGTGCGTGATCAGCGCCCGGTCCACCGGCCGCCACGGGTCGATGAAGAAGTCGCCCGCCGGGCAGTAGATGCCGCGATCGGTGAAGGTCAGTACGTCGGCCATGTCGCTAGGGTAGTGCCCCCCGCCGCAACGGAAAGTGCCCGCCCGCGCCGGGGGCGGGCGGCGCCACCGCTCACCGCGGGCGGAACAGCGCCGCCAGCCCGTCCCACAGGGCCGCGCGCACCGGCGGCAGCTCCATCATGATCTCGTGCTCGGCATTCGGCACCTCGTGCAGCACCCCGCCCGGCCAGCGCCCCATCCGCGCGCGGACCCTGGCGGGGTCCACGATCTTCTCCGCCCCGCCGAGCCAGACGCCGCAGGCCACGTCCGGCGAAGGCATCCGCGACAGCGCCCGCATCTCGGACAGCGCCTCGCCCAGCCAGTGCAGGGACGGCCCGCCGAGTGCCAGTTCCGGCTCTGCCTCCTGATGCGCGCGCATCCAGCCCCACATGTCGGGGTCTCGGGTCAGCGAATTGCCCTCGAATCCCTGCCGCAGGACGTAGGTCTGCGCTTCCTGTCCCGGCGCCATGCGTCCCGACAGGCCGACCCGCCGCGCGATCCCGGTCAGCGCCCAGGCGACGGGTCGCATCTGCGCGGTCATCTGGATGCCCCACATCGGCGCGGTGAACGCCGCGGCCGCGACCGGCAGCCCGTCCATGAGCGACCGCAGACCGATGCAACCGCCCATCGAATGTGCCAGCAGGTAATACGGCTCCGGCCAGCCGCCGGACCGCGCGAAATCGACCATCGCCGCGACGTCGTGCTGATAGTCGAGGAAATCCGCCACATGCCCGATCGCGCGCGCGTCCAGCATCCGCTGCGCGAGGCCCTGGCCCCGCCAGTCGATCGCGATCGTGGCATAGCCGCGCGCGGCCATGTCCGCCGCGGCGCGTCCGTATTTCTCGGCGTATTCCGTCCGTCCGGGAAACAGCAAAATCGTGCCGGCGCCCGCGTCGCGGTTCCATCCCACGACGCGCAGCCGCAGCCCGTCGACAGAGGTCAGCCAGTGCGCCGCCCCGTCCGCCGGTCCGTCGGCCAGTCCCGCATGGTACGGGACCACGCCCGCGCGCGCGAGATCATCCAAGGATGCCCGCCAGCGCCATCGCCTTGCCCATGTCACCGTCGACGCTCAGCTTGCCGGTCATGAACGCGGTGGTCGAGTTCAGCTCGCCGCTCAGGATCTGCTCGAAGGTCTCGGCATCCGCGCTCAGCGTCACGTCCGCCTCCTCGTCGGCGGCGCGCGCGCCCGATCCGTCGATCATCACGCAGCCTTCGTCCGCAATGTCGAACTTCGCCGTCCCGTCAAAGCTCTCGCCCTGCATCTTCTCGTTCAGGCGCGTCACCGCCTCGTTCACCACGTCGCTCATGTTTCGTTCCTTCGATGATGTCGCGGCGCCCCTCTGGTATCGGCGGCGCCAGTCGCTACATTGGCCAACATGGCGCGCACGACACATCACTTCAAACGTATCGTTACGGCAGGTCTGGCAGCAGTCTGGTTTTCCGCACCCGCCCATGCCGATGCGGCGCGCGTCGACGACCTGTTCGAACAACTCGCCCGTACCGAGGGAATGCAGGCCGCGCGGATCGCCGCCGAGATCGGGACGGAGTGGTCGCGCAGCGGATCGCCCGCGATCGACCTTTTGCTGCGCCGGGGTCAACGCGCGCTCGACGACGGGGACACGCAGGCCGCGATCGAACACCTGACGGCCGCGATCGACCACGATCCCGCCTTTACCGAGGCCTACAACCTGCGCGCCACGGCCTACTATCTCGCCGACGAGATCGGCCCCGCGCTCGCCGACCTCCGCGTTGTCCTGGATCGCGAGCCGCGCCATTTCGGCGCGCTTCGCGGCTTTGGCATCGTGCTGACCGAACTGGGGCGCGAACGCGAGGCGCTCAAGGTGTTCCGCCAGGTGCTCGCCCTCTATCCCGCCGAGGAGGACACGCAGGCGGCGGTCGAGGAACTCGGACGTCGCATCGACGGCACCCCCCTCTAGACACCCGACGCGAGAGGGCGACAGACCCATGCCCAGCCGCATCACGGCCGTCCTCGGCCCCACCAACACCGGCAAGACGCATTACGCGATCGAACGGATGCTGGCCCACCGGACCGGCGTCATCGGCCTGCCGCTGCGCCTGCTCGCGCGCGAGGTCTATGACCGCATCGTCGCGGTGCGCGGTCCCTCCGTCGTGGCGCTGGTCACGGGAGAGGAACGGATCGTGCCGCCCCGCACCGCCTATTGGGTCTGCACCGTCGAGGCGATGCCCGAGGGGATGGGCTGCGATTTCCTCGCCATCGACGAGATACAGCTTTGCGCCGATCCCGAACGCGGCCACGTCTTTACCGACCGCCTGCTGAACGCGCGCGGCACGAACGAGACGCTGCTGCTGGGCTCGGCCACCATGCGCCCGGCCATCGCGGCCCTCGTGCCCGAGGCGCAGTTCCTGTCGCGCGACCGCTTCTCCACCCTGCGCTATGCCGGCCCGAAAAAGCTCAGCCGGATGCCCGAACGCTCGGCCATCGTCGGGTTTTCGGTCGACAACGTCTATGCCATCGCCGAGCTGATCCGACGCCAGAAGGGGGGGGCGGCCGTCGTCATGGGCGCGCTCAGCCCCCGCACCCGCAACGCCCAGGTCGAGATGTACCAGAACGGCGACGTCGACTACCTCGTGGCCACCGACGCCATCGGGATGGGGCTGAACCTCGACATCGCGCATGTCAGCTTCTCGTCGCTGACGAAGTTCGACGGCCACCGGATGCGGCATCTCGCCGCCGACGAGCTGGCGCAGATCGCCGGCCGCGCCGGGCGCCACACCACCGACGGCACGTTCGGCGTCACCGGAGAGGCCCCGGCGCTGGACGAGGACACGGTCGAGGCGATCGAAAATCATCAGTTCCGCCCCGTCCGACGTCTCATGTGGCGCAATTCCCGGCTGCAGTTCGGCAACGTCAAACGCCTGATCCAGACGCTCGAGGAGCGGACCGAAGACCCCTGGCTTACCCGTGTGCGCGAAAGCGACGACCTCGCCGCGCTCAAGGCGCTGTCGGCGGATGCCGAGGTGGCCGCGCGCGCCAGCGACGTGGCCTCCGTGCGCCTGTTGTGGGACGTCTGCCGCATCCCCGATTTCCGCGGCATCAGTCGGGGCGAACACGCGGGCCTGTTGACCCGCATCTACGACTACCTGCACGGACACGGCCGGGTGCCGAATGCCTGGATGGCGACGCAGATGGCGCGCATCGACCGAACCGACGGCGACATCGACACGTTGTCGAAACGTCTGGCCTTCATCCGCACCTGGACCTACGTCGCGCAGCGCAAGGGCTGGGTCGAGGACGAAACCCATTGGCGCGAGGCGACCCGCGCGGTAGAAGACCGCCTGTCCGACGCGCTGCACGGCGCGCTGACTCAGCGGTTCGTGGACCGCCGCACCAGTGTGCTGGCGCGCAGGCTGAAGCAGAAGGAGGTCATGGTGGCCGAAGTGAACGACAAGGGCGAAGTGACGGTCGAGGGCGAATTCGTCGGACGGCTCGAGGGCTTCCGCTTTCGCATGGACAAGACCGGCAGCCCCGACGAGGCCAAGACCATGCGCCAGGCCACCGGACAGGCGCTGGCCCCCCAGTTCCACCTGCGCGCCGACCGCTTTTACAACGCGCCCGACACGGAGATGGATTTCACCGAACAGGGCGGCCTGATGTGGGGCGACGGCGCCGTGGGCAAGCTCGTCTCCGGCACCGATCCGCTGAAACCCCGCGTCGAGGCCTTCGTTGACGAAGAGGCGGGCGAGGACGTGCGCGCCAAGGTCGAACGCCGCCTGCAGCATTTCATCGACCGCAAGATCGCCGCCGCGATGGAGCCGCTGCTCGCGCTCCAGGCCGACGACACGCTGACCGGCCTCGCGCGCGGTTTTGCGTTCCGCCTGATCGAGGGGTTCGGCATCCTGCCGCGCGGTGATGTCGCCGCGGAGGTCAAGGCGCTCGATCAGGACGCGCGCGGCGCGCTTCGCAAGCACGCGATCCGCTTCGGGCAGTTTACCGTGTTCCAGCCGCCGCTGCTGAAACCTGCGCCCACACGCTTGCGCCTCGTCCTGTGGGGCCTGACCCGCAGCCTGACCGAATTTCCCGAAAGCCCGCCGCCCGGCGTCGTCACCGTGCCCGCGCCGAAGGGCACGCCGCCGGGCTATTTCGCGATGGCGGGCTACCGCGCCGCCGGCGACCGCGCGATCCGCATCGACATGCTCGAACGCCTCGCCGACATGCTGCGCGACCGCGACAGCAAGGCGGGGTTCGAGGCGACGGCGGACATGCTGTCGATCACCGGCATGACGCTGGAACAGTTCGCGGGCCTGATGGAAGGCCTCGGCTACAAGGCCGCCAAGGCCGAGCGGCCCAAGGTCAAGGCCGTGCAGGATCCCGATCCGGCGCCCGCCAACCTTCCCGGCGAGACCCCGACCGAAGATCCCGTCCAGCCGACAGAGCCCCCGGCCGACCCGCCCGCCGAGGCCCCCGATCCCGGCCCCGCCACGGTGCCGGACACACCTCCTGGCGAGGTGCCGGACGACACACCCGGCGACCTGCCGGACGATGCCCCGGTCGAGGAGCCGGTGCGCCAACCCGACGCGCCCCCCGCAGCCCCCCCGGCGGAAACCCCCGTCGAAGACCCCGCAGAGGCGCCGCCGATGCCCCCGGCAGAGCTTCCGGGCGATATGCCGCAGGAGGTTCCGACGGACGCACCGGGGCAACTCGGCGCCGCCCCGGCGGCCGCCGCCCCCGAGACGGAGGTGTTCTACACCTTCACCTGGGCTGGGCGTGGTCAGCGTCGCGGTCCCCCGCAGGGCACGCGCGAGGGCGGCGAGGGCAGGGGCCGCGGCAAGCCGCAGGGCCAGGCCAAGGGCAAGCCGCAGGGCCGGAAGGACCGCGGCAAGACCGACAATTCCAACCCGACCAAGCCGCAGAAGTTCGAATCGCGCCCGCGCCAGGAACGGCGCGTCGATCCCGACAACCCCTTCGCCGCCGCCCTGTCGGGCTTCAAGGCCAAGTAGGACTTGGCCGATCCCGCCGACGCCACGCCGACCATCCGCCTCGACAAGTGGCTCTGGCAGGCCCGCTTCCTCAAGTCGCGCAGCCTCGCTGCCGCCCTTGTCGCGTCGGGCAAGTTGCGGGTCGATGCGACCCCGGTGTCGAAACCCTCGCGCACCGTCGGCCCCGGCGCCGTCCTGACCTTTCCGCTCGGCGACCGCGTCCGCGTCGTCCGCATCCTCGCCTGCGGCACCCGGCGCGGCCCCGCGCCGGAGGCGCGCGCTCTCTACGACGATCTCTCGCCGCCCGCCCCGCCGCGCGCGCCGCGCAACCCCGGCCAGGGCGAGGGGCGCCCGTCCGGCCGCGACCGACGCAAACGTGACGCCTTCACGCGGCGCCCCGACCCGTCCGCGCTTGAATGATCGCGCCCCGCGCGCTAGCACCGCGCCGATACCGACCGGCACGGACCCTCCCATGACCTATATCGTCAACGATGCCTGCATCGCCTGCAAATACACCGACTGCGTCGAGGTCTGTCCCGTCGACTGCTTCTACGAGGGCGAGAACATGCTCGTCATCCATCCCGACGAATGTATCGACTGCGGCGTCTGCGAACCCGAATGTCCCGCCGACGCGATCCGCCCCGATACCGAACCGGACATGGAGAAGTGGGTCCAGTTCAACCGCAAATATTCGGAACTCTGGCCGGTGATCGTGACCAAGAAGGATCCCCTGCCGAACGCCGACGAGATGGAGGGCAAGCCTGGCAAGATGGCGCTGTTTTCCGAAAAGGCGGGCGAGGGCGGCTGAGGGACTGATTCGGACAAGTTCGCCTTTGTCCACTGGCGCAAGGCCCCGCTTCCGGCAGGGCCGTTTTCGTGCTATGATAGGCGCAATGCTGCCCAACGACTGATACGCCACCGCGAACCGCGCCCGAAGGTGATCGCCTTCGGTCGACGGTCTTCCGCGCGTGGCCGGAAAGGATCGACATGACCAAGAAGAAGAACGACTTCAGCCCCGACGACTTCGTCGTCTATCCCGCGCACGGCGTCGGCAGGATCGTCAACGTCGAAAAGCAGGAGGTCGCGGGGATCGAGCTGGAACTGTTCGTCATCGCGTTCGAGAAGGACAAGATGACCCTGCGCGTCCCCACCCACAAGGCGACCGAGGTCGGCATGCGGGCGCTGTCCTCGCCCGATATCGTCGCCCACGCGATGAAGACCCTGCGCGGCAAGGCCAAGGTCAAAAAGGCGATGTGGTCCCGCCGCGCCCAGGAATACGAGCAGAAGATCAACTCCGGCGACCTCATCGCCATCGCCGAGGTCGTGCGCGACCTGCATCGCGCCGACGACCAGCGCGAGCAGAGCTATTCCGAGCGCCAGCTCTACGAGGCCGCCCTCGAACGCCTGACGCGCGAAATCGCCGCCGTCGCCGGCAACGACGAGACCGCCGCCGCGTCGGAGATCGACAGCGTTCTCGTCGGTCGCGCCGCCGCCGCCTGACCTGACGCCACCAGACGACACGAGGGCCGCGCCGGACAAGGCGCGGCCCTTTTTCGTGCGCGGCGACCACTCTGCGGCTCCGCCATGGACCGGACGCATCCCCACCCCTTCTTCTGGCCGAAAGAACCCCGGGCGAGACGCCGCAGGCGCCGGGGGCAGAGCCCCCTCCCTCAGCTGCGCCCGAGCGCCCGCCAGCCGATATCGCGCCGACAGAATCCGTCCGCCCAGTCCACCGCGTCCACCAAACCGTAAGCCCGCGCCCGCGCCTCCGCCAGCGTCGCGCCGCGCGCCGTCGCGCCCAGGACGCGGCCCCCCGCCGCCACGATCCGCCCGTCCCGCCGGTCGGTCCCGGCATGGAACACCACCTCCGCGCCGGTATCGGGCAGCGCGTCGAGCCCCCCGATGGCACTGCCCCTGCCATGGTCGCCGGGATATCCGCGCGCCGCCAACACGACCGTCATGGCGTGATCGTCGGCCCAGCGCACGTCCACCTCGCCCAGCCGCCCCTCCGCGCAGGCCTGCACGAGGTCGAGCATCTGCCCCCCCAGCCGCATGCACAGCACCTGGCACTCGGGGTCGCCGAACCGCACGTTGTACTCGATCAGGCGCGGTGCGCCGTCCTCGATCATCAGCCCCGCGAACAGAACGCCCCGGAAGGGCGTGCCGCGCCGCACCATCTCGGCCACGGTCGGGCGCACGATCTCGTCCATCGCCCGCGCCTGCACCGCATCCGTCATGCACGGCGCCGGTGAATAGGCGCCCATGCCGCCGGTATTGGGTCCGGTATCGCCTTCGCCGACCCGCTTGTGATCCTGCGCCGTGCCAATCGGCAGCGCCGTCTCGCCGTCGACAAGGACGAAGAACGATGCCTCCTCGCCGGTCAGGCACTCCTCGATCACCACCGATGCGCCCGCTTGCCCGAACGCACCGCCAAAGATGTCGTCGAGCGCGGCCTGCGCCTCTGCCACGGTCGCCGCGACCACGACCCCTTTTCCGGCGGCGAGGCCGTCGGCCTTGACCACGATCGGCGCGCCGGTCCGCGCGACGTGGTCCTTCGCTGTCGCCACGTCCTCGAACCGCGCCCAGGCGGCTGTCGGTGCCGCCGCCGCATCGCAGATCGCTTTCGTGAAGGATTTCGACGTCTCGAGCCGCGCGGCGGCCGCCGAAGGTCCGAAAACGGCAATTCCCGCGGCGCGCAGCACATCCGACACCCCCGCCGCCAGCGGCGCCTCCGGCCCGATCACCACGAGGTCCACGGCCTCCTCCGCGGCGAATGTCGCCACCGCATCCCCGTCGAGCGTGTCGAGCGTCGCACAGTCCGCGATCCCCGCGATCCCGGCATTGCCGGGCGCGACGATTAGCCGGTCGCATTTGGGGTTCTGCAGGAACGCCCAGGCCAGCGCGTGTTCGCGGCCTCCGCCGCCCAGGATCAGGATATTCATGCCGCCCTCCGCTTGGCCCCGCGTGCCCCGCGTTCTAGGATCGCGCCGACACCGGCACAAGGACGCGGCGATGGACCTGTTCGAGGACGACGACGACGACACGGCGCCCGAGGGCAACGTGCCCGAATTTTCGGTCTCCGACCTGTCGGGTGCCATTAAGCGCACGATCGAGGGCGAGTTCGGCCATGTCCGCGTCCGCGGAGAGGTCGGCCGCGTCTCGCGTCCCGCCTCGGGTCATCTCTACCTCGACCTCAAGGACGACCGCGCCGTCCTCGCTTCCGTCGTGTGGAAAGGGCAGGCGGCCAAACTCGCGCATCGCCCGGAGGAAGGGATGGAGGTTATCGCCACCGGACGGCTGACCACCTTCCCCGGCCAGTCGCGCTACCAGCTCGTGATCGAGGATATCCGCCCCGCCGGCGCCGGTGCGCTCATGGCGATGCTGGAAAAGCGCCGCCAGGCGCTGGCCGCCGAGGGGCTGTTCGACGAGGCGCGAAAGCGCCGGGTCCCCTACCTTCCGCGCGTCATCGGCGTCGTCACCTCGCCGTCGGGGGCCGTCATCCGCGATATCCTGCACCGCCTGTCCGACCGCTTTCCCAGCCGCGTGCTGGTCTGGCCGGTCGCCGTGCAGGGCGCGAAATGCGCCGCCGAGGTCGCCGCCGCCATCCGCGGCTTCGACGCGCTCGCCCCCGGCGGTGTTATCCCGCGCCCCGACCTCGTCATTGTCGCACGCGGCGGCGGCAGCCTGGAGGACCTGTGGGGCTTCAACGAGGAGGTGGTCGTGCGCGCCGCCGCCGATTGCACGATTCCGCTGATCTCGGCCGTGGGGCACGAGACCGACACGACCCTGATCGACCACGCCGCCGATTACCGCGCGCCGACGCCCACGGCGGCGGCCGAACGCGCGGTGCCGGTCCGGCTCGACCTCATCGCCGCGACCGACGGGTTCGACCAACGCCTGCGCCGCGCTCTGGCCACGGCCGTCACGCAGCGCGGCCAGCGCCTGCGCGACCTCGCCCGCGCGCTGCCACAGCCCGAACAGCTGCTGCAATCGCCGCGCCAGCGTGTCGACTGGCTTTCCGCGCGGCTGCCCGACGCCCTGCGCGCGGCCACGGCGCGCAAGCAGATCGACCTCGCCGACCTGACCCTGCGCCCCGGCGCCATCCGCCAGCGCCTGACCACCGCGCGCCAGCGGCTATCCAACGCCGCCGACCGCCTCGCGCCAGCACTCGCGCGGCAGGCGGCGCTCCGACGCGACATCCTCGACCGGCAGGCCGCGCGCCTCGTCCCCGCGCTCGACCGTCAGCGCCGCGATGCAGGCCGCACGCTGACCGCGCTGTCACCGCGTCTCGCCCCCACGCTCGTCACCGATCGCATCGCGCGCGCGCGCGACCGCGTCGCCGCCCTCGATCGCCAGCGCCAGACCCTCGGCCACCGCGAGACGCTGGCGCGCGGCTTTGCCATCGTGCGCGGCGACGGCGCGCTGGTCACGACCGCCACCGCCGCCCGTGCGGCCACGGTGCTCGACATCGAATTCGCCGACGGCCACGTCACCACGGGCGCCCCGCCCCGCAAGCGCAAACGACCGAAGGAGCCCCCCGAACAGGGCACGCTCCTCTAGTCTCATCTTGCCGGAAATACCTCGGGGGGGAGGCGAAGCCGGGGGGCAGCGCCCCCCAAACCGCCCTCAGACCCCCATCCACGGCCCCTGACAGGCCAGCGGCGTCTCGGCCGGGATCACCGAATAGGTCGACACCCCGGTTTCGACAAAGGTCGCCCGAAGCCGCTCACCGTCGGGCCAGAAGTTCCAGCATTTCGGCACGCCCGGATCGTAGGGATAAAGAAAGCAGATCGTCCCCTTCTCCTCCTCGTACCACGACCCTTCCTCGCATTCGTCGTCGTTGTAGGCCCACAGCACGCGCCGCCCCGGCAGGTAGGTCTCGATCCCGTAGGATACCCCGTCGCAAGCGTAGTCGTAGGTCCCGCCATCGACGAAGACCTCGAATTCGCGGCCCGACATCGGCTCCTGCGCGAGGGCCGGCGCGACCGGCACGGCAAGCGACAGCAGGAAAAGGACCGTGGCTCTCATGCCTCCATCGAACCAGACGCCGCCGGGCCCGTCCAGTCCCCCGTCGTCGCGCGCGCGCCATTCCGCCAGATCCGCGCGCGCGGGTCCATCACCCGCCGCCACGCGCGCGGCCAGAGGGCGACGCAGGCCATGACCGGCAGGGAGCGGGGCAGGGTGGGCGCCTGCCCCCGTGCCGGCAGCTCGAGGGCGGCGAAGCCGCGCGCGGGATGGGTGTGGTGGTCGGAATGGCGCGGCGCGTTCAGCATCGCCGCCGACGACCACAGCCCGCCCGCGTTCCACGAATGGCGCATCCCCACCGGCTCCGCGCGGCCGTCCACGACGCTGCGCGACAGACCGTAATGCTGGACGTAGTCCGACAACAGCAACTGCACCTGCGCGAACACCGCCAGCCCCACCCAGACGAGCAGGCCAGCGCCCCCGCCGATCGCCCAGGCCACGATCCCCGCCGCGACCGACATCCCGCCGTATCGGGCATAGGGATGCCGCCACCGCGCCCGCCCTATCCGGCGCAGTCGCACGCTCTCGGCGCGGAACCCTGCGCGGAACGATCCGATCCAGGCCCGGACCGCGAATCGCCAGAACCCCTCTCCCAGCCGGGCCGAGGACGGATCGCCCTTCGTCGCCACATGCACGTGATGGACCAGCGGATGCGCCGAGGCGTGATGCCCGAACAGCACGCTGGCATAGGCCGCTTCGCCCAGGCGGCGCAGCCAGCGCGCGGGGCGATGGATCGCCTCATGCGCGTTGGCGTTGCCGATCTGGCCCGCGAACAGGCCCGTCGTGGCGAACACGCCCGCCTTCTCCCATACCGACAGCCAGCCGCCGATCAGCGCCCAGACCGCCAGCGCCAGCAGACCAATCTGCGCCGCCACCAGCGTCGCGGTCAGCGCCGCGGTCGCCGGAAACTCGTCGCCGTCGGTCGCGGGCGTTACCCGCCGGGCGGCCGCGTCGATCACCGCCGCCATCAGGGTCAGCCAGACCACGGCGGCGACGACCCAGACGCCGCCCCACACCGCCGCCGCCGCGATCAGCGGCACGGGTGCCAGCGCGGCCGTGGCGAACAAGGCGAGTTGCGGCGGCATGATCACTGCGGCATCCTTTGAAACGGGACGGATCGGGGTTACGTCCGCTGCGACCATACCGACAAGGCGACAACATGTCCTTCTTCAAGAAACTCAAAGACCGCCTGTTCACCTCGTCGTCGAAATTCGATGCCGGTCTCGAGGCGATCGTCGAGGAGAGGACGGACATACCCGCCCCGCCCGAGGGCCCCGCCGCGTCCGACATCCCCGACGTCCCGCTGGCACCACCGGGCCCCGACATGCCGCCCGAACGCCCCGTCCCGCCGGGCCCCGACCGCCCGGCAGAGCCGACGCCTCCCCCCGCACCGGATCGCCCGCCGGAGCCTTTGAAGCCACCCGCCCCGGACCTGGCCCCAGGGCCTGCCCTCGCCTTCGCGGACACGGTCGAGGCGGCAGACCCCGCCCCGAAACCCGGCCTCGTCGACCGCCTGCTGGGGCGCAAGTCGGCGGACGTGCCGCGCCGGATCCTCGACGACGACATGCTCGAACAGCTCGAGGATTTGCTGATCTCGGCCGACATGGGCGTCGACACCGCGCTGCGCGTGACCGCCAATCTCGCCGAGGGGCGCCTCGGCCGCCGCCTGTCGGTGCCAGAGATCAAGGACGCGCTGGCGACCGAGATCGCGCGCATCATGGCCCCCGTCGCCACGCCGATGCCGCTGATGCCCAAACGCCCGCAGGTCGTCCTTGTCGTCGGCGTCAACGGATCGGGCAAGACCACGACGATCGGCAAGCTCGCGAGCCAGTTCCGCGCCGCCGGAAAGTCCGTGGTGATCGCGGCGGGCGACACGTTCCGCGCGGCGGCGGTCGAACAGCTTCAGGTCTGGGGCGACCGCGCGGGCGTGCCGGTGATGACCGCGCCGCAGGGCTCCGACCCCGCCAGCCTCGCTTTCGACGCGATGACGCGCGCCGAGGCCGAGGGCGCCGACCTGTTGCTGATCGACACCGCCGGGCGGCTGCAGAACCGCGCCGACCTGATGGAGGAGCTGGCCAAGATCGTCCGCGTCATCCGCAAGAAGGATCCGAGTGCGCCGCACAACACCCTGCTCGTCCTCGATGCAACGACCGGCCAGAACGCGCTCGCGCAGGTCGATATCTTCCGACAGGTCGCCGACGTGACCGGCCTTGTGATGACCAAGCTCGACGGCACCGCCAAGGGCGGCGTGCTCGTGGCGCTTGCCGACCGCTTCGGCCTGCCGATCCACGCCATCGGCGTGGGCGAACAGATCGACGACCTCGCGCCGTTCGACCCGCGCGATTTCGCAGACGCGCTGGTGGGCGTGGACGCCGCGTGACCCCCGACAAGGGCAC
>Ga0115567_10004230_pt1 | contig 14035 bp, 13 predicted proteins | sample COGITO_mtgs_1204_2_FD_88679 | JGI IMG/M metagenome (GOLD analysis project Ga0115567, IMG submission 88679) | Pelagic marine microbial communities from North Sea - COGITO_mtgs_120412 | ecosystem: Environmental > Aquatic > Marine > Epipelagic | place: Germany:Helgoland, sampling site Kabeltonne...
ATTTGTATGTCAATCTCGTTCGCACGATGCAGCAAGCACACCTCGACATTCACTACATGGCAAACATCACCGGTCACGGATGGCGTAAAATTATGCGTGCAGCGCAAGATTTCACCTACGAGCTGCACACCATTCCCGAAGTTCCTGAAGAATTCGATTTTATGCAATCAAAAAGTGGTGTCGATGACAGTGAAATGTACGGCAACTTCAATATGGGCGCCGGTTATGCGATATATCTACCCAAAGACCAGGCGTCTCGAGTCGTCGAGCTAGCTAGTGAGCTCGGACTACAAGCAACCATTGCCGGCGAGGTTAAAGCAGGACCCAAACAAGTTATTATCACGCCAAAACATATTACATTTTCTGAAGACACGTTGGGAGTCCGGTAATGCACATAGCCGAGGGACCAAGTGCTCTTTCTAATTCTCAAAAAAACACATTGCTCCGAGCGCTGCAAGCGGCGGATCCATCGATACAAGACGTTGCTGCCCGCTACATACATTTTGTCGACGCCTCGGCAGATCTCAGCAAGCACGATTCGACAATACTTGCCAGCTTACTCACCTACGGGACGGTCTTTTCAGACAAGCCATTGTCTACCTCAAAGCTAGTCATCCCCCGGATCGGGACAATTTCTCCCTGGTCGTCGAAGGCAACCGATATTGCAAAAAATGCCGGCCTCACGAATGTCCGTAGAATCGAACGTGGCGTTCAGTACTATATAGCGTCCGACTATGCGATCGATTTCGAGAGTATCGCCCCGCTGCTGCACGATCGAATGACTGAAAGCGTTGTTAGCGGCGTTGCTGATGTTTCATCACTGTTTGAATCTCAACAGCCGAAACCAATCCAAACCATCGATGTGCTGAGCGAAGGGGAACAGACGTTACTCACAGCTAATACTGAATTGGGGCTGGCGCTGACTCAAGACGAAATCGATTATTTATTTGACGCCTATACACAGATACACCGCAACCCAACCGATGCCGAGCTGATGATGTTTGCGCAGGTCAACAGCGAACATTGTCGACACAAAGTCTTCAACGCAACATGGACGGTTGATGGCAAAGAACAGCCAAAAAGCCTGTTCGCCATGATTCGTAATACCTACGAAAAAAATAGTACAGACGTGCTATCGGCTTACTCAGACAACTCTGCGGTACTCCGTGGTGATGTTGGCGGTCGATTTTTCCCAGACCCAGCAACAAAAGAATACGCCTATAGCGAAGAACCCATCCATTCTGTTATAAAAGTCGAAACGCACAATCACCCTACTGCTATCTCACCCTTTGCTGGCGCCGCGACTGGTACGGGCGGCGAAATACGCGACGAAGGTGCCACCGGACGCGGCGCTAAACCAAAGATGGGACTAGCCGGATTCTCAGTCTCAAACCTCGCCATTCCCGGTAATCTCCGTGAGTGGGAAGTACCGTATGGGAGACCGACACGTATTAGTTCGCCGCTCGACATTATGCTGCGGGCACCAATTGGTTCGGCATCGTTTGCCAACGAGTTCGGACGTCCAAACCTGACTGGCTATTTCAGAACCTTCCAGCAAGAACGTGGCGGTGATACATGGGGATATCATAAGCCAATTATGCTCGCCGGCGGTCTGGGCAATATACGAGACCAGCACGTCGAAAAAGGCTTGCTCCAACCCGGATCAAAAATCATCGTGCTTGGTGGACCATCGATGCTCATCGGACTGGGCGGCGGCGCCGCGTCGAGTATGCAAACCGGCGATAGCTCCGAAGATTTAGATTTTTCATCCGTCCAACGTGGTAACGCCGAGATGGAACATCGTGTGCAAGAAGTGATTGATAGCTGCTGGCAAATGGGCGAAAAAAATCCAATGATTTCTATTCATGACGTCGGAGCTGGCGGACTATGTAATGCGCTCCCCGAGCTAGTGCACGACTCTGGACTCGGCGGAACATTCGAAATACGCGATGTATTGGTAGCAGACACCAGTCTATCGCCGCTTGAAATCTGGTGTAACGAATCGCAGGAGCGCTATGTCATTGGCGTAGCCCCTGAAGACCTAGAACTATTTGAGCGCATCTGTCAGCGAGAACGTTGTCCATTTTCTGTGGTTGGCGAAGCAGCTGGCAACAATCATTTGCTCGTCACCGACCGGTTGCTCGGTGATCATGTCGTCGATATTCCTATGCAGACGTTGTTTGGGAAACCACCAAAGATGGAACGTGCATACACATCCCATGTCACGTCACACACGCCGCTCGATCTATCTGACGTTTCCCTCAATGATGCTGTTGCACGCGTCATGCATTTACCGGCGGTTGGCAGCAAAAAGTTTCTCATCACGATTGGCGACAGGACCATCACTGGGTTGGTTGCACGTGATCAAATGGTCGGTCCGTGGCAAGTACCTGTCGCAGACGTTGCCGTAACAGCCAGCGGGTTCGGCACAGCCTTCGGTGAAGCGATGGCACTTGGCGAACGTGCGCCACTGGCACTGATTAACGCACCAGCATCAGCTCGAATCGCGATTGGTGAAGTTATTACCAATATGCTGGCCAGCGATATTACAAAGCTTTCCGACATTAAACTCTCGGCAAACTGGATGGCGGCTGTCGGTTATAAACAAGAAGACCAAGCCCTCTACGAAACCGTGAAAACTGTTGGTGAAGAATTTTGCCCAGCACTCGGTATCACCATTCCGGTTGGAAAAGATTCACTGAGCATGCGGACAAATTGGCAAGACGACGAGTCTGACAAAAGTGTTACCTCGCCAGTATCGCTCGTCACCACAGGCTTTTCTCCGGTAAAAGACGTGACAAAAACACTGACGCCAGAGCTAGTAACCGGTGGCGACACGCGGCTCATCCTGATTAGCCTGGGCGGTGAACATACCAGACTTGGTGGGTCCGCCGTTGCACAAGTGTTCAATCAAATCGGTGATGAAACGCCAGACGTCGATGCAACCACGCTGCGGTTATTTTTCGAAACTATCACCACGCTAAAGTCTCAGAATAAAGTTCTAGCCTATCACGATCGATCAGATGGCGGTCTATTTACGACGCTCAGTGAAATGGCCTTCGCATCGCGTGCTGGACTAACTATAGATATTTCGAATCTACCCGGCACCAGCCTAGAATCTCTTTTCAACGAAGAACTCGGTGCTGTCATACAAGTCACGTGGGAGGATGAAGCTGCGGTGCTCCGATCGCTTGAAGCCATCACTGGTGCACACTCGTACACTATCGGTAACGTCAATGATGGCGGTGAGATTATCATCACGTCAAACGACAAGCCAGTCTATACAAACTCTCGGTCGAGTCTCGAAAAAATGTGGAGCAATACCAGCTACCTGATTCAAAAAATAAGAGATAACGAGGCATGTGCCGACGAAGAATACTCCCTCATCGATTCAGACGCTGCACGGCTATCAACAACCGTGTCCTTCACCAACTCAGACACGAGTTTCAGTGCGAAGCCGAAGGTAGCTATTTTCCGCGAACAGGGCGTCAACGGACACGTCGAAATGGCGGCAGCTTTTGACCGCGCAGGGTTTACGTCAGTCGACGTACATCTCAACGACTTAGTAGCCGGTGATGCCGTATTGACCGATTATGTTGGACTTGTTGCCTGTGGCGGATTCTCGTATGGTGACGTGCTGGGCGCGGGCGGTGGCTGGGCAAAGACGATACTGTCAAACCCCGATTTACGAACAATGTTTACAGAATTTTTTGCCAACGAAACAACCTTCACGCTCGGTGTTTGTAACGGTTGTCAGATGCTTTCAGAACTAAAAGCATTAATCCCCGGTGCGGCTGATTGGCCGCAGTTCCTGCAGAATAAATCGGAACAGTTTGAAGCAAGAGTCGTCATGACACGAATCAACCAGTCACATTCATTGTTTTTCAAAAATATGGAAGGATCGGTACTTCCCGTTCCGATTGCTCACGGCGAAGGACGAGCACTGTTTGAACATGACACAGCGTTGAAGCAATCACTCGCCTCGTCGTTAGTGCCACTGCAATATGTCGACAGTGCGCACGCCGATACAGAACTATACCCCATAAACCCGAATGGTTCTCGAGCAGGTGTTGCGAGCCTTACCACTCCGGACGGTCGAGTGACGATCATGATGCCACACCCGGAGCGTGCCTTCCAAACCCGTCAGCTCTCGTGGCATCCAGATGACTGGGGCAACGACTCCCCATGGATGCAAATGTTCAAAAATGCTCGCGAATGGGTCGAACACAATCAATAAGTACAGAAGGTTGCTATACTAATACTATGAAGATACAAGAGCTGATTGATAAAATTCCACTGGAGCAAGTTATAGGTATTGCTGTCATATTTTTGGTTGCGTTTATTGCCCAATATTTTAGTAAGCGAATCATACGCAGAGTCGTGCAGCAGTCGGTTCGAGGGTCTAAATTTGCCACAAAACGCGACGAGATGCTACGCGAGGACACACTCATATCGATTCTGTATACGACAATACGCGTCGGTATCTGGCTAGCGGCTATATTGCTTTCTCTCGGCATCTTCGACATCAACATTGGACCACTCATTGCTGGCGCAGGCATCATTGGTGTCGCCTTAGGCTTTGGTGCCCAAACAATGGTGAAAGATTTTTTAGCAGGACTGTTTATTTTAGCTGAAAATCAATATCGAGTTGGAGATGTCGTTCAAATCAATCAAGAAGTTTCTGGTGCAGTTGAACGAATAACGCTACGCATGACCGTACTTCGAAACCTTGAAGGTATGGTTCATTATATTCCGAACGGCACCATCAACATTGCCACCAACTTAACTATGGACTACGCGAACGTCGAGTTAAACATCGGGGTTGGCTACAGTAGCGATATCGACCACGTAGAAACAGTTATCAACAGAGTGGGTGTTGCATTGTTTAAAGACCCAGAATGGAAAGAGATTGCACTCGAAGCTCCCCATATGCTCCGTCTCGACGCATTCGGTGACTCAGCATTGACCATAAAAATTCTCTGTAAAACTGCGCCGAGCCAGCAGTGGGCAGTAAAAGGCGAATTGTTACGTCGGCTTAAGAAAGAGTTTGACAAGGAGAAGATTGAAATTCCCTTCCCACAGATGGTGGTACATAAAAATCAGACATGAGCTCTCAATCCAAAAAACATAGAATAATGGTAAAGCTCTTGCGGTCTCTCGCTGTAGTACTGATACTGTTCGGATTTATCGTCATGATGCTATTCATCGTTCGTAGTTTCTTTATCCAAGATGAGTCTGCGCAACGCGTAAAAGGCCCGAACGTGCTGTATCCTGAACCAAGTAGGCCTCAACTAGCCACTGGAATTTCTGCTGGAGGTGGATTACAATACCTGTCTACAACAGAGCGAGAAGAATATTTCAACACGGCAGCAGAGTTGCGCGCAAAATGGGTGCGATTTGATTTTGCTTGGTGGGATATTCAAGAAGCGGGACCGTCATCGTACGACTGGAGCAAATATGATGCGGTTGTTGCTGCCGCCGCAGCCAAAGACATCAACGTTTTGGGTATGGTTGGCTACACGCCCGAATGGGCACGACCAGCCACCTGTAGTGACGATAAGTGTGCGCCCGAAGACCCTACTACCTATGCTGCTTTCGTCAAAAAAGTAGTGGAACGATACAAGACTCGTGGAGTTTCTCATTGGGAAATATGGAACGAGCCAAACAATACCGTATTTTGGAAGCCAAAGCCAAACGTAAAAGACTATGCAAGCCTTCTGACGCTTGCCTATGCCGCCGCAAAACAAGCCGATCCTTCTGCAACCATCATTTCCGGGGGACTGTCACCAGCTACAAACACAGATGGGAATATTGCTCCTATTGATTTCACCGAAGCCCTGTACGCCGAAAAAGCGGGGGAATCGTTCGACGCCTTTGGCTTTCATCCGTATTGCTACTCTGGTACATTCAACTGTCCCGCTGACTATGCCGAATGGAGTGCATGGAGCCAGATGAACGATACACCTAGAAGTATTCGCAGTATCATGAAAAAAAATGATGATGATAAAAAAATTTGGGTGACAGAGTTTGGCGCTCCCACCAATGGACCCAACAGTGTTACAGAAAAACTTCAGGCGAATATGGTGCGCAGATCTTATGAGCAGCTTTCGAGACAGTCATGGGCAGGGACATTCTTCTGGTATAGCCTTCAAGACATCGGATCGGACAACGAAGATGTAGAGGATTGGTTCGGCCTGATAGATGCTAATGGACGCAAGAAAGCATCATTCGATGTATTTAAAGAAATCTCACGTCCTTAGACAACGCAGCTATAGTCTCTGCCAAATACATCACTTCCTAGAACAATTCACAGAAAAATATCGTACCGTGAAACTCAAATTATTGCTATACTACATCTAACAAACGAAAGGTATCTATGTCTAAAGGAACGAATCAAAAAAAAGCTGTCAAGAAGCCTAAAAAAGATAAGAAAGCAAAAATCGAAAACACGATTAAACTGTAACCATACTCTTAGTATTTTATTTTGTCTAGATCACCGTCTAGAAAAATTGGTTCGAGCCCCAATATCTCGTCAATGAGCGGTGATTCTTCTGGTACTCCGTTCAATACGTAGATTGGTTTCTGTAAGTAAAACGCGGTCGACATCTCCATTAAAACATTTGGGCCGATATAATTTTTTGTTTCGTGTTTTTCAAAATTCATGACCAGTATGGCGTCACTCTTCTCGATCTCCGTGAAATGACCGCGAATAAGCAGCGCTTTCCCATGGTAACCCTGCGGGTGCTTGTTCCAATCTGAGACAATCTCTCTATGATCGAGTTTCCCAGCCTTCATATTGGCTGCCGTTTTTGGTAAAACAACATCGAAACCAGCATCTTCGAGCGTATAGCTGTAGTCAATAACGTTTGTATAAAATGCTGCGCTTGCACATATCGCTAGTTTCATTCGATTAGTATAGCTGACAATGCTCTAGACTGTATAGAATGTAATGACGTAGATTGTAAAGTGTTACTACTGTGTCTTCCCATAATGCTTATACTAAACGAGCCTGATGAGTGCGTTTTAAAGATTATCTAAGTGTTTCTCGAGTTTTAAGGCGTATGGCTTAAACCCGCAAGACTCATAGAATGTATCGACTTCAGCTCGTCTGATTTTGCTTTACGAATTACAACTTGCATAAAGACAGTATAGCAAAGCAGCATCATCAAACGTATTAGGTGATGTTGTGCCTATGCTTATCACAGATAGCGGATTTATATCAAAAAATCTAAATCATTATACTCAGATAAGCAAAGAGAGACATTCTCATGTCTCTCTTCTGGAAGATTCGCACCAACAGATGTGACCTACTAACTAAATAACTGAACTATTGAACTTGATCGGTCACACATAATGATAATGTGCTGCATCACTTTGTCTTCCTGAAAATATAGTATCAAGTTGATTTTATATCGTCAACACTTTTTCAATAATATTAATTAATGCTTATTCTGGTCAGGGGCTAGTGGATGTGTCTCAAGACAAGATCAGCATATGACCCTAAGAGTCAGCAGTTTTTAGAACCGTTCCTAGTAGATTTCAATCTAAATAGAAAGCATCGGGTAAATATCTAACACGACTTCTTCGTATGGGTGTACATTTTTTATGACTTGAATTAATTCTACTACTTGATCTTTTTCACAAGCGACCTCAATTCTTTCTTCATCGACAGCCTCGAGATTACCAGCCGAACCTATATGTGGATTGGCATGGTCGCTAGGCTTGAACCGTCCCACCCCTTTTATTGAGTAGCTACAGAATGAATATTCACCAATTCTTCCGGCTCCTGCTTCGCCAAGTGCTTGTCGCACTTCATCAGCATTTTCTTCAGGTACAAAAACTACTAATTTTACTAATTCTTTCATGAATGCAGTATATCAAAAAATCTAAATAATTTGAGCGCAAGCATTGCGGCTGGGGCTAGTGGATGTATTTCAGAAATATACTAAGCGACTAACCTTCGCTGAATCTAGCTTCGAAGTCTGCACGTTCTATTAAAATACGTCTTCTAACTAAATTTAAACCATTTGCACCGAGAACACTAATAGACGCTCCCCCTTTTCGTTCGACCAGCTTGACTACTTTTTCAGGTTCTTGTTCTGTTAATAACTCAGTGCCTACGTCAATAAATGCTGCACTATGTTGATGAAAGCGAGTTGACCAATCAGCACCTAATAATGCTTCAATGGACCTATGCTCGGCAATCTCATCACTTTCTGGAATATCTGGATGGGACATAAATGAATACTAAAATAAATACGAATAAATGTCAATATTTTCGTACTAACTCACCACCTTTGCAACCTAAAAGCAGGCTCCGTAAACTGTAAGTGTACTACCAATTACAGAAAGGAGGCCTGCCATGGCCTATTCTACCAACCCTAACTTACCAAAAGCTAGAGCTGCCGCTCTCAGGCTGCTCTTAGTTGAGCAACTACCACTTCTAGTGGTTGCTCGGAAGTGCGGTATCCACCGCACGACAGTCTGGCGCTGGAAGAAGAAATGGGAAGAGCTCAACCAGAACATGCAACGGCAGAACTACTGCCGACCAACCCGAGTAAAGACAGCAAACCTTCATGGATATCGCTGGGGCATACCCACCCAGAGTTCACGTCCGCTCAGCCATCCCAACTCCATACCTGAGTCTATTGTCTCTCTCGTACTTCATGTACGAGAGAACCTAAACCGCTGCGCTGAGGTGGTATGGCACCACCTTGCCACTGTGCTCAGAGTGAGTGTCAGTCTCAGCAGTGTGCGACGGATTCTGCGCCGTCACCACTGCTTCGACGGAGCCCGGAAGCCACGAGTCAAGCGAGATAACCCTCGGCGTCCGCAGGTGACCCGGCCTGGCGAACTGGTACAAACCGATACGATTCACCATGTCGATCCGTACAGCGGTAGGCGGTTGTATTACTACACCGTGATTGACCTATTCACCAGAATGACCCACGTCACTCTGTCTACAACACTGCGCCAGGATCTAGCTGCTCAAGCGGTGCTTGAGGCCCAAGCAGCCTGGAGCTTTGGTATCTCCATGGTACAAGCCGACAACGGCCCAGAATACAGTCGGTACTTTGAGCAGCAAATGAAAAGCAGTGGTATGAGCGTGCGTCACAGTCGGCTTCACCGACCAAACGACAATGCCCACATTGAGCGGTTTAACCGCACTGTGCAAACAGAATGTATTGGCTACTATTGGCTCAAGAGCGTCCCGCTCCACCGCCAGAAACAAAAACTAGATGCATACCTAGACTTCTACAATACCGAGAGAGTACACTTAGGAGTACAGATGCGGACGCCTCAGCAAATGTTGCAAAGGTGCTGAGTTTTATACGTATTTTACTTGTGCTGGTGCTTGGCTGAGCATGTAGGTCTAGAACCGTCCTTACAGGAGTAAAGATAGCAAAAACGAGACAAATGGGGCACTATAAAAAAGAGTGTACCATTAAATTCGCTAGTTATTGTATAAGGTGATGTACTTATATAATCGCAACCCATTATATGATTTTGTGAGGCAACTTACGTAGATTTCACCAACGAACTCTGCTATTATATATGCATGCCTGCGCACATACGCAAAGAACCGTCTCAAGAACATATCAATATCGCAACCGATATATTCAAGTTAGTAAGTGACCCGACCAGATTAAAAATACTGTGGGCATTGCTACACGGTGAACACTCTGTAAGTGAGCTTGCTGAAGACGTTGGTGTTCAAGCGACCGTTGTTTCGCAGCACCTAGCAAAGCTACGGATATCCCACATGGTGAGTGCTCGACGCGAGGGCACAAAAATGATTTATAGGGCGGAGAATGAAAACGTGCTAAATCTTATTGAACAGGCGTTTACTCAAGCAGACCACATCAGGAGTGGCCAACATGAATAAATATAGAAAGGAACAATAATGAGTCACGGATTTAGGCCAGATAGACTGAGGAGTATAAATAAAAAGAAACTAGCAATCGCCGCACTATTTGTCGGTATTGTGTTGCTGGTGATACTTGTAGTTATTGGAGTAGTTGTCGTAGCTATCGTTAATGCCCTGCTTGGCCAAGCCAATAGTGGTATAGGGCAAAGTATTGGTAATATCGTGTCGACATTGTGGAATTATGCTCTCGATTTCATTCAAGCCTTGTGGAAACAGGTTATTGCCAATCCGCTACAGTTCCTGACGGGCGGAGGCAACTAACTACAATGGAAACGATTAATCGTACTTCTCATAATCACGCGACGCTCTGGCGTCAGGCTGGCTTACGGTTGTTGCCGAGTATAGCGGTCGCGATTACCGGTGCCGTCCTTGCTTCGAGCTTCGGCTCCGTCAGGCGTGGCAGTATCGATGAAAGACTACTCTCACTGTTCGGGGTAATACTATTTGCTAGCTTCGCTGCCATTGTGTTGATTGGTGCAACTAAAACCCTGCGACATGTACTTGCTGACACCCGCTTAAGTATCGGTCATGCAGCTGTCGTTCAATTCGTTATTCGGGTTGTCGGTTATGCAATTATATTTTTGGAGACCTTAAGTTTACTCGGCGTGTCGGTCGGCAGTTTGATCGTAGGCGGCGCGGCACTTGGCATCATTTTGGGCGTAGCCGCCCAGCAAGCGCTGTCGAATATTTTTGCCAGTTTTGTCCTCATGGTGGCACGCCCGTTTGCAGCAGGAGACCACGTCACTATAAACGCCGGCGGATTCGGTAGAGAATACACCGGCCAACTCAAAGAAGTAGGGCTAACACATACCCGTCTAAAAGAAAAAGACGGTACAGTTGTACTTTTACCTAATTCTGCCCTGCTACAGTGGGCAGCCATTTCACCACAAAAGGATAATAAGGGAGGGAAGTAATCAATGAGCGGACAACACGAAGCACCACCGAACCTGGATAATAAACTGAAGCTTGGATTCGTTTTGAATTCCGGGTTTACTATTTTCGAATTTTTCATTGGTATCGTGTCCGGAAGTTTGGCACTGGTATCAGACGCGGCGCATAATCTTACTGACTCCTTGAGTCTGCTCGTATCATATTTGGCTACTAAGGTCGCTAAAAAACAGGCTAATCAAGACAAAACGTACGGCTATGGCAGGGCGACGGTACTAGCGGCGGTTATAAATTCGCTGATTCTGCTTGGCCTGGCCATCTACATCTTTACCGAAGCCTATAAGCGTTTCCAAGATCCTCAACCGGTGCAAGGCGGTCTAGTGATGGTCGTCGCTTTCGTCGGAATACTGATTAACGGCTCTATCGCCTACCTGTTTTTCAAAAGCCGTGGTGATCTGAACATCCGCAGTGCCTTCCTAAATATGGCGTTGGCCTCAGTTGGAGCGTTACTGGCTGGCTTGTTTATTATTCTTACGGGCAACACTCTTGCCGATCCAATAATCAGCGTTATTATCGGATTCATACTGCTCTATAGCGGTTGGAGTGTCATAAAAACGGCGCTTCATTTGCTATTTGAAGGCGTGCCCGAAGGAACTGACATTCCAGCTATACAGCGGGCAGTGCTGGCAGTGCCTGGTGTTAAAGGTATGGACGAGGGTCTATAATGAGCGATCACGATTCGGAAGAAGATCAATCAAACCGCTGGAACAAGGCACTAACCGCAGTTGCTGCCCTTAGTTTTATAGGCGGCTTGACTTTTAGTCTGCTCAGGTTACCTGGGGCGGAAAGTTTATACCTCATCTCACTGGCCGCTGGCGGCGGTCCAGTTGCGATATCAGCTATACGAAAACTATTGAAACGTAAAATATCAATAAGTTTACTGGTCACTATTGCCGCTCTTGGAGCATTATATCTTGGGCAGTTCGCCGAGGCCGCCGCCGTCATGTTCTTTTTCGCGCTAGCCGAAGCCTTCGAGGAGTTCGGCGAAGTGCGGTCGCAAAAGGCAATTGCCGCTCTACTGGAGAAGTCGCCGAAAATCGCTAGAATGCAAGACGGTCGTGAGGTTCCGGTAGAAGATGTAAAAGAGGGCGAAATTGTCAAAGTCCGACCCGGTGACATGGTACCGCTCGACGGAGTGGTTATTGACGGCGAATCGTCAATCGACGAGGCGACTATTACTGGCGAAAGCGTACCCAAAGAAAAGTACAAGGGCGAGACGGTTTACGCGGGTACGTTGAATCAAAGCGGCTATTTGGAGGTAAAAGTTACCAAGACTGCTGCCAACAGTACATTGCAGAAAATTGTTACGCTTATTGAACAAGCCCAAAAATCTCGTCCGGAAGTGCAGGAATTCTTAGACAAGTTCGCTGGCTACTACATACCCGCAGCTATAGGCTTGGCTATTTTGGTGGCTATCATACCCCCTGTCTTTTTTGGCGAGCCGTTCAGCGACTGGTTCACTAGGGCGCTGATATTACTAGTACTAGCTTGCCCGGACGCTTTGGTCGTTTCAGCGCCGGTTGCCGTAGCGGCAGCGATTGGCGGTGCATCACGCCGGGGCGTACTCATTAAAGGTGGCCGTTTCTTGGAAGTTTTAAGTAAAACAAAAGCCATTGCCTTTGATAAGACTAAAACACTTACCGTGGGAACCCCTGTGGTGGCCGAAGTCGTCCTGCTGCATGGTGCCTCGGAGGATGATGTCATAGGTGATGCTGCCGGTATCGAAAAGTTTTCATCACACCCATTAGCTAAAGCCATCGAAGACTACGCTGCTCAAAATGGCATACAGCCGCATAAAATGGATAAATTCAAGAACGTCGCCGGCCGTGGCGGCAATGCTAACTGCTTGGTATGCGATTCAAAAGAACATGCAATAGGCAACTTGCAACATATCGGTGCCAGCGCCGAGACCTGCGATCATGTGTTACCAGAAGTTAAACGCCTTGAGGGAATGGGCATGACGGCCGTGCTAGTTAGCGAAGGCAAGAAGGTGATCGGTATCATCGGTATCACCGACGAACTACGCGACGATTCAAAAAGCGTCATCAATGCCCTTAAGAAGCTCAAAGTCACTCCTGTAATGCTAACTGGTGATAATCAGCGAGCCGCAAATTATATTGCCGAAAAGGTCGGCATAAGTGAAGTCTACGGAGCATTGCTGCCCGAGCAAAAATCTGAGTTAATCGTTAAGCTGCAATCCCGCTATCAGCGCGTGGCTATGGTTGGGGACGGCGTCAATGACGCGCCAAGCCTAGCCCAGGCAGATGTAGGGATTGCCATGGGAGGCGGCGGGTCTGACGTAGCCATCGAGACGGCCGACGTAACATTGATGAACGATGCTATCGGCACTATCCCATATCTGCTAGGGGTTGGTCAGCAAACCTTCAGGGTTGTGCGCCAAAATGTCTATGGGTCACTCATTGTAAAGGGAATCATCTTGGTACTCGGTATCGCAGGAGTCATCGGGCTGAGCGTAGCCGTGGCAGTTGACGCAATTATGGCTATCCTAGTAGTGCTCAACGGTCTAAGGCTGTTCAATGCTGGTGGTAGCGAAGTTGCTATAATTAAAAAGTAAAAGGAGAAAATATATGCAATGTCCAATAGATAAAACAGATTTAGTAATGACCGATCGCCAAGGTGTAGAAATTGACTATTGCCCGAAGTGCCGCGGAGTATGGCTGGATAGAGGTGAGTTAGATAAGATTATTGAGCGAGGCGCTACCCAGGCGTCAGCAGGACCTGCACCGCAAGCCTATCAAGAACCGAACTACCCGCCACAACAGTACGATAAGCATGGCAACCAAGGCGGAAACAACCAAGGTTATCCACGCAAAAAGCGTAAGGAGTCATTCCTCGGCGATATGTTCGATTTCTAGTTTGTCTGTGACTAAGTGGCAGTAGATCAACAAAGATCTATAACTAAACATAGAACCTCATATGTTGCTTATGGTGTCATATCAACGGAATAGTCTCTAGAATTCTTGCGAGAGAGGGGCTATTTTGCTACTTAAGCATCTTGTCAAAGAGATAATCAAACCAAAGACGATACTACCGTCTTTATGTTTAGTGTCTGTATTGTGTGAGTGGGACATGGAATGATTGTATCATTTAAAGTCAACGTTTCCGGCTATTACGATTAAATACTCGCAACCTATACGC
>Ga0115567_10004231_pt1 | contig 14034 bp, 5 predicted proteins | sample COGITO_mtgs_1204_2_FD_88679 | JGI IMG/M metagenome (GOLD analysis project Ga0115567, IMG submission 88679) | Pelagic marine microbial communities from North Sea - COGITO_mtgs_120412 | ecosystem: Environmental > Aquatic > Marine > Epipelagic | place: Germany:Helgoland, sampling site Kabeltonne...
AAAATTTGGAATAATTGATCCTCGTTATATTGGAAGTGGAAAAGAGGGAATTCCTTATGCAAGTACTTATGTCATTAATAAAGATGGTGTTGTTACTTTTGCAAATGTTCTTCTTAATTATAGAGTCCGGCCTTCAACAAATAAAATTTTATCAGCTATAAAACAATGAATAAAAAATTTTGAGGTTTGATAATTAATTTGTAATTTTTTTTTGATGAGCAGTCTTATTTTCTTTTTAATTTTTTTCACACTGGCACCCTTACGTGCTCAAGTGCAATCCGCGATTAATTCTGAGGAGCAAATCCAAATGTCTTTAAAAATTTTGGATGAAGCCTCTATCCGTCTTTTTAAAAACTATAATACTGAAAATAATACATTCCAAAAGACCCAAGACTTAAATGCTGATGGTTGTATAGATCGTTCTGAATTACAAAATCTATTTTCTGCAGCGGTAAGCTCAGGTGAGAAACCACCCGCTATATCTATTTTGGAATCTGACGTAGATCCTACGCCGAAGCCACCCTTTAAAATATCTGAAACAAATAATGAAAGTAACTTGCTAGCACCACCACCAACTACATTTGATCTAATAGATTCAAACAAGAATGAATGTATTAGTCTGGTAGAACTCAAGGCGGCTTTAAAGCTTTAAAAACAAACTAAAAGAATTGAATTAAAACTAAAAATTGAGATAGAAATATGAAATCAATAAAAATTATAACTATTAGTACTCTGCTTTTCAACTTTATCTTTGCTCAAATGTTAAGCATTCAGGGCATTGCAAGAGACAATCAAGGCGCATCATTGCCTGATGCCACTTACACGTTTACTTTTCGTGCCTATGACCATATTTCAAATGGTGGCGTGGGTGATGCAAAATGGACAGAGATCCAATCCTTAGATGTTGTCAATGGCGTATTTTCTACCAATCTTGGGTCTGTTACATCGATGAGCGCATTAGACTTCAACACAAACTATTGGCTTAGCATTGATATCGGAGGCAATGGTGAACTAGCACCAAGAACACAACTTACCATGACCCCCTACGCAATCATTTCACAATTAAATGGGACAACAAATACCATGCCCGCCGATGGAAACACGGGTATTGGAACGACATCCCCTGCTTCAAAATTGCATGTAAAGGGTAATATTCAAGCATCTAATGATATTTTACTTATGAACGATGAAAAAGATGACGGTTTTATTATTCATGGAAGAGCTAATGAAGAATATGACTTTTTAACTATAGCACCCAGAAATGATGGTAAGTATGAATGGGGCAAAAATATTGCGCTAACAGATGCAGGAAGGGTTGGAATAAACACCTCATCTCCAGCTTTAACGTTAGATGTTAATGGTAAAAGTATTTTTAGAGATCAATTATACATTCCAAATGGTAATGCAATAACAGGAACAAAAAAAGACGGCGCTACCTACAAGGCCTATATCCCAAACAATACAAACGATTGGTCTTATTTAATAACGGCGCCAAATGGGCTTTTGCTTAATCGTAATGACGGGAAAGAGATCGCACGTTTTGAAAACGGTGGATATGTTAAGATTAAAGAAAAGATTTTTGCAAAAAACTCTATGGATCCTAAAGGTGTTTTTCGGGTGACTAGCGGTAGTAACTCTACGATTTCAACCTCCTGGGTTGACTTTAAAACTGATGGTGGTAGCGATTGGAGTGCGGCCACGCATGACGATACCAAAGCTCAAGGAAGTTTTTATACCCGTGGTTCATTTTGCTACGGGCTTCAATTTGATGGTGGGTGGGTAGATGGTAATAACGATATGATTTACCTAAGAATAAAACTTACACATTCCGATGGAACTGTCTCTTACTTGCCTGATGAAAATGGACATAAAAATTTATATTATGTCAACGATTCTCGTTTAGATACATGGAATTCTACTTGGTGTGTCGCAGATAAAAAAGAAGGTAGTTATAGTGCTCGACTTCAATGGAAAAGTTCTAAAGTAAACTGGACAAGGTGGGCCGGTATCTTTGGGGACATTTCTTTTTCTGTTTGGTAGATATCAATTTTTTTTAATCAATTAATGGATAGCCACTTGAACCGTTTTTTCGCTAATATTTTTTCATTAGCTCTCATGAGTAGCTTAATGTCAGCTCAGGTTGTCATAAGTAACAGCAATGCAACGGGCACTCAAGCTGCAGAAGTGACCTTTAAGATTGTTAGTGGTGGCGCTGGAAATACAACCGGCGTGATCAATTCAGTCCCTGGGAGTGATGCCTTGAGAGGAACCGTCAGTTTTACGGTGGGTCAAATTATTCAAACCGAACAGGATTCTATGTTGATTGGTCAAGGCCCCGGTGGCCCTATTAAAGTTGAGCTAGGGTTTTGGAATATTTTTAAACGAAGACCTGAAAATATTGCTCTCACCGCTTCATATGATTTTTTCCCAAATAAAGTTGTTTTAGATTGGAATTATGATCCTAATACACCGCAAGCAACTAGCGCAGGAACCGGCCATGATATTTATAGAGCATCAACTCGAATTCAAGATAATTATAATTTTGTAAATACCTCATATGATGATGATGCGGGGTTAATCCCTGGAACAGAATATACTTATACCGTTAAAGGTTCAAATGTATTTGGGACTGATGCTGATGGAGATACTTTTATAGGAAAAACTTCTTCAAACGGAACTATTACCGGCTTTGTTGAAACAGCTTTAGGCACCAAAATCCCTTTTACAAAAGTTAGAGCGACTCCCAACTGGGGCAGCTCTATAATGCTTGATGGGAATGACGATTATGCTAGTTTTCCTGCAAACTCTATTTTTGATTTGGCATCAAACAATACACGAGACTCGTTAACTGCAGAACTTTGGTTTAACACCCCAGATGTCAAGACACAAGTATTGTTAAGCAAAGGCTCTAATTGGAAACTATCCTTAAAGAAAGTTGGCTCATATAATTATTTAAATTATACTCAAGGGAGTGCTGATATTACAAGCGTAGCTACAATTCCAACTAGCGAATGGACGCATGTTGCCATTGTAAAAAAAGGCAATACAGCTGAAAAAGGTGTTTATCGATTTTATGTAAATGGCTCTAAGATACTATTTAATACTAATCAAGATAGCCTTATCGCTCCGCTAACAACTGCAAATAGCGACCCACTCCTGATGGGTAAAGATGGCTCAGGAAATAATTTTAGAGGAAATATTGATGAGTTTCGCATGTGGTCTGGGTTGAGAGATGACTATTTGGGTATACGTCATAATGTTATAAAAGGAGAACCGGTTCTTCCGAACATTGATTCAACCTCTATTACAAAATATTATAATGTATATACGCCATATCGCGTGAGCGGTTCTATTGCTGAACCTAATTTATTACTTTACAACAATATGGATGTCGGCACAGGTAATTTGATAACCAATGCCGTAGATCAAGCCTTAAAAGGAACCCTCAACGGAGAAAGTGATAATAGTTATTGGGATAATTCTATCGCGCCTGCCTATGCTACAGATTACACAGACCTTGGAGGAGCCTATACAATTGTAAATATAAATTACGGTTCTGGAAAAAATATGTCGGTATCACCCACCAAGCCATACCATGTTTTTAGCCCTACTTCAAATCAAGCGTACTTAAGTGATGCTAATCCCGTACGAAATAATGTCAATTTTAAAGTAACGAACCTTCAATCTATTTCAGGGTTTGTTTATTACGACTCAGATAATACAAAAGATGCCGAATGTGGCGTTGCAGGAGTAAAACTACTGCAAAACGGTAAGTTTTTAGGCACCGTTACAGACGCCGACGGATCGTATTTAATCGAAGTTGAGCCGGGTGGAAATATCGAAATTATTCCTGATATGCCTGATAGAGATAGTACGGACTATAGCGCGGTTGGTTCATTCAATCCACACTCCTTTAGTTTTACAAATGTTGTTCAACCGCAAACAGCTAATTTTAAAGATACCTTTAAAAGAACCCTTGTCGGACAAGTAAGTGGAGGACTTTGCCAATTACCACTGGGACCGCAAAACTTTGCTCGCGTTATTTTAAAGTCTTCTGTCTCTTGTTTTATAGATACTGCCTATGTTGACGGCGGCGGTAAATATAAATTTGATGACATCCCAACAATGGAATATCAGCTTGTAGTTGATGTATTAACTGATGGGCAATATAGTCCCGCAGTTCCAAACTTGCTGGCGATTGGAACCGAGTTCCAAAATGGTGGAAAAACTCACAACATGAAAGATGCTTTTAATCCACTAGATTCCACCTGGGCTACCCTAACAACTGATACGGTAGATTTTACTTACTATGCACCCCTTTCAGCTGAAATAACTGATGGTTTTAATAAAAATCTTTTAGGTGATAATCAATTTACTCAAAATAAAAGAGATACGATTGATATTGAAGTTTATGAACAATACTATTTAAATGAACAATGCCCATTAAATACTGGTTGGGTAAAGGTTCGCGATTATTTGGGTGATCGTTATAAAGGGGTGGAGTCAGATACGCTGCAATTTGAATTAAATGAAAAAGGGAAGCTTCGATATCCTCTATTACCTGGCCTTCCAAATACATCAGCCAGTGGCGCAAACCCATATAAGAAAAAATTTGAAGTTCTTGCTTCCGACACCTCGGAACAGAGACAGACCACAATCAATGAATGGGCTGTGGTTCTAGGAAATAAACCTATTTCTGTAGACTTTACGACAACTGCCCCTGAGATTCCTTTTTTAATTTTAAGACAACCTCCCGGTGATAATTCTTCTTCTACTTTTACAAGTGAGTCTTCTTCAAGTTTTTCACTTGGATTTAGTTTTGGTGAAAGTGCTGGCTTCGCAAATGAAACTTCAATTTCTTCGGGTGTTAAAACAACAACGTTAATTGCCCCTTTTGGCATTGGAACCTCTTTTGATGTGGATGCTGAAATATCATTTTCTACAACGACAAGTATTGGTGGGTCTAAAACGTCTTCCTCTGAAACCACTTGGGAATTTGCGACCAGTGAATCGTTTAGCACTGCTGGAAGTGATATTTTTGTTGGTGGCGCTTTAAATATCTTATATGGTACTACCGACATTCTTTCTATTAAGCAGGATGCTAATGGGAAGAATATTTATTCAGTGGATAGGGACTTTATTTTTATCCCTAATGGCTTTGCAACAACATTTCAATACTCTAAATCATATATACAATCTTATTTGATCCCGGAGTTAAAATCACTTGTTGTCGCAGATTCTTCCAAACAAAAAGACGTTGATCGATGGAATGAGATCTTAGCTTATTCAGACTCTCTTGCAAAAGTTGCTACTTTTGTAGAAAATAGAAGTTTTGATGGCTCAGCCGGGTCTTTTACAAAATCAGAAACCGCTACGACTTCTAGTTCACATACTTTCGAAACGGAAATGGAAATAAATACCGAGCTCGCTATTGGGCTTGGGATTGAGGTCATGGGTCTTGGTATTGGAAATACTTCTACGGTAGGAATCGGAATGAGTGTTGGATCTTCTCGTTCAAGCAGCACAAGCAATTCAACAACCATTGAGTATACGCTTGATGATGATGATTCTGGCGATGACTACACGGTGAATATTAAAACAGATCCAGTTTACGGAACCCCTGTGTTTGATGTCGTTGCAGGCAATTCTTCATGTCCTTATGAGGAATGGACCAACGCAGAAGGTGTTGTCGTAACTAATCCACAAGATGAGCCTTTTATGCAATTTCAATCTGCGAGCACAGCTACAAATGTTTTACCTGATGGCACAGCAGAATACCGTGTATTATTAAGAAACGAGTCTGTTAGTCAAACTACGCGAACTTACGTATTATCCGTTGTTAGCTCTTCTAATCCACGTGGGGCAGAAATATTGTTAAATGGACAATCGGGCAACATTCCTTATACTTTAGATTACAATGAAACGGATACGGTTACCGTTACTGTCCGACGCCCAATTGATTCCGATTTTTATGAGTTTGAAGACCTACGCTTGAAGTTTGCACCTGAATGTGAATCAAATTATGCTGGTGTAACGAATGGTTATCAAGCTTCTTTTACTGCTAATTTTGCTCGACCATGTTCTGTCGTAGATTTTTATAATATTGCAGAAGATTGGGTTTTAAATAACTCTTTTAATGACACCCTCGCTGTAACGTTTGCTGGTTTTGATCTAAGCCAATCTTACTTTGATGAGATAGAATTGCAGTACAGCCCCTTAAGTGAATCAAATTGGTATACCATTGATGAAGCAACGATAATTGTAGATACGCTTAGACTCGATAATCGCCAATATGAGACAACGTACTGGTCGCTTGCTAATTTAGATGATGGTGTTTATGATCTACGTTTTAAATCAGTATGCTTAAGTGGTGCGCTCGTAAACCTTCTCCCACCAAAACGCGGAACAGTAGACCGCATTAAGCCCTCTTTGCTTGGGAACGCTGAACCGGTGGATAATGTACTAAATCAAAACGATGAAATAGCTTTTAACTTCACGGAAGAGGTTGACCCTGTTTCCGTTGAAAAAATAAATTTTAAGATCAACGACCCTTACGGCGTCGGTGAGATTACTGCTTTTGATATTAGCTCAAATGAAAATAGAGTTGTGAGTGAGTTCTTACTTGCTAACCGTGATATTGAGAACCATGAAGTAACCGTAGAGTTCTATGGATATTCAGACCTTTATGGCAATATTGGCGATACCGTACGCCATGCTTTTAAAGTTAATCGCAACCCTATCAGTTGGTCTGCTCCAGAAGTATCAACAACGGCTATCATCGGTACCACGACAAAACAAACCATAAGCCTTAATAATATTGGTTCTAATGAAAAAGCTTTTGACATCACTGGATTGCCAGACTGGTTAACAGTTAATACTTCAGAGGGAACCTTGAACCCTGGTGGAAATTGGGATATTGTCTTTACTATATCACCAAATATAAACGTAGGAGATTTTGTAGATACTATTTTCGCTGAAACTCCAGATGGAAATGAGCCGTTAGCCTTAAAAGTTTCTTCAATGTGTGAATATCCTGATTGGCCGCTTGATAAACTTTCATATCAATATTCAATGAATGTTATAGCAAAAATTGCAGTTTTAGGTACATTTTCAGAGGACAAATATGATCGTATAGCAGCTATTGTTGATGGCGAGTATCGTGGTTTTGCTGATTTAGAGTATGATTCAGATCTCAAAGAATATAGAGCCTATCTTACCGCTTATTCAAATTTAGCAAATGGTGAAACCGTAGAGTTTCATATATGGGATAGAACAAATTGTGTTGAATGGTGGGCTACGGATAAAAAGTTAGCTTTTACTTCTGATGGTTTTTATGGTGAACCAAACATTCCAATTAATATTAATGCAACGGGTGAAATAGCACAGCAATTCAAATTTTCTAAAGGCTGGGATTGGATGTCGTTTAATTTAGAATCTAGTGTAATGTCTCTTGAAAGTATTTTTGAAGATCTAAGGCCTTCTTTTGGAGATCGAATTGTAAATCAGAATGGCTTTGCTCAGTATGCAGAAAATACCGGATGGGTTGGAAGCCTTACACTAAACCCTCTTGATAAAAGAGATATGTTCATGGTTAGCTTGGCAGAAAAGGACTCTATCAACTTTGTAGGCGTAAGAGTTGGTGCAGATACGATTCCTATCGAATTGAATCAGGGTTGGAATTGGGTATCTTATTTACCAAATTTTAATATTGATATCGCTAGTGGCTTAGAAACCTTAACTCCAACTGAAAATGATATAATAAAAAGTCAAACAGAGTTTGCTCAATATGTTAATGATGTAGGTTGGGTTGGAAATTTAAAACGTCTCTATCCGGGAGAAGGATACAAACTACAGCTAGAAAATCCAGATACATTAACCTATCCATATATAACAGCAGGTGAAAGTGCAAAGCTTGGCAAAGTCAAAATTCAACATTATGATGCTCCTTGGGATACGATTGAATGGCAAAAATTTCAACACTCAATGAATATTATTGCCCTCGTTGAAAATAAAGAACAATGGGGAATTAACAATCCAAACGATGTTATTGTTGCGATGAAAGATAACGAAATTCGCGGCTATGCAAAACCAGAGTTCATTGAATCAATGGATATTTATCGTGTTTTTATGACTTTATATAGTGATGATATAAGTGGTGAATCTATTGAACTAAAATTTTGGGACTCCGATAATAATATCATTTATAAAGCCTCTGATCAAATTTCTTTTAGTATCAATGATCTTATTGGAAATATTACCGAACCTTGGGTTCTAAAATTAGAGCCCCTAAATCGAGGTGATAAGGGATATGTCCCTGATACTTATGTCTTAGATCAAAACTATCCTAACCCCTTCAATCCAATTACGAGTATTGGGTTTGGTGTACCTGAAGATGCAATCGTTTCACTTAAAATATATAATATTTTAGGGAAAGAGGTTCGCACTCTTGTCAATAATCAATTTATGGAAGCCGGCTACAGAAATATTGTTTGGAACGCTCGCAATGAAAATGGTGCCCGTATTCCTTCAGGTGTTTATTTTGTTCTAATGAATTCAGGTTCGTTCGTACAGAGCAAGAAAATGGTGCTATTGAAATAGTATTTCAACCAAAATTAAATTTACCTTATTAGATATACCCTGATGAAACGATCCATACTTTTATCTATTTTATTCTATTCAACCTTTGCCTTGGCTCAAGCCCCATCCTCATGGAAAGTTAACTCATCTGAATACGAACATTTTATGACCTTTACTAGTATTCTGAAAATTAATACTAGAGAGGTCATGTCGACAAAAAATGTGGTTGCAGCCTTCCACGGTTCTTCAATAAGAGGTGTTTCCGTAACACAAATAATTGAGGGGCGAACTTTTCATTTTATTCAGGTCTATGGTAATGCTGGAGACGGTGAAATAACTTTTAAAGCTTATGATGGCGAGGTAATGGATACCGTTTTAATAGTTACAGATATATTAGATTTTATACCAAGTGAGTCTTTTGGCGATGTATTAAACCCTCATGAATTTGTTGCAATCAATGACAATATGCCTCCCGTTGCAATTGCAGGAGAAGATATATACGTAAGAGAAGGAAGGTCTACAATCCTAAATGGGAATAAGTCCTGGTCATCAACAAATGATGTTCTTTCTTTTGATTGGAGCGCTGACCCCTTAATTACATTAGACTCGTCGAAGGTTCCTTTGATAACGTTCACCGCACCGCTTTTTGATAAAGACACTGTCTTGACAGCTGTGCTAACTGTCACTAATTCAAAGTTGAAATTTTCTTCAGATACAGTTTCAATCTTTATTGCAAATAACCTGGCGCCAATTTCTATTGCAAAAGCAGACCTTTCATTATCAACAACGGCCATATTAAGCATGACGGATCCTAATGCTAGAGTTAATTATGTTTTCCCTTCCTCCTCTATTGCCCTTGATGGGTCTGACTCTTATGATCCTGAGGAAGATAACATAGAATATCTATGGTCAAATCCAAACGATATTGCTTTTTCGTCTGCTACGGATCAAAACCCGACCTTTACAATTCCTTCTTCTTTAATAAATGGTACGGTTAAAATTAGTTTAGCGGTTAATGATTATGAGCTCACCTCTTTTTCAGATACTATTCCAATTATTGTATCTAACAACACTGCTCCTGAAGTTAATATGGTTTTCCCTTCACATGTTTTAGAAGGAGATACTGTATACTTAGATGGCAGTAAAACTGTAGATAAAGAAGGTGATGATATTGAATATTTTTGGTTTTTCCCAAAGCAGATTTCATTATCAGATACCGTTAGTAATACCTCCTCTTTTATTACGCCAAACATTGAAGCAGATACAACCTATCAAATAAGATTTGGAGCTTGGGATGGAAAATTTGGGTCCTTTGATACTTTAATTATCTTTATAAAAAATAATACGCCACCAATTGCTAATGCGAATACAGATTTTACATTAAGAGAAGGGAAAAAAGCAGAGTTAGATGCTTATTTTTCATATGATCCGGATAGCCGTCCCTTAAATCATACTTGGACATCATTATCAAATCTATCATTGGAAAATGAGAATAATGCGCTAAGCTATTTTATAGCACCAAAAATTTCTGATGCTCAATCTGATTATAAATTTCAGCTTAAAGTTAACGATGGGTATAAAGAAGATTTTGATACAACTATGGTCACCGTTATTAACAATATGCCACCCGTAGCAAAAGCTGGTTCAGAACACTATGTTTTATTAAATACCGAAGGCCAATTAGACGGATCAAAATCTTATGATTTTGAGAAAGATACTCTTTCTTTTAACTGGTCAACACCTTCAAACATTGTTCTCTCTGATTCGCTTATTGCTAAACCAACATTTACAGCACCAAACTGGATGGTCGATACCTCTGTATTTATTACACTTCAAGTTTCAGATTATTTTGAAAAGTCTGCTATTGATACCTTAGAATTATTTATTGTTTCAAACTTGCCCCCTATCGCAATTGCAGGCCTCGATCAATTGGTAAAGCCAGATTCAATTGTCATGCTTGATGGTAGTGCTTCTTATGATCCGGACGGGGCATTTTTACAGTCTTTCTCTTGGGAAAGTTCTTCTAACATCTCTTTATTAGGTCCGAGCTTAGATGATTCTATTTCATTTATTGTCCCCGATTATGGAACAGACTCCGTCATTACTTTTACCTTAGAAGTTCAAGATATTGAAAAGTCATCAAAAGATATTGTGGCTATATCCATTGTTGATAATTTTCCTCCTATTGCAATCGCTGGTCCCGATACTATTGTTATTGAAGGCCGATCTCTTCAGCTGGATGGTTCAAAGTCTTATGACCCCGAAGGAGAAAATCTTTCTTACTTGTGGAAGGTATTATCAGGGTATATGATTGGGTCCTCCGGCAAAATATTACAAAATATTTTACCAAAAAATATAGAGATTGAGTCGAGCCCTAGTGAACCTAAAGTTGATATCAACACCCCTTTTGTTGTTGGCAATGGTGAAGTCTTTATTCTTGAATTATCAGTTAATGATGGATCAAAAACATCAAGAGATACTATATCAATCTCAGTAAATAACAACCGCGTTCCTATCGCCAATGCAGGTGAAGATTTTAATAGCAAAGAAGGACAAGAAGTCTTTCTTAATGGGGGTAAAAGTTTGGACCCGGACGGACAAGTTTTAACTTATGATTGGATTTCAAGCAACGATTTAAATCTAAATAATGAAACGAAGTCAAATCCAAATTTTATAACACCAGCAGTATTGGAAGACTCATTGATCACAATCTTTCTCCGTGTTTCAGATAGTGATATTTGGTCAAAACTAGACACTGTAAATATAAACGTTTCTGATAACATTTCACCTGTTGCGAATGCAGGACTTGACAAAACAGTCTTATCTGGCTCAATTGTAGAATTAGATGGTTCAAGTTCAATTGATGCTGATGGAGACTCTTTATTGTTTTCTTGGGTTGGCCCAAAGGATATAAAGATTCTTGATATTTTTAAATCAAAAGCAACATTTTTAGCGCCTATTGTTTCAGAGGAAACGATTCTTAGATTTATGTTAAATGTCTCTGATGGTGGTGCTCCAACAACACCTGATACTGTCTTAGTTACGATAGAGTCATTGGATAAGTATGTATCAATAACTGACCCCGGATCTCAAGTTCCCGCTGGAATTGATTTTCCCATTTCATTATCTGTAACTGATGATTTTAATGCAAAAGAAATCAATATTCTTTATTCAAAAGGTGGTGATGAAACCGTTACCTCAATTGTAATGGATAAAGGCTCCACCAATAGTATTGACAATTCTTTAAAATTATCAGGAAAGGCAACATATACAGGAGTAATTCCAGGAAAAGATATTTCTGCAAATGGTTTTTATTATAGAATTCAATTAATAGATGATATGAACGTCGTTCAAGAATTTGGCCATAAACAAATTATGGTTTTATTTGAACAATTGAATGTTTCAACAGAAATTGAATATTCCGGATATCCCGAAGGAATTGCTCAAAATAATTGGAGGTTAATTTCTTTTCCTGGGAACCTAAAGACTTCAACAATTGACTCTGTTTTAATTCTATCAAATTTTGACCAAGAAAATTATGACGAAATTTGGAAGCTTTGGGGTTGGAGCGGTCAAGAGTGGCTAGACCCTATTAAAATAAAACCAGGAGTTGGCTATTGGTTTAAACATCGTGAAAAACTTCCAGCGCATTTATTTTTAGGGAGCGGTTCAAGTGTTGAATTAGATAGCTTTGAATATAAAATTAAACCTGGGTGGTCGTTAGTTTCTTCACCATATACCTTCCCAATTAAAGTTCTACTGGACCAAAATAAATTAATTGGCCCATATGAATATATAAGCCAAGAGTCCGGTTGGGCTGATGACTTTCCAAGACGATGGTATCCGTTCAAATCATATGCAGTTTATAATAATTCTGAAAATGACGTATCAATAAAATTAAACTTCAATAATTTACAAAATGATGCAGGGACTCCCTCTGATCGAATAAAAGCTTACCCACCAAATAGCTGGTCAATAGACTTAATGGTGAAATCTAAAAATCATACAGATAAAAATAATATTTTTGGAATTGCCTCATCGGCTTCAAATGAAAAAGATACGTTCGACCATCCAGAACCACCAGACATTACTTCTCGCACCACGATTTCTTATAAAAACAATGATGCTTATGAATTAACAAGAAATTATAAAAGTTTGAGTGAAGGTCAGACTTGGGATGCTCTTCTCAAGCTAAAGAATCAATCAATAAAAACTGAAATTATTCCAATATTTTATGGGCAATTACCAAACAAATGGAGAGCTGTCTTAATAAATAAAAATGACAATAAAATATTTTCGATTGATGGTTCATCAATCTTTATTAAAAGTTTAGTCAAAAAAGTTGAACTTATAATTATTGCTGGTCCTCCTAATTATATTAAAGATAAAGTAAGTGAATATCAAATTTCTATACCAACAGAATTTGCATTAAATCAAAATTATCCAAACCCCTTTAACCCAATAACAAATATTACTTATGATATTGCGAAGCAAGGGCTTGTTCGAATTACCATCTATGATATAATGGGAAGAGAAATCAATACTTTAACCAGTAAACACCATCTACCGGGTAAGTATAAAATAGCTTGGAGAGGACAAGATGTCTCAGGTTATAAAGCCGCAGCAGGTATATACTTTTATCAGCTTTCTACCCCTGATTTTACAAAAACCAAAAAGATGGTTTTATTGAAATGATGTCTAGCTTGTTTAAAAAAAATTACACATATTTTATATTTTTACTAACGTATCTATCCTTTGTTAATTTTTCTTTAGCCCAAGATAACAAAAAATTTGTCGTAATTAATGAAGGTGTTATTGGACTCAGCAAATTTGAATCTGAAGCGCTTAATAACTTTGCCATTCAAGAGCTTAGTTTAATGAATGGTATCAGTCCTGTTGAAAAAGCTAAGCTTGACTCCGCTAAATACACGGGCTGTTCAGATGAAGATTGTCTTTCTTTTTTAAGCAATCAAATAAAGGTTGAAAATTTTTTACTTTGGTCATTAGAAAAGAAAAAGAATAAATATAAAGGTGCTTTCTCTTATTTTATTATTTCTAAAGAGAATGATTTTAAAATGGTAAAGGTTAGGACTTCTAATTTTTCTATTAAAACTACAGCCACAGATGAAATGATACTTTTATTTAAAATGAATATATGGAAAACTTTAGAGATAGATCCTCCAAAGGATAAATTTACTAAACCAGTAAAGAAAAAAAGTAACAAAAAACTAATACTATCAGCGATAGTGGGATTGTTACTTATAACTAGTTTATTTAGCAATCAAGGTTCAAGCGGAAATGAAATAGAACCATTTCAAATTCCTCCTGACTGGCCAAATCCTTAATAGTCCAATACCTGAAAAAATAGACCAGTCTCGCTTTTTTAATTCTTAATTTCATTAATGAAAAATATTGTATTTATACTAACGGCTATTTCTTTGTTAAGCTGTGAAGATA
>Ga0115567_10004235_pt1 | contig 14028 bp, 10 predicted proteins | sample COGITO_mtgs_1204_2_FD_88679 | JGI IMG/M metagenome (GOLD analysis project Ga0115567, IMG submission 88679) | Pelagic marine microbial communities from North Sea - COGITO_mtgs_120412 | ecosystem: Environmental > Aquatic > Marine > Epipelagic | place: Germany:Helgoland, sampling site Kabeltonne...
CCTCCGGTGTGGGAGGTGTATCGGCTGGGATTGCGCCCGATCCATCGGTGAATAAACGTAAGCCTTGGGATTCAAAACGGATTGCTAGTTTGTGCGCAAATTCATCCAATTGTGCGCGTTGCTTGGGGAATGTTTCATCACGCAGCTCAATCAAGCCGCCAAGACTTCCCCCCGGTGATAATTTTGTAATTTCAATCGCGCTTGCTGGCGCGGTTAAAGGATCGCCGACAAAAACACCTGCTGCAGTTTCCGGATATAGGCTTTCAGGGCCAAGCGGTTGCGGGCGGAATGTCAGTTGTTGCGCAAGATTAGATGCAAGCTCTACGCCGCGATTGGTTTGTACGACTAAAACCCCATCGCCGCGTGTAAAGAAACTGATATCTATAAGTCCGGATAGCTCTTTAATCGCTTCGTCGCGTTGATCGGCCAAGGTTGCGGTGCTGTCGTTAAAAGCCGTTTTTTGTTGAATTTCGTGGTTAACATTCGCAATTTGTTCCAACAGATCATTAATGCGCGTAACGGCTGCGCCAATATCGTCTTGGGCATCATTACGTGACGTTTGAATAAGATCTGCAAAATCGTTAATTTTATTTGCTACATCAACGGCCTGATTTACGACAAGCGCTTGACGCTGCGAGTCTTCGGGAATTTCCGCTAATGAGGCAAAACTATCCTGAAGGCGGGCAAGTTCTGCCGCAACGGATAATTCGGCGTCCGGCGGTCCATGAAATTGTTCTATGCGTTGGAGGTAGGATTTTTTGACATTTAATTCGCCGACCGCGCTGATTTGTGTCCAAAGGTTGCGCTCAAGATTAAGGTCGACTTGACGTAGGATATTTTCGCCTCTAACGCCTATGCCAGCGCCATCAACGACTAAAGTACTCTGCGGCGCAAGCTTTCTGGTGTATCCAGGTGTACTTGCGTTTGCAACGTTATTAGAGATCACATTGATTTGATTTTGTGATGCTCTTAATCCTGATAATGCCGAGTTTAGGGCGGTTAAGCTCATTGTTGTTCCTTTTAAACAATTGGCAATTTGTGCCTGTTTGCTTGTTTGCTAGGAAATACAATGCAAAACGGATGCCAGATTCAATATTTGGCTACGCTGTTGATTATTTTTGTAGGAAAAGAAGTCTGGATTCTACATCGTTGTAGTGGTTACCGCGCACCAATTCCGTCTCTAAAAGAGCAGAATTAAGCATTTCACGGCGCAATAGGGAGTCATACTGGTCGCGCATTTGCATCAATTCTATCGCATCCAGCGTCACACTCATGCGCTCAACATTGGCGGGTTTGTCATATAAGTTGGTGTAAAAGCTTGGCAATTGATACATTTTTTTAGTCAGTATGTCCATTTGCGCCCAGTAGCTCGGTTGCACCCCTACCATTGTTTCAATTTCATCATCGGTAATGCCGAAATTGCGCATTAGGGTTTTCATGTAAGTCCAGCCTGGCTCGACACCACCGCCAGGGGGCACAGGCTCAGAGCGTGATTTAAGGCCGACCAAATTGGTATAGCTTGTATGTGCAACATTTTTTAGTGCTATCACACGGCGTGCATCCAAAAATCCGGCAGATTTTTCAACCAAAGCTTCGTTATCACCAAATTCGAATAGTGATGGCCAATATAAATGTTTAGCCATTGCAATGATGTCTTGTTCATCATCGGCTGTTATTCCGTCACTCAGATCGACATCAAAAGTTTGTGGGAAATCTACGGTTTTTGTATAATTAATGTCTTTGTTGATGCGCTCGGTATCAATGCCTCCGATACCAGTTGGGACCGGATCGCCTACGTCACTATTATCCATATCCTCGTCTCTATCATGCTCACATAAATATAAAAGCCCGAGATTGCTATCTTTGGGATTGCAATAAACTTCACGAAATTGTTTTAATCTTGCTTCTAAATCGTTGCTTGCATTAATTGCGCTACTAGCAAAAAGCTGATTTGTGTAACGCTCCATAATGATATCATTCAAAGCTAATTTATCAGCCTGACTTTTTTGTTCTGCACTGGCGAGGCTACGAACATAAGATCCAACGCGACACATTTGCTCACTTGGGTGATAATCCTTAACGGCTTCTGCTGTTAGTTGTTGATGAGTTCTTTGTGCTTCTAATTGTATTTTGGCATCAAAAAATCGGCCGATTGCTGGAAGCTGATGCATCATGACGGCGGTTAACTGTTCGGTTATAAGCATCATCGCCGTAATGTAATTTTCAACAATTTCTGCGGATGCCGCCGCTAAAGGCCCAGCAGATCCGGTGCTCAAGGGATATGTTCCTGATGATGGTGGCGATAAACTCGGTGGTTGATTGGGTGTGTCCGTAAGCAAGCCACCGCCAGGCGCGCTTAAGACCTTAATAATAGCTGGATTAGGGTTTTTGGCCATTCCGCCCAGATTTGAAAATCCATGTAAGGCCACCTCGAAGTTGTTGTCGCTTTGCTTTGAGTTACCCAATATATTGGTTTCGTAAAACGCTCCAGACCAGTCTGTTTTTGAACGAATATTTTGGCCTGCCGCAATAATTCCAATATCGGAAAATTCACTCAGACCTTTTCCTGATGCTGAAATTTTTCCTGTCTTTAAGTTGTGGCGTAATAAAACATCCACATAGTTTCCATTGTTTGAAATTTTAAAATCATACACTCTTTGCTCGGCGTCATTAATAGTAAATAACGGTGCTTGTACTTTTAGCGTGCCTGACGGGTCTGTGCGTCCGACACCTTTTGACTGGATATTTTGGCCGGAAAGGATGGTGTAATGAATTTCCGCATCAGAGGGAAATCCCTGTAAAAGAATTGTCTGGTTAATTTGATTTTCGAGATCCTGATCAGACGTTTTTGCATGTGCCTGCGGCGATATAAAAACCAACATTAAGATGGCTAATATAGCGAAGAAAAGAGGAGTTTTGGATAAAGGCATTTTCACGCTTTTTTACTCGCCTCCTAAGCTTTGTCTTTTAATCGCTTCTTCAATTTCTTCTTGTATGTCGATGATTGCCAGCTCAAGTAAAACGGATTGCGTTGCCTCTGTACGTAAATTACTTTTTAATGTGTCAAATTTTTGCATAAGTCCAATTGCCTGTAACGCTACACCTTTGCGCTCTACATTGGCGGGCTTGTCATATAAATTCGTGTAAAAATCAGGGTTTTGGTAGATTTTCTTTGTTAAAACTTCCATCTGCGCATAGTAGCTAGGGTTTGCACCCAGAAGCGCATCAAGCTGGCTTACGTCTTGTGATGGGAATGTCGCTGGTGAGCCTGTAGAATCGCCCACATGAACTTTAATATCAGTCGATGCGTCTTCTACACCTAATTCTAAAAGCAAAGATTCGAGGAAATCACGCGATCCTGCAGTCCCTGCAGATTTCATTCCGACGAGGGCATTATAAGAGTTTTCCGCAACGCTTCTTTTTGCCAAAACAGAGCGTGCATCCATATATGCTTGTTGAACCGGTGTTAAGCTACCTTGGTCATCACTGCTTAATTTTCTGCCGTTAGGCCTTGGTAAAACTTCGCGACTGTATAGGTTGGCAGCAAGCGCAAAAACATCTTGCTCCTCTGAAGTTGGTTCTGTTGCACCATCAGTCAGGTTAACGTCCAATGTCCACGGAAAATCCAATGTGCGCGCATAGTCTATATCTTTGTTCAATCTCAGATTATCAACGCCGCCGATACCATTAGGAACCGGATCCCCGACTGTACTATCTCCCAAATTATTATTTTGATCGTGCTCACACATAAAGTCCAAGCCATTATTGTTATCTTTTGGATTACAATAAACTTCGCGGAATTGCTTTAAACGACTAATTGAATCATTTTGTCTTCCAGATGCCGCAGATGTATTTGCATTTCCCAATGCCCTATCCATTGAGCGCTGCGACAATATAACGGTATTCACCTCACCTTGGCGTTCCGAAGCGGCAAGGCTTTTGATAGATGAGCCGAATTCACACATGCCTACACTTGGTTGATAATCTTTGTGTGCTCGCGCTGTAATTTTTTGTAAGGTTTGCTGGGTTTCCATTTGATGTTTAGCATCAATGAAACCGCCGATAACTTCGGTTTGTTTAACCGCAACGGCGGTGAGCTGGTCGGCCATCAGCATTAAAGCGGGAAGCACGTTATCTTCCCAAAAAATGGAAATCCACCATACGCGGTGTGCGCTAAATTCCTGATCCGTATGCTCAATCAGAATGTCGCGCGTATCATTAAATTTTAATATATCATTGGGATGGCAATGATGCGCATACGCATTGCGCAGAGGCAACAACGCGCACAAGATCAACAGTAGTAATAACTTCATTCTCATATTATTCCGCTGGTGGGACCAACCCCTTTTTTGCTTCATTAAATGGTGTATTCAAACGCGCCGATAACAATACAGACGTCACCATTTCCTGACGAATTTGACTTTCATAAATGGCGCGTTCAACCATAAGCTCAATAGCCTTCAATGCGACACTTTTACGTTTCACATTTGCGGGTTTGTCGTAAAGATTGGCGTAGAAATCAGGGTTTTGATATATTTTTTTAGCCAATAGTTCTAATTGTGCGTAGTAGCTTGGCGAGTCTCCAATAATATCGTTTACCTCACCTGCTGGGACGCCGAGCTCAACCATGATAGCCCCTAAAAACTCGTAAGTATCCGCGTTTGGACCGCCAAACCCACCACCTCCCGCACTTATAGATGATGTTCCGGCAGATTTTAAACCAACAATAGATGTAAATGAATTTTCGGCCACGCTGCGTTTTGCTGCAACACTGCGCAACGCCATAAACCAATTTTGATATTGGTCTTGCGCCAATAATTTTCGGTCTGTTACTCGCGTTGCAATATTATGCCCATACAAATTATTTTGTAAGGCCATGACAGTTTGCTCACCAAGACTAACAGACGTATAGGCATTATTATCCGCTAAATCAAATCCGCCCAATCCGCCCAAAAGGCTGATTGTGCGTTCATTTTCAATTAACCGCGTATAGTCAATATCCGCGTTTGTAAATTGAGAAAAAGAAGGCGCCGGATTACAGATTGCCGCTAAACCAGTATTAGTGGGCTTGGCTTGTACCCAGTCACTATCCTGCGGATCACAGAAAAGTTTTAAATATTGTGTCCATCTCGCAAATTTATCGTTATCGCCATCGGATGCGCCCCCCATACCTTGCTCACCCAATTGACGCGCGATTTGCCTGCGCGCAAGAGAATATGCGTTTGCGCGTCCTTTTTGCTCCGATGCAGCCAAGCTTCTGACATTTGTTCCAAACCAGCAAAAATCTTCGCTTGGCTGATAGTCTTTATGTGCTTGAAATTGTAATTCTTGTAGTAGTCTTTGGGTTTCCAATTGATGTTTGGCATCCAAAAATGTGCCAATTGCCATAGTTTGCTGCATGGCAACGGCGGTCATTTGCTCGGTAAAAAGCATTAATGCGGGCAATACCTGTCCTGAAAAAAAGGTGTCAACGAACCATTCTCGGTGTTCAGTAAACTTATCACTGATATGCTCCGTCACAGGCTCGCGAATTATATTTTCATGGACTGTAACGTCGCAACCTGCATTTGCATGATTGGGTACAAATAAAAATGAGCCGCAAAAGGCTGCTATTGTCAGTAACTTATATTTTATTTTTAGTGACTTCATAAATGTCTTATTCAATCGAAAAATGCTCAAACCAAATACTATTCTATCACAAGCTTCCAATAAAAGGCACGTTTGAAAATAAGATTTTATAATTTTTCATTTGTCATGGCATTCAATTCTTTTTTTTGATACACAAATTGTAGTGTAAATGTTAAACATAACTTTCATATTATTTTCAGACGACAATTAATTTATGGCAAAAAAAGATAACAAACCTGTAGATAAAGGCGTTAAAGGCAAAAAAGACGATGAGCTTGGCGGCCTCGGCAAGGTCGTAGTGCGTAACGAATTTTATCGTGACGGGTACCGTAGCCTCCTAAAAATCGCTTTGATCCAAGTTTTTGTTATCATCGGCCTGATTGGCGCAATGTATTTTGTTATTCAGGCACATCAGCCGGAGAACCGTTATTTTGCAACCACAGAAGATGGGCGGCTGGTTCCCATGATCGCGTTAAGCGAGCCGAATATGAGCGCGCCGGCCCTAATGTCGTGGGTGGCGCAATCATCGACCGAAGTTATGACATTCGGATTCAATGATTACCGCCGCAGATTGCAAGAATCATCGCGTAATTTCACGCGCCGTGGTTGGGAGAGCTTTACACAAGCGCTGCAAAAATCACGCATCATTGAAATGGTTGAGGCCAATCAACAGGTTGTTACCGCCGCCCCGCAAGGCGCACCAATTCTTGAATCGCAGGGCCTTGTTGCAGGACGTTATCAATGGGTTATTCAATTGCCAATGATTTTAACATATCAAGCCGGTGCGGTTTCACGGAATGATAGTCTTTTGGTGACGGTTGTTGTTGTTCGCGTGCCTCGCCTTGAAAGTCCCAATGGTATCGGCATTGAACAATGGATCGCAGTTCCGCGTTAATTCTTAAAACTTGTGTGTGTTTTTATGTCTTTTAACGATTTCGTGCGTGACATGTCTTTTCTCAATAGATACTCTTATTTAAGTGTATAAAGTTTGGTTTTCACGCGTATGCCTATATTAACTCCATTATCTCTCCTTACTCCCGCAAGAGCTCTCATGCTCGGTTGTGTTTATTGTGGTGCTTTTTTTGTCGCCTCTCCCGCTCTACACGCACAAGAGACTGACCCGTTTGCAGCCCCTCCCGCTCTTGAAGTTGCTCGGGACGGTGAAGAAGACACTTCGCTTCCGCCAGCGCCAGGGATGGCTTTTGGCGGAGAGGATGATGTTTTTTCATTTGAAAAGACACCTGAGGAATTAGAGGAAGAAACGCGCAGAGAAGCTTTCGACGCGGCGCTGGATGGGCTTTTGCCTTTGAGGCCAGAAGAAATTCGTACGCTGCTTGAGCGCTTTGATCGTACCCAAGAATCCGTGAATGTTCCTGTTTATCCCGGCCCTAAGCCCGAGATAACCGTTCAAAATATTCCCCTTGATCCTGGTGTGGCGCCTATTTCCGTTAAAGTTGCATATGGTCATATTTCGACAATTAATATCTTGGATTCTACAGGCGCTCCTTGGCCTATTGAAGATATTGCATGGGCGGGTGACTTTGAAATCATCGAAACAACAGCAGGGGAAATCGCGAATATTATTCGCGTGACACCGCAATCCGAATATACGGCCGGCAACATGTCTTTGAAGCTTGTTGGCCTTCAAACGCCTATCATTCTTGTTTTAGATACAAGTCGCGATATTGTTCACTATCGATTTGATGCCGTGATACCGGAAGTTGGCCCGCTTGGAAATTCACCCATTATACAGGGCGGCGTTTCTATTACAGCGGGTGATCAGGATATGACGAGCATTTTAGAGGGCGTTATCCCTCCGGGTGCTTCGCGCATGAATGTTACGGGCGTTGATTCAAGAACAAGCGCGTATAGCTATAATGGCATGACAATTTTGAGGACACCGTTTTCTATGCTTTCGCCCGCGTGGGAAAGCTCCGTTTCTTCTGCGGATGGTACGCATGTTTATGCCTTCCGTGAAAGTCCCGTTGTTTTGCTTTCGGAGCGCGGCAAAATGCTTCGTGCCCGTATATCCAGCCGTGGAGATATTTTAGATGAATAATGATGATTTTGACGATAATGACCTAGATCTCGACGATTCTAGTTTTGATGATTTTGAAGAAAAAGATAAAACGCTCGGCGGCTTTATGAAAGATAACCCCTTGGCAAAAGTCGGGGTTATTGCAGGGGCGATTGTTTTAGTGTTCGCTGTTATCATTATGTTTGGCGGAGATGAAGGCGATGTAGATCAATCGCTTATTAACCGCGCTCCTAATATTACCGCCCCTCCGGGCACAGAAGCCGCAAGCCAAGAATATATCGATGCTATTCAAGAAGTAAATGAGCGCAATGTCGAAATTGCCGAAGAAACAGGGACAAGCGCCCTTCCTACACCAATTGAGCCGCCGGTAGGTGTTTTAACCGTGCCAGAGCAAGAGGTTGATGCGGAAGACCCGTTGCAAAGATGGCGCCGCCTACAAGAAGAGCGCCTACAAAGAGAATTACAGCAAGCTCAAACAATTGAGCCTACAGAATTGCCTGATGATACAGCGCGCCAAGAACAATTACAGGCGTTAGCCGAAGCCATGTCCGCGCAAATGCAGGCCGTATTGGATTCAAGACAAAATAAAATTTCATATCTTGGTCTTAGCAATTTGGACGAATTAGAGACCAAGCTTGCAGAGCGTGCAGCAAGGCGCGAGGAGCAAGCTGGCTTGCTTGGAGATGGCACTGGATCATTTGATGATGGAGAGCTTGAGGCGGAAATCATTCAGGAAGTTTTGCTTCCTGCCGGAGAAATTGAATATGCGCAGCTCTTGATTGAAGCCAATACTGATGCCCCTGGCCCTATTTTAGCACAAATTATGTCTGGCCCATTAAAGGGTGGTCGTTTGATTGGTGCTTTCGAGAAACAGAAAAATTTTCTAACATTAACATTCAGCACATTATCTCTTAACGAGCAGACTTTTGAAGTTGATGCCATTGCTATTGATCCAGCCACTACCCTGCCGGGACTCGCAACTGAGGTTGATAAGCGCTATTTTTCAAGAATTTTACTTCCTGCAGCGGCGGCATTTGTAACGGGCTTTGCTGAAGCTATTGCTGAATCGGGGCGTACAACTGTTGTTATCCAAGGTGAGACCGTTGCCGAAGAAACGGAAGAAGCCGATAATGATCAAGAGGTTGCCTCCGGTATCACTGAGGCGGGCGAAGCGCTTGAGGAAATTATAGATGAAGAGGTTGATGACATTGAGCCGCTTATCCGTGTTGCCCCAGGAACGCCGATGGGCATTTTATTCATACAATCAGTTGTGACTGAAGATGAAGCCATATAAACTTTTGATCAGAGATTTATTACTCATTCACGTTTTAAACGCTTACTATACAGAGGCTTGCTATGATTTCAGATGACATTAAAGACGATGATATTCTTGAAGATGATTTTGACATTGATGATTTCGAAGATGATTGGGACGATCAGGATCAACTCGCTGATGAGGGTGTGGCCGGTGAGCAGCCAGTAGCTGCGGTAGCCAATGGCGAAAAAAGCTTTTTACAGAAATTTTTCCTTCCTATTGTTGTCGGTGTAGTTGTTATTTTCGGATTACTCTTTGCAGCGAGCCAAGGGCTTTTCTCATCTGCGCCTGAGAGCGTTAACGGGGAAGAAGAAGCCATGGTAGCCGCAGACGGCTCAGACGCGGCTTCGATTAATGAAGCGCCAACACTAGATGAGGCTGATGTTCTATTGGTGGAGCCTGAAGAAACATATGCTCCAATGCCAAGCGAAGATGCACCTTTAACACCTTTGCCCGGAGATGAGGCCAGTGAACAAATGGAGCTTGCCGATTTAGAAGCGGAATTAGAGGAAGACACCAGCAATGACTTCTTAAACGAAACGCCCGATTTGATCGACACCCCACAAGACGTTGAAGACCCAACAGAAAATTTGTTTGGCGTAACGCCGGATGAGGTTGCGGAAGATACATCCAATGACAATGATATCGAAACACTTGATGCTATGACGCTTTCAGATAATGGCGATGAGCTGCCTATGGCTGAAGATGATCTTTTTAATGATAACGCTAATAACAATCCCATTGATGATGTTACGAGCTCTGAAAACGATATGTCGGTCGAAACGTCCACCGCAACAAATACGGACGCTGGCGTGGATACAGACTTATTGGAGAGCCAGAAAGCAGAATTGATGCAAAACAACAAAGCGTTAGAAGAAACGATTTCAGATAATCGTGAAACGATAGACGCTCTTAAAGCTGAAATTACTTCATTAAAAGATCAAATTGCGAGCATGGATAACGCATCGCCAGCTAAACCCGTGACAAAACCAGCAGAGCAAGAGATGACAAAACCAGAGCCCGTTGAGCAAGCTGCTCCCGTAGCCAAACCTGTCAAGAAGGCTCCAACTTGGACATTAAAATCAGCTCAGCCAGGTAAAGCCACAATTGCGCCTTTAGGGTCCAATGACCTCAGAAATATTGAAACCGGCAATACTGTCAGCGGCTTAGGACGTATTACAAGCATTCGCATTGAAGACGGGAAATGGGTTGTGCGCGGCACGTTATCAAGCATCTCACAATAAAGACGTGCTACTTTAAATTATTAATGTAGTTTAAATTGCTGATTTTTATACATTTTATATGGTATGCTTATTTTAATAAAAATGTAAAAAACTTCGTTTTGTTAAGATAAAATTAAGATAAAATGTGATCTAATATGATGATGTTGGGTAATTATATTCAAAATTTAAAAAATTCTTCGCTGCGCTCATTCGCAGCTTATTTTGCGTTGTCCCTTATATTTATGGCGATATCGTCAACGGCATCAGCGCAAGATGTTTCTACTGTTGCTGTTAACATCACAGATTCTACCGAAGATTTACCGGGTTTAGTCTCTGCTTTTGCTTATTTGCTGGGACTAATATTTGGTATCCGCGGCATACTTAAACTTAAGGCACATGTTGAAAACCCAGGCAATGGCTCTGGCCAAACTCCCCTTAGGACACCATTCATAAGTTTCATTATTGGTGGTGCGTTATTTGCGCTTCCTATGATTTTACGGGTCGCGCAAACAACAATTGACGGTGGCTCTGGCGGCGGTTTTGGTGCCTCATTGTCACTTGCCCTTGCTGGTATCTCCACCTTGTTTGGTGGCCTTACACCGGTCGCGGGCGATGACTTTAACAGCATTCTAAGTAATATCGGTATTTCTCTCCTTACAGTACCCGGTTTAATTTCAGCATTTTCTTACCTCTTTGGTATTGTTTTGGTCGTTTTGGGCACGATTAAAGTTAAAGAACATGTCGAGACGCCGGAACAAACCAAACTCAGCGAAGCTGTTATTCGTATTTTGATTGGCGGAGCCTTATTGGCGATGCCGACGATCTATAACGCCATGTTTAATACTGTTGACGGTACGGGCGGCGTTTGGACGCTTATCAGCTTCTTTACTGGCACATTTACATCAGACTTTATTGGTAACTGTACGGCAGGCTCAACGGGTTTGGGACAAAGAATTTGTGGTATCGTTACACACACTGGTGCTTTCCCGGCATTCTTAACTGGCATGGCGTATATATTTGGTCTTGTTATGGGCGTTTGGGGCGTTCTCAAAATTCGCGATCACGTATTAAACCCTCAACAAACGGGTGTTTTCGAAGGTATTTCACGCCTTATAGCAGGCGGTGCTTTCTTCGCACTTCCATTTGTTGTGCAGGTCTTCACAAACACAATCGCAGGCGGCGGTATAGGCGGTGCGGCATATACATCTTATAATTACGGAAGCGGTACATTAGCAGGTTATGTTAGTACTTTGCTCAGCTCGGGTAGTTGCCCAGCAAGTGCGCTCGGCCTTGATGCACTTATGCTTTGTTTCGCAAGTGACATTTTAGGTCCAGTTCATGTTCTCTTAAACTTCTTTGCCTTTGTCGCCGGGATCATCTTTATTATGATTGGTATCTCTCGCCTTATTAAAGGCGCGCAGGAAGGCGCAAAAGCGCCTGGCGGTTTGGGAACACTCATGACATTCGCAATTGGTGGCGCTCTCATTTCTTATAATGATATTATCCGCGCCGCGACAACGACCTTTACAGGAAGTACAACGACACAAACATTTGCAAAAATGCAATATACGACCGGCATGACCCCTGCCGAGACGGCGGCTGCTCATGCTGTCATAACATCAATTATAAAATTTATGATTGTTGTCGGCATTATTAGTTTCGTTCGCGGTTTATTCATCGTTCGCAGCGTGGCCGAGGGCAATCAACAAGCCTCCATGATGGCGGGTGTAACACACTTAATCGGTGGCGCGCTTGCCGTTAACCTTGGCCCTGTTTTGAATGCAGTACAAGAGACTTTAGGTACAACCGCTTTTGGTATAACATTCAGTTAATTAATTTAGTTTTCAATCAGGCAATCGGGTATTCCCACAATGACATTATTGGATCTGGATCTAGGTATTTTCCGCAAACCTGCGAAAAGCAAGGGGGGCGGTAAGGTTCCCAATGAGCTTAAACAGAAAATTTTTGAGCGAGATAATCATAGTTGTCAATATTGCGGCTTTACAGCAAAAAAATATCAAGAAATTTACCACCTCAACCATGATACCGGCGATCATCGCGAAAAAAACCTCGTGACAGCATGCATATTTTGCCATCAATGCTTTCAATTGGAAAAAGTGAGCGATATGCGTTCTGGTGTTTTATTATGGTTGCCAGAAATCGAGCAGAGAGAGTTGCATCACATTGCTCGCTCTATTTATGTTGCCCGTATTTCTCAAGGCCCCGTTGCAGAGGCTGCAAGAAAAAGCCTTGATGTCATTATGTCGAGGCGTGAAGAGGTAAAAAACAGAATCAGTACCGATGACCCTTATATTCTCTCAACAGTATTAAGGGATTATTTGGGGCCACAATCTTATAAGGCGCGCATGGGCAAATTAAATGGTGTTCGTCTTTTCCCGCTTGATCGAAGAATTATTAAAGAAGCAGACTTAGAATTTAATCAATTTCCCCAAATCTTAGCGTATTGGCGATCAAAAGATGGCCCCTTCGGTGGAAAAGCCCCTCCTCAATGGATCTCTATGTATCAGGAATTGTTAGGAAAAGCAGCCTAAGATAGAAATAAGGCAGAAATAAGGCAGAAATTTACTGATTTTTAACATTTTCTATGATAGTCTTAAGCATGAGAGTTACAACTTTCGAGCATTTACACAAAGGAGACTATAATGTTTAACTTTAAGAAAAATTATTACACTATGGGCGCAGCCCTTACCGCCGGGATGCTTGTATCAAGCACAAATGCTTACGCAGCCGGGGGTAAAAGCTTTAGTGATATCGCAACTAACATGGCAACTTCTATTGCCAGCTTACCAGGTTTGATTTCCGGTCTAGCTTACCTCTTCGGTAGTTTGATTGGTGTTCTTGGTATCATGAAGATTAAAGATCACGTTGAGAACCCGACACAGACACCGCTTAAAGATGGCGCAATTCGTCTTGCAGCAGGTGGCGGTCTGTTCGCACTTCCAATTATCTACGATGCGATGTTCACGACAATCGGTACAGGTACAACCGCTGACGTCGCTACACTTAACAAAGTTAAGTTGGGTGTCTAATACCACTTTGATTATTGTTTAAAGAATTTGAAACAGAGCCTAATATGGGCTCTGTTTTTTTATAATTTTTTGTCTAATTCTTTGTATGAAAATAACCATTTGCTATGTTCTTATTCATCAAGACTTGTTAATATTATTATATGAACACCATTTCAAAAATTCTGCAGCCATTTCAAAAAGCTTTCCGACAATCTGTATCGTCGTTTATCCAGCTGGAAACATCTGATAATGATAATACTATTGTTGCCTCTGATGGCTCTTTGCTGTCTTACGTTAAGGTCGAAGGAAGCCGGCAAATTATCGGTGACGAAGAATATAAACACATCGTAGAATCCGCCACCATAAAAATGGGTTCAAAATTTGACCGTCAAGGGCATGCTTTGCAGGTTTATTTCGTACGTGATCCGTCCCGTATCCGAAAAGAGCTTGAAGCACTCGTTCAGCCGTCCCGCAAAACAGCAGAAAACACCATCATTGATGTTGATGATGTATTTGAGGAACGTATCAAGCATCTTGAACGTTTTTTAACACATGAAGCGTGTTTCTTTGTTTTATGGACTCGTCCGAGTGCCCTGACAAAAAGCGAACTACAGCGCACAAAAAAAGATGTGCAGGATAAGGCAAAAAACTGGGTGACTGCGCCAAACGCACAATATCCGTTTGCGACTATTGACCCTTTACGCACCCGTCATAAGAGTTATATTTCAGCAATCATGTCCGCGCTAAGCGAATTATCCATCCAAGGGCAATTGCTCGATGTTCATACGGCGTTAA
>Ga0115567_10004241_pt1 | contig 14021 bp, 9 predicted proteins | sample COGITO_mtgs_1204_2_FD_88679 | JGI IMG/M metagenome (GOLD analysis project Ga0115567, IMG submission 88679) | Pelagic marine microbial communities from North Sea - COGITO_mtgs_120412 | ecosystem: Environmental > Aquatic > Marine > Epipelagic | place: Germany:Helgoland, sampling site Kabeltonne...
AACTTAAAAAGTAATAAATGAAAATAATAAGATTTATATTTTCAAAATTCTTCTGGATAAACTTCCTTTTGGCCAGTGCAACTTTATACGGAATTTTCTATTATACAATGGATAATCTAGATAAATACACCAACCATAATATTAAAATTGAAGTTCCCAATTTATTAGGTATTCAAATCAATAATTTAAATGATACTTTAGAAAAATTAGAACTAAGGTATGAAATACGAGACTCGATATATTCTGAAAACCATCCAATGGGTATGATTATTCAACAAGATCCAAAACCACATTCAGAAGACTTTCCAAACTATATAAAGCCCAATAGAAATCTATATTTAACTATTGTAAAAAAACAAGAAATTTACAAAACCGTCCCAGATTTAATGTCCAATGTTAATTCTAAAAATATTGGCAAAACCAAATTAGAAAGGCTTGGGTTTAAGGTGGATTTAGAAATGAGAAATCATAAAGACAGAGACAAAGTACTTGAAATTAGGTTCCAAGATGAGATTGTTAAAGCTGGAAGAAAATTATTAAAAGGGGCTACTTTAAAATTAATTTATGGATCTGGCGATAAAGGGAAGCCAATTGAATTACCAGATTTTAGAGGAATGAATATCTATTTAGCAAATAATAAAGCAAGTGAAATAGGACTTGAACTAGAGATTAATTACAATGATTCTGTTCTTGATTTTAAGGATTCAAACCGTGCAGTAATCTTCAATCAATACCCATCCCCCAAGACGGATAACAAATCCTTTATTTCAATTGGAAGTTTAGTGATAATAGATGCAAATCTTTCCACCCCGTTGGATAGTATTTATGCCAAAGACACCGTAGGATTAAACTATAATATTTGAAAAATTTTTTTTCGCTTTCTTTCTTTTTAATTCCATTCTTTCTTGTTTCTCAGGAGAGTCTCCAGCCTCTGAGAACCAATATGTCATTGTTGGATATTTCATCTTCTAAAAGAACGCAGTCCATAGAGAATTTTGATTTTATTTATTTGACAGACACCCTTAGTTTGCCATTAATTGATGATTTTTCTACCAATAAATTTAAAGTATACAAAACCGATACAAGTGGTCCTAATATTTCAGATTCTTCCTGGAATTATCTGTTCTTTTTAGATGGGAGTTTGGTTCCTCTTACAAATAGCTATATGTCTTCTCCAACCTTCACCTATGCTTATGATAGCATAAATTCTAACGGGCTGGATACTCTAATTATGTTAACAATTCAAAACGATCCAGATACATTAATAATAAATAATCTTTTCTATTACCCTATTACCAGTGATACAATAATTTTATGGCCAAATGTCACTATTATAGATTCACTTTGGACAGCAGCTAGTCCTGATACAACTTTTGCCAATCTTTCTTCGGATTACAGTCAAGATTCTATTTCTTTATATTTTGTTTCTCCTGAAATCGAAGACTTAAATAAAATCTGGTTAGACAACGATGTATTCTTAAATTACAATTACCCAAAAAATCCTTGGACTCTTGGCGTAGTTACTTTTGATGGTTTAAACTCGTCTGGTAATCCGTATGATTGGACTACCGGGGCTACAGACTGGTCAGATCAATTAACTTCTAAACCAATTTTTTTAGGCAATAAAGATATTAGCGATTCCTTGTATTTCTCTTTCTATTTTCAAGCTGGAGGATATGGGGAAACACCAGATTCAGACGATTCACTCTTATTAGAATTTTATAATCCTTCTAATAACGAGTGGAATTCGGTTTGGTCTACCAACGGTTTTGATAGCGATCAATGGTATTATGAGCATATTCTACTGGATTCTTCAAAATATTTTCAAGATGGATTTAGATTTAGGTTTAATTCTTACGGAAGTCTAAATGGAAGTTTAGACCACTGGAATCTTGACTATGTTTATTTCAATGAAAGTCGTTCTATGAACGATACACTAATGCAAGATTGGGCATTCACATCTCCACCTGTTTCCATGCTAGACAATTATAGTTCTGTCCCTTGGAAACATTTTAAAAATACAACTTCTGACATATTGCTAAAAAACGCCATAATTCCATCCTATAACTCATCTGATAATCCCAAATTATTACAACCTTGTTCTATGGATTTGTTTTACGAAGATATATTACAATCCTCTTTTCCATATTCGGCCACTGTTCTAAACGTTCCGGAATTAAGTTATTTTGATATGTTTTACGATTTTGGATCTACTTTTGATCTTAATACTTCACTTACAGATACTTTTGTAGATTATACTTACAGATTTTATTTATCTACCAATACAACGCCTGAAAGATTAAGTGTGAATGATACTATTTTACACCATCAGTCATTTCAAAATTATTATTCTTACGACGATGGTTCTGCAGAAGCTGCTTATGGTTTAATAGGTAATGGAGTAGAACTAGCCTATAGGTTTTCAATTTTAGAGGGTAACGGAACAGATACTTTAAAAAGTATTAAAATACATTTTTCTCCCTCTGTAAATGATGCTTCTAATGATCCATTTTTTCTTCAAATATGGGACGATAGTTTGGGGTCTCCAGGAAGTTTGATTTATACTACAGACGATTTTGATTTTCCCGAGCTTTACTATCCAGAGTATAACTCAGGGCTGAATGGATTCTTTGAATACGAATTACCTTCTTTAGTTCCTGTAAGTGATACATTTTATATAGGCTGGAAACAGACTTCATCCTCAAGATTAAATATAGGTTTTGATAAAAATATTAATAGAAAACTTGATATATTTTACAATTTAGGTTCGGGTTTTCAAAATACCATTTTTGATGGTGCGCTCATGATGCGTCCTGTATTTGTTTCACCAATGGATAATGTTGTGAACTATCCAGAGTTGCTTATTAAAGAAGAAAATATTTCCTTTTACCCAAATCCTGCAGACGATTTAGTTCTAATTTCTAATAAAGATGTTGAGAGTATTGAAATTTACGATTTGAATGGAAGAATGGTAAATATTTTAAGCATGGACCATGAAAACTCTATTATGGTTAAAAACTTACTCAATGGTATTTATCTCATAAAGTTTAAATTTAAAAATGGAGAAATTAAAGTTGAAAAACTAATTGTCCAACATCATTAATGACCAAGGAAGTTAAAAATATTGACGATCAGGAGGAAGAGCTGTTTGAACACTATAATTTTATAGCTGATAAAGGGCAAGAGAAATTAAGAATTGATAAGTTTTTAATGGCTCGAATTGCCAATACATCTAGGAACAAAATTCAAATTGCTGCTCATAATGGAAATATTCTAGTTAATAAATTTCCAGTGAAGCCAAATTACAAGGTAAAGCCAAAAGATGAGGTTTCTATAGTTTTACCTTATCCCGTAAGGCAACTAGAGTTAATTCCACAAGATATTCCTGTCGATATTATTTATGAAGATGATCAATTATGTTTAGTTAATAAATCTGCAAATATGGTGGTTCATCCAGGATATGGAAATTACGATGGTACATTAGTAAATGCATTGTTATACCATTTCGAAAAATTACCGGAACTACCATCCGATTATTTTGGTCGTCCAGGACTGGTTCATCGACTAGACAAACATACTACAGGAATAATGGTAGTAGCTAAGACAGAGAATACTTTAACCAATTTGGCAAAGCAATTTTTTGATAGAACTACTAAAAGAAGATATCATGCACTAGTTTGGGGCGATGTTGAAAAGGAGGAAGGAACAGTAGATTTATATTTAGGTAGATCTTTAAAGAATAGAAAATTAATGACGTGTTATCCAGAAAAAGATCATGGCAAGCATGCCGTTACTCATTATAGTGTAATTGAAAGGTTTGGTTACGTTACCCTTATAGAATGCAGGCTTGAAACGGGCAGAACACATCAAATAAGGGCGCATATGAAACATATTGGACACCCGCTTTTTAATGATTTAGAATATGGCGGTGATACAATTGTAAAAGGAACAAGTTTTACGAAATACAAGCAATTTGTAGAAAATTGTTTTAAGCTTTTACCAGGACAAGCTCTTCATGCAAAGTCACTCGGGTTTTACCATCCAACTCTGAAAAAAGATTTAAGTTATGATAGTGAGTTGCCAGATTATTTTGAAGAAGTACTTAATAAATGGAGGCGATATTCTCATTCTAGTACTTTTTAAGATATTAAAGTTTTCAACAATTTATTATATAATTCCAAGTACTTTTTACATTAGATGGAGAATCTAATTTATGTACCTAATTTTTGATACTGAAACTACAGGCTTACCTAAAAAGTTTAATGCGCCAATAACCGATTTAGACAATTGGCCAAGGTGTGTTCAAATTGCTTGGCAGCTTCATGACTATGATGGAACATTAATAGAGCACAATGATTTTTTAATTGTACCAGATGGTTACGATATTCCCTATCAATCTGAAAAAATTCATGGCATATCTACTGCATTGGCTAAAACTAAGGGAGAGCCATTAAAAGAGGTATTAAATTCTTTTAAAAATGTTTTAGCCAAAACAAAGGTTTTGGTTGGACAAAATCTAAAGTTTGATTTGAATATTGTCGGATCGGAGTTCCATAGATTAGGGTATGACAATGAATGGCTAAAAATGCCAGTACTTGACACATGTACAGAAAAGTCAGCATTTTTATGCAAACTTCCAGGAGGAAGAGGAGGTAAATTTAAATATCCAACTTTATCTGAGCTTCATCAATGCTTATTTAAAGTGCCTTTTAAAGAAGCGCACAATGCTACGGCAGATGTTGAGGCAACAGCTAGATGTTTTTTTGAACTTATTAGAAAAGGATCTTTCCAAAAATCAGATCTTTTTTTAGATGATGAAAAATATGCCGATTTTTTTGTAAAGAATACTTCAGAATTCACTCCTGCTGGAATCAAGCACATAAATTTATCTAAACAAAGTAAAGCACTTGTAGAGAAAAAAAAATCTGGGGTTAGTAAAACTGTAGTTCCTAAAGAAGATATTTCTCATTTAAAAGACGTACCCTTTTCCCATCTTCATAACAAAACTCAATTTTCTGTACTTCAATCTACCATTGATGTAAAAACTTTAATTGAAAAAGCGGTAGAGTTTGGAATGCCTGCAGTTGCCTTTTCAGATTCTGGGAATATGATGGGGGCATTTCAATTTGTGGAAGCGGGTTTTAAACATAACCAATCCATTGATGAAAAAATTGAAGAGGCTAATAAAAAATCAAATGTTTCAGAAACAGAAATCCAAGATTTAGAAAAGAAAAAAATTCTTCCTATTGTTGGGTGTGAGTTCCAAGTTTGTCCGGACAGAAATGACAAGACTTATAAAAATAATGGCTATCAAGTTCCTTTTTTAGCCAAAAATAAAAAGGGTTATCAAAACCTAATCAAGCTTTCCTCCATCGGATTTATTGAAGGATTTTATTATGTTCCTAGAATAGATAAAAACATAATCTTAGAATATTCCAATGATTTGATTGTAACCACAGGAGGATTGTATGGAGAAATAGCCCAACTAATATTAAATGAAGGGGAACAAAAAGCGGAGGAGTCTCTTTTGTGGTGGAAAGAAAACTTTAAAGATGATTTTTATATAGAAATTGTTAGACATGGTTTGGAAGAGGAGGAAAAAGTAAATGAGGTTTTACTAAGATTTGCTAAAAAACATTCTATTAAATATTTTGCATCTAACAATACTCACTATCTAAATAAGGACGATGCAGATGCCCATGATGTACTGTTGTGTATAAAGGATGGAGAAAGAAAATCCACTCCGATTGGCAGAGGAAGAGGTTTTAGATTTGGGTTTTTAAATACCGAATATTACTTTAAGTCTCAGAAGGAGATGAAATCTTTATTTTCTGATATTCCTGATTCCATAATAAACACCAATGAAATAATTGCAAAATGTGAATCTTATCGTTTGGCTTCAGATGTATTATTGCCTGAGTTTGAAATACCCGATGAATTTAAAGATCCGAAAGATTTAGAGGATACTTCACTTAAAAATGGAGAAAACAACTACTTAAGACATTTAACTTATCAAGGAGCTAAAGTTAGATACCAAGAATTATCGGACGAAATCAAAGAAAGAATAGATTTTGAGTTAGAAATTATTAGAAATACAGGCTATCCTGGTTATTTTTTAATAGTACAAGATTTTTGTTCTGCAGCTAGAGATATGAATGTTTCAGTTGGCCCTGGAAGAGGTTCTGCCGCTGGTTCTGCTGTAGCATATTGTATAGGAATTACAAATGTTGATCCAATTAAGTACAATCTTCTTTTTGAGAGATTTCTTAATCCAGATAGAGTTTCTTTGCCGGATATTGATATTGATTTTGACGATGAAGGAAGATCAAGAGTAATACAATATGTTATTGATAAATACGGTTCTAGTCAAGTTGCCCAGATAATTACTTATGGTACTATGGCTGCAAAATCTTCAATTAGAGATACTGGAAGAGTTTTGGACTTGCCTTTGCAGCAGACAGATAGGTTGGCAAAGTTGGTTCCTGATGTAAAATTGAATAAATTATTTAGTTGGACTAAACAAGATGTAAAAAGTAATATCTCGCCTGATCAATTAAAAAATGCAGAAGAACTCATTAATAAATTGGAGGAGGAAGGAATTGAAGGAGAAGTTATTAGACAAGCAAAGCTGGTTGAGGGCTCGTTAAGAAATACAGGAATTCATGCATGTGGAGTTATAATCACTCCCTCAGACATAAGAGATTTTGTCCCTGTTTCATTAGCCAAAGATTCCGAAATGTGGTGTACTCAATTTGACAATTCTGTAGCAGAGTCTGCGGGTTTGTTGAAAATGGATTTTCTTGGGCTAAAAACTCTAACTCTAATAAAGGATACCATAAAAATTATAAAAGCGATGTCAGGTAAATCTATAGATATAGATGAAATACCACTTGACGATGAAACAACGTATGAACTTTTTCAAAAAGGAGAAACAGTGGGGATTTTCCAATACGAATCTCCAGGAATGCAAAAACATTTAAAATCTTTGCGACCAACAGCTTTTTCAGATTTAATTGCAATGAATGCGCTTTACAGACCAGGTCCTATCGAATACATACCAAGTTTTATCAAACGGAAGCATGGCAATGAGAAAATAGAATACGATTTACCGGTAATGGAAGACTTTTTAAAAGAAACTTACGGTATTACAGTTTATCAAGAACAGGTTATGCTTTTGTCACAAGAGTTAGCTGGTTTTTCTAAGGGAGAGGCAGATACTTTAAGAAAAGCAATGGGTAAGAAAAAAGTAGACTTGCTAAATAAAATGAAGCCACAATTTCTTTCACAAGGTCAAGAAAGGGGTCATGATACTGAAATTTTAGAAAAAATATGGAAAGATTGGGAGAAGTTTGCTTCTTATGCATTTAATAAGTCACATAGTACTTGTTATGCTTTAATCGCTTACCAAACAGCATATTTAAAAGCACATTACCCTGCAGAATATATGGCTTCAGTACTTAGCAATAATATGAACGATATAAAATCTGTTACTTTTTTCATGAAAGAGTGCAATAGAATGGGATTGAAAGTACTAGGGCCAGATGTCAATGAAAGTTGGTACAAGTTTGCAGTAAATGAAAAAGGCGAAATTAGGTTTGGTCTTGGGGCTATAAAAGGGGTGGGAGAGGGCCCAGTTAAAAATATTTCTTCAATTCGAAAAGAGACTGGAAAATTCAATACAATTTTTGATTTTATAAAACGGGTTAGTCTTAAAGACTGTAACAAAAGAGTAATTGAAAGTTTAGCCATGGCAGGAGCATTTGATTCATTTAATAATTTTCATCGTGCTCAATTTTTTAATGTAGACGAGAAACAGGTTTCATTTGTAGAAAAATTATTAAAATTTGGGCAGGCTTTTCAGTCAAAAAGCAATTCCCAGCAGGTAAATATGTTTGATGCCATTGGAGAATCTCTTGAATTGGCTGAGCCACAAATTCCACCGACAGAAGAATGGAGCAATTTTGAGCTTTTGACAAAGGAAAAGGAGGTAGTAGGCATTTATATTTCAGGACATCCATTACAAGATTATCTATTAGAACTAAAATATTTTTGTGATATTAATTTAAAAGTTCTCAATGAAAATTTACAAGAGCTTCCCGAGAGAGAATTTTCTTTTATTGGATTAGTAAGTAGTGCTGCTAATTTAGAAAGTAGAAGAGGAACCAAATATGGAGTTCTAGAGCTTCAGGATATGGAAGGTCAAATGGAGTTTAGGCTTTTTGGTGAACAATATTTGAAATTTATGCATTTTTTAGTACCCGGTAATTTTTTACATATTAAGGGAAAAGTTCAACAGCGTCCAAAATACTATAAGTCAGATGAATTTCAAAAGGAATATAGAATTCAACAAATTGATATTTTGGATGATATTCGAGACAAATTGTCTAATTCGTTGTATTTAAAATGGGATTATGAAAGTTTAAAGGAGGATCAAATTAATGACTTAGAAAAATTAATGGGAAAGTACAAAGGGAAAAAGCAAATTATTTTTGAACTATTAGATTCTGAGTCCTCTACTTATGTGACCTTAAATTCAAGAAAGTTTATGTCCAACGTATCAAATGAGTTAATACATGAGATTAGTCAGTTAGATGGATTTTTGGGTTACTCTATTAATAAATCAAATATGGTAAATTATTTAGAAAAAAATAATCCTTAATTATTCTCGGTAAAAAACATTATTTCGCAACATATTTAAACAAAATATATATCTTTGATGATAATTTAAATTTTTAAAAATGGCATTAGAGTTTACGGAAGAAAATTTTGAATCTACGGCGTTAAAGTCAGACAAGCTTGTTATGGTAGATTTTTGGGCTGAATGGTGTGGTCCTTGTCGTATGGTGGGGCCTCATGTTGAGGAACTTTCTAAAGAATACGAAGGAAAAGCTGTTGTTGGAAAAGTAAATGTCGATCTTCATGGTGGTATTGCTGCTCAGTTTGGAGTAAGAAATATCCCAACTATTGTATTTCTTAAAAATGGAGAATTAGTTGATAAAGTTGTTGGTGCAGTTCCTAAGGACCAACTTGCAGAGAAGTTAGATGCTCACATTTAATTTATCTTACCAGCATTACACTTCCGTTTAATTTAATTTGTTCTTGGTCATTTTTAAGTATGTAAAAGTATTGCCCTTCGCTTAATTTTTTTCCATTACTGTTTTCTCCATTCCAATTATTTTCGTAGGGATTTTGATCAAATACTAGATTGCCCCATCGATTGTAAATTTTTATATCAAATAGATCATTGATTCCATAAATTACAAACTCGTCGTTGACTACATCATTATTAGGACTAAAAATATTTGGAATAATAATTTCATTAGGAAAAATAGTAATTTCCAAACAAGAGGTGTCAAAACAATTAAACTCATTCCCAGCTATTAGACATACTGTATAATCCCCTGGATATTTGTAAATATGAGTAGGTTCGTATTCTATACTGGTGGAATCGTCTCCGAAAGACCAGTTATTAACAATCGAAGAATCTATTGAGTTTTGAAAAAAATCAATAGGTTCATCAGGTTCCATTATTGTAGAGTTAAAGTTGATAGATATATTGTGATAGTTGGTATCAATTAGAAGAAAGTTGGAGGTATCTCTGCAGTTATTGTTGTCTAAGATAACCAATTGATAATTATCTGCAATAAGATTGGATATATCTAAAGAGTCCGATAAGAAATTGTTCCAATAAAACTGTATGCTATCTGCAGTAGATGTCACTATAATATTAGAAATAGCTCCATTTTCTTGTCCACAATCTTCATTTTTTATTACCACAAAAGAAGTATCAATTTCTGGTCCTGAAAGGTCAGCAACATTGAAGTTATGACTAGCAACACATCCCATCCCATCTGTTAATTCCAGAAAAAAGCCACCTCCATTTAAGTTAAATGTATCTAGAGTTAAGGAGCTTTGGGTATTCCAAGTCCAGCTATAGGGGCTTATTCCTCCGACAATATTAATTCCACTAATGCTTCCATTTTCTTGGTTACATTTTTCACTTTCGACGATTACGTTTGAACTATCAATTATTAAATCAGGAACATCTATACAAAATTGGTGAAAATTGCTAGCTCCACCTGTTGAGGCAGTAAAACCCCAGAAAACCATAGGGTTGCCGTTAAATACATTATTTATTATGTCACCAGTATAATTTAAAACAAGAAAATTATTATAATAGACGTTTAATAAAGTTGCTACAGGGTCCCATGTAATTCTTAAAGGTTCAGCGATGCAGTTTTCAATTTCTCCTAAGTCGTAGGGCCCTGCAATATTATTAGAAGAAGAATGAATAACATCTCCATCTAAATTAATTGAAATATGGTCGTTAATGATATCTCCATGAGCTGTATTTTGATAAGTGTCTAAATAAACTCCAAGCGATGGAGAAACACCCCCCAAACCCATTTGACCACCTGAAGAACCAATACTGGTGTTTAAAGGCTGAAGAGCAAACACCATTCCATCTGCTCCTGCCCACTGACTTGTGTTGTTGCAGCCTAAATTTACAGTAAAGCTATAGTCAAAAGGTTGGTTTAAATCGATTTGGTTTATATTCCAAACAGAACCTGCCTTATTGCCCATATCGGGCGTAAGTTGGTAACATTTACAGTTTATTACACTAGCGTCTCCATTAAGTTGAAATTGAGCCCTTACTGGTGCATTAAAAACAACTAATGTCAGCCATAGTAATATTATATTAGAAAACTTAATTTTAAATATTTTAAACAAAAGTAAAAAAACAAATTTCAATCTTATAATATTCTCACATTGATTACGTTTCTTTATATTTAAGAAAATCTATTTTTAAAAATTGTGACTTACAAATGAAAATTGCACTTATTGGTTATGGAAAGATGGGAAAGCTTTTAGAAATTAAAGCCAAGGAGAGAAACCATACCATTTCTAAAATATTAAAAAATAAAAATTGGACTTCTCAAGATCTAATGGACTCGGATATGGCTATAGATTTTTCTAGTCCAGATTCTGCGTTAGATAATATTCATAAAGCCTTTAAGGCAAATGTTCCGATTGTTGTTGGGACAACTGGGTGGAACAAGGATTTTGATAAAGTAAAAAATTGGTGCAATGAATATAACGGAGCAATTCTACCTTCCTCCAATTTTTCTTTGGGTGTAAATATTTTTTTTGAAATGAATAAGCAGTTGTCTAAAATAATGAATCGGCAAAAGTCATATTCTGCTAAAATAACGGAGACCCACCACACCGAAAAAGTGGATTCACCAAGTGGAACAGCAATTACTACAGCAGAAATAATTCTAGAGGAAATGGACCATTATTCAAACTGGGTCTCTAATAGCTCTAATTATGGTAATAAATTACCTATAATTGCAAAAAGACAGGCAGGAGTAGCTGGAACTCATCAAGTCATTTACGAAAGTAATATTGACGAGTTGTCCATTTCCCACCGAGCAAAAAATAGAGATGGATTTGCTATTGGGGCAATTATTGCTGCAGAATTTTTATACAATAAAAAAGGACTTTTTTCTATGAAAGACGTCGTAAAATTTTAAGATGATACCATATATTTTATTAATGCTAATGATCGTTGTTTATTTCTTTTCTCTTGGAAAGATTTTTGAAAAGAATGGACGCCAAACGTGGGAGGGTTATGTTCCTATTTACAATATTTATGTGTGGTTAAAAATCATAAAAAAACCATGGTGGTGGATTTTCTTTTTCCCTATTCCATTTGTGAATTTAATTGTTGCTGTAGGCTGTAATGTTGAAACTGCAAGATTATTTGGAAAATATTCTGTAAAAGATACTTTGTTAATGATATTATTGCCTTGGTATTACATGCCTTATTTAGCATTTGATTCTAAAAATGTAGTGGTAGAACCCACAGACTGGTCCAAAGTAAAAGACAGAGAACAGAGAACTTGGCATGACCAAATAACTCTGTTTTTTATAGCTCCATTTGTTGGCCATGGGCTGTATTTTATTTTTAGACTTATTGGTTCAAAAGACAAGCCCAATAAAAAAACAATGGCTGCAGACTGGACCAATGCTCTAGGATTTGCAATTGTTGCTGCATCTATAATAAGGTCTCTATTTTTTGAAGCCTTTACAATTCCAACAGGCTCAATGGAAAAAACTATGAGAATAGGAGACTATTTATTTGTAAATAAAATGAAATATGGAGCAAAGTTGCCTCAAACACCAATTTCTGTTCCCTTTGTTCACAATAGGTTGCCTTTCACCTTTATCCCCTCTTATGTAGACTGGTTTAGTTCTGATTATAGAAGACTGTTTGGATATGGTGAAATTAAAAGGGGAGATATTATGGTATTTAATTGGCCTGTTGGAGATTCTGTAATTGTCCATAACGGTGTTATTGCCCACGATTATTATGCCATATTAAGGAACCAGGCTTTTATAAATTGTATTAGAGATTTAAAAGCTTATAATAGCAATGGAATTAACTTAAGTTACGATAGGTATCAGCCATTAGAATCGAAATATTTAAATTCTGCCAGGCAAAAGTTAATTAATGGTGGCGGTTTAAGTCAGTCTCCAGTTGGCCCTATTGAAAAAACTGGAGGAATTGCTACTCTTCCTATAGATAAAAAAGAAAATTATATAAAACGCTGTGTAGCTGTTGGTGGAGACACTTTAGAAATTAAAGACAATCTCCTTTATATAAATAGCCAGCCAGAAGAAAAAAAAGACGAAGTTGTTTTTACTTATAATTTCTATTTTAAACCTGGGTCTTATATTCCACAAGACAAAATTCTAGAGGATTTTGAAATTTACAGCGACCAGCATACAAGGTCAAATATCGAGAACAAATACATAAAAGTTGTAGATACTTCCTATAAAGATTCCTTAGTTTATACAGAAAAATTAGCTGCTTTTAGTAGAGAACAAATAACTTGTTCCCCAGAGACTGCAAAAATGCTTTCTAGATATTCCGGTTTAGATAGTATGAGTCAAGAAATTCATCCAAGAGGTTTTAATTATTCTGTTTATGGTCAGTTCTATCCATATTTTCCAAACCATCCTTCTTTTGATTGGTCTAGAGATAATTATGGTCCACTAATAGTTCCAAAAAGTGGGTGGACGGTTGAACTAAGCGACTCTACGTGGATACTTTACAAACGAGCTATAGAAGTTTATGAAAAAAACAAAGTTTCTATTAACTCTAATGGAGATTTCCTTATAAATGATAAAATAAGTACTGAATATACCTTCCAACAAAATTATTATTGGTTGATGGGGGACAATAGGCATGGGTCTGCCGATTCAAGATGTTGGGGTTTTGTTCCTGAAGATCATGTTGTTGGAACTGCGTCTTTTGTTTGGTTTTCTAAACATCCTGAGACTGGAATTAGATGGGATAGAATTTTCTCCACTGTTCACTAATGAAGACTGTCCTTAGTTCGGTCTATGCTGGTAATCTTATGTATTATTCAGTTCTTGCAAAATCTTCACAAGTATATATAGATGGATTTGAGAATTTTCACAAGCAATCTTATAGAAATCGGTGTGTCATATCTAGTCCTAATGGACCGCTTAAGTTAATAATTCCTATTATTAGAATTTCCAAAAACATTGTCAAGGATGTGAAAATTGACAACCATCAAAATTGGAGAAAAATCCATTGGAAATCTTTAGAAAGTTCTTACAGATCTTCCCCTTATTTTGAGTTTTATGAAGAAGAATTTAAGCCGCTCTATTTCGAGAAGAAAATAGAATATTTATTGGATTTTAACCAGCAAATTAATTTAGTTCTTTTAAGATGTTTAAATATGGATACTGAGGTTATATTTTCTGATTCCTACATAGAAAAAGGAGGGAAGGTTAATGATTTTAGGGATATAATTCACCCAAGTTCAGTACCAACAGAAACAGTTAAAAAAATGAAATACAGCCAGGTATTTCAGGAAAGTCAAGATTTTATTTACAACCTAAGTGTTTTTGATTTGTTGTTTAATCAGGGTCCGTTGGCGAGACAATTCCTGGATTCATAGAGTAGTTACAGGCATTGCTAATTACAT
>Ga0115567_10004245_pt1 | contig 14014 bp, 7 predicted proteins | sample COGITO_mtgs_1204_2_FD_88679 | JGI IMG/M metagenome (GOLD analysis project Ga0115567, IMG submission 88679) | Pelagic marine microbial communities from North Sea - COGITO_mtgs_120412 | ecosystem: Environmental > Aquatic > Marine > Epipelagic | place: Germany:Helgoland, sampling site Kabeltonne...
CTCTGTCGTGTCACTCGCTCGTAGCTTCGCGATGAAGGCCCGCACCTGAGTAGCACCCACGGTTTCAAGAATGGAGGGAAATGCAGAAACTAGAATGCGGGTATGTGAGACCTGCTCACGGAGCTGGTCTTTCATCTCCGGGTGCAGCGTCATGTCAGCGTCGCAGTCGAGGGTCAGGATCGGTGTGTCCACAACCTGCATTTGTCACCCTCCGCGCTCAAAAATGAAAGTACCGGGGCGCCAACACGAAATCTCAGAGTTATGGTGCCGATATAGAGCACTGGACTGTCCTGAGAAGGGATGTGGCTTTGCCTGCGGCGCCGGATGGAAGTCTGCCGGGCGATCGCGAAGCCATCGCTCGTGGCGGTGATGGATCTGTTTGAGATACTCGAGTGGAACGCCAGCCTCCTCAGAGCGCGCGCGTTTCTGCAAGCGTTTCAAACACGTGTCCGGCGTTGTACTAAGGTACACAATCGCGTCAAGCTTCAGGTTCGAAAACGCGCCGAGCAGCCACTCATGCCAGTCCTGGTAGATGCCCCACTCTACCTTATTGAAAAGCCCCGTCTCTGCAGACGCCCCACCTCTCATCATCGATTAGCATATTGGAGGGGGTACCAGCGAGTAGAAAGAAGCTATTGAAAAAAACTCTTTTTCTCTGCTGAGAGAAAGCAACTGGCACGAACCTGCGCAGTTTTCGGCGAATATGTAGCGGTCAGAGAAGACAGATCGCTCATAGAAGACAACTGATGAGGCATTCGACTGAAGCGATGCGCGTGAATGCCGTCCCTCAGAAACTTCTGCTTCTGCGGGCTGCAGTTGTGCCATCATCCGCGAGAGAAATGCATACGTCTGGAATGTGTACCCCCACCTGCCACCAGACATCATCATCAGTATTCCAAAGCGCGGCGTGTCTCCTTCACCGAATGTGCCGGTCTCAGAATATTGGTAACGGAGGAACCGCTGCGGGTCCTTGTAAAACAGCTCCAGCAAATTTCCTGCAGTGAAGTAGGAAGATTGTCAACAAAAACGAAACATCGTTCCATAGAGCAATTCGGATCAACAACGCATCGCGTGAGTCCAGTGCACAGCACCTCCCTGGCTGCCTGTGCCCGTGGCTTCTTCTCCTGCGTTAGCAGCCACCTACAAAAGGCCACGCATTTGTTTGATTCCCCTGTGCGTGTCGCACAAGAACTTGAACGGCATTTTCCAGTTTGAGCTCCTCGCTGTCACGACAAGATACTGTCCACGGGAATCGCCCCGCGCCCACACGCACAAGGCATTGCGGCCATCGCACCATTGCTGCTATCATTCCAATGGGTTCGTGGTAGACCTGTTGCCACTTGGCGAGCGGCTCTGGCACGGCGACATAGTCTACGTCGTCCTCGAGTAGCCTCAACAGTGTGCTCTTGCCGGCGGCAATATTTCCTTCCAGTGCGATCTTGAGCCTCCTTCGCGTTGGCTTAGTGCCCTCAATCCCAACATCGTTTACTGCAGTGTCGTCAGACCCTCCGCGAAGTGGCCGGAAAAGAGAGCGCAAGAGAGGGCCGGGAGACGTGACGGCATGGTTCACACCCTCCTCACGCGCTACGGGACACGACTTGCACAGAATTGAGGTCAAAACGAGATTCGGTGACGGTGACGGTGATACGATCGGGACAAGAACGAGAAGAAGGAGCAAAATGGAAGATGAGGCCCCGAGCAGTAGAGCGTCGGACCCTCCGCGACGAAGCATCGTCAAGGAGTACCAAGGATCCTGTCTCCCACTACTCTTCCGAATCACTTGATTTTTAAAATGTTGCCTTTTAAATGTAGCAGTGTGTAAAAGTATTGTCTGAGCAGCTTTACACAGTGCGAACCCTCCTGGTGGTCGAGGCGGCTGCCTGCAAATGGGGACGACACTCTCTTCTTACGGAGTGCTCGGAACCCCAGTGGTTCCGAGCCGTCTCAGCTCGATCTAAAACGGTCTGTCACGCATTGTTTTGAGGCGTCAACCTGAGTTAGGTGCAGATTCACATAGGGTTAGAAGGATGAGCGGGCTTCACCGGGAAGATCGTGTCAAGACTGCCGACGTCGTGAAGGTTTGGGAACCCTCGCGAGCGCAGCTTGCATCTCGCCCCAAGTGACATGATGTTGATGTCGCAGTCCTGTATTCCTTGCTCATAACCTTGCAGCTTCAGCACGCAAGCCAACCTCATGAGCACTGAAGCCAACGGATGCTTCAGGAAAATCATGGCGGAGGGGCTCCCGCGACCGCCGTGAATGCCTGGAGGCAGCGCCGCTTGCAGGAGCGTAACCCAGGGAGTGATGATTACTATTTGGGCCACCGACCTCATCGCTGGGGTTTGGGAAATTGTATTTCGAACTGACGCAATGGGGGTTCGGTGTGTGCAGGCTGTGGATGATGTAGTCGCAGAAAGAGGCGACTACCAGATGAGTCGCCGGGAGCTTGAGATTACGTATCCTGACATCCGCAAGCCGCCACCCGGGGAGCGCCCTGCTGTTTCAGCTGTGGCGCTGTTAAGGGAAAGGCCGATTGATCTGCTCGCTCTCTGGAAGACCGACCCTCTCCCGCCGTCTTCGCCGACCGCTGTCTGCGACTACCCTCTTCGCTCACCAGTCGCGCAAGCAATTGGAACAGATCATTTCCCTATGCGCGATGAATCCAGCGCACGATTGCGGTGGAAGGCTGAGTCGCCAAAGCGGCTTCTTGGGCAGGCGCGACATGAGGGAGAGGTAGAGCGTAGAGTTCTTGGGGAGCACTCCCGCTCGCTTTTCAAGACAGTCAATGACCGTCTACGGGCAGCGGGTGCGCTGGGACTGCGTGAGCGACTTTTCTTGTTTTACAAGCGCTTTCAGCTTCAGATGCTTCCAATGGTCGGTGAGATTGCCGACTACTGGGGGGACGACGAGCGAACGTTGGACCGCATGCTTCTGGAGAAGTACCACTCGAACCTCGAGTTGGAAGGTCTGGGTGCGGTAGGAGAACTGACTGTGCATGTTGACGATCTGCAGGATGAAATGACACGGCATGGCGTGGCAATGACGGCCGGGGCGGAGCCGACACCCGAATGGATTCCGCAGCACGCAGAGCCGCTGGCAGGGCTCGCCCATCGGGACGCACTTCTTCTTACAGAAGCACAACTTGGTACACCGGCGTCGCATTTTGAGGCATCTGCGCGTAGCACCCTAAGCAGTCGCCTCCGCGACACCGTACGATCCATTCCTCTTCCAGGATCCGCGCTGCCGCCCCGCCCCGCTTCTGCGTGGGACAACACCCATCTTGGAACAGACACCAAGAAATCGTACGCCGTACGGCCGCACACGTCAGGATGGGATGCTGGCACACGATCAAGGAATCAGGAACAGCATAGGGGCCGTCAAAACCTGGCTTGGGATGAAGAGGGGGTCAATCCCTTGGCGGAACGCACTTCGATTGGGGACGATAAAAGCGAGATTGGTGCGAAAATGTGGACGGTTTCGCTTTCGCTAAATCAGCAAGTCATTGGGGTTCGACCCTTCACACAGGATTCCCTCGCTCCATCGGATCTTTCGCGCTCAGCGACCCCTTTGCACCTCCAGCCTCTATCCTCCCGCCGCCGCCCTCGCTCATCATTGAATGTGCCTTCCGATCCCAACACGCCTAAATTCGCATTTCGGGACTCATCTGAACGTTTCGACGTCGTACTCCCGAGTTCGGAGCAGATGCAGATCGGACAAAGTAGAGATCCATTGGCAGGGTCAACAAAGCTGAAGCATTCCGCGAAGGTTGAGGCTTTGGAGACCTCCTCGCCATCACACACGAGCGTTGATGTTGGAAATAGGGGATTCAGTCGCTATGGAGCTGGTGACGAACCATTACCGATTCTAGAGGCACCTATGGTTACTACAGAACCTACCATGGGCCTTGAACAGAAGGGAGACGTGCGCTTGGTTCAGCGGGAGATGTTAGATATGCGCCTGGTTCAGGAGCAGGGCGATTCGGTCCCAACGATCGCTGTGTCAGCATTTGGAGAAAGCCCTCTGGACATATTGCGAGAACAACGTGGTTCCAACTTTTGGATTGAGCGTGATCAAGCTGGTGAAGACAGCGAGATGGAAGAAGACAAGGAAAGGGCGGATGGGCGACACTGGGAGCGAGTTGCGTCCAAGACGCACGGTCGTGAGTACTTCTACAACCGGCTCACAGGCGAATCGCGCTGGACCCTGCCGCCTGTGTTTTCCTCGACAGCGCACAGGGAGCAACAGAAGCCAGCTCGTCGCAAAGCGCAGCCGGGAGTGCTTGGGCTGCGCACCAAAGACTTGGCTGGCAGCCCGCCACGCCCCAGTACATCTGAGAAACCTCAAGCCGATCGACCACAGTTTTCGCGCCCCTCAACTGCACCAGCCGAGAATCGTTCGCACTCAAGCAGGCAGTCTCAAAGGGGGCAAGTTGCTGCTCCTTCAGAAGCACCCCGGAGTGCTGAGACGGAGGTGCTGGTCTGCGCGGATGGGATGGTTTCTGCCGAAACGGATCAATCAACCGGCGCCGCTGATGCAGGTCTTCCTCCTGTGCGCGAAGATACGCATGAGCAGCGCCGGGGGGATGGACCTGCCATGCGAATTGGTGAATACCACGCGCCGCACGGTTCGCTCGTTCGTCGTACATCATCGGCTGCGGTGCGTCGCGCGTCATCAGGGAGTTGGAAGCTTCTGCGACGAAAGCGATCGTTCGTTCAGCGGAGCTTTGCAGAGGAACGTGCTGATGGGTACGCACGAGGAATTCTCGCACGCTGGATGATTCGTAAGCAGCATGCTGAGAATATGCAGGAGGTACAAGAGTTGGCGGCAGAGCGTCTTGTCTGTTGGTGGCGCTCGACGTCGTATCGTAGGCGCAAAGAGCTCGAAGCGACGCACTACACCGAGGCGCCCGTAGTCACTACCTTTTCTCTCGGCAAGCTTAAGGCGCGTCTTCTTGGGCGACGGTCAACACCCATGCACCGTGTTCATGGCTTTCCGCATCGAAATCATTTCAAAATCATTCATTGAAAAGTGGTTTCAACTTTGAACATGATTTCCGCCTTCAGCCTGAGTTGTACGTAGGCTCGAAAGCATGAATTGCTGATTCTGGTGAGGATGTTCAGGTGGCTTCAACGAACACGGAGGCGAATGCAACATAATACCCTTGTGCGAGCGTCTATCTGCGTTCAACGATATTGGAGGGGAGTGTTGGGAAGGCGCATGGTCGTAAAAATGCACGAGCAAATTCTCACGGATGCCTGTGTGAAGGTGCAGAGGGCCTGGCGAGAAAGGCATGGTTCCCGCTTTTTGCTCCCCTAGATCAAATCAGCGGTGCAATCCTTTCTCGCAGCCATTTGTCTCCAGCCGATTGAATATTGAGTGCCGGTGGTTGGTATTTCAGATTGGAATGGAAAACGCTAGTTATGGAAGAGGAACGTCGGACGCGCCGAGAAGCTTATAGGATTCGGAAGGAATATCTTTTTGGAGTTCACTCAAAGGAAGCAGGAAGGTTATTGCGAGAACGGGCGGAAGCAGCCTTTGAAGAGAATACATCGGACTTGGGGCGTTCAAAGACCAAGGAGAACCAGCAGATTGAATCAGGCTCCTTAAGGGGTGACCAAGGCAAGTTTGATTGGATGCAGACGTTGAGGGCACTCATGGCCCGGGAGGCTGCTTCTCAAAACGATCCAATCGGGCAAGGGGACACAGCTGAAAGGAGACCTGGAGCGGGAATCGCATCAGTGATGGCGTACACGCACACGATGAACCCTGTGGAAGTTCAAAATTCGATTGCGAAGCAGCGCGCCAATGACGAGGAATGCACTCGCTTGCTTCTTCCTCGCATGGGTTTGCTTCGTTTCCCCTTTGGAATCTCAGACAGTTTAACAGGGCGCAAGCCGTGGGTTGCGCTGCAGACGATCCATCTGTCGCACAACTTGCTGAACTCCCTTCCTGACGATTTTTTCGTTCTGACGAATCTTGTGGAGCTCCGCCTCGATCACAACAATTTGCAGGCGCTCTCTCCCCTTATTTCGAGGCTTGTCTCTCTGAAGACACTTAACCTCCACTGCAATCAGCTCGCAAAGCTTCCCGCGGAAATTGGAGGCTTGCGAGCAGCATCTTTGCTTTCGTTAGACGAAAATCAACTTCGCGTGCTCCCATTCCAGATCTGTAATCTCTCACACCTCATCCAACTCTCCCTTCGTGGTAATCCTGATATGATTCAACCGCCAAAGGCGCTCGCATTGCGTGCTCACACAAAAGCCGGAGTCGATGATGTCGTCGAGTTTCTCACCCGCTTTCACCGCGCGGGTCTTGCCGAGCATGCCTACGTGCTCGATATTCGCGGCTATTCTCTCGCTGAGATGCCCGATCTCCGCTCCGTAGCGACCGCCCGAGCCATGGATCTCTCTCACAACCGATTTACGGACCTGACGATAGATCAGTTCTGGGATTCCTTCCGCCCGGTGGGCAAGCAAGTTATCCACCACTCGCTAACGTCTCTGTCAATTGCGCACAACCGTTTTGCGCATATTCCGCTGCTTCTCTCAGAACTCATCACTCTCAAAGAGATTGACTGTTCGAACAACAAGATTGTCGAGCTACCAGTTCAGCTGCTCGTTTTGACGAACTTGACAGCGCTAAATGCTGACGGCAATCCGCTTTCGTCGCCGACAATACATGTGGTCAAGGACGGTGTCGAAGTTTACCGCCTTCGTGGCTCTACACGCCACCCCAAGCTGATGGGTCTCTACGCAAAGACAGATGCACGGCGGAACGGCCGTCGTGTCTATGCTTTGACGGGCGTCAATTTTCCCGCCTTTCTTTTTTCTTTTGCCTTCATGTCTGCTGGAGAGTCGACACTTGTGGGTCAAGGTTCACACGGGGCGCGAAAAACTGCGGGGGAGTCCTGGTGCGTCGGCCCTGATCCTGACAATGTTCAACGTGCGTGGCTTCGTGTCATGGATGGCGGGTTGAGACCCTCGGATATTCGCTCCGTGTGGCGCGAGCGTTCAGACGCAGGTTTTTTAACGGCTGGGCCGGAGCAGATATCTTATTTGCCAGTCGATGCGCCGCGAGATGCAGCAGGACGGCTTGTGCGCTGTGAGGCATTGCAGGTTTCCGGGCACGGAGTGTGGGAGTATCTTGTGCGCGTTCAAGCTGTTCAAGGTGCGCGCGATAGCATTCGCAAGATGCGACGCGAGATGGATGCGAATGATGCTCGAATGTTACAGGCTTCAGGCATGATAGATGGAGAGGCCCGCTTGCAAATTCGGAATGCTGCGCGCTCTCGTATCAAAGCTGCAGAATCAGAGGTTGAGCTTGACATGTCCGCACTTTCGATGACTCTTCTTCCTCCCGAGATCATTGATAAGACAGTGAGGTTGGCAAAAATGGATTTCAATGCGATTTCAGAAATCACACCGTCGTTTTTCAGACTACCTCTCACGCGCTGGTCTATGCACCACAACAATCTCTCGAGGCTCTCTTCGGAGATCGGCCGTCTGTCAACATTGACTTCGCTGGACCTGTCCTTCAACTTCATAACAGCACTACCCTCAGCTTTCTCGCGACTTACCTCACTGCGGACGTGCCTTCTTGCGGCCAATCGATTGACGGAGGCACCCCTTGTTGTGGCTTCACTTGGACTCAGGACCCTTGACCTGTGTCGAAACCCGATCCCTGTGCTTCTGCCACCATTCGCGGCCCTCGCTGACCTAGAGCATCTTCATCTCTCAGCAGCCTGCCTTTCAACTCTGGATTTACTTGAGGCGTCCCAGAAACGTGATATCTGCAAGCGCCTGGGATCTTCAGCTGTTGAGGGTCCTGAAGGGGAAGACGCAGCACTGGAAGGCATGAAACGGTTGGAAACTCTTGATCTCGATTTGAATCATTTGACTGAGATTCCTGTTTCGCTCGCTGGAGCAACGAATCTCGGAGATTTGAGCCTTTCACGGAACCTTATTTCTTCGCTTCAGGCGCTGACAATTGCCCTCCCCTACGCTCGCCATCTGCACAAGCTGGACGTGTCGAAGAATCAAATCACTGAATTGCCGCTCAGTCTTGCATTTCTGCCAGGCCTTACCAACCTGAATCTTTCGTTCAATCACTTGCATACCTTTCCTACGTGTGTTGTGCACTGCCCCCTCCTTCGAGTGCTAAATCTGAACAAGAACTATCTTCCGAGCATCCCAGCCGAAGTCGGTGCTTTGACATCCCTTGTCTCGCTCGATGTTTCGTGCAATCTTTTACGTTCCGTCAGTGCTGATCTACACACCTGCACTGCTCTTAAGCTCCTTCGCATTCAACACAACAATCTGCGAGTGCTTCCACCAACCTACGGGTATGCAGTGATGGTACTTGGGCATCTCACGTGCTTGGAAGAACTTGACGTTTCGTATAATCGACTTCAAACTTTGCCAATCGACCTGGCAGAGTGCCACTTCATCAGACACCTTAACATTGATCACAATCCGTTCGAACTCGCGCCTCCCCTCCAGAGGGCGCTGGCTCCTCCCCTCGGAACGCTTTACCTTACAGCAACCCGAGCCTCAGGCATGCGGCCACCAGGCCGACGTGCTCCTGCCAACTCGTTGCTTTCCTTCTCCCTCGTATCGGTGTCTGACGAAACGTCGGTCCGTCCTCCTTCCAAGTCATTGCGCGACACTCCAGTTCCGAATTTTGCGAACCGAGGTGACTCGGAAGATGTCTCAAGGGAACGTCAGTCGATTGAGACGAGTTATCGTGATATTGCAAGGGAGCAAGATGAGGTGGGGTCGGGTGTCAAGTCTGAAACTGAGGATCGAGTGGCAACTTCAATTAAGTGGAGCACGGCGACACCGACGTGGGACCAAAAGTTGGAATTAGCTGTATCTCTGGATCAGGTGAATGCAGATCTTGAAGTTGCGTGCCTTCACGTGCCGCAAAGGGCCCGCGAGGGAGACGAACAAGAAACGTCAGATGTAGCGGCTTTGGTCGCAACGGCGAGAGATGGGGCACTTGGAGCTGTTTCGCTTGGTTTCGGAGTGCGCCTTTCCATTCGCGCAGTCATGCTGAGGCAGGATCCATTTTTTAATCACTTCACCTTAAGTGGATTACGCCGGCTGGCACTGCGCTGTCAAATCGTAACTATTGCGCCACACGAGCAACTTTGTCTGCAGGGGGAACGTTGCGAGGCTTGTGTTCTTATTCTTGATGGCTCGCTTCATGAGGCACGGATGGCCCCTGGCGAGCAGGAGTTGGAAGCGATTGCACCTCTCAAGCCAGGTGCGCGCGTGGGTGACATTGCACTGCTTGTTGGGGGATCGTGGGATCTATCACTGCAGGCAGGAGGAGAAGGAGCGGTGTGCCTGCACGTGAATCGGGGTGAGGCGTTTGGAGAGCTAGTTAGATCTGAAACGACACACGCTGTGGAAGCATTGATGCTTTCTTTGGCGCTCACACGGGATATGGTTTTGGCGGGGGCGCCTCCAGAATCGCAGGCAGACAGTTTTGGACGAATGTACTCCACGGACGAGGCAGAGGCGAGGCGTTTTGCATGGGGCACCAAGGAGTGGTACCACGACCGCGACCTCGAAGTCGGCGAGGTACTGGAGCTGGTGAAGGCCCTGTCGCTCGAACATGATCTGGACCCAGACGCCCATCGTCATGCAGTACACAAGGTCGTGTCCGCCTTGATCCGTCTTTTGTCGCCCTCAGTCCTGCTCCTTTTACTCGGGACTTGCATGCGCGCTTTGAATCCGCTGTAAATTCAAAGGACCACGTTGAGCTAATGCGAGGCCGATGCTGGGGAGGCAGGTTCAGGACATGCGCGATGAAATGGACGGAAAGGCGAAATCAATCTTTGCCTGGAGTATTGAGCGTGGACGGCTCACACCTCGCGATACAGAATGGTATCGATGCGCATCGAATCATGCTGATGCGGCGGCGGCAAATGCGCTATCTCGTGAGTCATTGGCGGACCTCGTAGACCAACGCGAGACGAAAGCAGCGAATTCTGTTGAGGAAGGGGGTGCCGCACTTCTGCTCGGATTGCGCTTCGCTGCGTCCGGTAAAGTGAAATTGGTGCTCGACACGTTGCGACTGATGCTGCGGGGGGGTTCCGCTGCTGGGCGGCTGACGGAGATGAAACGGCTGGAGGAGCTCCGGAAAAAAATTCAGGGGCTTCGACGCACCCCGGACGGGCGAATTTTCGAGTCAGATCTGGATGAGTTGCGGCAAGATGAGCACATGAGGCGTGTCAGCGCGTACATGGCAGACCTTGCGCTGCAAAAAGCAGCATCGCGAACGCCTATGGCTTGGGAGCTCATGCCACGCATGTTCCACATCCACGGGTCCTTTGATCCGCGCGCATCGCCTTGGGACCGCTCGTGGGACCCTCGCGCCGACTATGAGAACGGGGTCTTTGCCGGGATGGAGCAAATTTTAGGTGAGTTCGAGCGCAGTGACACCTCCGACACACGTGTCAAGGGGTCTCAGCGCAACCGCAACATCCTTCACCAATTAGAAGTACAGCGCCAGCTGCGATATCGGCGGCAGGGTGTGCCGGAGGAAGGCGTGAGGGAAGGGCGTATTCGTCCCGCAATCCGGACGGGAGGCGCTGTTCTCATACAGGGCAAGGCCCTAGAGCGCTGGGAAACTCTTATTGGACTGCTCCTGGTGAAGCCTGAGCTTTTGATGAGGAAGGAGAAGGCACGGGCGGCGCAAGCCTTTCAGGCGCGGCAGCTCGGAGCAATTCGTGACGTGCAAGACCACGATCGGCTACGTGAGCAGACCAAGGCTCTCAAGAGAGAGTTGGGGGAGCTGCAGGTGCAGATCGAGGTTCAACGAAAGGAAATGATGTCGGCTAAGAGCGAGATGCGAGACCAGTGGAACGGTGCAGCTGTAAGGCGCTTCACAGCGGCACGTCAGCGACTTGACAGCCTGACACTGCAGTTTACGCGTGTTGACACCACAAAATCGCGTAACAAGGCGCTGTACAAGTTGCAAGCATCGGCTTCACAAGCGCTTGCGTTTCAATCGGTGTCTGTGGTCGATCAGGTCTTTCAGATTCTAGCTGACCAGGCCGACCCGAATCTCAATCCAGTTGCTGCGCTTGCCAATCCACAGGGCGGGCCGATGGAGGGCGAGCTTCGCGAATCAGTCTCGGTGGTCGACTTCGAGCCGCCAATCGCGCGTTTCTCGACGGACGATGTTGTCAGCTGGGTCGAGTCCAACGTTGACCTTGCAAAGCTGCCCCAGGAGCAGGCGCACATCGCGTCACTCATGCGGGATCATGATATTTCTGGACGGAACCTCGTACACCTTAGCAAGGTGGACCTGCTCCGCATGGGTCTGACGGGGCCCATCGCGCGCCTTCTTCTCGTGCAACTGCAGGGCCTCAAGACACGTCTCGCGCTTCCACCAGACAAGGAGCTGATTCGCCAAATGCTTCCCTCGGCGCGTGCGGCGCTAATTGGGAGTGAGGAAGAGGTCATTCACTTCCTGATGACTGAGCTGCTGGTTGAAGAAAAGTCTGCCATCTACATTTTCAAACTTTTCAACAAATACGACCGCGAAATCACTAAGGAGGTCACCTTGCCAGATCTTCAGCAAGCAGCAGTCTTCGCAGGAATCAACTATCTTTCAAACCCCAAGATCTTGCAGAAGGTGCGCGACCGATACGACTGGGACAAGTCTGAGTCCTTCGACCTTCTTGTCTTCGGCCGCATTATTTCAGACCTCTGGGAGGGCAGATTGTCTTGACGATAGTAGGCTTGATGAATGACTGCTAGGGGGCTTGATCAAGCTACCGCAACGGTTGCATCTTTCCGGATGTGAAGAGATGGGAGGAGGACGCCGCAAGACATGGGGGGTATCCATATTCAAGAGGGACTTCGATTATTGCGATCGAAGGGGGGAAGAGAGTGTGTATGTGTACAGAGTAAACTTGTTCGGAGAATACACCTTCTAGCGTCTGGGGCACGCGCAGTTCACGGGTTCAATTTCACGGCATTGCTCCCGTCGCTGCCCCCGCTCTCACTTCCCCGTCGCACCCCTTGCTTTCGAAGCTATTGCCCGTGAGCTGCACGCGAGATGTGCGCTGCCCTGGCCACCTGCTTGCTGTGCATAGCGGCCCGAGCTGCTGCTACATTCGATGCAAGCCTGGCCCTGCGAGTGTCCTCCTGAGCGGCGTCGCGACGCCGCGGATGCATGTGGGAAGCCCTGGCGGATACCGGCGGATGAGCTCCACCGAAGAGAACGTGGCCTACGGAGGACACTGCGCTTCTGGCAGCGCGCGCCGCCTGCGCAACCACCTCCCAAGCTCCGTTCAGGCCCGGGTCACCAACTGGTCCAGGAGGACCGAAATTCCCCTCTCGCCCGCGCGGTCCCTCGACACCCCTCCTCCCCTGCTTGCCAGGTGCCCCACGCACTCCTGCGATTCCCGTGGCTCCCTGGAAGCCTGCCGGTCCCTCCTCCCCCGGCTCCCCGGGGTAACCCGGCGGGCCTGTGATGCCCTTCCCTCCTCGCGGCCCTGGCTCGCCCGTCGTGCCGTTGCGCCCCTGCGGTCCCGGAGGCCCCGAAAACCCCCCTGGCCCGATGACGCTGCTGACACCATTGCGCCCGTCGATCCCGGGCACACCCTGGCGCCCTGCGTACCCCGGCAGTTTGTGCACCAGCCAAACGTCCTTGCGCAGGTCCACGTTCGCCTTGATCAATTCTTCAAGCTTCCCGCGCAGCGCCCCTAGCTGCTCCCCCGATCGTTCTGCCGTTCGATCATCCTCTGCTTTTACAGAATCCATCGCTTCCTTGATCGATCGCAGTTCTTGCTGCCAGGCCCATGCCGAAGGCTCGTCAACCCTCAACTTCAGGGCCATGGGCTGTTGTGGGCGGGCTGCTGACCTTATTCGCCCGCATTGCGGCTTTGAGCCGGTCGATATCAGCCGCCGGTACCAGAACCTTACCCTGGCCAACGAAATTTGACTCCTTCAGCGGTGCCGGTACCGTCGACAGATCCTCCTGACTGTTAGGAAGATCCGCTGCTGCCTGCTGCTCTGTCGGCGAGCCATCCGGCGTGCTTCCGCCCAGAGTGATAGTGACGGGGTCACGCGGTACGAGGAGCGGAGGTGGCACAAGAACAAAGTTATGCCCAGACTCTGGAATAACCGCCTTGCCGTCTGCGCCCTGCAGCTTCCACGCACCACGGTCCTGCAGCGTCAGTGCTCGGTCAGCTTTTCGACACGTGCCTTCTCAATTCATGCTGGTCCTCGCGAGTCGCGGGATGCGATAGAGGGCAACATAACTTGCACAAGAGGTCTAATCTGTGTTAGAACAGCACGGTCCAGCAGAGCAGGGGGCAGTTTGCATGCTTGCACAGTCCTGACCTGAGGGAGCGGTGGGTTCTCCTCAAGCTCAACCCCTGGCCCGGCCTTGCTCCGGGCATAATACCTAGTAGTCAGTCCCACACAGGAACACAAAAGCAACAGTGACGCCAATCGTTCCCGCGCATTGCCCCGAAACAGCGGCCGGTCTCGTCCAGGGACAGCGTCTGCTGCCATGGCCGTGGGGAAATCTGACCCTTCGCCAAGCCCATAAGTAGATCTTCTCGGCAACTTTCTGATGGCTGTTGTGGAAAGGAGGCCAAAAAGAGGGCCGAAAGTCGCGCCACGCGAGGAGGGTGCCCCGGTTCCGCGCGGGACTGCGTACGCTCTGTACCGACGCCTTCGCGTTTGATCTAGCTTGAGCTGCATATTTGCACGTCTTCCACAGAGACTAGCCCGAGGAAATCCCGACGCAATTCGCGCATTCGCAAGCATCATGCTCTGCCCTCGCGCTGTTGCGACCGGTGTCCTACTCTCCACGATCGCGTTCTCCGCTGCATGGATCCCTGCATCAGCTTTCACTCCTGCAGTTCTGCAACTCCGACGTGATGTGGCCCCGGCAGCAGCTTCTGCGCGTAGGAGTGCGCGCCTCGGAGGGCTTGCGATGGGGAAGCAGCCTGTGCTGGAAAAGGACAAAAATGGCGAGTGGGTCCTGC
>Ga0115567_10004248_pt1 | contig 14012 bp, 16 predicted proteins | sample COGITO_mtgs_1204_2_FD_88679 | JGI IMG/M metagenome (GOLD analysis project Ga0115567, IMG submission 88679) | Pelagic marine microbial communities from North Sea - COGITO_mtgs_120412 | ecosystem: Environmental > Aquatic > Marine > Epipelagic | place: Germany:Helgoland, sampling site Kabeltonne...
ACACACCTTCAAGGAATGGCAAAAAAATGGACAGGTTACCATCATAACAAAAAAACCAATCACGGCAGGTACCGATGAATTATCAGTAAATAAGCGAGCGCGAAGCGCAAAACTTCGCATCATAGAAAAAATATGAAAACACTAACACAACAACTTCAAACATCATCAACGCGATCTCGAATTTTTCGTGCAGCATTGACAGGTATTATAGTTTCATTTGTTCTCTATGGTTTTGCTATCGCTAATACAACGCTCAGTATTGCTGACGCTGATACTTATAATAATGAAGTTAATGAACTGCAAACAGAGATTGCAGAATTAGAAGTGCACTATTTTGATATTATCAATGAATTATCAATTACCGAAGCTCAAGAGTCTGGCTTTACCGAAGTCAGCTCAGTTCGTTACGCGCATATTAATAAAAATACCTCAGTAGCATATAATTTGTAATATGAAACGAGAAAGTAAACAATTTATCATACGTATGAGAGTTGTTTTCGGTGTTATTGCACTGGTTGGATTCGTATTAATTACGAATCTTTTTTACATACAAATTACCCATGGAGCACAGTTTAGAACCCAAGCTGACGGGCAGTATGTTGTATCAACCTACAATTCCTTTGAGAGAGGTAGTATTTTTTTCGAAGAAAAAGACGGGACACGCATTAGTGCAGCAGGACAAAAATCAGGGTATAAAATTTCAATTAATCCAAAAGAATTTAAGGGCGACAAGGAAAAGGTCTTTAATGCTATTAACGAGATAGTTCCAATAGATAAAACAGAATTTTTTGCAGATCTTGAAAAGAAAAAAAGAACCTACATTGAAATTTTAAATAAAATTTCAAAAAGTGATGGAGAAGCAATAAAAAAATCTGCAGGGAAAGATCTTCAATTACATTCAGAAAAATGGCGAACGTATCCATTACAAGGAACAGGATCACATCTTTTGGGATTTTTAGGATTCAAAGGCGATGACTATGCTGGTCGTTATGGACTTGAACGATCATACGAGGACACCTTGAAACGTGAAGAAACTGACGTCTACACGAATTTTTTTGCACGTATATTTCACAATGTTCAAACCTTGGTTGATCCAAACAAGCTGCCAGAGGGGGATATTGTCACAACTATTGACCCACAGATTCAGCTTTATTTTGAAAAACAACTAGAAGGCGTACAAGAAAAATGGGACTCACAATCTGTTGGTGGAGTTATTATGAACCCGCGTACAGGAGAAGTATATGCGATGGGTGGATTTCCAAATTTTAATAACAACGATTTTTCACAAGACTCAGTATCGGTATTTAAGAATCCATTAGTTGAAAATGTATACGAAGTAGGATCAATTATGAAACCACTGATTGTTGCTATGGGAATTGATAGTGGCTCGATTGACCAGGATACTCTTGAATATTACGATAATGGTTTTGTAAAAGTTGGAATTTCTACGATTAGCAATTTCGATAAGCGTGGGCGCGGATGGGTTAACGTCCAAGAAATCCTGAACCAATCATTAAACACTGGTATGGTCTACATTGCTAGCAAAATATCTAAAAAGACCTTCAGAGAGTACTTTGATGCTTTTGGTTTCACTTCAGGAACAAATATCGATTTACCAAACGAAGCGGCCAATATTACGAGCAACCTAAAAAGCAATCGTGATATCGAATTCGCAAACATGTCATTTGGACAAGGTATAGCAGTAACACCAATGAGTATGGTCAGAGCTCTTTCGTCATTAGCTAATGATGGAAAAATTGTTCAGCCTCATCTCGTCAAAAAAATAGAATACACCAGTGGTTTTTCAAAAACAATCGATACAACAGCATCTGCAAAACAAGCACTTTCTAAAGAAACAGCAGGAGAAGTTTCCCGTATGCTGGTTAATGTGTTTGATGCCTATCGTGATGGCGATGTTAAATTTGATAATTATAGCGTAGCTGCGAAAACTGGAACAGCTCAAATTCCAAATCCGCAGGGTGGTTACTATGATGACCGGAATCTACACTCGTTCTTCGGATATTTTCCAGCTTACGACCCACAGTTTTTACTGTTCCTTTATACGGTAAATCCAAAAGGCGTTCGCTATTCATCTCAAACACTTATCGAGCCTTTCAAGGAAACCAGTAAATATTTAATTAATTATTATGATGTACCACCAGACCGATAAAAAATGAATTTTGGTATTACTTTATAAATGATTTATAATAGAGACATTACAAGATCTAAGAATAAATGTATGAAATTTACAAACATGATTAAAAAAATAACACTTGCTGCAGTACCCTTGGTATTTGTATTGGGATTTGCTATCCCGACTGATGCTGCAACCTGTGATTTCAATAGAAATCTAAAAGAAGGTACAAAAGGAGAAGACGTTCGCTGCTTGCAGCAATATTTAAACAGTACTAGCTCAACAATAGCGACTACTGGTGCTGGTTCGTCAGGAAAAGAAACTGATGAATTCAGGACCCTGACCAAACTTGCCGTTATGAACTGGCAATCAAGTAATGGTCTTGATAATGATGGGATATTTGGCCCAGGTTCTCAGGCAAAATATACCGCAATAGTAAATTCCGATGGAACACCTGCGTCAAACGACAATACCTCTTTAGGTTCATTGTCTCCAGCAGAATTAGAGGCATACCTATTATCGCTAAAAGAAACGGTAACAAATGGAACAAGCTCAACAACCAATCAAGGGTCAACAAACAAAAAAGATGCAGAAGACAGTATCAAAAAGGCTCTAGTAGAACTTGACCAGGTAGAAGATGCTATTGATGATGCAGAAGACGATGGACGAAGCACCAAAGATGCAAAAGAGTCTTTTCATCGATCGGTAAAAGATATGCTGGATGCTATGCGGTATTTCTTGGATGGCAATTACGACAAAGCTGTTTTTGAGGCAGACGATTCGTATGAAAAAGCTCAAGAGTCATTTGATGAAACAGGGGAAGAAGATAAAGAAAAGGCAGAGAAAGAGCTTGATGATATTAAAAAAGAATATCGAAAAATCAAGGATGACATCGAAGACGCTGATGATTATGGCGACGATGTTGATAGAGCGTATGAATATTTATTCAAAGCTGATGACTTTATAGATCTTGCAGATGACTCGTATGATCGAGCCGATTACGATGATGCGCTAGATTATCTTGATGATGCACAAGATGAACTTGATGAGGTTTTAGAAGAACTTGATCAAGATGATGATTACGACAAAGAAGACGCAGAAGATGCTATTGATGATGCAAAAGACGCAATTCGAAAAGCAAAACGTGAAATCGAAAGATCCGACAACGATGGAGATGATGTCAAAGACGCAGAAGATATCTTAGATGATGCAGAAAAGGAGCTTGATGATGCAGAAAACGAATTTGATGACCGCGACTATAACGAAGCTTTCAAAGACGCTCAAAAAGCGGAACGACTAGCAGAAGACGCTGAAGACGAATTATAAAAAACACCAGCAGGTGTTTTTTATTTATGAAAGTTTAATTGAAATTTAGTTGAACTTAAAAGTTCGAAGATTACCCTTTTGTGAGCCTTCAGCAGGTGCGACCAAGTAAATTCGTTGTACCGCAATGCTTTTTGAGGTGATTTTAGTTTAATATAAACGACCCTTCTCGTGCCATATTGTTTTTAAAAAAGTTACAAAAGTGACACAGGATTAACATTTAAAGTTACATATCACTGTAACTTTTCTAACTTGCAAAAATCACCCTCACAAATCATATTATACTTGTTACCAAAGAATATTTCATTATTTGCTAATATATTTTTTGCATTATGGTTGAAATAAATATTCATACTGCCTGATATTCTAGATTCTATATCTGATCCAAAATCAAACCATAAATCAGAAGATATAACAGCTGATAATTCTTGATATTCAGGTCTATGAAAAAGTGCCACTTCTATATCTACCTTAGTACCATCTTGCTTTTCAGCTTCGGTAATCCAGTGAAAATGTCTTCCAGATTCACCGCTTTGTTTAATCCACTGAAGACCCATTCCATATAAAACAAGTTCTTCTGTTTTTAGTCCTGTTTTAGCATGACTTATTTTATGATTATTAAGAGCGATAATAAAATGATCATTTTCTTTAAACTCAGGATTATTTTTATATTTTGGAAGTTTATCTAAAAACTTAACAACTAAACTATTCGTCACCCGAGGAGATGTATTTTTTAATGTATCTGAGATATTACGAGTTCGTACAGTTGGTTCAGAAGTTATTTCTTCTTTCTTAGGCACTATTCCGTGCTTATCAAGATCAGCGGTTACAGCTTCTATCCATATATTTGAACCATCACTTGATTTTATACAAAAATCAGGACGAGCATAATCTCTCCCACTTGTTCTCTTGATAATATCATGCCCATTACTCAACAAGGCTAAGCAAATCTGCAATTCCCAAAGTCGATCAATAAATTTCCCGGGTATTCTTATCTGACTACAAAAATCTTCATCGAGATATTCAGCACATTTTTCATATGCATTTAATATTGGTTCACGTCGTGAACTAGCGGAACCATTAAAAACATATGTTGGATCATATTGAGAAAACTTTTTCTTTAGTGCTTCAAATTCTGATTGATCAGCATGATCATCAAGTATTGAGATATTTTTATCAAATAATTCCACATAACCAAGTATAACAATTTATTATATAAAATAAGCTATAATTAACTCATGAAAAAAAATTCTTCAAAAAATGAAAAAGTTGAATTAACACCTATGCAAAAGAGTTTAATAGAAAGTGCTCAAAAAGATTTTGCTAGAGCTTGGGTAAGCATACAAAAACCTCTTGCTCAAGTAAAAAAAATGATCAGTGAAATGAAGTTTCCTGTTAAGGAAAACGAAATTCTTGTTCACGGATATATTCCAACTGAAAATAGAATATTGCATACTCTTGAAGAAATACGTGATAAAGGCAGGGATAAGTCACATAGATTTGTAATTGACCTAGAAGATAAAACAATCACTCGTTTTTCTGGAACTAAGTCTTATGTTTACGAATTTCCCAATAAGAATATGAATTATAAACTTATTAAGTTTTTAGCTGAAAGAAATCGATATACTCAAACGAAAAAGATTAAAGAAAATATTGGCTCAGTAAATAATCCAGCTGTTCGCAAAAAGGTTGGAGAAATAAATAGTATGCTAGCAAAAGAATTAAATAATAAGAATTTAAAGTTTATTATTTCTAAAAATTCACGCGGATACAGGATCAATAACGAGCTAGATATTGCAATTCATCATTAATACCTCCACATAGAGTTTTCATTTTTCAAAAAAAGCCTTATATAATAAGGCTTTTTTTAGTATTCTCCATTATTACTACTCTATGGATACTCTATATCTCTATGTGGGATGATTTAAGTATAAGATTTAATTCTTATTTACCAACCCTAATTGCATATAAGACTATGGAAAAATTAAAATGGACGACGGTCAAGAAACGTATATCGGATCTAATCCCACAGGAGATTAATCCAAGACAAATTTCAGACAAACAAATGTCTGATTTAAAAAAATCACTCAAGAAATATAACTTGGTAGAGACACCTGTTGTTGATCTCGATAATAAGATCTTGGCTGGACATCAAAGACTCATCGCTCTTAAGGTTCTCGGTCGTGGTGACGAAGAAATAGATGTTCGTATTCCGAATCGAAAATTATCAGAAAAAGAAGCCAAGCAGTACCTCATTGCTAGCAACAAGCTTGGCGGTGACTGGGATTATGATCTTCTGAAACATTTTGACCTAGAAATATTATCAGATGCAGGATTTGATGATATGGAACTCGTATCATTTTGGGACAAAGAAAATGAGTCAATTGATGATGATTTCGACGTGAAGAAAGAAGTAAAGAAAATTCACAATCCAACTACCGAACGAGGAGATCTCATTATTATGGGCAACCACCGATTACTCTGTGGAAGTGCTACTGATCCAAAAGCAGTACTAAAACTATTCAATGGAGACAAGGCGTCAATGTATTATTCTGATCCTCCTTTTAACATAGGTCTCTCATATGACAAAGGGGTTGGTAGTAAAAGTAACTATGGAGGTAATGTTGATGATTCAAAAACTCCAGAAGCGTACAAGGAATTTATCAATCAAACACTTCAAAGTGCACTTCCAGTACTCACCAAAGATATTCATGTATTTATGTGGTGTGACGAAGCATGGGTCTGGGTATTTCAAACTTTATATAACGAGTTGAACATCAAAAATAGACGGCTCAACATATGGTTAAAAAACAATTCGTCACCGACACCTAATGTGGCTTTTAATAAAGCAACAGAGTTTTGTGTGTACGGAACGATCGGATCTCCATTCCTTTCTCCAAATGTTAAAAACCTCAACGAGATTCAAAACAAAGAAGCAGGTACGGGAAATGACCTCTTTGAATATGTAACTAATGTCTGGGCGACAAAGCGATTAGCAGCTTCAAAATATAATCATCCGACAGAGAAAAATCCTGAACTTCACGAAAAAGCGATTCTTCGGTGCACGAAGCCTGGTGATATTATATTTGATTCATTCTCAGGGTCAGCAAGTACGATGATCTGTGCCGAACAACTAGGAAGAAAAGTATATTCCACAGAACTATCTGAGGTTTTCTGCGATCTTGCTATTCGTCGATATGAAAAACTCACTGGAGAGAAAGCCAAAGTAATCAAAAGATACTATGAAGAAATCTAAGGTTACGAAGCAGTTTTTAGATGAATTGAAAAAAGTACCTATCGTTCAGGTGGCTTGTGAGAAAACAGGAATTTCTAGAAACAGTGTGTATCGGTGGCGACGAGAAGATAAGAAGTTCGCAGAGCAAATGGATCTCGCTATGACCGAGGGCGTGGCTTTTGTTAACGATATGTCAGAGAGTCAGTTGCTTACCATGATCAAAGAGAAGAACTGGTCAGCAATTAGCTTTTGGTTACGTCATAGAAATGACAATTACAAAAATAAGATTGAGGTGACTACTAAAGAAGAAGTAAACGAATTATCACCCTCTCAGCAAAAGATTGTAAAGAAAGCTTTAAAACTAGCTTCTTTAAATAAACAGTCATCTATTAGAAGAATTAAACGCAAACAATCATATGTCAAAAAATAATATTATAGGTACAACCTTGATTAACCAAATGATGAAAGATAAAGAGGTCCGAACGAGTATCACAAAAGATAGCTTTTTATACTTCTTCCACTTTTATTATGCTCACTATGTAAAATATCCTACCGCTGACTTTCAAAAAGAGATTATTCATCATTTAGAGAAAAGTCATAAAGAAAACCTTTATGTTTGTGCTTTTCGTGGATCAGGTAAATCAACGATGGTGACTACCGCGTATCCTATCTGGGCAATTCTTGGAAAACAAGAAAAGAAGTTTGTTATGATATTTACGCAAACACGTGTACAAGCAAAACAACACATGATGAATATTAGAAACGAGCTTGAAGGAAACAAGATGCTTAAAAATGATCTTGGTCCCTTTCAAGAAGAAAGTGATGAATGGGGTTCATATTCATTAGTATTTAAAAAACATGGTGCGCGAATTACCGTAGCCTCAAGTGAACAAAGTATTCGTGGATCACGCCATAATGAAAATAGACCTGATTTATTTATATGTGACGACGTAGAGAACGTTCAATCTACCAAAACTCGTGAAGGACGTAACAAAACGTACAGTTGGCTACGAGGTGAAGTTATTCCAGCAGGTGACAAAAATACACGCTTAATTATTGTTGGGAATCTTCTTCATCAAGATTCATTATTAATGAGAATTAAAAAAGAGCTCGAGCAAAATAAAACAAGTGGTGTATTTAAGGAGTATCCTCTTATTGGCCATAACGATGAGTGCTTGTGGCCAGGAAAATATCCTGACGAGAAATCATTAGAGGAGGAAAAGAAAAAAGTTGCCAGTGATATCTCGTGGCAACGTGAATATCTTTTACGTATCATTTCTGATGATGATCAGGTCATTCATCCTGAATGGATCCAATACTATGACGAACTTCCAGGAGAAAACCACGAAGCCTATAGATCTAGCTATGCAGGGGTTGATCTAGCAATTTCACAAAAAGATACGGCTGATGATACGGCTGTCGTCTTTGCCCATGTATATTCGCGGAAAGATAAAATGCGTATCTATATTTTACCGAATCCAATTGCTAAAAAGATTACCTTTCCTGAACAAGTTGATCTGATGAAAAATATTCGTTCAACAGTATTAAGAAATCGTGACGATGATCTCTTTATTGAAAGTGTTGCCTATCAACAGGCACTTCCTCAAATGCTTGACCTCCACGGTATCAAAGCAAAGGCCATTGTCCCCAAGGGAGATAAGCGAACACGCTTAGTTCTTACCTCAACTGCTATTAAATCTGGAGTAATAAAGTTTCCTCGTAAGGGTTGCGAGGAACTCATAGAGCAGATTGTAGGATTTGGTGTTGAAAAACACGATGATCTCGCTGATGCCTTTTCATTAGTAGTAAATGCTATTACTGAAAAACATTCAGAAGATAGAAAGGAAATGGTGGGTGTATTCGTTCTTGATGGGCGACCATATATTCCAAATTACTTTCCAGATTATATTGATGTTGATTAGGTGTATAATAAAAACCTCATTTCGAGGCTTTTTATTATTTCACCACCTGACAGTTTCTCACTAGAATATTTAGAATAACTTCATCAGCTAGATATCCCTCAACGGTGATTCTCTCGCCTTTTGAGAGTGATGTTAATTGACTTGTATCACCTCGTTTGAACATACATTGAACTCCATCAAATTGATATTCATCTGATGGATCATGTACGATCACATAAGGTGTTCCCATGATATCTTCATCAATGTTTCCAACTACACCACTTACTCGAACCAATTTATCTTCATATTTCTGACTTGCTGATAATCCGTTGTTTTCAAATTCTGCTGATAGTTCTGCTACCGATACGACATAATCTGGCCCTTGTGACTTCTCTGCTACAGGAGCTGATTCTTGAGATACTGACGAATTTGATGTCGAAGTATCAGAATTACCACTCATTCCTATAATAATAAATAAGATAAACATACCGAGTACTCCAAGTCCAAGGTATTTAAAGAATTTTTTCATAATTTTTGCTTGTTAGGTATTTAATATAAAACAGGTACACAAAAAGCCCGCCACCAATGAGCAGAAATACCGAAATATTTCAACACACAAGTTTCCAAGGTGTAGCCTAACAAGCAAACCCATGATGACGGGGTTTTTACGCTTGTTAGGCTTTTTGTGTCTATTCGTACCATGTCCTTACAATAAGGGGTTAGGTAACTCTGTTATATTTTAATTTTATCACAAAAGATTGATTAGATAACTATCTTTTGGGAGTATGCGATGTATTTTGATTACTGCATAGACCTAACAAATATTGATATTGCGACATAATTGATATATGGAAAATATATCCCACACAACACCAAGAGTTCGATATTGTCTCTACGCAAGAAAATCAACAGAATCAGATGAAAAACAAGCACTCTCTATTGATTCACAGATTAACGAAATGAAACAAATTGCAGATCGATTACATCTCAATATTGTTTGTATCAAACAAGAATCTCATTCAGCAAAAGCTTCAGGTAAACGACCTGTATTCGCTGAAATAATCAAAGAGATTACAGAAGAAAAATATGACGGGATACTAACATGGGCACCAGATAGACTATCTCGTAATGCAGGTGATCTTGGATCACTCGTTGATCTTATGGATCAAGGAAAACTCATTCATATTCAGACCTATGGACAGACATTCAGCAACTCACCAAATGAGAAATTCTTGCTCATGATTCTTTGTTCACAAGCAAAATTAGAAAATGATAACAAAAGCATTAACGTCAAGCGTGGAATGCGAGCACGATGTGAAATGGGATTATGGCCGTGTCGACCACCAACAGGATATACCAAATCAAAACTTAAAGAACAAAAATGTGTATCAGTCATTGATCAAGAACGTGCAAAAGTAATTAAACAAATGTTTGAAAAAATAGGATTAGACGGTTGGAGCGGAAATAAGCTCCATAGATGGCTCAAAGAAATAGATTTCAAAACTGAGCATGGCAAACATTTAAGTCTTGGTAATTTGTATCGAATACTGAAAAATCATTTCTACTATGGACGATTTGAATACCCGAAAAACTCAGGCGATTGGTACAACGGAATACACGAACCTATTATCGATAAAAAATTGTTTGATATCGTCCAAGAACAGATACAGAGCCAGATACTCGAACCTCGATCAGTTCAAAAAGAATTCGCATTCACTAAAATTATGAAATGTGGAGCTTGTAGTTCAGGTATCACTGCCGACGAGAAATTTAAAAAATTGAAAGACGGAGATGTGAACCGACATATCTATTATCGCTGTTGTAAGTCACGAGATCAGAATTGCAAGAATCCAGCAATCAACGAAACTGATCTAATTCAACAACTCAAAAAACTCATTGATGATCTTTCAATTACCTCATTACCTATGAAGGAAAAGATTACTCATGAAGTGCAACGCATTAAAAAATTCTATTCAATGATGCTGGATGAGAAAGCACAGATCTATATCAAAAAGATTGATGTGCGAGATTATGGGAAGTTTATCTTGCAAGAAGGGTCGATAGATGAAAAGCGAGAGTTTTTGAGATGTTTGAAGAGTAAAATAATGCTTAATAACAAAATTATTAAACTTAGCTAGATAGAATACATCTAGCTTTTTACATCAATAAGCAATCAATATAATCAGTAAACATATGAAATAGTAAACCTACTCCTATTATTTTAATCCATTTATTAGGAATAAATAGTAATAAAATATAAATCCCAATTGCGTAAGATGTATGTAGAAAATGAAATCCGATACTGCATCGCTCTGGATCAAAAATAGGATTTGCAAAAAGATGATCTAGGTCAACGAACATTGTTGTAATCATAACAAACCAAGCACCCTTCCATATCTTTTTAAAAAGAACAAAAGACAATAATCCAGGTACAAGAAAATGAAAAGAGTAATGAATAATTGTTTGATACTGGCTTAAGAAGTCAATCATACAGAATATAATATTCTTTTATTATAGATATTGCAATATAGGGGTACCCCCTATATACTATACTTATGAAACAAGAACAGCAAAAGAAATCAATAAACAGATTGAATCGTATTGAGGGGCAAATTCGTGGTCTTAAAAAAATGATTGAAGACGATATTTATTGCATAGATGTTATTAGTCAGACGTCTTCTGTTCGATCTGCATTGAAAGGTCTCGAAGACGCTCTTATGGAGAATCATTTATCAACTTGCGTTGTTTCGCAAATTAAAAATGGTAAAGAGAAAAAAGCTGTCGATGAAATTATCAAGGTATATAAACTAAAACGATAATATGATGAAACATACATATAAAATTACAGGAATGACGTGTGATAGCTGTAAAGATAAAATTACTCAAGCACTACAATCAATCCCAGAAATCACTAAAGTTGAGATAGATAGAGAAAAAGGTTTCGCAGATATTTCAATGTCAGAACATGTGCAAACACCGGTCATGCAGGAAGCTTTGAGTACCCTAGGCGACTACAGCATATCAATGGATATGGGAGCATCTATGGAGCAAGCAAAAAAGAAAAATCATTTCAAGGATTTGATTCCTTTGTTTGTTATTGTGGGAGCTATACTTCTATTTTCAATCATTATGACATTGGTAATAGGTAAAGACTTCCAATTCGGTATGCGAATGTTTATGGGAGGATTCTTTGCTGTATTTGGGATATTAAAAGTTTTAAAGTTGAAAGACTTTGCTGTAGCGTATAAGGAATACGATATTATAGCTAAACATAGTAGTCTTTATGCTCATGCATATCCCTTTATAGAACTAGCATTAGGAATTCTTTATTTTATAAATATCATTCCGTTAACAACAAATATTCTCACTATTATTGTTATGGGAATTGGAGCTACTGGTGTCTACATAAAATTACGTAAACACGAAGAAATACCATGTGCTTGTCTTGGTACAGTATTTAAAGTTCCTATGACATGGGTAACACTGGCGGAAGATTTGCTTATGGTCATTATGGCAATAATTATGATAGTATTAATGTAATTATATGTTTTCAAAGGTCTACAAATATATAGGAATATTCGTTATTGCACTCGTTCTTCTAGGGCATCATTCTTTTCAGGCACAGGCGATGGAAAATATGACTCACCATACACCAACGGCTAATACTTGTGATAGTACAGAGTGTCATCATGAAATGAATATGGAGATTTGTGAAAAACTTCAAAGTGATGAAATGCAAGCTTCATCACAGTTTTTTACACTACCGAACATTTCTAATTTTGTAGCAGTTGAACTTGAAGAAGGGTTTATTTCATTTCCTACTTTTGAAAATATTCGTGAACGAATACCCTTATCCCCAAAACAACTCGCACGTTCACACTTGTAAAATCATAGTATCTTTTTTATTCGCTTATTTATATAACAAACTAAAAATACTATGAAAACAAACACACTAATTGCAGTAATTATCTCACTTCTTGTTGGAGGGGGAATTGGCTATGCAATGAATAACAATAATGCCCCTATGGCAGAAGCACCAACGATTATGGATCATTCTATGATGAATATGAATGATATGGGTATGGAAGCAATGATGATGGATATGACAGCTCGTATGGAGGGAAAAACAGGAGACGAACTTGATAGAATTTTCCTTGAAGATATGATTGTTCACCACCAAGGAGCTGTTGATATGGCAATTATCATTAAAGAAAATACTGAGCGACCAGAACTAAAAGCATTTGCACAGGAAATCATTGATGTGCAAGACCAAGAAATCAATATGATGAAGTCTTGGTTAGCTGAATGGTTTATGAATTAATAGAGAATAATTCAATACAGTATTTAAATTTTGAAATTGTTAATTTGAACATTATTCAAAATCCTTCTTCTTAAAACACATTAATAACTATAATTAAAATAAATTACATATGAAAGAAAATAAAACAATAATCGCAATTATTATAGCCTCAGTACTTATTGCAGGATCATTAATATTCCTTGGTCTACGACTAGGAAACAATTCAGATACTACGAATCAAGTAAGTTTTGCAGAGCAACTTGAAGAGTATCAAAAACAACAAGAGCAAGCACAAATAGAAGCTCAAGCACAGCAAGAAAAACAAGCCGCCGAACAGGCTAAAAATGTAATTCCTCCAAATGAAGATGATCATATCTTAGGAGACCGAGATGCACTTATCTCAATTATTGAATATTCAGATTTTGAGTGTCCATTCTGTAAACGGTTTTCACCAACACCAAAACAAGCCATTGAGGCAAATCCTGGCGAAGTAAATCACGTATTTCGTCATTTTCCTCTAGGATTTCATGATCCGTTAGCAACACAGCAAGCTCTAGCTTCTGAATGTGTGGCTGATATAGGTGGAAATGACAAATTCTGGCAATATCACGATAAAATATTTGAAACAACAGATTCAAATGGAAAAGGTATGGAAATCTCAGAACTAACGACACTTGCTAAAGAAGTCGGTGTTAACACATCTGAATTCCAGGCCTGCCTTGATTCCGAAAAATTCTTAGCAGAGATACAAGCAGATATGAAATCAGGAGCTGACGCTGGGGTAACAGGTACACCAGGAAACATCATCCGAAACAACAAAACAGGAGAAGTACGATTTCTTCCAGGGGCATATCCAATCGAAGCAGTTCAGGCAGCTATTGATGAATTAAAATAAGGGAAAATACATGAAATCATTAAGATATATAATACCAGTGCTTATTGGAATTATCGTAATTATTTCTCTGATGAGTAATAGACGGCAAAAAGACCTAACAACTATTAATTAAAATTTTTCAAATAGTGAAAGTTCATATATAACGACAGTGGATCCTGATAATTTTGAACGATAATTAATTCTGGAGAATACATTGTTATTGACATACGTACACCAGAAGAAAT
>Ga0115567_10004250_pt1 | contig 14009 bp, 12 predicted proteins | sample COGITO_mtgs_1204_2_FD_88679 | JGI IMG/M metagenome (GOLD analysis project Ga0115567, IMG submission 88679) | Pelagic marine microbial communities from North Sea - COGITO_mtgs_120412 | ecosystem: Environmental > Aquatic > Marine > Epipelagic | place: Germany:Helgoland, sampling site Kabeltonne...
AATAGCTTCTGTGGCTATAGAATCTAATACGACATTTGCCTTTAAATCTATATTCAGGTTTTCATCCTTGTATTCTGAAATAATATTCCCGCTACCGTTTGCGATATCGCCTTTTATAGCAAGATCTTTTATTTCATAATTCCTAAATTTAAAACTTGAAATGTTTGCTTTCACATTGGCATTAAGGTCATTTATGGTGTTACCACTTCCTTCCGCATCTATACTCAAACTTAAAGAACCTAATTGATCGTTGTTAAGCAATTTGTTTAATTGGTATTGCTTCACCGCGATATCTGCATCAAAAACAATTTTGTTGCCAAACTTAAAAGAGCCATCGACCGTCGCGATTCCTTGTGAGGTTTTTAATAACGCCTTTGTATCAATTTGAGTTGTATTTCCACTTATACGACCTGTTAATGCTAATGTTTCTGGTAGTGTAATACTTAAATCCTTCTCACTTACAAATTGTCTAATATCACTTCTTCGAGATCTGGCCGAAAACATAGGGAAATCATATCTTAAATTATCAGGGTTCGTAGCATTCTGTATATTTCCTCTTGCTACAATTTGGGTAGTATTGCCCCAATTAATTCTTGCATTCGATAATCTAATATTTGAAAGATAACCAGATGCTGCAACAGTACCGCTAAGCAATTTTTTACTCAGCTTATTAATATATGGATTGTTTCTCAAACTGGGCTGAAATTGAAACACCTCGTTTAAATCGAATGTATAATTAGGAATATCCAATTCTATCTTAGATTTTTCTGGATTGTTTACCAAAGCAGAAAGTGCTGGATATTCTAATAATAAATTACCTTCAATTTTGTTTTTATTGAGAGCCGTATTTAAATCTGTTATCTTAAAGTTGGTATCGGTTGCTTTTGCAACCAACGAAAGCTCTTTTAAGTTTAATCCTGAAGCTTCAGAAAAGGAACTACTTTCTATTGTTAGCCCGGCATTTTTATCTTTCAGAAAAACATCGTGCATCAGCATATTATAATCTGTAAGAACAATTGCGTCAGGATTGAAAACACCTTTAGTTGGCTTTGCTTTGCCAACCAGATAGCTTATATTATTTTCGGTGAAATTTATTTCTTCTGCTGTAAATCTATAGGTAGGCCATTCAAAAGCATCGATATCTTTTTTAGCTTCTTTTACAACTTCTACAGCAGTTTCAGTTACTGCATTATTTTGAGTTTGCGTCTGGATTTTTATAATGGATTTTTTCAGGTCGAATTGCCCTATTTCGATATCATTATTTACAAGATCTGCTTTTTTAAGTTCTAGATAAACATCTTTTAAATCAAGATTGGCTGCAATTCTATCGCCATAGGATTGGTAATCGATAAAAACATTATTTAAAGTAATACTTTCTGCAGCGAGAAAAGGAAGTGGCAATGGCTCTGCGTTTGGATCTACAGGAACAGGTTTCTCAAAATACTTTATACGCGTATTTGTAATTTTAATGTCGCCCGCTCGAAAATCCATATTCTCAATGTCTGTCTTTTTCATTGAGAGCGCTAGGCTGCCTACTGTAAACTTGCTATCGATTCCCAAAACGGCATCGTCGTAATTTAAATCGATATTTTCGAGAGAAACATCGCCAACTACAATATTCATAGCACTCGAAACCGAATCCTTCTTTACAGAAGTTGAATCTGAAGAAGCAAAGGCATCCAATAAAAATTGGAAATTATAGCCTGAAATGGTATCTTTTCTATAAATATTGGCTCTTAATCCATAAATATCTAGGTTATCGATACCAATACCATTTCCAGAAATTACTTGCCAAAGTGGAACATCTGCTTCCAAGGATTTAGAATATACCAACGTATCTCCCTTTTGATCTTCCAAATAAAGACCTTTCAACATAATGTCTCCATCAAAGGTTACATACATTTTGTCGATCTCTACCTTGGTTCCGGTTTTATCTGAAACGTAATTAACGGTCTTTTGTACTATTAAATTTTGTCCCCATTCACTGCGAACAAAGAGAACCAACAATAATAGAAAGATAAGAATACCTAAAAATACACGTGCTATCCTGCGAAGCCATCTGTATTTTTTAGGCTGACCTTTAGGTTTTTTTTCTTCTTTTTGTTCCTCTTCCAAAACCGCTGAATAATTTTTACAAATTTATTACAATAATACTATAACAAAATAGCTTTATTAAGATGCTTAATAAAACTTTATGCACTTATATTATTCAAGATATCCATTTCCTCTTTTGAAAGGTTTATCGAGATGGCTTCTTCAAAGGCCTTAAGATGTTTATCTTTGGTTGCACTAACTATTGGTGCTGTTATGTTAGGACGTTGCATTATCCAAGCCAAGGAAATTACGGCTTGCGAGGTATTGTGATTTTTTGAAATGTGCTTTACTGTTTCTAATATTTTTTTGGTATTTTCATTCCAATATTTTTTTACTTGTGTGGTTCGAGAAGATTTTTCAAGATCTTCCTCATTTTTATATTTACCAGTAAGCATACCACTAGCAAGGCTGAAATAGCTGGCAACACCCAATTTATGTTCTTTACAAACGCTTTCTATATTGCCTTCGAAACTTTTGCGTTCGAGTAGATTATATTCCGGCTGAAATATTTCATACTTGGGCAGACCTTCCTTGATTGAAATGTTTAATGAAGCTTCAAGTCTTTCCGCTGAAAAATTGGAAGCACCAATATGGCGGACTTTTCCATCTTTTATAAGTTTTTGAAAAGCTTCTAGCGTTTCTTCTGGCTCAGTCTTTTCATCATCCTTATGTGCGTAATAAAGATCTAAATAATCGGTTTTAAGTCGTTGTAAGGATTTTTCAACCGAGTTAAAAATGTGTTTGGCAGAAATATCAACGTTACCTTGGCCAACATCCATTCCAGTTTTTGTGCAAATAATAAACTTATCTCGATTATTGCGCTGTTTCATCCATTCACCAATTATGGATTCACTTTCACCGCCTTCGTTTCCAGGAGCCCATCGCGAATATACGTCGGCAGTGTCTATGCAGTTTATACCCATTTCAGTAATCTGGTCGAGTATTTTAAAAGATTCTTTCTCGTTAAGTGTCCAACCAAAAACATTTCCACCAAAAATTATTGGAGAAATTTTTATTCCGGTTGTGCCGAAATCTATTTTATTCATATAATAATGGTTTTTAAAGTTTGAGTTTAGAAGTCTATCTTGATCAAAAATTAAAGTGACTATTTTACATTATTTTTATCGTTTTTCTTTTTCTTCCGCCAAATAATATAAAAGACAATACACAAAATTGGAAGTATTATATAAAGAACAATGTCTGCGGGTTCTGACAGGTCAATGGGTGAATTATTGACAGGATGCGGAACGTCTTTCGGAATTTGTGACAAAAGCACATTTGGCGTGATTATTGCTATAATTATTGCGGCATTAAGTACACTTTTCATCTTATAAAATTTATCACAAGGTAGTGATTTTACCTAATAAGCAATTAATTTTAAGAAATAGTGTTAATAATTAGGAATTGTCATTTCTATGACTTATTATGCCGTGTTATTAATTATTTTAAACCCACTTTAAATATATGAGACAACTCAAGATTACCAAGCAGGTTACCAACAGAGAAACAAAATCATTAAACAACTATCTTCAAGACGTAAGTAAGATAGACATGATAACCGCAGAGGAGGAAGTTGAGTTGGCACAGCGAATACGCGAAGGAGACCAAGCAGCACTAGATAAATTAACGCGCTCTAACCTTCGTTTTGTTATTTCTGTGGCTAAACAATACCAAAACCAGGGACTTAGTCTTCCCGATTTAATTAATGAAGGAAACGTTGGCTTGGTTAAGGCCGCACAACGTTTTGACGAAACAAGAGGTTTCAAATTTATATCGTATGCCGTTTGGTGGATTAGACAATCTATCCTTCAAGCAATCGCTGAACAATCTAGGGTAGTACGTTTGCCTTTGAACAAGATTGGAGATATCAATAAAATAAAAAAGGCATCAATCCATTTAGAACAGGTTCACCAACGTGTTCCTACTCCAGAAGAGATTGCTAAAGAGCTTGATATTTCTATTGGAAAGGTAAAAAGTTCATTAAAAAACTCTAATAAGAGTCTTTCGATGGATGCTCCTTTTCAGGAAGGTGAGAATGACAATAACCTGTATGACGTAATATCATCTGGCGAGTCTCCAAATCCAGACAAAAATTTAATGCACGAATCGCTTAAAATCGAAATCGAGCGCGCTTTAGAAACGTTATCTTCTCGTGAGGCTGATGTTGTAAAGCTTAATTTTGGACTTAGTGGCCAGCCGTCTATGACGCTTCAAGAAATTGGAGATACTTTCGACCTAAGTCGTGAACGTGTTAGACAGATTCGTGAGAAAGCGATTAGAAGATTGAGACATACTTCAAAAAGCCATATCTTGATGAAATATTTAGGTTAAGCTTTAACTCAAACATAATTTTCACTATCAAAAACCGCTTCGGCGGTTTTTTTTATGAATCTATTTGCCATTTATTAAATTTCCTGAAACTATATTTATAAACTCAACCAACCTCCATAAATGTCTGCAGATATCATACTTGTTTTCATTATTTTATTTGTTACCGTTATCTTGTTTGCTTTCGAGGTCTTTCCGGTAGATAAGATTGCGCTCTTTATAATCGCTGCGCTTTCATTAACTGGTTTGGTTACGCCTGAAGAGGCAATTTCTGGATTTTCAAATACTGCAACAATTACAGTTTTATCACTCATGATAATTGCAATAGGTATGGAAGATAACGGTGTAATAAATACACTTGCTAATTTTCTTAAAAAATTAAAAATTCTCCCATTCTTAATACTTTTACCGGCATTTATGCTAATAACTGCTAGCATTTCCGCATTTATAAGTACTACAGCAGTTGTAATCGTTTTCATTAAAATAATCGCCGAACTCTCCAAACGGATCAATCTCTCTCAGTCAAAATTACTTTTACCAATTTCATTTGCAGGTATTTTGGGCGGTAGCTGTACCTTAATGGGCACTTCTACCAACCTTATAGTAAACTCTGTAGCGCGCGATCTTGGAGCTGAAAGATTTACCTTTTTTGAATTTACGCTCTACGGATTAGTTTTTCTTGCTGTTGGAATTATCGTTATTACAATTGCGTCAAAATTTCTTCCAAAAGATCCAAAAGGTAGTATTCAACAAGAATACGATCTTGAAAATTATGTGACAACTGTAATAATCAATGAAGATTCTGAATTGATCGACAAACGTATAGAAGATACTTTTCTATTCAATAATCCAGATGCCAGCATACTCAAACTTACCAGAAATTCACAGATAAATAATGCACCAGGAAGATATGTAACTCTCAAGAAAGGCGATTTGCTTTTATTGATGAGTGATCTTGAAAACCTTACCAAAATCAAGGGTGACAAAGGATTTAATATCTCGGAAGAAAATGAAAATTCAGAAATAGAAAAAAACAATACAAATATTACATCTACGGAAAATAATTCGATAAAAAAACTTGAGGATAAGGATGAAGTAGATAATTCGGTAAAAGAAGAATTGACACTCGTTGAAATATTAATACTTCCCGGTTCTCAACTTATTGGCAGAACCCTAAAAGAGATTCGTAGCCAAGTAATCGCAAATGCCACACCAATCGCAATTAAAAAACGATATAATCTTAGAAACACCAAAGAAAGACTTATTAGAAAGGATATTGAAAAGATAACGGTTAAACCTGGTGATAGACTTTTGATAGAAACACATAAAAATGAATTCCATAGATTATACGATATTGAAAATGTCGCGATTATGAAGGAACACGAGTACGTTATAAAATATACTTCTACCAAAAGAAATTTTGCTTTTCTAATATTGCTAACTGTTATAGGTCTTGCGGCAAGCGGCGTGCTTTCTATATTGATAAGCGCAATTACTGGTGTCTGTCTTTTATTGTTAGCTCAATGCCTATCGTTGACAGACGTTTATCATAGAATAAACTGGCAGGTTATTTTTCTTTTGGCAGGAATGATCCCGTTAGGCGTTGCAATGCACAATTCTGGTGCAGATGTTTGGGTAAGTGAGCAATTAATGAATATTTTAGAAGGTCAAAAACCGATGATCGTTATTGGACTTATATTTTTGATAACGATGTTGATGAGCGGTGTTATTAGCAACAACGCTACAGCGATTATTATGACGCCTATTGCAATTGCCGTTGCAGTTGGTTTGGATTTGTCGTTAAAACCATTTATTTTGTCGGTATTGTTCGGGGCTAATTTTAGTTTTTTTACACCAATGGGCTACCAAACCAATACCTTGATTTATGGAATGGGTTTTTATAAATTCAAACATTTTTTAATCATAGGTGGTATTTTATCTTTCATTTTATGGATTTTAGGTACTTTTATGCTTTCAGCTTTATTATAAAATTACAATAACGATTTATGCAAAATACAGAACAAAAATTTACGGTTAATGATGCAATTGGCGGTTTGTGGGACAAACTAGATGGTTGGTTAGATGCGATAATATTAAAATTGCCGAATTTGGTAGTTGCGATTATTGTTTTAATAATCTTTTATTTCTTGGCACGTTTGGCTAGTAGATTTTCGCAAAAAATATTATTCAGCAAAATAAAGCAAGAGTCCATAAAACAAATGCTTGGCAAAATGACCTTTGCTATAGTTTTAATTATTGGCTTCTTCATAGCGCTCGGTGTTATGGATCTTGACAAGGTTCTTACCTCGGTATTGGCTGGAGCAGGTGTAGTTGGTCTTGCTATTGGCTTAGCGCTTCAGGGTACTTTAAGCAACACTTTTTCTGGGTTGATGCTTTCTTTTCTTCCGAAGATACGAATTGGAGATTTTATTGAAAGTGGAGATAATAAAGGTTATGTTACCGAAATAACTCTTAGGAATATAACAATACGCCGAACAGATAATGAATTTGTTATTATACCAAACTCTATTTTTATAGATAATCCATTCACCAACTATTCATTGAGCGATCGTTCTCGGGTAGATTTAAGCTGTGGCGTTGGATATGAAGATGATCTTGAAAAAGTAGAAAAAATTGTAACCACGGTTATATCAGAAAATTTTGAAACAAAAGGTAACGAAGAAGTTGAGTTTTTCTTTACTGAATTTGGTGACAGTTCAATAAACTTTGTGGTTAGGTTCTGGATTGATAGTAAAAAGCCAAAACCAAAATTCGCTGCCTCACATAAGGCTATTATGCTAATCAAGAAACGTTTTGATGCAGAAGGTATCAACATCCCATTCCCAATACGCACATTAGATTTTGGAAAGAACAAATTAAGAATGGCACCAAAGGAAGAAAGTGAACAATAGACTATATTTATGGAACACTTATTAATATTTTAAAATAATCTTATGCAAAAAATAATTAGATTTTTTCTTGCTGCTTGGGGCGCTAAGAAAATTGGTGGTGGCAAATGCGGTTGCTTCGGTACTATTATTGTATTTATAATCCTTTGGATTGTTTTGGGTTTTGTTTTTCAGTGGTTTTAAATTTTCACTTTAACAAAACCTTTGCATTCGTTAACTAATATTTTGGAGAGTTGGAAGGTTATACTCCCACAAACCTTAATTTAGTTATTATGAAAAAATGTGCAGCATTAACTATGCTAACCCTTGCAATTTTGACAACATCTTGTGTGTCGAAAAAAAAGTATGTCGCTTTAGAGACAGATTACAATCAAACACGTTCTAACCTTCAAAAAACACAGCTCGAAAAAGAAGAAGCTGAGGCCAAATTAGCCAAGATAGAAGATCGTGTTGCTAGTTACAACTCTAAAATTCAATCCCTTACCGAAACAAACAATAACAGGTTAGAACGTTTTGACAATGTCGCAATTTCCCCAAACGACAAAGCCAAGATGAGAAAAACTCTTGCTAATGTTAGTCAAAGTGAATTGGGACAAGCAAAATCACTTGAAGATTCACTAAATCTTGCAATTTCGTACAACCTCAAAAAGAGCTTGGATAGTTCGCTAATAGCTGATGGAGAACAAGATGATATCACTGTAGATATTGATGAAACGGTTGTAATGATAACCATTTCAGATAAACTGTTGTTCAAATCGGGTAGCTATCGCATTAATCCAAAAGCAAATAACCTTTTGGAACGATTGGCAACTGTAATTAATAGCGAACCTGCATTAGAGGTTATGGTTGAAGGGCATACAGACTCCCAAACAGTAAAACCTGGATCTTATGTAAAGGATAATTGGGAACTAAGTGTAGAAAGAGCTTCTGCGGTTATAAGAAAGCTTCAAGACTCTTATAATGTAGATCCTAAAAAAATGATAGCTGCTGGAAGAAGCAGTTTTCATCCTTTGACAGGAAACGATAATGCAGAAGGACGTGCTAGTAACAGAAGAACACGAATCGTGATCCTACCAAACCTAGACAAGTTTTTAGCATTGCTTTCGTCAAATTAGAATTTAAAAATATCAATAGAAAAAGCAGTCTTTGAAAGACTGCTTTTTTTTTGAATATAGTTAGTAATTGTATTTATAATGTTAGAGTTACAATATTCAATAAAATATTTTTATCAATTAATTAAATTTTAATTCTTTGGAAATAACAGACATACCATTTTGTAAATTAAAATTAACAGAAAAATTTGCTATCATCAACGTAAACGATGGTATAATATTCAATTTAGAAAAGGCAGCCATAATTAGAAATCATTTAAAGGCATTTTATAAAAAAGATAAATTTGTACTTATTTCCCTAAGAGAAAACACTTACGTAATAGATGAAAGAATACTTTTTGAAGATGTGATTGAAAACATGCAAGGTTGGTGTATTGTTTCAAAAAATCCATATGATAAGAAAAAAGCGATTAAAGAACAATCGCTTTTCCCAAAACCATACGCATTTTTTACAGACCTTGAAGATGCCCAAGATTGGGCAAATACTTTTTAGATATTACTAATTAATTGCTTCACTTCTATTTACTAGGCGGAACTGTTGGCCTTACCTCTATTTTGCTTGGCAATGTTCTTGGGTGCATTTTTAACAAATCAACCACAAGCTCGCCAATATCCTCAATTTGGATTTTCCAATCCTCATTACCTTCATCTGGCGAATTCCCTCCAAAATGTGTAGAAACACTTCCTGGCATTATGGTACTTACCTTCACTTCGTGTTTTCTTAAATCTAACATTGCAGCTTGTGTGAAACCTGTAACTCCAAATTTACTTGCGTTATATGCACTTCCACCTTCAAAAAAATTAGTTCCGGCAAGACTTGATATAGTAATATAATGTCCTTTTGCTTTTTTAAGCGCATCAACAGATGCTTTTAGGGTATAAAAAACGCCTGTTAAGTTCGTGTCTATAGTCTCGTTCCATTGTTCGACTGTAAGGTCTTCAATAGAGCCAAAATGGCCAAGACCAGCATTTGCTATTACGATATCCAACTTTCCAAATTCAGATATAGTATCTTTTACTGCTTTTTGCTGACTCTCAAAATCACGAACATCTGCTTCCAAACCTAAGGCTTTGGCTCCATTTGTACAGTTTTTGCTCAGTTTATTCGCGGCTTCTTCAGCAGAAGATTTATTACGGCTTGTAATCGCTACATTTATACCTTGCTTCAACATACTTGCAGCAACACCATAACCTATTCCTTTAGTTCCTCCAGTGATTAATGCTACTCTATTTTTTAGATCTTTCATTTTTTTTTGTTTTACTCAAAGTTACAAAGCAAAAAACGCAATCTTCCTAAATTATACTTAATTTTATACTTTATGAAACAGATCGTTATTCTAGTATTGTGCCTACTTCTCTTCGGATTTTCTTCGGAAGGGATTTCAGAAAAGAAAAATAATTTGGTAAACATTTCAGAATATATTTCAGAATTTGAATATGATGTTAGATATACAACTCCTAATAATTTTATTGGCGAAACGCTTTATGATTGTGAAGTTTGTCTTTTAACTCAAGATGTCGCAGAAGCTCTGGTCGCTGCCAATAATTATTTCTGCGAAATTGGTTACCGAATAAAAATTCATGATTGCTACAGACCTTTAGATGTGCAGAAAAAAATGTGGGCGAAAGTGCCGCGTTCATCGTACGTTGGTAATCCTTATGGAAATGGCTCAATTCACAACAAGGCTGCGGCAGTAGATATTACCTTGGTTACTTTAGAAGGTTGCTATGTTGAAATGGGAACCGATTACGATTTTTTTGGAAGATTGGCGCATATCGATAATTATAATCTGCCAAAAGAAACGTTGTCAAATCGAAAACTACTTATCGATGGTATGCGAAAATTTGGATTTAACACGATTCGTACCGAATGGTGGCATTTTAGCTACAAACAAAATTGGAGATATAAAATACGGAACGAACCGTTGCCTTGCGAGTGATTTTCGGATATTTTTTTGAAAGCCAAAAACCTTCAAAGAAGAATTTTCGTATGGATAGTATGGGAAAATTTGTTGTTCTTTTTATACTGACTTGTATATCTTTTAATAATTGTATAGCTCAAAAAATAGATAATATGGCGTCTTTTCGCGACATTAAAAGTGCTAACTATTTTAGGTTTTATTACGATAATGACTTCTTTGCCGCTACAGACGAGAATTATACGCAAGGTTATAGCTTTGAGCTAGTATCTCCTTATTTTAAAACGAATCCCATTAATTATTTATTTTATAAACCTAAAGTAGTTGAAATTCGTTATGGTTTGGCTGTAGAGCATATAGGGTATACGCCCAACAGATATGAGCTTCCAGAAATACAGTTTGACGATAGACCTTTTGCAGCGGCGATTATGCTGAAGAGTTTCTTAATAGCAGTTGACACCTTAAATAATAGCAGATACACGACATCTTTCAATCTCGGATTAATTGGACCTGCTGCTTTTGGTGAAGAGATGCAGGTAGGCATCCATAAAGCCACTGGAAATAAAACACCTCTGGGTTGGCGACATCAAATAAAGAATGATATTGTAATCAATTATGAAATTGGATATGAAAAACAACTCGTAAGGTATCGAGATTTATTTTCTCTTCAAGCCAATACTACCGCCAAAGTAGGAACACTTTTTACAACTGGATCTGTTGGGATCAATACCACATTTGGAATTATAAATTCTCCATTTAAATCCACTAAAACAGTAAATGGCTTTAAACTTTATGCCTATGCACAACCACTATTTACTGTTGTAGGTTATGATGCGACTTTGCAAGGAGGTTTATTTAATAATAAGAGTCCGTATACAATTTCGAGTAAAGAAGTTGAACGATTCACAAGCCAGTTTAATTATGGAATTGTTTTAAAAACAAGAACGCTATATTTTGAATATTCACGTTCTTCAATAACTAAGGAATTTGAAACTGGAAGTTCTGCCAAATGGGGCGGATTTAAAATTGGGTTTACACTTTAAATAGCTACTGTTCATCTACTATAGCGTGACGATAACTTAACGTTGCCTTTTTTAGATTTCCTGAAAGTGATTTTAACCAATTCATGTGATTGGCAATCAAATAAGCTTCCTGAAGACCATGAAGCGTTTCGGTATCTAATTCTGTATTTCCATTTTTGATGTTTTCATCTCTCAAATTTGATAATCGCTGATATTCGCTTAATAAAGTATCTTGTGCATCTTCAACAGTTTCTTCAGCTACTTTTTTCTCTGTTTGATTATGCTCTAAACTATCAAATGACATTTGTAAAGTATTGGCAATTTTTTTGATGAGTACATTAAACTCTTCAGAAGCAGGCGTTGTTTTATGATTAATTATAAAATTACCGATGGATGCAGTGGCTGAAATCATCGTTTGGTTGAGCGTTACAATTTCATAAATAAGCTGAAATTCTTTCTGTTTTGATTTGGGATCTTGTGTAAGACGCTGAAATGCAGCATTTAAATTACCAATGGCAAGAAACGCTTCTTTTCGCGCCACATTATAGAGATGTTTATTATTCGATGTGTCTTGGTACAGCGCTTGTGTTGCTAGAAGATATTCTTTATTCATTTTTAAAGCTCTCAAAAGTACCTGCTTTAAGTTATTGGCTTCCCAACTGGGCAAAAGCAGGTAATTGGCTACAACAGCTATAGCCGCTCCAATGATTGTATCGATTACACGGTATTGAATCACTTCAAAAGCATCTGGATTTATCAAAGAATAAACAAAGACGATACTTATGGTGATCAATGCTGCAGCTGACTTATAATTTTGCTGAAGCAATGAAAATGCCAATATTAACGAAACAATCGCCAATATTGAATAAACAATTACATTCTGAGTAATCAATACGATACCAACAGCTACTAAGGCACCAATGAGCGTACCAATAATACGATCTTTTGATCGCTCTTTGGTAAGTCCATAGCTAGGTCGCATAATAACGATAATGGTAAGCAAAATCCAATAGGTATTTTGGATATCAAGAAAATGGCCTAACAGATATGCAAATAATATCGCACTCGCAAGGCGAAACGAATGTCTAAACATCGGTGAACTAAAACTGAAATTTTGGACAAGGACATTAAATCTGTATTCCTGAAGCGTCAAAAACTGACTCGAATCCTGTCTTTTTAGAGATATTTTTGAAGCCTCTTTTACATTCGCCATTACACGTCTAATAGCTCTTATTTCCTGAAGAAGTTGTTCTTGGTAATCGTAAAGGTTTTTCAATATCAATGCACCTTCACGCGCTTCGGGTAATTTTATGGTATCGATGTAATCTGTGATAGACTTGTTAGCTTTTGATAACGCATTCAATAAAACATCATTATTCGGTATTTTATCTTTTTGAATCAATAATTCAGACAATCGAATAAGATGGTTGCCCATTAGTTTATTGAGCTTTTTAGAGGCTTTCAGAAATTCTTTATGCTTGCCAAAAATGCCATCGATTATTTTGTAATCCAAATGTTTTGCTTCTATCAATTCGAAAATATTGATTGAAGATATAAAAATCAATAATTGCTTTTCTTCGTACCGGGAACGTCCAGTTCGTTTACGTTCGGTAAGCAAAGTTTCCCTCAATGTTTCGTGCTTTTCATTGATTTGATGTTGAAGTACAAATGTTTGTTTAAGGTTTTCGTCGCGCTTGCTTTTCTTCGTCAATAATCTTGCACGTAATTTTAGATACTCACCAATAAGAAGAAGTGTATCTGACAATAGCTGATTCTGATCTTTCTTAGGTGCAAGTTTCTGAAAAACATAGGAAACGACCAAGTACCAAAGACCTCCAATTCCCATTAAGGCAACGTGAACCAAAATTCCAAGTGTTGTTTCTTTTTGAACCGCAAATGCTATTACCATTGCCAACAAACCAGAAAATGAAACCAAAGATGCCCTAAAACCATAAACGGAAATGAGAGAGACAAAAAATGAAATCACCGAAAGAGAAACCAGTAAAATTGGTAAAAAAGGTTTTGAAAATAGTATTATGGCAGTAATAACCATTGTTAACCCAATACTAATTAAAATAGCGTTGACCTTGCGTTTAATACTTCCAGGAATATCGCCTGGCGCATTTAAAAAAGCACCTACAACCACTGCTGGCGCATATTCAAAATAGCCTAGAGGATAAAGCAGAGCGAAGGGTACAACAATCGCAACTCCTAACCGAATACCTCGATCAAAGCTGGTGCTCTTTAAAAATAATTCTAGCTGTTTGAGTTTTTCCTTCAAGCGGATTGCAGTTTGATTGCAAAGTTAGCTTAAATGCGTTGATGTATTCACTCGAATTATTACTTTAGGTATTGTTTAACTTGCGTATTTAAGAGCTTCAGATTCAAAGCTGAGTTAATACATAATTATAAAAATAGGAGGCACTTACCTCCTATTCTTATTTATATACTTTCAACAAAATTTAAGAATACTTTTTTATGAAGTTCTAGATCCAAATTGGGCGAAAGTGATGCACGTACGATATAATCTTTATCACCTTCTTTGGTCGTACCTTGTGTAGAAGTTGCCGGTATCGTCCAATAACAACCTTTTAACTGTCCATAACTCACACAGAATTTACTTTC
>Ga0115567_10004251_pt1 | contig 14008 bp, 15 predicted proteins | sample COGITO_mtgs_1204_2_FD_88679 | JGI IMG/M metagenome (GOLD analysis project Ga0115567, IMG submission 88679) | Pelagic marine microbial communities from North Sea - COGITO_mtgs_120412 | ecosystem: Environmental > Aquatic > Marine > Epipelagic | place: Germany:Helgoland, sampling site Kabeltonne...
CCCTGGAGAAGTTGGGCATCCCCAAGACGACGTTTTATCGTTGGTATGACCGCTACCTAGCCTTCGGCCAGGCCGGACTTGAGGATCGCCGCAGCCATCCTGGTCGGGTATGGAACCGTATTCGGGTTAAGAGCAATGGCTGCTCGTCAAAGCCACCAGCCTTTACGGTCAATGGTGTGCCTGCAGGTACCAAAACGTTGAAATTCGCGATGACGGATTTGAATGTGCCATCTTATGATCACGGTGGCGGCACGGTGACATATTCAGGGTCCGCCGATATTCCTGCCGGATCATTTAGCTACAAAGGACCATGCCCGCCGGACGGTGCGCACGATTATAAATTCGTCGTGACGGCGATTAATGCCGCTGGCGATACGGTTCTAGGCCGCGGCCAAGCGGTTCGGGCGTTTCCGCCTAATTAAAACCCAGCTTAAGTGGTCGACGCGGGGAAGGCGTTAGAGCTTCTCCGCCGTCGGCAGCTCTGGCTCTTCCTCATCTTCTTCACCTTCGGGGTGGATTTCATAGATCACCGCCGACGTGTTTTGCATGGGCTGGAAATCGCCCGCATCTTCGATGTCGGGTGTCTCGCGCTGGGTGATTCGAAATGCGATAAAGACCGCTAGGATGATACTGACGCACCCCACAAATCCAAACAGGCCGCCTGCGCCAAACGCATCCATCACAAGTGATGCGATCAACGGCCCCGATGCAGCACCGACACCATAGGAAACGATCAGGCCGCCCGATGCGGGGACCAAGTCCTCGGGCGTTAAAAAGTCATTGGTGTAGGCGACCGCCAGCGGATAGAGCGTGAACGAAAATCCACCAAACATCGCGCTTAGAACCAAAAGCCCGATACCGTTTGCACGGCCATGATTGATCAGTGCCATACAGATTAATGCTGTGCCGATGGCAACGCCCAAAATGATCAACCGCCGATCATACTTATCCGACATCTTGCCGATGGGATATTGCAAGATGAGACCACCAATAATGACCGCACCCATGAATTGGGCGGTTTGATTTTTGTCCAAGCCCGATTGTTCTGCGAACAACGCCCCGACCCCATAGAACGCCCCCATGATCACCCCGGAAAGCATGGATGTTGTCCTACCGGTCGGCGATATCCCCCATAAACGGCCAATTTTAAACCGGGTCGGCTTGGGTAACGTCGGGGCAGCGACGCGGGTCAATACCACGGGCAAAATTGCCAGCGACATCAAGACCGACGTCAGAATATATAATAGCGCCCCCGTTTCATCGGGCACGTTGATCAGGAACTGTCCAGCCCCCTGTCCCAGATACAAGACGACTTGGTACAACGAGAAAACTTGGCCTCGAATTTCATTAGATGACTTTTCGTTAAGCCAACTCTCGGTGCACATAAACATGCCGACCGTCGCGAACCCGACGATGAACCGAAGAAAGCCCCATACAAACGGATCTGGTGTGATGGCATGGGCAAGCGTTGCTGCCGACATCAGTGATCCCAAAGCAGCAAATGCGCGGATATGACCGACCGTGGAAATGATGTGGTGGCACGCCCGCGTGCCCATCACGATCCCGATAAAATATAGCGACGTCACCAGACCGACGATGATGGCAGGATAATCCGCTTCCCCCATTCTAAAGGCGAGGATTGTGGATAAGCCCCCCGCGCCGATCATCAAAAGGGCGACGCCGCTTAATAGAGACGAAACAAGGTTGAGCGTAGACAGCATGGCGTATTCCGGAGCGCAAAATAAACTGAATTATATTGCCGCAGTTACGCCCGAACGTTATCCCGCGCAAGTGAATTATTCTCACGCTGCGGATACAAAATTGAGGCCAACCATTACGCTTACAATTGACACTCAAATTGTTGTCACCAGATGCCTATTCTTCATCACATGTCAGGCTCAAAGGGCTGCTGACAGCATCGCGCAACGTCGCGAAATGCTTATCCCAACCGGCATCCATGGAGCGCAATAAGCTAAAGGCCTGCTCGCCAACGGCCTCATCAATCCCTTTATGTTTCAAGGTTAATCGGGTCCCCTCAAACACATCTTCAAGTTTCCACGTCAGCGTTGTCGTGGCGGCAGCCAGCATATGAACAGTGAATGTGCACACCAACTCGTCAGGGGGGCTCATGCTGATCACGGTGCCCCAACAGATTTTATTGTCATCTGTTAAGCCGCCATCGGAATTTTTCAGCAATGCGTAGTCTTCACCCGCGATAAAATCCTTGTCTGCGGGATGGAACCATGTCGCGAGTTTGTCTTTTTCTGTCAGATACGACCAAACCGTTTCTCGTGGTGCGTCAATAATGATTGTCTTGATAAGTGTGCTCGTCGACATGGGGTTATCCTTTTAAAATTAATCTTCGTTTTCAATCGCAGTTTTCAAATTATTTAAGCGGTTATCCCAGAAGCCACTGAAGTAATTGATCCAGTTCGATGCCGCCATGAGGCGATCGGGCTCAAGAGTATTGATCCGCTCACGGCCATTGGGACGCACAGATATCAAACCGCCTTGTTCGAGAACATTGAGGTGTTTTTTAACGGCAGCACGCGTCATCTCGAAACCTTGCGCAAGCTCTCCAATGCTCATATCGCGATCACCCAGACGCTTCAGAATATGTCGCCTCGTCGGATCAGCGAGCGCCTTAAACGTGCTTTGAATTTCTGCTTCTATGATTTGCACGGCACACCTCTCTGTAAACATGATACCTTTTAGTATCATATATAATAATACCAAAAGGTATCATGTCAAGCTGTGACAAAATCAATGACGCGAACCGCATTTCGATCAGGGTTTAGTCAATGAGTGAAGCTGCGTGATGCCGCAAGTGATCTTCGATGAAACTGGCAATGAAGAAATACGAATGATCGTATCCAGGCTGCATGCGGATTTCGCACGCCTGGTCTGCTGCCGTGCATGCGTCTGCAAACAAATGGGGCTTTAGTTGTTCATCTAAAAAATTATCCGCGTCGCCTTGGTCAATCAGGATTTTGCCGGGATGCGTGCGGCCTGCGGTGACCAGCGCCGTTGCATCGTATTCGGCCCATGTGGCCTGATCATCGCCCAGATACCCAGCCAATGCCTTTTGGCCCCAGGGGACTTGGCTTGGCGCTACGATGGGTGAAAATGCGGAAACGGATTGATAGGTGTCGGGATTTTTAAGCGCGATGGTCAGCGCCCCATGGCCGCCCATCGAATGCCCCATGATGCCTTGTGCATCGGCGCGGGCGGGGAAATGCTTAAAGATTAACGCGGGTAATTCACCAGTGATGTAACTGTACATTTGATAATGCGCGGCCCAGGGGTCCTCGGTCGCATCGACGTAAAACCCGGCCCCAGACCCGAAATCATACGCATCGTCCTGGCCCGGAATATCGACACCGCGCGGGCTGGTATCGGGTGCGACGATGACAAGGCCAAGCTCTGCGGCGACACGTTGCGCGCCCGCTTTGACGGTGAAATTTTCCTCGGTGCAAGTCAGGCCGGACAGCCAGAAAACAACGGGGCAGGGCTCAGATGCCGCTTGTGGGGGCGTGAAGACGGCAAATTTCATGTCGCAATTCAACTGCTGCGAGGTGTGTTGATACACACCCTGTATGCCGCCAAAGCAGATATTTTCCTGAACGGTTTGGTAACTCATGGTGATGCCCTTTTTGTATATTTCTCGCCGCAGTATGCCGTTGCATCCAGTGACATCAAGACCTCAACTTTTCATTTCGCACAATCCACTCTTGTCATCCCGTACAAGCGTAGCGCGATCCGGGACCCATGATCGGGCAGTAAAATTTGGGTCCCGGCTTGCGCCGGGATGACAAGAAAAGGGAAGCGGCATCTAAATCTCAACCACATCTGTTTTAAATTGTGTCATCCCGGGCTCGACCCGGGACCCACATGCAACCGCCAGACTGACAAGTTGAAAAAAACCGTGTTATCCCATCCATAACAATCAGTATGATCACTTATGCATACGTCTACATCATGGCCAGCAAACGCAACGGCACGCTTTACACGGGCGTGACATCAGATCTAATCATGCGCGTTTGGCAACATAAACAAGGCACGGGGTCAAAATTCACTGCTAAATACCAAATAAATAGACTGGTATTTTACGAGCCATATAAGGACATTGATGCGGCCATCGCACGTGAGAAGCAGCTAAAAAATTGGAAGCGAGAGTGGAAGGTCGAGTTGATTGAGACCGACAATCCCTATTGGCGTGACCTATATCCAGATATAGCAACACCTTGATCTTTCCGCTTGCATACACCCCCCCTCTCAATTGTCATCCCGGACAAGCGCAGCGCGATCCGGGACCTATGAGTGGGCCGTAAAAGTTGGGTCCCGGCTTTCGCCGGGATGACAATTGGGAGGTGAGGGACAATACACGGCCTCGCTCAGCCTGTCCGAAATGACAATGAGGGGAGAGCGGTGGAGAGATGATTAATCGCTAATACCCTTGGCATGAAAGATATATCCCAGTGTGTTCATTAGCAGTTGGGCGGCGAGGAACGCGGTGGTGCCGTCGCGGTCATAATCTGGGGCGACTTCGACCAAATCCATGCCGACGATATTACCTTGTTGGGTCAGGCCCTGAAGAATTTCTAAAACCTCGTAATACAAAAAACCACCATGGCTGGGTGTGCCCGTGCCAGGTGCGATAGATGGGTCGAAGCCGTCGATATCGATGGTGCAGTAATACCGCACCCCCTTGGGAATGCGGTCTAGTACACCATGAGTGCCGAGTTTGCGTACATGGCGGACGGAGAGGATATCCGACCCTGCTTTGCGAGCGGCTTCGTAGTCGGCCCGGTTGGATGACGACACAAAGCGGATGCCCATTTGGGTAAAGCCGGTAACGTGCGACAATTCAGACGCGCGGCGCAACGGGTTACCGTGGCCATAGCGCACGCCATGACGTTCATCGACAAAATCCAAATGCGCATCAAAGTGGATGATGTGCACGGGCTCTTCGGTATCGAATGCCTTGATGCATGGAATGTGAACGGAATGATCGCCGCCCAGTACCAAAGGCATCGCACCCGCCTTGAGAATTTTGCGGACACCGAATTCAATGTTGTCGTGTGATTTGATGGTGTCGGTATGGATCATATCGGCATCGCCGATGTCGACGATTTTAACCTCACCCGCAGGCATATAGGTAACGTCGTCTTCGAAGTCGTACATGCCGCCATGTCCGAAGGAAAACAAGGTTGATGCTTCGCGGATGGCACGTGGACCAAAGCGTGCACCTGCCCGGTACTGGGTCCCCATATCAAACGGTGCGCCCAGCACGCAGACATCGGTTCCTTCCAGATCATCCCAATCCAACGCAACAGGTTGTTTGCCGAACGTGCAATGCCCGACAAAGGGAAGGTTTAATCGGCCGGTGTCATATGTGTTGTCGCTCATAACATTTGGCCCTTTAGTTGATAATGTCGCGAAGGTGTTCGCCGATGCCACTGTAGTTTGCATCGGCAAGACGTACCAGGGCCGCTACACCTCGTTTGTCGTTGGCCAACAGGATGACATAATTATTCAAGATCTCGGCCAACAATGGGTTTGGGTCTTGGCCTTGTGGTAGGACATCGGCGAAACCACTGATGATATTTTCGACATACATGGGGTCGGTAGTGGCGCCAAACGCGGCCATATAAATCACGGCCATGGCGGGCGTTTGTGCGGGACGGGCGACGAACATTTTGGCCAATCCATTGGTCGACAACTCGGCAACCAGCGCACTGTGTTCCCCAGCACCCCATCTTTTTAGAAGTTCTGAGGACTCTTCGGACTGCGACACGCTGACGCCCAAGATCATGGCGCGTCGTATAATCGGGTGTTTGATGCTTTCGATCATCGGCTCAATCTCAAGCAGCCATTCCGGATGTGCCTTGGCGACACTGCTGATCATGCCAAGCGCGTGGCTATAGATGAATTCAAGATCAGTTTTATCTTGTAGATTGGCGGCATTCTCCCAGCCTCGAAGTTGAACTTCGGCGTCAAAAATATTTGATGCATAGCCGGTCGCGCTGTTGATAGGTTTTTGAATTGCCTGAGCCTGAGTTGTTGTTGAGGCTACGGCGAAAAGAAATACGCTGATCAATGCAGTTGCCCAGAGACACACCGCATTTTGTTTTTTAGTTTTCATGTCACACCTGAGCAAAAGGCTAGTCGGTTGCTCCGGCAAAGTACCATGCGCGCATGGAGTCTCGAACGATTTTCCGATCAACAACAGAGAAAATCGCGGTGACGTTTTCGCCGTCATCAGACAGGGGGGCCCGGTATGAGTAAACGGTCGTCGCAAGGTTCTCGTATTCGATATTATATGCCAGCGGCTGACGCGCTTCGACGACGCGATCGTATTGTACGCGCAGATGGTCTTGTGCCCAGTCCGGTTGAATATCGCTCAACAGGCGCCCCGTAAAATCCTCGCCGTAATAATCTGCGTGGCCACGTCCCCAGTATCGAAAGCGATATTCATCGCCAGGCAGGACGTCGCATACGATTGACATAAGGTATGTAGGCGGCAGGGAGTTCGAGAAGATTGATATCTGACCATTTGGGTGCAAACCGACCATCTGCTTTACTGAGCCAGTAAGCATGTACGAGGACCATCGCCTCATCAATATGGTCAGCCGGATCTGCCTCAATCCGGGTCCGGATTGGGTTGCGCTCGCTCAAGACACACTCTCCATTCTTATGGGCTTATGCTGCCCAGTTGGTGGAGATGTTGCGCATTGATTACGTGACAGGCAAGAAATAATTAGCGGGTTATTCTTTATTTATGCAACATATAGGAGAATTAGCTGCAAAATTGGCGAAAAAGGACGCGTTTATCCTTTGATGAGGGGCTATAGAATAGCATCAACTGCTTCTAGGCAGCCTTCGAGATATCCGCCATGCTCGGCCGCGACCTCGGTTCCGATGAACGCGAGCCCCTCCGCCCATTCACCAGGTACACGTATCGGTGCATAGACAGGATGATATGGTAGCGGGTTCAAATCTTCTGCGACCGCCGTCAGTTGATCTTCGGCCCAGTCTTTATAAAAAACAGATCGAGGCGTTTTGGCATCTTCTCCAAACATGCGGGTGAACTGCGCCACGGCCAATGATTCGATTTTTGCAGCTTGGCCTTTGCGTTGCGCCGCAGGAACACCGATAAATCCGAATAACGCGTATGTTCCAAGTTTTTGTGGGGATGCGTCATGAATTTCCATGATCGGGCCCTTATGGCTGAACCCGTGACCCGACAGTTCGCGCTCTCGCCAAATCGGTCGATCATAGACGGCGACGATCTTGGCATGACCCGCCATCCACGTTGGAACAGCGCGCATTTGATCCAAGACGTCTTTGGGGAATTCGGGCGTATAGAGGATTCGTTTGGCAGCAATGCGTGGCGGGATGGCCAAAAGAACACGATCCGCAACAAAACTGTCATTCAACGTTTTAACAGTCATCGACGTCGCATTTTTTTCGATCCGGGTGACAGTTTGGAGAAACCGAATGCATCCTTCTGGCAGCAATGCGCATATGGCATCAACCAGCGCGCCCGTGCTGCCGACGATCCGTTGCGGCTTTGGGCCCATCGGCTGTGGTGGCATCAACTGCACAGGCCCGTTCTGCGGCTCATAGACCATGTCGCCCACGGCCCATTGGTCAAAGGTCTCAAGGTCAAGCGCCGCCAGTAACTTAGGAATCCGGTGCTGATGATCAGGCCAGAACCAGGTTGGTCCCAGGTCGAACTTGGGGCCTGTTGGTGACATCTGATCCGCACGGATACGCCCACCCGCGCGGTCACGACCTTCAAGGACGATCACGTCCTCGCCACGTTCGGTTAATCGCATGGCGGCATAAAGGCCGGACAAGCCCGCGCCGACGATGACTGTGGTCATATGGTTGTTGTGATCATCAAAACTCGACGACGGCGCGGATGCTCTCGCCCCGGTGCATCAGATCAAAGCCCTCATTGATATCATCGAGCGTCAGTTTGTGGGTGATCAGATCATCAATGTTGATCTTGCCATCCATGTACCAATCTACGATTTTAGGTACATCGGTGCGTCCCTTAGCACCTCCAAAAGCCGTGCCACGCCAGACCCGGCCAGTGACCAGTTGGAACGGACGGGTGGAGATTTCCTGACCTGCGCCAGCCACGCCGATGATGGTGCTTTCGCCCCAGCCCTTGTGGCAGCATTCCAGTGCCTGGCGCATGGTATCGGTGCGCCCGATACATTCAAACGAATGGTCCGCGCCGCCGTCGGTCAGGTCGACCAAGTACGGGACCAGGTCACCTTCGACTTCGAGTGGGTTCACAAAGTGCGTCATGCCAAATTTCTCGGCGATGGCTTTTCGTTTTGGGTTGATATCAACGCCGACGATCTTGTTCGCGCCGACCAAGCGTGCACCCTGAATAACGTTCAAGCCAATGCCGCCCAAGCCAAAAACAATGACGTTATCGCCGGGACGGACCTTGGCCGTATTGATGACGGCACCAACGCCGGTGGTAACGCCACACCCGATGTAACAGATTTTGTCGAACGGCGCGTCTTTGCGCACTTTGGCCAATGCAATTTCAGGCAACACTGTGTAATTCGAAAACGTAGACGTACCCATGTAGTGATAAATCGGGTCCTTGCCGATGCGGAACCGCGCTGTACCATCGGGCATCACGCCCTGGCCCTGGGTGGTGCGGATCGCTTGGCATAAATTCGTGCGCCCTGATGTGCAGTAATCGCATTCACGGCATTCAGGCGTATACAACGGAATGACGTGATCGCCTTTTTTCAGGCTTGTTACACCCTTGCCTATGTCGACAACGATGCCCGCACCCTCATGGCCCAGGATCGAAGGGAAAATGCCTTCTGGGTCTTCGCCGGACCGGGTGAATTCATCGGTGTGGCAAATGCCAGTGGCTTTGATTTCAACAACGACTTCGCCGTCCCGTGGTCCATCCAACTGGACAGTTTCAATCGACAAAGGTTGGCCTGCTTCAAAAGCGACGGCGGCACGTGTTTCCATGATTTCCTCCTGTGGGTGCGGTTCACTATTCGGACCGCAATAATTTGCTGACAAAACTATGCCTGATCAGGGTGGGCCGATGCAATCATAGACCGTGCACAAAACACCTCTTGCATCTGGCGTTCGTGCCACCGATGTCCTGACGGACGCGGAACGAAGGATATGTCATGGATTCAGCAACGCAATTTGCCCTTGGGGCTGTGATTGGTGCAGTCGCGCTTGGCCCAAGAATTGGCGCGCGTAAGGCCATCATCATCGGTGGGCTGATGGGCACCATACCGGATTTGGATACGTTTATTCCCTCCGATGATCCGGTATCATCGTTCACGTCGCACCGGGGTGCCTCGCATTCATTGATTATCCAGGCGCTGGTGACGCCCTTGTTTGCTGAACCATTGGTGCGCTTTTTTAAAAGCCTGCGTGACCATCGGATACGGACATATCTTGCGATCTATTTGATATTCGCGACACATGCGCTGATCGATGCCATGACAATTTATGGGACACGATTGTTATATCCCATCATCGATACACCGTTTGGTGTTGGGTCCGTTTTCATTATTGATCCACTGTATTCGTTTCCGTTGGTTCTCATCGTGCTTTGGGGGCTGGTATCATCTGGATACTCCTCGCAGTTGGCGACGTGGGCCAAACGGGCGCTGATGGTATCGAGCGCTTATATGCTGCTCAGCATTCCACTACAGCAATTGGCCGAGGCTAAAGCTGTCCGAGTATTAGAAGACCGTGGCATCTCACCAGAACGTATTTTGACGGTCGCGGCACCATTTACGACCCTTTATTGGAAGACCATCGCAATTGATTGTAATCGCTATATCAATCTCTATACGTCGATCTTGGGTGGGGATGATGCGGTGACGGCCTATATCCATCCTCGCCGTTCGGATTTGATAGCGTGCTTATCGACGAACCTGCGATACCAAGAATTGAGCGCGTTTAACAAAGGCATCTTTAGTTTGGACATCGAGGAGGGTGAGGTTGTGATGTCGGATTTGCGCATGGGACTTTCGCCCAACTACGTGTTTCGGTTTGCCATTGCCGAAGCGACGGATGAAGGCATAAAACCGCTCGATCTGCCGTCTCACAAACCGGTTATCCGTGGTGTGGACGGTGATTGGGATTGGGTATTCGCTGGGATCATGGGGGCGCCGGTCTCTCGTTTGGCTGAGGCATCAACTTCGGTTGCTCTCAACGACCTTGGCCCACGAACGCAAACATTTGCGATGACAAGATGTGGTCTGGGTCCCGCATCAAGTCCGGGATGACAATAAAAAATCCTTAAGCCCGTCCATATCCATGGGTATGTCGGATTATGCATATGTTTACATCATGGCGAGCCAACACAATGGGACGCTTTACGTAGGTGTGACAACAGATCTGAAGACGTGCATTTGGAAGCATATGCAAGGCGTCGGTTCGCGGTTTACTGCGCGGTACGGTGTGAAAACATTGGTATTTTTTGTGCCGCATAAAGAAATAGATGCTGCTATTGCACGCAAGAAAGCGATAAAAAATTGGAAACGTGAGTGGAAGCTAAAACTCATCGAAAGCCAAAATCAGGCATGGCGAGATTTGTTCTTTGAAATTGCGAAACCCTAATCTTGTCATTCCGGCGAAAGCCGGGACTCAGATTTCAAATTCAGCATTGTCAGTTAGAAATAATCAAGGAGTGTCTAAAGCCGCTTTGTGTAGACGTATTCAAAGGATTTAGAGGCATCTGCACGACGCACCAAGCCGGGCTGGCGATCATAATCCAAACGCTCATAAAGGCGATGCGCATTCAAAAAGCGCGAATCCGTATATAGCATCATCATGTCCGCTGACATGTCATCGCGCGCCGTGCGTTCGACCAAATTACACAGCGCCTGACCGATACCCCGGCCTCGTGCGCTTGGTGACACATACAATTTATGTAAGCGTGCCACATGGGGCGCATCGGTGGGGGTGAGGGCAACTGTGCCGCACAACTGGTCACCGCATTCTGCGACCCAAAACTTACCGCCCAATTTGTAAAACGAGGATGCGGGCGAACGTAACTCTGGCTCTTCTTTATCAACCAGCAGGACGCAGCCTTGGTATTCGCTATACACGTCACTAATTAATTCGATCACCTGATCAGCATCATCATCCGTAACAGGCCGGACAATAGCGTCGGCGATACGGGTCGATATTTCTTTGGTTGCGAGTGCGGGCATGCTCAATTACGGCCTTCCAACAATCCGCGCGCGATCACTTGGGCTTGAATTTCTGCAGCACCTTCGAACACGTTCAAAATACGTGCATCGCACAGCACCCGTGAAATCGGATATTCAAGGGCATAGCCATTGCCGCCATGAATTTGCAAGGCACCGTCAGCGTTGGCCCAAGCAACCCGCGCCCCGAGCAGCTTCGCCATGCCAGCTTCGATATCGCAGCGCCGATCAGAATCTTTTTCACGACCCGAGAAATAAGTAAGTTGGCGAGCAATCATGGTTTCGACTGCCATCCACGCGAGCTTTCCGTGAACACGTGGGAACTTGAAAATTGGCTTGCCGAATTGGATGCGATCCTTGGCATATTGCAGGCCAAGTTCCATGGCATTTTGCGCAACACCAACCGCGCGCGCCGCGGTTTGAATGCGGGCACTTTCGAACGTTGCCATCAACTGTTTGAAGCCTTGACCTTCTTCGCCGCCCAGCAATTGTTCAGCCGGGACCTTCATCCCATCAAAGCCAAGCTCGTATTCCTTCATGCCGCGATAGCCCAACACTTCGATCTCGCCGCCGGTCATGCCGTCTTTGGGGAAAGGATCTTCGTCGGTGCCACGAGGTTTTTCAACAAGCAGCATCGACAATCCCTTGTAGCCAGGTACGTCGGCATTGGTGCGGGCCAGTAGCGTCATCATATCGGTCCGCGCAGCGTGGGTAATCCACGTCTTGTTGCCAGTAACTGTGTATTCGTCACCTTCTAAGGTCGCGCGTGTTTTTAATGACGCCAAGTCAGACCCGGTTCCAGGTTCCGTGAATACAGCCGTGGGTAAAAGCTCTCCCGATGCGATCTTTGGAAGATATGTTTCCTTTTGCGCGTCTGTCCCGCCAAGCCGGATCAGCTCTGCAGCGATCTCAGAGCGCGTGCCGAGAGAGCCGACACCGATGTAGGCACGTGAAAGTTCCTCGGTGACGACACACATGGCCATTTTGCCAAGGCCGAGGCCGCCGAACTCTTCGGGGACCGTCAAGCCAAAGACGCCGAGTTCCGACATTTGGTTGACCACGTCCATCGGGATCAACTCATCCTTTAGATGCCACTCATGGGCAAAGGGGAGGACTTGTTCCTCGGCGAAGCGTCGGAACTGATCGCGGATCATATCGAGGGTTTCGTCCGACAAAGCAGGTGCGCCGAAATGTTCATCTTCAATAAATGCTGCAATTTGCAGGCGTACGGCATCGGTGTTGCCGTTGGCCATCAGGGTGCGGACGCCGTCGTTTGATATCAAAGCATGATGCGCGTCGTCGGGAATGCCGAGATCATTTGGGCGGACGATCTCTAGCTGGCTGAGCGCGATGCCGCCTGAAAGCTGGCTGAGGTATTCACCAAAAGCAGCCTGAAGCATCAGTTGTTCAAGAGTATCAAAACGGCCTTCTGCCTGTAGACGCCCGGCCCATTCACGCATTTGGCGCAGACCTTCGACGTACGTGGCGAACCATGCCAGCCCATGGACAGCGGTTTGGTGCTGTTCGACCAGCGCGCCTTTTGCACGGCCATCAACGACCACAAGATCGCTTACGGCTTGACGTGCTGAAGCAAAAAAAGTTTCAGCAGCTGAAAGAGCCGTATCGGTTAATGATAACAAATCGGCCAGAACGGCGTGTTCTGGTTGTCCGCTAGCGTCCATGGTGATTTCCTTAACGATCGTCTGAAAAAGGTTCGAAGACGGGCCAGCCTAGCGACTGGCCCGTTCGAATCAATCTTCCAAGCAGTCTTCGACAGTGCGGCAGCCAGGTTTCTTGGCTTGAACCAGCACGGCCATATTCCCGGGGCGATGTTGGTTGCGCATCATCTTCATGTGCGCCGCAGGAATATCATCCCACGAGAACACTTCTGACATACAAGGATCAAGACGACGCTCAATGACCAACTGGTTGGCTTGCGACGCTTGTTTCAAGTTGGCAAAGTGGCTGCCCTGAATCCGCTTTTGGCGCATCCATACAAAGCGCGCGTCCATTGTCAGGTTAAAGCCCGTGGTGCCAGCACAGAACACGACCATGCCGCCGCGTTTCACGACGTTACAACTGACAGGGAAGGTGGCTTCGCCTGGGTGCTCAAATACAAAGTCGACGTCATTGCCTTTGCCGGTGATTTCCCAAATGGCTTTGCCGAACTTGCGGGTTTCTTTCATATAGTCTTTGAAGCCGTCGCCGTTCACTTCTGGCAACTGACCCCAGCAGTTGAAGTCTTTGCGGTTGATGACGCCCTTGGCACCCAAGCCCATGACGAAATCGCGCTTGTCTTCATCTGAAATCACACCAATTGCGTTTGCACCTGCGGTCGCGATCAACTGGATGGCCATTGATCCCAAGCCGCCAGTTGCACCCCAAACCAAAACGTTATGGCCTGGGCGTAAAATATGTGGACGGTGTCCAAACAGCATGCGGTAAGCAGTTGCGAGTGTCAGCGTGTAACATGCGCTTTCTTCCCAAGTCAGGTGCTTGGGGCGCATCATGCATTGGCGATCTTGGACGCGGCAGAACTGCGAGAACGAGCCATCTGGCGTCTCATAACCCCAAATACGTTGGGATGTGGAATACATCGGATCTCCACCGTTACATTCCTCGTCGTCACCGTCATCTTGGTTGCAGTGGACCACGACTTCGTCGCCAACTTTGAAACGTTTAACTTTGTTGCCAACAGCATAGACGACGCCAGCAGCATCAGAACCCGCGATGTGATATTCAGCTTTGTGATAATCAAATGGAGAGATCGGCGTGCCCAAGGC
>Ga0115567_10004258_pt1 | contig 13993 bp, 8 predicted proteins | sample COGITO_mtgs_1204_2_FD_88679 | JGI IMG/M metagenome (GOLD analysis project Ga0115567, IMG submission 88679) | Pelagic marine microbial communities from North Sea - COGITO_mtgs_120412 | ecosystem: Environmental > Aquatic > Marine > Epipelagic | place: Germany:Helgoland, sampling site Kabeltonne...
CTGTACCTTTTTGCGCTCGCTCGGCCCCGAGCCGTTTCACTCCGCCTATGTCGAGCCTTGCCGCAGACCCGCTGACGGCCGCTACGGCGATAATCCGATCCGGATGCAGCACTACTACCAATTTCAGGTCGCGATGAAGCCGAATCCCGAGGATTTGGTCGAGCGCTATTTTGGCTCGCTGGCCGCGATCGGCGTCCACCCGGAGGATCATGACCTGCGTCTGGTCCACGATGACTGGCAGTCGCCCACGCTTGGGGCCTGGGGGCTAGGCTGGGAAGTCTGGGCTGACGGCATGGAAGTGACGCAATTTACCTATTTTCAGCAGGTTGGCGGCTTTGAGCTGCGCCCGGTCCTGGGCGAGATTACCTACGGGCTCGAGCGCATCTGCATGTTTATTCAGGGCGTAGATAACGTCTTCGACCTGCAGTACAATAAGCAGTTCACCTATGGCGACATTTTCCACGAGAACGAAGTGCAGTTCTCGGCGCATAACTTCGAAGTCGTGCGCATCGAGTCCCAACTTCAGGCATTCAGCGAATTTGAGCAGGAGTGCGAACGCCTCTGCGAACGCGTCCTGCCGCTGCCCGCGCTCGACTATTGCCTGAAGGCCAGCCACGCGTTCAACCTGCTCGATGCCCGCGGCGCGATCTCCGTCAGCGAACGCCAGGGCTACATCCTGCGCGTCCGCAATCTAGCGCGGATGATCTCAGAAGCCTTTCTCAAGAATCGCGAAGCGCTGGGCCATCCACTGCTGAAGCGCATTCCGGGTGCGGAGTCCGCAAAACCTGTCCAGGTAAAGGCTGCGCCTGTGTCGCTGGGCGAGCGCGAACCGCTGCTGTTTGAAGTCGGTGTCGAAGAGATGCCGTCACGCGTTTTTTCCTCGCTGCTTGAGCAACTTCCCCGCCTGGCCAAGAAGCATCTGGCGGACAGCAAGCTAGAGCCTGGTGAGCTGCGTTTATTTACCACACCACGGCGCTTCACGCTGGCGTTTGATGGGATGCTGACGCAACAGCCAGACATTGCAGAAGAGATCAAAGGCCCACCGCTGCGCATCGCCAAGGATGCCGACGGAAAGTGGACCAAGGCCGCCATGGGCTTTGCCAAGAAGGCCGGGATCGAGCTCGATGATATTTCCACCAAGGAGATTAAAGGCGAGGCCTACTTGTTTGCGCGCCGTGAGCAAAAGGGCCGTTCCGCTCTGGAAGTGCTCTCTGAGGCGTTGCCCGCCTTGCTCAGTGACCTGCATTGGTACAACGTGATGCGTTGGGGCGATGGTGAGACTGCGTTTGTGCGGCCTGTGAAATGGCTGCTCGCCAGCTTGGGTGGCGCCGTCGTGCCATTCAGCTTTGGTGGCATTCAGACCGGCCTGGTCTCGCGTGGACATCGCTTCCTGCATCCCGGTGATGTCGCAGTGCCGACCGATGCCGATGGCTATCTAGAAGCGTTGCGCAGAGCCGATGTGCTGGCCGATCACGAAGAACGCCGTGAGCGCATCCGCACCTTACTCCACGACACCGCGAAGGCTGCTGGCCTGACTTGGCGCGAAGATGAAGGTCTTTTGCATGAAGTAACCTACTTGGTGGAACAGCCCGTCCCGATCCTCGGCCGGTTCGATGCGGATTTTCTCCAGATTCCGGACAAGGTCCTGGTCTCTGAGATGAAGGTTCACCAGAAGTACTTCGCTCTGAGCGACAGTGACGGCAAGCTAGCCAATGCTTTTGTAGCCATGGCCAACATGCGCTGCAAGGACGAAGACGTGATTCGCAGCGGCTTCCAAAAAGTCCTGGGCTCGCGTTTCGCCGATGCTCGGTTCTTTCTACAGGAAGACACCAAAATCACCCTCGCAGCTCGCGTCGAGCGCCTCGAAAAATCCATTTTTCAGGCCGACCTCGGCTCGATTTCTGCCAAGGTTGGGCGCATCGGTGCGCTCACTGCCTGGATGGCCGACGAGATTGGTGCGGACTCCGCAACGCGCGAACAGGCACTCCAAATCGCGCAGCTGTGCAAAAGCGATCTCTGTACTGACATGGTTGGCGAGTTCCCAGATCTGCAGGGAGACATTGGTCGCTACTATGCCCAGATTGAAGGCCTGTCGAACACAGTGGCAGATGGCCTGCGGGATCATTACAGCCCCAAGAGTGTGAATGGTGATCTACCGACCTCGGATGAGGCCGCGTTGGTTGGGATTGCTGACCGCATCGACTCGCTGGTGGGCATCTTCGCGATTGGCAAAGCACCGACTAGCTCGGCGGATCCGTACGCCCTGCGTCGTGCCTGCCTGACCTCCATCATGCTGGTCGTGCAGCGTGGCTTCCGGTTTCGGCTTCGGGCCTTGGTCGCGCAGGCCTTCGTGGCCTACGGTGAGACCTTGGCAGGCGTCGACCAAGCCCCACTTGTGGACGCGATTCTGGAGTTTTTCCGCCAGCGGGCGGGACGCTTGTTCGGCGAAATGGATCGACCAGACATGCCTGGACCATTCGCACGGGACAGCATCCAGGCCGTGTTGGACGCAAGCACGCCGTGGGGCGATCTCAGCGATCTGGTCCGCCGGTTCGAAGCCATGGACGCGTTTCGCTCCCGTGCGGACTTCGCAGATGTGGCTGCCACCTTCAAGCGCTGCAACAACATCATTAAGAATGAGCGCGAGACCGGCGAGATCCAGGAAGCACTCCTGGAGCAAACTGCCGAGCGTGAGTTGTACGCGGCGCTGAACGCGGCCGAACCAGTCATCGTTGCGAGCATGCGGAATCAGGATTACGTAGCCGCGCTCTCCCACGTTGGAACCCTCCGCACTGCCGTCGACACCATCTTTGATGTAGATAGCGGTGTGATGGTGAATGCCGAGGACGCGGACTTGCGCCGGAATCGGCGGCTGCTGGTTCAGCAGGTGATCGACCTGGTGGCAAGCGTTGCGAACTTCGCAGTCATCCAGGGCTAGCGGTCCCGCATGGCGGAGCTGCCGGAAAAGTCCAAGCCCGAGAAGCGCCTGACGCATTCCAAGTCGGAACGCGCAGCGCAGGCTCGGCGCATTGGCCGTCGGCGCCGTAAAGACCGGCCCGGCAAGATCTCGCATTTGGCTGCCAGCGGCGGTGCGCCGGCCTCGCTGAGCAAGTATTTTCGGCTTGGGCTATGGGGCGTGGCGGCCGTCATTTTCATCGGCATGATGTTGACCAACGATACCGCCGAGCCGCGTTCGGCGGATACCATTCCACCTGGCACTCCCGCCCCATTGGTTGAACAGCCGGTCGAGATCCCCGGCTGCAAGCAATCGGCGACCGGGCAGATGCCTGTGGTGGAATATCTTGAAGACGGCAGCGAGTTTGCCCAGAAGATGCAGCTCGAGGCCTCTCGTGAGGCGAGCTTGCCGGTCGAGATCGTGAACTCCGTAGGCATGCGCTTTCGCCTGATTCCCGCGGGGCAGTACGTCATGGGTTCTCCCGAGAACGAGGCCGGACGCGCCGTAGACGAGGCAGAGCACGTGGTGCCCATTCCGCGCCACTTCTATATAAGCGCCCATGAAGTCACCCAGGAGCAGTGGAAGCAGGTGATGGCCGAGGCAGTCACCGATCCGTCCGACCCCAAACAGCAGGGCGCCAAGCGCCCCGTACAGGAGGTCACCTGGCGCAATTGCAATGCCTTCGTCAATGCTTTGTCCGAACTCGAAGGGCAGCCAAAAGGGACCTATCGCCTGCCCTTGGAGCGTGAGTGGGAGTATGCCTGTCGTGCAGGGACCAAGACCACATTTCACGCCCGCAGCGAAGAGCTGTGGCGCTTTGCCAATTACCTCGAAGAGCACGCTGCCGAGACCATGCCCGTGGGCACCTTGCGGCCGAACGCGTGGGGCCTTTATAACATGCACGGCAATGTCTGGGAATGGTGCGCTGATAACTTCGCCGACTACGAGTCCAAGGAAACCCATGAGCTCCATCGCGTGATACGCGGTGGAAACTGGTATATCACCAAGCTGGACTGCCGGTCCGCCACCCGTTATCGGCTGCCGCCGGACTCCCATGGCAACTTTATTGGTTTTCGCGTGGTCCGATTGCTGACCCGCGATCAGCTGGAACAGAAAACACCGAAGGAAAGTAAACCATGAAATTGACGTACTGCCTGACCATCCTCGTGGCTTTTGCGATGTTCGCAGAGGAGCCAGAAGCTGCCAGAAAATCTGCTTTAGCGGCGCTGGAGAATCCTGTCGCCCCCAAGGCACTAGAAGCGGACGCTGACTTTCAAATCGCGATTAAGGTCAAGCACGGGCATTTGCGCGAGTTGTTTATTGGATGTGCCGAGGGCAGAACGGATGGCTTTGATCGTCGGCCGCGTGGCGCTGGGCTAGCCGCAATGTTCGACGAAATGGCACCGCCTCCCGGGATCGGCACTGGCTACACCTACCTCGTCTCTCCCGACCGACGGATGCAGCTGTATAAGGACATCCGCGGGCCTCAGCCCGAGACGCCGCAATGGGTGCTCTTTGCCAAACCAGGTGACAAGCCCGTCACCTTGTCCTGGGACAAGTCACAGATTCCCGCGGGAAAGATTCTTTACTGTGCAAAGTGGGATGGGGCAGCCACGGATGTGACGGAGATCGTCGATTGTGCGAAGTCCGCATCTGTGACCCACGACGGCTTCGTGTATTACCGTTTTTGGCTGGCTGCCGCTAAGTAGCGGGGGCGGGCCGGTGCAGGGCGCTATTTCTCCCGGTCTGCTGCTTTGATGCGCGAGAACCCTGTCGTAGCCCCGTTTTCGGGCGCGCGAATCTGGACTTGTGGGGAGATCTGCGCCCTAAAGATCCCCTACGACTGCCGTCTCGCAAGCTCGGCTGAGACGGCAGTCGAAGCACCGCTTTAGCGGGCGAGGCTTTTGGCGAGCGGCTGCGCCTTCAGCCCTGTGGCTCCCGGACCTTGGCAGGGAGCGTCGGGCGCAACAACAGGCAGCCGATTATGCCGGCGACGGCTGAGCCGATCAGGATCGCGACCTTACCCTGCTCGGAAAAGGTGCCTTCCTCGAAAGCCAGCGCCGTCAGAAATAGCGCCATGGTGAAGCCAATTCCTGCCAGGCAGGAAACGGCCGCTAGCTGTTGCCAGCTGACTCCGGCTGGCTTGTCGGCAATGCCGGTCTTGATCGCCAGATAGGTGGCAAGCAGGATGCCGACGGGTTTGCCTAGCACCAGACCGAGAATGATTCCCATGCTGACCGGGCTCATGATCCCACCAGCAGAGTCGCCGGTCAACGCCACGCCGCAGTTCGCGAGAGCAAAGATCGGCAGAATCGCGCAGTTTACCCAGCCGGCCATGGCTGCCTCCAGGCGAGTCACCGGTGGATTGATCCGCCTCGAGTATTTTTCCAGCTTCGTGGCCAGTGCGCGGGACCGCTCATCCTCGAGTAGCGATAGTTCGCTGTCCCCGCTGCCGAATTGCTCGAGTAGTTCCTTGCTGCGTTCGATGAAATGAGCTCGCTCAATATTTCCCTTGGCAGGGATGGTCATGGCGGCGAGAATACCCGCCAGCGTGGCATGAATTCCCGACTGCAGAAAGCAGAACCAGACCCCGCCGATTCCAACGATGAGATAGGGAATAGTGGACCAAACGCCGCGGAGATTCATCACGATCATGATTGCGAAGCATCCCATTGCGACCGCCAGATAGGTCCAATTGACGTCGCCGGTGTAGGCAAAGGCAATGACCAGAATCCCGCCGATGTCGTCTACGATTGCCAGGGCAGCCAGAAACACCTTGAGCGCAAGGGGGACGCGGCGCCCAAAGAGGGACAGGATTCCGAGGGAAAAGGCGATGTCCGTAGCCATCGGGATGGCCCAGCCCCGCATGCCGTCGCCGCCCAGATTTACGAGCGCGTAGAAACCGGCGGGTACGACCATGCCGCCGATTGCGGCTGCGATCGGTAAGGCAGCCTTGCGCATGGTGGCTAGTTCGCCAGCGATCACCTCACGTTTGATCTCGAGGCCGACGACGAAAAAGAAGATGACCATGAGCGCGTCGTTGATCCAGTGCTGTAGAGACTTGGTCAACTCTCCATGCCCAAAGTGCAGGCCGATCTCGGTATGCCAAAAATGCTGGTAGTTGTGGTGCCAGCAGTTGGACCAGACGAGGGCTGCGATGGCACCGATGATCAGCAGGATGCCGCCGGCGGCGCTTTGGTGGCTGAACCGGGCGATGTCGTCGATGAACGTTTGGCCGTCGGTCTGATGGGGCTCGCGCCCGTAAAAGGTATGATTCTCTTCGCTCATGAATGTCCGAATGAATTTAGAAAGAGCCGTGGGATGGGGCGCGATGTAATTTTTACGCCGCGCAAGCCAAATCTACACCGCGATTGCGTGGCTTCCGCCTCGCTGCTCTCGGTTTGTTGCGGTTGTGGCAAATACGTCCCCAGCAACAGCCAACTGATGGGGAGCAGTACAGTCCAATGGAGGGCGTTCAGCGGGATGGCCAAGGTGAACCACAGTGTGCTGGCGAGAGCGTTTGGCCAGACGAGCGAGATCGGGAGCAGCGTCAGTTCCGAGGCTGCAGCCAGTGCGGGCTGCGTATCCGCATCACTCACGAGAGTCAGCAGCAGCCAACTGCCAGTGCAGTGCGTGACAAACACGCTAAGCAATAGCCAAAGCGGGAGCGGAATCTGTTTTGATGGTCCCAAGTGCTGGTACCTCTCGCTACGCGTCTTCCGGAGTGTCGGAGCGCTCCGGCGCATTGATCCGAAACACTTTTAGCTCCCGATACAGCGAGGTTGCCAGATCCGATTTTGCGAACCCAGCAACTTTTAGGCCTTTGATGCCGAAAAACTCCTGCATCTGCTCCGCGCTGTAGACCTGCACAATCGGATAATCGGCGAACGCCTCAAGGCACTCGTCCGCGCTTCGCGGGGCCAGATCTGTTGCAATCATCAGGAAGTGCAGTCTGCCTTTTGCTCGTTTGAGCCGTTCCTGACCGGCCAGCGTGATGCGAGCGCGGCGGACAAATGGAAACAGGCGATCCACGGCCTTGCCGGTTCCATCCTTTGACTTGCGTCGGGGGCCTTTGCCCTTGCCTTGAACAGGCCGCCGACACCGATGACAGACATCGGTAAGGAGATCATGCAGGCGCTTGACCAAGCGTGCGTTAGCGGGGACGTCGCCAGTGACCGCCAGATGAACGCTCTCTTTGTTCAAGGCTGTGAGCTTGGTGACCAACGTACCGACGGCGGTACCTGCTTGAGCGAGGTCGAGGGTGACTTGAATCCCGGTTGCGGCGTCCGCAATCGCTGGCGCTTCCCCGCAGCTGACGGTGACGGTAGCGTCTACGGCACCGGCCTGGGTTTGCTTGCCACCAACAGTTTCTGCGGCCAGCTGCACGGCTTCCACGATGGTCGCCGAATCGGAGTCTACCTGAAAAGAGAATGTGTGAATTTTCATTCCGCAACCTTAGCATCCCGCGTGACTGACGGCGATTCCGCAGAGAATGGTCGAACGTGAACGCGTACGGCCGTATGATACCGTTTTGTTCCATCCAGCTGGAAGGCATATGAGCGAGCGTGAAGAACAGTACGGAGCCGAAGTGCGACATCCGCAGGACTGGACGCGCTATGTGGTCATGATCACTGCGGCCGCCTGGTCACTGTTTCAGATTGGCATTGCGATTCCGCCTCCGCGCGCGATGGCTTGGTGGGGGACGCTCGACTCCACGATCGTGCGCTGTGTGCACTTGTCGTTTGCGATGGCGCTGGCGTTTCTTTGTAGCCCGCTGCTGCGGCGGGCTCGGCCCCAATTAGCTTGGCTGTCTGCGCACGATAGGGTGCCGGTGGTTGACCTTGCGCTGGCCGCAGTTGGTGCCTTCTGCGCCTCGTACTACGCCTTTTGCTACGATGCAATCAATGCCCGGCAGGGCGCGCTGACGAACGTGGATCTGGCAGTGGGGGCGGTGGTGGTGCTGCTGTTGCTCGAGGCATGCCGGCGGGTCATCGGCCCGGCTCTTACTGTTGTGGCCGGGATCTTTATCACCTATGCGTTTTTTGGGCATCACGCGCCGTCGGTGCTGGCCTTCAAGGGCGTCTCGCTTGGCCGATTCGTGGACCAAATGACCGCCAGTACGCAGGGGATCTACGGGATTCCGCTGGATGTATCTGCCAAGATCGTGTTTCTGTTCGTGCTCTTCGGGGCGATGCTGGAGAAGGCCGGTGGCGGAAGATTCTTCACCTCGCTGGCGATGAGCGTACTGGGCGGCTTTCGCGGTGGGCCTGCCAAGGCGGCAGTGGTCAGCAGCGGGCTGACCGGAATGGTCTCCGGCTCGAGTATCGCTAACATTGTGACCACCGGCACGTTCACCATCCCATTGATGAAGAAGGCTGGCTATCCGGCCAAGAAGGCCGCGGCGATCGAAGTGGCGGCCAGTACCGACGGGCAGTTGGCACCGCCGATCATGGGGGCAGCCGCGTTTCTGATCGCGGAGTATGTGAATGTGGACTACCGGGCTGTGGTTAAAGCGGCCGCGATCCCGGCGTTTGCTTCGTATGCCACACTGCTCTACATCACGCATTTGGAGGCCTGCAAGCTGGGGTTGCGGCGCATCCCAAAGGAAGAGCTGCCGTCGTTTAAAGAGACGCTGCTGGGCGGTTGGCACTTTCTGATTCCGCTTTCGGTCCTGATCTATCAATTGCTGGTGCAGCAGCGATCTGCCGAGCTTGCGGCTCTTTGCGCAGTGGTGGTGATGGGGGCAATGATGCTGATCGTGCCCGTACTCAAGGCATTGAGGGCAGGCACGGCAGTGAAGACGGCGCTGGTCGAGGCGCTGCGCGTGCTGAACGACTCGCTGGTGAGTGGGGCCCGGAATATGGTCTCGGTGGGGCTGGCGACGGCAGCGGCCGGAATCATCGTCGGCGTGGTGGCATTTGGCCCGGGCGACATGATTTCTCAGTTGGTGGAAGAGCTCTCACGCGGCAACATCTACGCGATGCTGCTGATTACCGCGGTCACGAGTCTGATCATCGGCATGGGCCTGCCGACCACCGCGACCTACATCGTGATGGCCAGCCTGATCGTCCCGGCGCTGGTCGATGTGGGGGCCGCGCAGAATCTGGTGATCCCGGTAATGGCGGCACATCTTTTCTGCTTCTACTTTGGCATTCTGGCAGATGACACGCCGCCGGTTGGGCTGGCGGCCTATGCGGCAGCGGCGATCGCCAAGGCACCGCCGATCGCGACCGGGCTACAGGCTTTTATGTATGACATTCGGACGGCGATCCTGCCGTTCATGTTCATCCTGAACCCAGACCTGATTCTGCACGGCATCAACGAGTGGCATATCGGCCTGCTGATCTTTGCGATGGCGTGCGTGGGCAATGGCGCGTTTGCGGCAGCCACACAGGGGTGGTTTGCGCGCGCGAACCGTTGGTTCGACATACCGATTCTGCTGGTGGTGACGATGCTGTCGCTGCGCCCCGACTTCTGTGCCGGGCTGTTGCGGATTCCGCATGAGTCTCGCTATTGGTGCTACGTCTTCGGGCTGGTGATATTTTCCGCACTTTATGTGCTGCAGCTTCGGCGGAAGCAGACTTGCCCGAGTGGGAAGGGCACAAGCCGCGTCTAACCTGCTGGTTGTCAAGCAGCAGGTTAGACTATGGTGCGCTGCGCATAAGTTAGGGACTGGCTTTCCTGACTTTTCCGTAGAAAGCCGCCCGCGATAATTCCGTGTTTTACAGGAAGATCGGCCGTTTGCAAAGGGAGGGGAGGCCGGATATTGTAGCGGTTCTTTCAAGGCTGCCCCCCATTTCCAGCGCGCCATGGCCGTATATTTTCTAGCAGTTTTGTGCGCTCTTCTTATGCTTTCGGCTTCCGACCGCGCAGAGTCGTTGCCGGCGCTCTGCGGCACTCATTCCCCGCTCAGCGCCGAGGCTGCTGGAGAAGGGAAGGCGGCCAGCGCCGCTGGCACCGAGCGCGAACAGCCAGGTCCGGCATAATTCAGTAATCAGTGAACAGAAATCAGTGAGCAGGCTTGCCCTGACACGAAAAAGGAATTCTAAGATGGCAGATATTACTCTCAAGGGGCACGTCGCCCTCGGCGTTGTTCCCACTCACCTCAAATTTGTGGGCGGGCTCGTGCCTGATGATGGAGGGCGCATCCCCCGCGATGCCGCTGGGCAACTCTCCGTCGTTGCCAACATGCGTGGCCTCGTGGCGCAAAGCCGCGTGCCAATCACTTGTGTGCAGGTCCCCTACTTTCCGGGGCTCCGTGAAGGCGACGTCGCTGAAATGGTTGAAGGTCTCCGTGGCTGTGGCCTCGATGTCCATTTCATTCTTATGGTTGGCGGCGCCGACCCAATGGTCCCAGCGGACGAAGATGCTGTGGTCGAGATGCTTGTGGGTGGGCTCACCGCTGCCAAAACTCACGGCGTGGCCCATGTTTCTTCCACCTCCATTGAGCAGTGGATGACCCCTGGTGCTACCCGAAAGACTGGCGACGATTATCAGGCCGCCATTGCCCAGAACGTCAAGGTCCACACCCGGGCTGCCAGCGAGGCCGGCCTTGAAGGATCCTGTGTCGAAGCTTGGCACATTGAGTTTCTCCGCGCCGGCGAATTCCAGACGTTCACGGATCTTCAGAAAGCGTGGGATGTGGTTAGCGCCATCAACCGAGCTTATGGCAAGACCTTCTTCCGCGTCCTCGTGGATGCCGCACACTGTGGTGACTCTGCGCTGACCATCCCGGAGAACGCTGCGCTTATCGCCAAGGTCGCCGAAGCAGGCGAGTTGGGTATCTTCCATGCCTCGGCGAAGACGACCCGCGGTTGCCTGAGCACTGACGATGGCTGGACCGCAGCCCTCCTCAACGCCGCCGCGGCCACTGGCAAGCTCGAGCACGTTTTTGTCGAAGTCTTCCATCACGAAGACGCGGCTTTGCAAGGTCTGCGCGATCTCGAGCCGGGCCATGGTCTTGATACACGAGACGGTCGCAGTTACGACCAGGTCGTTCTCGACGGCCTCACGGACGTCGGGCGTCGTCTCAATAATCTCGTCCTCCGCGGCGTGCTTGGCTGAGAGGCCAGTGCGATTGCCGTCCAAAGGATCGACTCTAGCCGATTTTTTCTCGGCCTTGATACGAGGTGGTGCGCCGACGCAATGGGCGTCTCGTCAATCCGTGCCCGTGCATTCACTCAGTCACGAAATGGTCCGGAGAAGGCCACCGTCGGCATCGCCTCGGACATCCGGCAGGCCTGCCATAGGCCAATGAATGAGCAGAGCATCGCGAGCGGAGCCTGCAGAAGCCAGAAGGGGTAGAAGAGTGGGGTCACCAAGGAAGATGTGGCGAAGCCTATGTAGAGACTGAGCTCTCCGTCCATTAGGCCGACGACGATCTGGTCCTTCAGCGCCTCGTAGCTGGCCGCCTCGTGCATCTGGCCCTCGCTCTTCGGGACAATGACTTCGTTGTATTGGCGGAGGATCTCGGTGTGGGTGGGGATGTCATCTCCAATCCACAAATTTGGCAACAAGCTACAGGACATCAGGAAATAGCAGATTGCGGCGGCAAGGAGTCTGGGCCGCCGCTTGGCGGTGAGATCGCCGGAGCGGATTCCCCAGCCGACGGCGACGCCCAATAATGCTGCAAACACGGGAAACGGCTTGCCAGCATAGACGATTGCCACGCTCCAGAAGACGAGCACGGCGCCGCCTGCTGCCAGCGCTAGAAGGATGCTGCGCACCAGGCTCCTTCCTGAACTGTTTCCGCGGCTGCTGGCTTGGCAGCTTTCACACCACGGCTGTTGGTCTGCAAGATAGTAGTCGGCGTCTTGGATTTCGGCATCGCAGCAGGCGCAGTGTTTCAGCTTAGCCGCAGCCGCGCTGTCTTGCGGCAAGGGAGGGGCGACGGAATTAGCAGGCAGGCCGTCGAGGAAGCGGCCGTAGAGGTCTGTGATTCGCGGGAGCAGGCGGCGACGCTGCGCGAGTGCCCGTATCCCACAGAAGACTAGGATCAGGACGATCAGGGAAACCGTGGCCAGAATTGTGTAGTCTACTTTGTCCACGAGCGGCGGCATGCCTTTAATCCAGAACATGCCGCTGGCCTCTGGCAGGACGCTGAGTTCAGTGGTGGTGCCGAGCGTGAGCGCTTGAAAGACGTCTGGGGTGACGGTGACGACACGCTCCTGCTGCGCCTCAGCTTCGGTCCAACGTAGCCGAAGGCGGTCGGGGGCGGTTCTGCCGGTGACCTCTGCGGTGACCTTGGTCCCGGTTTTTTCGATGTTGGCGGCGTGGTAGGTGGTGGTGGCGAGGCTGACAAGCGAGAGGCAAAGCATGGCGGCAATGCCCATTAGCCAGATGGCGCGAATGCCTAGCGCCACGCGCCGTCCGCGGGCAGCAGCCAATTCATTGCTGCTGTCACTCTCGGGATTCACCAGCGTGGTAAGCCCGTGCTTGCGAAAGGCGAAAAGTAGAAAGGGCAGGCCGGCAATGGTCTGGGGGAGTTCGAGCAGGTTGTCGCCATCGGCGATGATGAGGCGCCCGCCAAGTGCACCGGACCGGTTCTGCGGCTGCCATTCTACGTAGCGAATTCGATGCAATGGGATGCGGCGCACTACCCCTCGCGGCGGGAAAATAGTCACCTGATTGCCTTCGAAACGGATCACTTCGGCCCCCGTGGGAAGCTGCCATTGCTTGCTGCCGTTTTCGTAGCCGGCTAGTTCATGTTGAAACACGCGGCTCAGATGGAGTTCGAGGGACCGCAGGAAGGCAACGCCGCCATCTTCGAAGATCGCCAGTTGAATTTCGGTGAGCGGTTCGTCATCGTGGTCGACAAGGAGTAGGCGCATATCTTCGCTAGAGATTCTCCAGCGCACGGTCATTACGGCAGACCATGGCACCTGCCAAGTGCCGTCGGGCCCCATTTTGATGAGCGCAGTTTCGCTCATTGCGTAGGTTGCGCGGCACGCACGCCAGCGCTTAACTGAGCTGACGATGACCCCGGCGGCAAGGATACAGCCTATGCTGATGAACAGTGCTACGGAGGAAGAGATGTCCTCGGGGCTCATAATCGGTGAGCTCAGCCAGAGGAGAAAGAATCCTGAAAACAGGGCTGCGCGAACCAAGGCGGCTCGGCTTCTCTTGGGAGAGGGTGTAAACAGAAGTCTCTGTTCATCCATCGTGGCGTCTCCGGGTTATGAAAACCGCAAACTGGAAGCGAAATCCAGAAATGGAAATCGATTCTACTAATTCTCCGTTTAGCACAGCGTCTGCGAGATCAACGCCGTTCTCGTAAACGGCGGATTTCGGCCTTGTAGTGATCGATCAATTCGCGCTCGAAAGCGGAGAATCCGTTTCCTTCGAAGTGCATGGTCTGCTCTGTCCGTGTGTTTGCCTGTTGTTTTTCATCATAAGCGCGCTCTACGTCGATCGCGGCTCTGGCGAAATCTGGTGCGATTTGATCCTGCCGGGTTGAGCTGGTGTCGAATACATCATCTGAGAGCCTAATTCCGGTGATGTTCCCGCTCTTGCTCTTCTCCGCGTCCAGTATAGCGCGTCTCCCGGTGTGCTCTTCTCTTCGAAAGCGCTGCGGATTGGACACGCGTCCGGCCTCAGCGGTTGGTTTCTCTCCATTATCCTCGCTGGGAGAGCCGCGTTCGCCTCGACCCCCGCCTTCCGCGTCGGTCTTCTTCTCGCCATGGCCACCAGACTTATCTTCCTTTCCGCCGCCATCACCCGTGGAGGCGCCATCGTCTGAACCGACGGATTTCTCACCCTCTCCCTTGCTTTCGCCCTTACTTCCAGAACCACCACCGCTGCTGCCACTACTGCCACCACCGCTGCTGCCGCTCCCAGCGCCCGTAGAGCCCCCTGCTGCGTCCCCTGAACCGCCAAATTCCCCGCTACCGCTGCCTTCGCCACTGCCGCTACCGCTACCGCTGCCTTCGCCACTGCCGCTACCGCTACCGCTGCCTTCGCCACTGCCGCTACCTCTACCGCTGCCTTCGCCACTGCCGCTACCGCTACCGCTGCCTTCGCGATCTTCGTCGGTCTCTC
>Ga0115567_10004259_pt1 | contig 13990 bp, 16 predicted proteins | sample COGITO_mtgs_1204_2_FD_88679 | JGI IMG/M metagenome (GOLD analysis project Ga0115567, IMG submission 88679) | Pelagic marine microbial communities from North Sea - COGITO_mtgs_120412 | ecosystem: Environmental > Aquatic > Marine > Epipelagic | place: Germany:Helgoland, sampling site Kabeltonne...
ATTCTCTTTGGTGGGTTTGACGTCGAAAACTATTCAGGCGACCGCGATACTGATTTGCACCGCCTGCTGTCGCGCAGTTCTGACTGTCTAAGCGCCGCACAGCGCGAGCGAAGCGGCGCGCAAAATGTGGCCTCGTCCAATCTCTGCGTCCGAAAATCAGTGCTCGACGCACAGCCTTTTGACCCGGAGTTTCAAGGCTGGGGGTGGGAAGATAGCGAATGGGCCGCGCGTGTCGCAGCCAGCCACCGCCTTCGCCATATCGACAATCCTGCCGTCCATCTGGGCCTGGAGTCGACCGAAACATTGCTATCGCGCTTTGCCAATTCAGGGGCGAACTACCGCCGGTTTGTGTTGGCCCATCCGGCGCTGGCCAAACAATTGCCGCTGTTTCGGATCGTTACGCGCCTCAAACATCTGCCTTTCCATCGTCTCGCGCGATGGCCGCTGCGCGCAATGGTACGGATGCAGCATTTGCCGACACGCTTGCGCGTGATCGCCCTGAAGCTTTGGCGGGCCTCCCACTATGCGGACGCGATGAAATGACCGAGACCATCTATAAACCCCGCACCGATCTTGTTGCCAAAGTGCAGCGGCGTTTGTCCCGTCATGTCCAGCGGAAGCTTGTCCGCCCTGATCTGAAGCGCGGTATCGTCAGTCTTTCTTTTGACGACTGTCCGCGATCTGTCTTTGAAAATGCGCTGCCATTGATCGAAGCCCGCGGGTGGAAGGCGACGATCTACGCCTCCCTTGGTCTGTGCGGGACGACCAATCATCTTGGCCTGCATATGTCGGAACAGGATATTTTTGAGGCGCATGAACGCGGACACGAAATTGGTGATCACACCTTCACCCATATTGATGGGATGACGGCGGGACCAAACGGCGTCCTCAAGGATATTGCGCGGAACCGCATGGCCTTCCGGTCGCTCGGCCTGCCGCCCGCTGAGACTTTTGCCTATCCGTATGGCGAGGTTACGCCGTCGCTAAAACGAAGCCTGAATGAAGAGTTCGCCCTTGCGCGCGGCATCCATAATCCAAGCGGGCAAGCGCTTGATCTGGGCCTGGCGGCATCCGGACGGCTTTATTCGGATGAAATCGAACACACTTTGTCTCTCATAAAGACCGCTGCGCGAGAAAAACGCTGGCTGATACTGTTTGGTCACGATGTGCGCGACACGCCGTCCGCATTTGGCTGTACCGAAGCCGAATTATTTCGCGTCATCGACACGATTGCCTATCTGGGCCTTGATGTCATGACAGTGCGCGGCGCGTTGGAGACCGTCACGTCATGACCTCTCCTTTGATCAGTATTGTCATTCCCACCTATAAACGGCCCGATAGCCTCGCGCGTCTCTTGCGCAGCATTCTGGTGGACTTAGACGGACGCGAGGACACTGTCATAATCGTGGCCGATAATGACTCCGCGCGCAGCGCCGAACCAACTGTCAGAGACATGGCGCGCGATTGTGATGTTCCGATTCAATATACGCTTGCGCCGGAGCCGGGCGTGTCAAACGCCCGCAATGCCGGCATGGCGCTGGTGACATCACGCTACGTTCTCTTTCTCGATGACGATATGGAAGTCGTACCGCCCTATCTCGACCCCCTTATGAGCACGTCTACAACGCTCGGCACAGCGCTAACATTTGCGCCAGCCGTCGCCGCCTTACCGCCCGGTAGCGAAGCTATTGAACGCTGGTTGTCACCTTTATTTTCCCGCATTTTCGATGGCCAAACGCGAATTGTTCACGACACGCTTGGCACGGGCGGGTGTCTTGTGGACCTGCAAAGTATCACCCTACCCTCGCCTGTCTTCGACCCGGCCTTGAATGAAACAGGCGGAGAGGATGATGCTTTCTTCGCCGAGATTGTCAGCCAGGGCGGAAAAGTCGGCTGGTGCGCCGAAACGAAGGCATGGGAGCATGTTCCTGCGCACCGCGCGACGTTAAGCTATCTTTGGCGCCGTCACTTCGCTTTCGGGCAAACCCCGACGCGTCAAGCCGCCGACCGCGGTCTGAAAGGCTGGCCCGCGATTATCAAATGGACTTTTATTGGCGGTCTTCAGGCTCTCATCCACGGAACGCTCTACGCCGCGCATAGTCTGTTGCGTCGACCATCAAAGATCGAACATTTCGGGCGCTTGGCACAGGGGCTTGGCAAGATGCTCTGGTGGGATGGGCTGAGTCCGCGTCTCTATGGCGCGAACGCGAAGTAGCGCAGTGCCGTCAGGCTCCGCGAACTATTGATAAGGGTTTTTAGGGACGCTCTGAGCGCCGCCGCTATAACCGCTGTTTGGCGCTTGCAACGGCGCTGCATAGGTCCCGTCCGCCGTCGGACGATAATATTGATCATTTTGCGACCATTCAGACTGCGCATCAGGATTCTGCCATTCCACCTGATTAAATTCCGCCATATCCTGCTCAGTCGGGACATATTCATGCGGCTGATGCGGCATGGCGGTTTGCGGTGCGTAGGGATCGACGCTTTCGGGAATGGGGTCGTGATAGGCCTTTGCCTCACGGCGACCCCGTCGGTCACGTCGGTCTCCACCATTATAGGCGGCGCCGTTATACGCCGGAGCGGGTTCCGCCACTGCATAGAGGCGCGGGTCGATAAAGACCCGGAAGAGAGCCAACATGAAGAGACAGAATCCCCAGAAGGCTGACGCACCAGCAAAGGCGAGCAAACGCATATTGCGTCCTTTGATCGGATAGGTCGCCGCAGAGATGACCTTCACATTCTCTGATGAGGCTTCAGCCTGTTGCTGATTGATCAACGCTTCCTGTTCCTTGTTCAGGTAGGTTTTCAGGCGATTGGTCAGGGTCTCGCGTTCGCGCAGCAAATCATTATAGGCCGGCGCTAATGCAGTCATACGGCGAAGCTTGCCATCGACCGAATTGAGCTGGCTCTGCACGGTGACTTCCCGCTCGCGCAAACTATCTGCCTTTGCTTGCGCTGTGTTCAATGAACGAAGCAAATCCTGATAGACGGGATTGGGTCCGACGCGGCGCCCGCCGGTCGCTTTGCCGTTCTGGGACTGTTGCAATGTTTGAAGTTGTTGAATTTCCATCTGTTTTTGCAGCACAGGATCGGAATTCGGCAAATATTTGGCCAGCAATTGCTTGAGCTCCAACTCCGCCTGCGCGATCCGGTTCGAGGCGCGGTCGTCAACATAGAGGTTAATGTCTTCCGGCGTGCGGCGAATTTGGTCCTCAATACTGGCGAGGGACCGCTCTGCCGTGACGATTTCGGCCCGCAGCGTATTCAGACTCGCGCGAAGATCCTCTGTCCGTTTACTCGCGCCCGTCCGTTCTGATTCAAAATCTGACACTTTGTTTCCGGCAAGAAATGATGCCATGCGCCGCTCGTTCGCTTTAAGCTGATTTTCCGTGTCCTTTCGGCGCTCGGCAATGATCTCGCCCGCGCCCTCAACGAAGATGGTGCGGCGGTAGGACATATAGGCGTCCATTAATGCATTTAATGTCGAGACCGCCATTTGAGGGTCTTCATGCTTGAAAGACATATCAATGATGGACGATTTAGGGCGCGGCGAAACGTAAAAACTGTCGTTCATCTTTTTGCGTAGCTTCATATAATCAAGCTGATAGGCCATGGACCCTTCGGTATGGGATGCCATGCTCATCGCAATTGTCTTGTCGAACGCCGCAAGCCCGCCCGGGCTCCGCGCGATCTCCCCGATCACGTGATCAATAACTTCGGAGTTTTTGATCAAGGCAACTTCGTTGAGTGTGATTGTGTCAGGCGTTTGCATCAGGCTTGATTGCGCCTGTGTCCCGGCGATCGGTTGATAGACATATTCATCGCCGAGCTGCACCATGATCGTGCCTTCACCCGTATAGCTGCGCTTGAAGTCCGCTGTCAGAAACCAAGCGACCGCGCAGCCAATGACAAATAGCGGAACAACCCAAAGCATCTGGCGCAGGAGCGATCCGAACATGGCGCCGAGTTTGATGTTAGGAATGCCGTTAGCGTAATCCCCGACGGTCAGATCAGACGCGCGCGGGTCAGGCGCATAGCCGGGCGAAACAGGCGCCGGGCTATAGGCAGATGGCGCATAGGGAACAGGGTCCACGGGCGCTGCCCGGTTTCCGTCCTTACGACCTTTGCGATTGAACATGTGCATCCTGCCACTCTTCAACGCGCACCCGATTCGGGACGCTGTCATGGTTAATGCAGGCTGGGATTTAACAATTCCTTATCCATTCCTGTTAATAAAGCGAATACTGACAAACCCTTCAACGGATCGGCGATGGCCCCGCAAATTATGCAAAGACTGATGGTGCTCGGGCTAACGTTCTGTACGTCTGCCGTTCTAAACGCTGGCGTTCCGGTTCAAGCCGAGGCCCAATCGCGTTACGGTAGCGCCGCTATGCCGCCGGCCAGTGTCCAGTCGCCCAATCCAAACAAGATGCGCGCAAATCGCTACGGCATCGCCGCACCGGCCGCGACGATGACGCCTCAGCGGCGCCGCATTCCTTTCGCGCCATTCCAACAATGGATCGACTGGGAGCCGGAATATAAGCTCACACCAGGCGATCAGCTTGAAATTGTTGTCAGCTCAGCGCCTGAGCTATCGAGAACGCTGACCGTCGGCCCTGATGGCCGGATTGTGATGCCGATGAGCCAACCAATCATGGCGGCAGGCCGGACATTCATGCAGGTTCAAGCCGCCTTAAGCGCCGAATTAGGCCAGCAGCTTCGCGATCCGCGCGTGTCGGTCACACCGCGCGCCTATGCACCCGAGCAAATTTACGTCGGCGGACAAGTCGGGCAGCCGGGTACCTACACCATGAACAACCGTATTGGCGCGCTTGAAGCCATCCTGATGGCCGGCGGCACACGTTCTACCGCCAAATCCCGCGAAGTCGCGGTCTTACGGCGCGCACCGAATGGCGGAATGATGATGCGAAGCGTCAATATTCGCGGCGGGCTTAAAAATATTGCCGACTATAATGACACAGTGCAGCTACGACGCGGCGATATTGTCTTTGTCCCGGCGACCACACTCGCCGAAGTCGGCGAATTCGTGCAGGCCATTCGCGGCGCGATGCCGGTCGATTTCAATCTGAGCTATCAGTTCGGGGCCAATGGAGGCAACGGCACAACGGTCATCACGCCTTAGCCTTTCTCTTTCATTTTGGGACAACACGATCGCGTGTCTATGGTGGCGGGCGAATCTGACCCCGCATATCGAGCCAATCCTGTGTTGATTTTAAAGGGACACGCCCAGTCTATTCAGGGCGCATTAACGATAGTTTTGTTTTTCCGGCTCCGTTTGAAACACGGATGCCGCAAATATGCCAAAGCGAACCATGCGGCACAGTGTGCGCCCAAATTCGGCATACTTTTTGCTCATAATTCGCCTGAGAGGATTGCGGTTTTCGCGTTCTCTCGTTTCAGGAGAATGGCAGATGTCATATATTCAAATGTTATGTGGGGAAATGGTCGACTGGGACGGGTTTATTGATGCCGTCCGGGCCTATGGTCTGGCGACGAACGCTGAATGCGGAGAGCCGGATGAAAGCTATAATTGGGATGGTTTTGTCAAGGCGCTTCGCCCTGCGTCGCCCGAAACCGCCGCAGATAATGCGCTCAGCGGTATTGATTGGGATATGTTCGGCGCGGCCATACACACGTTAAGAGCGGCGTAGGCATTGCGTCTCCCGCTTGGCCGCACGGCGCGTGGATTAACCCGCATGCGGACCGCCTTGCGCGGATACTCTATCACGATGATAGGCTGCGGCGCGAAAAATGATCCGGCCGCGGTCTCGTGACTATATTTTATCCGCCGAAATCGACGGGGTCGTCCTGCAACTTACGCCGCTAGCTTGTCGCGGTTTTCAGCGAGCCAGCCGCGCGCCGCTTTCTGCGCCAGCGTCAGATCTTCCGAGCTCATTTCAAATTTGAGATCGTCGCGATAGGCTTTGGCAGGCGCCGAGCCCATCATCGCTGCGAGGCTGAACCACTTGTGTGCTTCCACAAAGTCAGGCCCGCGATCCTCGACATCGGTCGAGTAGATCAAGCCTAGCTTGAACAAATCGTCCTGTGTCGCCGCGTCAACTACGGCATTCGCCGCTTCGTTTACTTCCATTAATGTATAGGCCATTTTGCCCTCCAGATGTCCATTCACCCAACCCTTTCGGATCGGTTTACGGGGCGTCTGGTTCGTCCGGACGTCCCCGGTATGTTTCGACATTCACGGAGCAAACCTAACAAGCGGTAAAGAGCAATAGCGTTAATTGCCTTTTATGCTTGTTAATTAGCCCTTATATTGACTTACCACTTATTAAAATCATGTATTGATAGAGTATAGTTTATTCATTACTTGACGATCAACTTCTGCTGTCCAAGTATGCCAGTTCATCTTTCGGTGACAAAAAAGTTCGAAATTGACGATTATTTATAGAATTTCGCGACCTCTGACAACGATGCGCGGTCCGAATAGAGCGCGTTTACGGGCGCATCCGGGTTGGCATAGCCCATGGCGAGGCCCACCATAACGTGGTGCCCCTCATCAATATCGAGGACGTCGCGGCAGACGGACGGCCAATTCCGCCACCAGCCTTGCGGCGCCGTGTGCAACCCGTTTTCGCGCGCCAGCATCATCAAGGATTGCAGCAATATGCCGATATCCATGTGCTGAGGCATTTCGAGGCGCGTGTCGCCCGTAATGATTATGCCAACGGGCGCGCCGAAGAAGCGCGCATTTTCCGCAAACCAGCGCAGCCGCGCCGGCTTATCGTCGCGCGGAATGCCCAGCCGCGCATACATATCCTCGCCCAGCTTGTAGCGCCAGCTGCGATGCGGCTCCCACAAGGGCGACGGATAAGCGCGAAAGCTCGGCTCTTCCTGATCGCCGCGCAAGGTTCGTTTCATCGCGAGTTCGGTAAACTGCGCCAGCGTCTTCCCTGTCATGACGTGGAGGGTCCAAGGCTGGAGATTCCCCCCGGAAGGGCTGCGCAGTGACGTTTCCAGAATCGTGCGCAAGACTTCGTCCGGAACGGGTGTGTCCAGAAAATCCCGCACGGTGATCCGGCTATTCAGCGCGTCCGTGACTGACGCCGTGGGTTCGGTTGTGAATGTCATTTCCGTAAACGCTCCTGAATGAAGACAATGAACAGGTAGTCAGCGATGCCCAAGGCTGCGCCGGCGAGGAGCGCTTGCCAAAGCGGAAATCCTTTTCCATTCATCAAATATGCGAGGCCGCCGCCGATGATCACAGCGCCAAATGCCGGGCCTTCGCGAAATGGGATGTTCATTCGCTCACCGCCAGAATGGCGTCCTTCGTTTGCGGGGGTGCGAGAGGTTGCGCCTACAGACCCAGCTTTGCTCGCAACAACTGATTCACCGCTTGCGGATTGGCTTTACCCTGGCTCTTTTTCATCACCTGACCGACGAAGAAGCCGAGCAGTTTCGGATTTTCCTTGGCTTTTTCAGCCTGATCCGGATTGGCCGCGATGACTTCGTCGACATAGCCCTCGATCGCGCCCATATCCGTGACCTGTTTGAGGCCGTCCCGTTCGATGATGACATCCGCCGTCCCCTCGCCCGCGAACATTTTCGCAAACACGTCCTTGGCGATCTTGCCGGAAATCGTCTTGTCCGCGATCCTGTCGAGAAGCCCGCCCAGCGACTCGGCGCTGATCGGGCTATCGTCCAGATCCAACTCCGCTGTGTTGAGCGCGCCAAACAGCTCGCCCATCATCCAGTTGGACGCAATCTTGGCGTCGCGGCCACCGGCCACGATTTCGAAATAATCACCTTTGGCTTTATCCGCCGTCAGCACGCCTGCGTCGTAAGCCGGGATACCGTATTGCTCGACAAACCGCGCTTTGCGGGCATCGGGCAGTTCCGGCAGGTCCGCTTTGATGTTGGCGATAAATTCGTCGGTTAGCTCAAGCGGCAACAGGTCCGGATCGGGGAAATAGCGGTAATCATGAGCGTCCTCTTTGGACCGCATCGTCCGCGTTTCGCCTTTGACATTGTCGAACAGGCGCGTTTCCTGATCAATCGTGCCGCCCGCTTCCAAAATCTCGATATGGCGGCGCGCTTCATAATGAATGGCTTGGCGAATAAAACGCAGGCTGTTGACGTTCTTGATCTCGCAGCGCGTGCCGAGCTCGCCGCCCGGACGGCGCACCGAGACGTTAACATCGGCGCGCAGATTGCCCTTTTCCATATCGCCGTCGCAGGTGCCGAGCGCGCGCACAATCTGGCGCAGCGCATCGACATAGGCCGACGCTTCCGCCGCCGAGCGCATATCCGGCTTGGACACGATTTCCATCAGCGCGACACCGGAGCGGTTCAAATCAACATAGGTCTCGTCAGGCGACAGATCATGGATCGACTTGCCCGCATCCTGTTCCAGATGCAGCCGTTCAATCCCGACCATGACCGCCTCGCCGTCTTCCGGCGTGATCTCAATCTCGCCTTCGCCGACGACGGGAAATTCGAACTGGCTGATCTGATAACCCTGCGGAAGATCGACGTAGAAATAGTTCTTCCGGTCGAAACGCGAGAATTTATTGATCTGCGCATTCAGGCCGAGACCGGTGCGGACAGCCTGCTCAACGCAGAATTCGTTCACAACAGGCAGCATGCCCGGCAGACCCGCATCGACCAGCGCCACCTGCGTATTCGGCTCCGCACCAAACTCGGTCGACGCGCCGGAAAACAGCTTGGACTTGCTCGCCACTTGCGCATGGACTTCCAGCCCAATGATCAGTTCCCAATCACCCGTATCGCCGGATAACCAGTCTTTTTTGTCTGCTACTCTGGGTGCTATAAACATCGCTTAGCTCCACCACTTTGACGGCTTCGCCGTAAACCCAGCCGCTTTCTCAAGCGCGCCCGCGGCCTTGAACACGGTGCTTTCATCCAGCGCTTTGCCGATCAGCTGCAAGCCTAGCGGCAAGCCGTTTCCGTCCAGCGCAGCGGGTACGGAAATACCCGGCAGACCCGCGAGGTTCGCGGTCACGGTGAACACGTCGTTCAGATACATTTGCACCGGATCATTGATCTTGCGGCCGACCGGAAACGCCGCGCTCGGCGCGGTTGGCGTCAGCAGCACGTCGCATGTTTCCCAGGCGTTACGGAAATCAGCGGCGATCTTCGTCCGCACTTTCTGCGCGCGCAGATAATAGGCGTCGTAATAGCCGGCGGACAGCACATAGGTGCCGATCATGATGCGGCGGCGGACTTCGTCGCCGAAGCCTTCCGTGCGCGTGCGCTCATACGTGTCGGCGAGGTTTTCACCCTCGACCCGCATGCCGTAGCGCATGCCGTCATAACGCGCGAGGTTGGAGGACGCTTCCGCTGGCGCGACAACGTAATAGACAGGCAACGCATATTTGGTGTGCGGGAGCGACACATCGACGATTTCCGCGCCCGCATCGCGCATCCATTCAACGCCTTCCGCCCAGAGCTTTTCAATCTCCTTGGGCATACCGTCCATCGTATATTCGCGCGGCACGCCGACACGCAGACCTTTGACGGACTGCCCGCAAGCGGCGCGCCAATCCGGCACAGGCTCATTCAGCGAGGTCGAGTCCTTCGGATCATAGCCCGCCATCGATTCCAGCAGAATTGCGGCGTCTTCGACCGTTTTGGCAATCGGTCCCGCCTGATCGAGCGAGCTGGCGAAAGCGACAATGCCGTAGCGGGAGCAGCGGCCATAAGTCGGTTTAATCCCGACTGTGCCGGTAAAGCCCGCAGGCTGGCGGATCGAGCCACCCGTATCGGTCGCTGTTGCGCCAAGGCAGAGATCAGCCGCGACCGCCGCTGCAGAACCGCCCGACGATCCGCCGGGAACCAAATCTTCGTCATTGCGCCAAGGGTTAATAACGGGTCCGAAGCAGGACGTCTCGTTGGCCGACCCCATCGCGAACTGGTCGAGATTGAGCTTGCCCAGCATCACCATCCCGTCCGCTTTCATATTGGCTGAGACGGAGGATTCGTAAGGTGGTTTGAAATCACCGAGGATTTTCGACGCGGCTGTTGTCTTGACGTCTTCTGTACAGAACAGATCCTTCATGCCCAGAGGCGCACCTTCGAGGCGTCCGACCTCACCCTTCACACGGCGGTCATCAGACGCTTTCGCCTGCTCCCGCGCCAAATCGAATGTGGGGGTGATAAAAGCATTCAAGCCGCTTGCCGCTTCGCAAGCATCAATATGCGCGTCGGTCAGCTCGACAGAGGAAAACTCGCCGCTCGCCATACCGCCCAGCGCGCCCGCCAGCGTCAATTTTGTCAGATCAGTCATCGCCCTACTCCACCGACCGCGGAACGACGAAAAAGCCATCTTCGGACTTTGGCGCATTGGCAAGCACCAGATCGCGAATGCCGCCCGTTGTCACCACGTCATCACGCATCGGCGCGGTCATGGCGACGGCAGAGGTCATCGGCACGACGCCGTCCACATCGACTTCGCCGAGTTGTTCAATCCAGGCGAGAATACCGTTCAGATCATCCGCAATATCGCCGCACTGTGCGTCCTCGACATGAAGGCGCGCCAGACGGGCGATTTTCTTGACGTCAGTGCTACTCACACCATTTTGGGGCTCGGCCACGCGGGTCTCCGAATACTGGTAATTTCTGTGCCCGTTAGCAATGGCGCGGAACCGCTGCAAGCAATAGGGCGAACTTCGTCGCAGTAAGATGATTGAAGCGTCATATAGCGGCTAGCGCGGACTTTTTATGCATAAACTTATTCGCGGCCATGCAGGCGAACAGGGTCGAATTTTCAAATAGAACCCTTTATGTCACGCGCCAAGTCGATCTTTCATTTCAGTGACCCCCGATGAAGTATGATAATCCACATATGTCCGAACACTCGCCGCGCGGCGGGAATGCGTTTACGCGTTGGCTCGGCTCAGCCGGGCTGAAGCTTATTGGGTGGAAGCTGAAAGGCCGAATGCCGGACACGCCGAAATTCATCATTCTGGGCGTCCCGCATACGTCCAATTGGGACGCGATTGCGGCCTCCCTCGCCATGCTGGCGTCAGGGTTCAAATACACATTTCTGATCAAGCAGGAATGGTTCTTCTGGCCGATGGGACCGATCCTGCGCGCAATCGGCGGTTACCCGGTCAACCGCAGCAAAGGGTCCAATGTTGTGCGGCAGCTCTCGCGCATTTTTAAAGAGAACGACCGCATCTGCATCGGCTTTCCGCCCGAAGGGACGCGCGCGAAGGTGGACCGCTACAAGACAGGCTTTCTGCGCGTCGCCTATGCGGCCGAAGTGCCCGTTTTCATTTGCGCGTTTGATGGCCCCAACAAGCATGTCGTCCTCGACCGCGAGTTCCCGCTCACAGGTGATATTGAGGTCGATGCCAAAGCGATCAAGGATTATGTCGACGCCAACTGGGTCGGAGTAAATCCCGAAAATCAATTTTAGCGGCGATTTCAACCTATCCGTGAGATAACGCGTAATTTACCTGCGGCTTTACACACAGACCTGTTAAGGTCGATGAATGCCAGGCTCTAAAAATCGCACTCAATCCCCGCTCGTTGATCCAGAATTGCGGATCGGCAATGCACTGACCCGCTGGATCGGACGGGTGATTTTGTTTGTAATCGGCTGGAAGCTTGTCGGGAATCCGCCGGCCGTGCCGAAAACGATCATTATTGCCGCGCCGCATACGTCCAACTGGGATTTGATCATTGCCATTGGCGGCTTGCTTGCCTTGGGCATGCCGATCCACTTCATGATGAAACGCGAAGCTTTTTTCTGGCCGCTGGGCCCTCTCTGGAAAAAGCTCGGCGGCATCCCTGTCGACCGCAAGTCCAAAAACGATCTGACCACGCAAATGGCGGATTGGATCAAACGCGAGGAGACAATCTGGATCGCCATCACGCCCGAAGGCACGCGCTCCAAAGTGCCGGGCTATCGAAAAGGATATTTGCGAATCGCCGAAGCCGCCAATGTGCCCGTATTTCTATTCGGCGTGGATTCGCCGCGCAAACATGTCGTGATGCACGGGTTCCTGCCGACAACCGGGGATGCGGAGGCCGATGCGATTGCGCATCACGCCTATGTCTCAGAGCATTATATCGGCCTAAAGCCCAAAAATCACTGACGCCCCAATATGAACACGCCCACCCACGCCATTGTCGCTCTCGCCGCTTTATCCAAGCGTGAGGACCGCAAGCGAAATTGGTGGGTGCTCGCAGGCGCACTCATTCCCGATATTGCGATATTCCTCTGGGCCCCGTGGCAGCGCTGGGGATTAGGGCGGGACTGGGGCGCAATTTGGGATCAGCATTATTTCGAAGCGCCGATGCAAACGCTCATCGCCCTGTTCAACAGCGTACCGATTTATGCGGCCTTGCTTGCGCTCGCATGGTGGCAGCGCAGCACGCGGTGGGGAACGTTGCTGCTTGTCTTCTGCTTGGCGGCTCTCTTTCACATCGCATTGGATATGCCGGTTCACGGCCATGACGCCTACCGTCATTTCTGGCCGCTCAGCGACTGGCGGTTTTACAGTCCGGTCTCCTATTGGGAGAGCGATCTGCACGCACGCTATGTGTCGGTCATTGAAGCTGTCATCGTCATTATCAGCGCTGTCATCCTGTGGCGGCGCTTTCCCATGCTCTGGGTCAAAATCGCGGTCAGCCTTATCGCCCTGCTCACGCTGCTCGGTGCCGGTGCGCAACAGCTTGCCGCCATTTCAATCCCGAGCTAGGGGCCGCTCCCATGGCTTTGATCGATCTACCCACCCTCGCCGCAACGACGGGGCCTTTGCTTGGCCTCGATCCGGGCACAAAGACGCTCGGCCTTGCCATCTCCGACCGGACGCGCCTGATCGCCACGCCCCTTCTGACGATCCGGCGCAAAAAGTTCACACCGGACGCGACTGAGCTCCTGGCGCAATATCGAGCCAATGAGTGTAGCGCGCTTATCGTCGGTCTGCCGCTGAATATGGACGGCAGTTCCGGGCCGCGCGTTCAATCCGTTAGGGATTTTTGCACTAACCTGCTGCGCCTCGACAACATACCGATTTTCCTTTGGGACGAGCGCCTGTCGACCGCCGCCGTCACGCGGACAATGATCGACGCCGACATGCGCCGCTCCAAGCGCGCCGAGAAGGTCGACGCCATGGCGGCGGGTTATATTCTGCAAGGTGTGCTTGATCGGTTGAGGGCTTGATTGACTCAGCCAGCCCGCATGACTATGCGCCGGAGAGTTTTGTTCAGGAGTGTTTGTGACCCCATTCGAGGGATATGAGTTCACCAAGAGGCATTGCCTCGATATTTCCGATTTTCACCGCGCCGATATTGAAAATCTGCTGGCTCTGGGCGCCCATTATTCTGATATTGACGTACAGAAACACGGGCCGCGCGACGTGCTCGCGGGGAAAACACTGATCAATCTGTTCTTCGAGAATTCCACCCGAACCGAAAAATCGTTCGAGCTGGCAGGCCGCCGTCTCGGGGCCGATGTCATTTCAATGCAGGTCGCGAGTTCCTCCGTCAAAAAAGGCGAGACACTCCTTGATACCGCCGCGACGCTGAACGCCATGAACCCGGACCTTCTCGTCGTGCGCCACGGCAGTTCCGGCGCGCCGTCCCTATTGGCTCAGAAGGTCTCTTGCTCGGTCATCAATGCGGGCGACGGGATGCACGCGCATCCCACGCAAGCCCTGCTTGACGCACTGACGTTACGGCAGGCCTTTGACGGCGATTTTTCCGGCATTCGCATCGCGATTTGCGGCGATATTCTGCATAGCCGCGTGGCGCGGTCCAATGTGCAGCTTCTTAACATGCTGGGCGCAGACGTCCGCCTTGTCGGGCCGCCGACGCTGATTCCGACGGACGCAGATCAATGGGGCGTCGAAGTGTTCCACGACATGCGCGCGGGACTGTCAGGCTGCGATGCGGTGATGATGCTCCGCCTGCAACTCGAGCGGATGAGCGGATCTTTCGTGCCATCCAGACGCGAATATTTTCACTATTATGGTCTGAACCGCGA
>Ga0115567_10004261_pt1 | contig 13986 bp, 13 predicted proteins | sample COGITO_mtgs_1204_2_FD_88679 | JGI IMG/M metagenome (GOLD analysis project Ga0115567, IMG submission 88679) | Pelagic marine microbial communities from North Sea - COGITO_mtgs_120412 | ecosystem: Environmental > Aquatic > Marine > Epipelagic | place: Germany:Helgoland, sampling site Kabeltonne...
ATGCTAAATTTTTCAAACTACACGACCTTGGTAGCGTTGAAGTAGGTAAAACAGCTGACTTACTAATATTGAAAGAAAACCCCCTTAGCAGTATCAGCGCATATGATTCAATTGAAGTGGTGATATCTGGGGGCAAATTCTTAGCACGGGAAAGCTTGGCTGCAACACGTCGCTAAGAAGCGCTGACAGTCTGCAGGCGCCAGCGCCTAATAAAGTATTACTATCTTGCGTTGCAGTGTTAGATTGGCACTAAATCCTGCAACGTAGGAGTAAAGTATTCAGCATTTGAAAATCAATCATTTGCCACTAAGTAACCCGAGTGGCAATATCCATCGGCTAGACCGTCCCCCTCAAGGTCAACTTGATACCAGTCGTCACGCTTGTGAGTGACCTGCAGTAATTGGTTCGCTGCAAGAGTACTAACAACATTGAAGTGAGTGCTTGGTCCTGCTCGCATATACAGGCCGTTTCTAGCAGTCACCCTGTACTGTGAACTAATACTGGATATAGATGATGAAAGGGATGGTGAGTCTTCTGTAGCTGTGTCGGGCAAAGGTGGTCGCTGGAAACCTCCGCTAGGCATAGGCGGCGCTGGACTTAGTGTCCAGTTAGATATTGCATCAGATAAATTGTCGGCCCAAGATTCATCGCCTCCAGCAGGATATTTTCCCTGCTTGAGCTCATTTAGGCTGATACTCTCTAACTGCAAATGAGGCAGTTCCCAACTGAGTGGCTTAAGCCCTACCTCTTTGGCAAGCACATGCAGACGCGTCCAGTATTTTTTATATTTTCCTTTGTCGTTCCAACTCCATTTGCCGTCAATAAATAACACGAAATCACAGGCCACTCCATATTGATGAAAAGAACTCCAAGCATCGGCGTTCGTTACGCGAGGACCCGGTCGAGTGCGACTTTGGCCAAATAAATGATGTTGCCGCTCGGGTGAACGAAAGCCTTCGCATAGTCTAAAGGGCAGGCTTTCTTGCTCGAACTTTTTAGTTAGAGAGACGACTTTGTCTCTAACCACTGGGTGTAAATGTGCTAAATCATAATCGCGTGACATGTTAAGTTCCTTGTCTAAAGCTTACTTTCGCAGTATGCATAGTAGTAATTGTATACTTTTTAACCTGCTCGCGCTAAATTTTAATCATGCCTATTTGTAAAGGGAATTGCCGCCTATATTGATAATGGCGCATTTCATTAAAATATTTGCCGATATATTTGTCTTAATAGCCTCTTCCCTTGCTAAGTATGTAATCATTAAATTTCCGTACTTTCAAAGCACCACAAAGCATCAACATGACTTAGCATTGCACGTGCTATAGCTTGACTGGCATCATAAATAAGAGACAATACAACAATTTATCCAAGCAAGGTATATTTATGTCATTTGGCGCTTTAGGCTTGTGCGATGAGCTTTTGGAGACGCTTGCTCAGCGAGGCTATACGAAGCCAACGCCCATACAAATTGAAGCGATACCTGCAGTGCTTGATAAGCGTGATGTTGTGGCTATAGCACAAACCGGTACAGGCAAAACCGCAGGATTTACGCTTCCTATGTTGCAACTGTTGTTTGACGGACCAAGACCGCGAGCAAATTGTGTACGCGCGTTAATTATCACTCCAACCCGCGAACTTGCGGCACAAGTTGCCCAAAGCGTTCTACACTACAGCCAAGGTATGAATATTCACAGTGCTGCGGTGTTTGGTGGTGTTAGAATTGAACCTCAAATATCAATGCTGCAAGCCGGCTCAGATGTGCTTATTGCCACGCCTGGTCGTTTAATTGACCTTTATAATCGAGAGGCGATTAGTTTTGAACAACTTGAATTATTGGTGTTAGATGAAGCTGATCGCATGCTTGATTTAGGCTTCATAGACGATATTCACCACATTCAAAAGCTGCTGCCTAGCAATCGACAAACCTTGATGTTTTCTGCAACGTTTTCTAAAGCGATAAAGATGCTCGCTAAAAGTATGCTCAGTAATCCACGTTTGATTGAAGTGGCTGGTGCAAGCAAAGCTGTCGATAGAATAGAGCAGAAAGTACATCCCGTAGACAAGGACCGTAAAATAGAGTTGCTGATTCATTTGTTCAAAAAGAATGATTGGCATCAAGTTCTGGTTTTTAGTCGTACTAAGCGTGGTGCAGATAGCTTGGTAATTCTGTTAGAAGCAGCCGGCATTAGCGCTGCCTCAATCCATTCGAACAGAACTCAGCATGCACGAACGCTTGCGCTAGAGAATTTTAAAAACGGAAGCGTGGCGGCATTGGTCGCCACTGACATTGCCTCTCGAGGTATTGATATAAGTCAACTACCATGTGTGGTCAACCTTGACCTTCCCTACGTAGCCGAGGACTATGTACATCGTATTGGTCGCACAGGCCGCGCTGGAACGAGTGGTTTAGCGGTGTCGTTGTTCAGTAACGACGAATCAAAGCAGTTGAAGGCTATTGAGCGTGTAGTTGGTGTTAAGTTTGAACTTGAAACGGTAGAAGGTTTTGAGCCGAGTATAAAGGTTGTAGAGAATGCTACTCAAGATGATGAGTACGGTAATTTTGAAGCAGATACTAAGCCACAAGGGCGAAGACATCCTCGAGGACGTAAGGGTCGCGGCAGAAAATAACTAACTGAAGGGGACTAAATTTGGGAAAAGAAGTCGGAATTTTGTCCTTTCAGTTGGATCCTCCAGTATATAACTTGATTAGACACACTCGTCAGGTTCGAGCATTTCAATGAATTGCGTTTTTACTGTATACAAATCCTGTTAAGTAATCGCTAGTCTGCGCCCCGTGCATCATTATTACTACTACTGTTTAGAAAAATCATGCGCAATGGCTTTGCGCCAAATGAATCGCAATAATGGTACTGGAAATGCTATAACAAAAAGGCGAAAATGACTTGTCCACTACAATATTACCAAATAAAGAAACCTATGGATCCCATTAAATATAGCAGCACCGAGCCATCACCAGAACTTCACAGTCGTCCTTTGCCAACATTGTGGTTACTGGGAAAGACCGGTGCAGGCAAATCATCATTTATTCAATTCATCACAGGTGCTTCATCTGTGGAAGTAGGTAATGGCTTTGAACCGTGCACTAAAACGGCCAGCATGTATGATTTCCCGCAAGACAAGCCAATAATGCGCTTCCTAGATACTCGAGGTTTAGGCGAAGCTAACTACGATCCTACTGCAGATTTAAACGAGATGGCGAAGCGAGGAAACGCGGTTATTGTGTTGATGAAGGCAGATGAACCAGAGCAGAGTGCGGTTTTGTCGGCATTAAAACAAATACGAAAAGAAAAGAAAATTAAGCACCTGTTGCTTATTCACAGTGCAGTACTACTCTCTAGCGAAGCCGACAGACTGCGGCAAATAACGTTTAATGAACAACAGGTGCGTAGCATTTGGAAAAAACAGTTTAACTCAGTTAGCGTAGACTTTGAAACCACCGAGGGCGTGGTGTATAACGAGGAAAATCTACTATCTGAGATTATTGAAATTGTACCTATTGTTGCTTTGCTTGCTCAAGATAAAGCACACGCAAACCTCGAAAAAACTAAGTTTGGTAATGTTCAAAAAGAAATACTTTGGTATTGCGGCAGTGCGGCCGCAAGTGATCTAGTTCCGGGTGTTGGCTTGGTATCTGTTCCTGCTATTCACGCAAAGATGCTGCATAGTCTTGCAAAATCGTATGCTGAGCAATGGAATACGCAAACGTTTAGAGAGTTAATTAGCACCTTGGGCACTAGCTTCGCTCTTCAATATTCTGCGAAGCTAGGCGCACGACAGCTCGTCAAGTTTATTCCTGTTTATGGACAAACAGTTGGAGCGCTTGCAGCAGCGTCAATGAGTTTTGCAACTACCTATGGCTTAGGACGAGTTGCCTGCTATTACTTTTACCATAAGCAAAAAGGCGAGAAGGTGTCTGACGAAAAAATGCAAGATTTATACAAAAATGCATTCAAAAAAGGAAAAGCGGCGGCAGGATATGAAAAACCTTAAGAATCTTTTACTGCTAATAGCACAGTTGTCGGGCGGCCGCTGGGTTATTGCAGTGTTGTCTGTCGCGATGGCCTGCTTTGTGATGATTGTTTTTGGTGTAATGCTTGCGGTCAAGTACGGCTATCTTTTTATGCTTTTTATAATTATTTTGGCCACGACTTTGCTAATCAATATTCCACTGCTTATCATATTTCGAAGTAACAAAGTTAACGATGACCAAGTAGTGTTAGCAGATTCCGCTGAAGCCGACGGCTTAGTAAAATCATCGGCCATGTGGTCTCAAAGTGAAGCCCTTATTTGGGATAAATCTAAGGTAAAGTCTCGTGAGTTACTAGAAGAAAAGAGCGACTGGGGCACAATCCACCAGATAAGCCTAGAAGTTCTTGAGTTTGTGGCAAATGAATTTGGTAAAAAGGCATTGGACTTTTCTGTTGTAGAAGGGCTACAGCTAATTGAAGAAGTAAGCCGTCGCTATAAAGTTGTTATGCAGCGTTATCTTCCCGGTGTTGAAATCTTAAAGGTCTCTTACTTGAAAGAAGGTTATGCGGCCTATGAGCAATATGGAGAGCTAGGCGCTAAGGCAGTAAAACTGGCAACTTGGGCAAACTATGTTAAAACCCTTTATCTAAACCCTGCCAAGTTTGCGGCCGACATTATCAAAGCACAATCAACATCCACAGCGACAAGTGGATTTTTAGAAACGCTGCAAGATAAGGCCAAACGTGCGCTATTAGACGAAGTGATAAGCGTTGCTATTGACCTTTACAGTGGTCGCTTTAGCTTTGAAGAAAAAGATGTGCATGCATCAAGCATAGCTGACAAGGATACAAAGCGGATTGCGTTTGCGCTGGAGCCGATACGAATAGTGCTTGTTGGTCAAACAGGTGCTGGGAAGTCATCTATTATCAATCAGTTGAAACAGCAGTTAGAAGCCGAAGTGGATGTACTTCCCTCAACCGATATTGTTGCCGTGTATGAGGCGACGGTAGACGAAATACCCATTCGAATTATCGATCAAAAGGGTTTAGATGGAAGTTCAAAGACTCAGAAGTCGATGCTTGCTGAAATGACACAAGCAGACTTAATTATTTGGGTATTAAAAGCAAATCAGCCAGCACGAGAACTAGATACAACACTTAAAGCTAAATTTGACGCATTTTATGAGAACTTCACATACATCTCCCGCAAAAAGCCTGCACTTATTGGCGTTGTCAATCAGGTAGATAATCTCAAACCGGAAAATCAGTGGCAACCTCCGTACAATATTGCGGAACCTAGCGATATAAAAGCAAAAACGATTAAGCAAGCCTTTAGTTACAATCAATCAATATTAAACTTTGATACTATTTTAGCGCTTTCCATTCACCCCGATAAACAGAGTTTAGGCGTAGAAGATTTAATATTCAGCATTCGGGAAGCCATAGCAGACGCACACAATGTTCAGAGAAATAGGCAGCGCGTAGAAGTAATGAAAAGCGGCATTGGCTTAAATAAGCAGCTTAAGCGAGTGCTCTATTCAGGTAAAAAACTATACCCTAATATGTTAAAAAGTGCCGTGCCCAACGTCAACCATTCAGTAAGTAAGAAGTCTAGCGAGTAAGTTTTCAGTTGCGCTATCAAGGTCGCGAAGACTTCTGAATCACAATAACTTGTTAGCTAACCTACGTATCTGACAGACGCAAAAATGTCTTTTACCGTGGCTATACTTTTCTTGTAGTAATAAATATCTGGAGCCGTAAACGTCACATTCAGAATATCTCCGCCCTTAACAGTTCCTTGAGCAGCTTGTCTAATAGTAGTGCCATTCTCGTCTTTATACGTCCACTCAACATAGTAATGACCTTTGCTCGCTAGTTCTATATAGTCTTCCTCCACTACGTCAAAATCGGTAATACTTTTTTGACTGCTCCAGTACGCAATATATTTTTTAGACGCCTCTAACATATCCATATTGTTATCTACTGGTACTTTCAGCTTTTTCGCAATATCTTTTAAGGATAAGGTCTCAACAACCACGCTGTTTAAGCTAGGGCCATCGGTAGACGACAGGTTTAATTTTTCATTAAAGTTTAAGCTCACCCAACCAATTGGTAGATCTACAGTCATGCCCGATTGTGTAACAGTGCGGTTTTGCTGATTTACTTGCTGCCATTGTGCAACGCATCCACTTAACGCAGCAATCGTGGTGACCAGCACTAATAGTTTTTTAAGATTCATTTTTAAGCTCCATTGATTCTAATTTTTTCATATACATATTTATATAGCCATTGCTTCCCTGGGATATTTCTTTAGCTTTCAGCAGTCGTTCGCGCGCGCAATCAAAATTCCCCAAGTCCATACAAACAACACCGGCATGCATATATGCGTCTGGGTTGTCTTTGTGGTTTTGAATATAATCGTCAAAAATAGTTAAGGCTTTTTCATGATCACCTTTTCTGTCTCGCAGCCTGTAGGCGTTTGCAAAATAGAACAGCTCGTCCGAATTTTGATTATAAATACTCTTTAAGTAGAAATTTTCATATTCATTTATTAGGCTACTGAAATGACCAATCTCTAACTTTTCTTCCATTGCTACTTTTCGAACATCCTTAAATATCTGCCTATAACTTTCACTATTTTGATAGTCAGGGTTAACTTCTGCAGTATCGCCCTGCTTCATAACGTAGTTATCAAAACTCTCGATACGCTCAATCAAATCTGGATGTGAAGCAAAAAACCACGGTGATTCGTAATCGTTAGCTAAAGCGTCAGAGGCCATAAATTCGAATATCTTTTTAGCATCGGTAATGTCGTATCCATATTTCTTCATTCTGACAATTGCTTCCATGTCGGCTTCTCGCTCAAGGTCGCGACTAAATCCTGCTATTGAAGAAACACCAATAATTTCGCCTAACAAGGGAATGCCCATTACATTCATAAACACAATGAATGAAGTCGCGTTTGCTGCGCTAATTCTATTCTTTGCCGAGTGACGCTTAGTAAAATGAGCTACTTCGTGCGCAACCACTGCCGCCAACTGAGAATCATTTTGTGCAGCAGCAATAATTCCTGAATGAATAAAAAGTCGCCCGTTTGGGAAAGCAAAAGCATTTAAAATAGGCGTTTTAACAATTTCGATTTCAATTTCGTCTTTAAACTCCGGATACATTTGATGCGCCATTGAATTAATATGCGCTGTTGCTTCGTTGTCTTTTAGAAGTTTACCTGAGCGTGCAATTGTGCGAACAGCATCGTCAGATTGACTCCATAGTCGTTTTTCACCGTTACTAAGCTGTTGTGCGTCGTGTGCACTTTTGAATTCGACTAAATGAGAACTAGATTGGCATCCACTAAGTAAACAAACACAGGCAATAAAAGCCGTTAGTTTATTTCGATTCATCTGTTTACCCTTTGTTTTTGGAAATAGGGCTAGATTGTAGAATATCGACCAATGCTTTTTTCACACTGTTATTGTTGTCTAAGCTCAAACCTTGGCTTGCAGAGGAATTACTCCATAACAAGTGACCTGTTTTAATATCAACAAGCCCAACATGCAGTACGGCAATCCCACCTGGGTTTACGCCAATACCACCAATCATCGCAAGTACCGCAAGGGCTTTTTTCCCGCCTGAACTAACAATGTCTTCACCATATGCGAACAGCGCGATATCGGCGTCGGTTGCTTCACTTACAAAAGAAAGTCCTTCACCTACGGTATAATCGTACTCACTTCGACTTTTCCATGCTGGACCCATGTACTGAATATTTTCAGCAGAACCTGCAACACGTTGATACAGACCTATATGCTCATCTAATAAAGTCTGTGTTGAGTCATCGGAAGGTACATAATCTATAAGTTCGATATTGCCATTAGCAGCAAATGCAGATCTAAGTTCGTCCATCACAATTTTAGTCGCCTTATCAGATCTTTCTGGTAATTTTTCTAAACTTCCAATGCCAGACTCTTTGACTTCTACTTTGATGGGAATTAATACGACTTTAGCTAAACTAGACAAGTCAGTATTGGTGAGGGATTTATTATTTTGAGTGTTAACAGTTGCGGTAACACACCCTGAAAGCAGAACAACGATAAACAACAGCACGGCTAAATTACGCATTTGGATCTCCATTTTATTTCCGTATATTACTTCTCCAATTCAAGACTAAATGGTATTTTAATTTTGAGCAACAACAAATATACATTTGTTTTAAAATCACTATAAATTTGGTGTTTTTGGACGAGCAATTAGTTTCTTTGCTGTATTCAAGTGTCTTATTTTTTCAAGTTTATTCATTCTCATCATCTCTTTACCTTTCAAAGCAAAACGACATGCTTCCTTAGTCATGAATTAAATCTAGTGTCAAACTAGCGCGTTTTGTAAATCGTTCCTATACTGAATATACACGGATGAAGTCAAATACGAAGTGATTGTCTGTATAGAATTCGTAAACGCGGCAAGGATTAGCGCTGAATTAATCTTCTTATTTTTGCTTAAGTGAGAAACTTCTAGTTCAGGTTTTGTTAAGACTACGCCCAAACAATTGACGAGCATTATTATCAATAATTAAGGAAGATATATTATGTTGCATAGCCAGTTATTTTCGCAAAACACCCGCCTGAATCAAGCCGCCTCAAATTCTCCACCTATGCGCCGAGGTGAATCAGATTCAGCCGCTGTTGCATTGCTGCAGCAAAGCTTACACGACTTGCAAATTGCGAGTATGCGCCGGTCTATAAATCCCGATGGGACATATGACGGCGACTATGCAAGCGAAACTTTTGAAGCTGTGCGTAAGTTTCAAGAGGACAATGCGCTAACTAACAGTCGTGGTCAGGGCGATGGTATAGTCGGTGCAAACACATTAATAGCACTCGACAATTTGGCCGCGGCGCGAGGCTTGATACCCGTGGTCGCGTCAGCAAATTCGAGGTTAATGCCTGCAGTTGAAACACCTTCGACATTGGCGGTCAGCGCGCCCAAAATTCCTAGTGCAGCAAGACTTCGGCATGAATATGGTAAGTTTGTTTCTTGCGCCGGCACTCCTTGCCAAAACAGCAATTCGTCTGGTCGTATTCGCAATCAGTGTGCTATTCGACTTTCGATTGCTCTTGGCCGTGCGAATATTGGGTTTCATATGCGCGCTGCCCCAGGCGTCAATTTAATTGTTCACTCTGCAAATAGTAGGCATTGTGGCGGTCACATAGAAGTAGCCCATGATGCCAGAGCACAGCGGATTTATGATCATATCAGCTCGTTCTGGAGATTCACTATTTACCGAATTAATGGCCAACTTTCTGGTGCTGATGTATATAACACTGTTCGCGGTAAACCAGGTATCGTGTTCTTTGACGACTTAAGTGGGAGTAGGTCTAGCGCTTCGGCTGGCGGCGACCATATCGACTTCTTTGACGGACATCGAATCATGAATGATGAATTGAACTATGCAGCGCCCGGCGAGCCAAGAGGACGAAATCCAAATACAACCTTTGTCGCTACCCAAAACGCTATTCATTTTTTAGCAATCAATCCGTAATACTATGAAAACTAATTAGTGAATTTATGCTGACAAAAGGATGCATGAATGACGCTTGCGCAATAATCACGCATATGTACATATAGCAAGTCTGAAGCGCAGTTTGCCCGCCATTAGGGCATAGCTCAAAGCAAGCAGTTCTTTGGTGGCAATAGTGACTCGTTCGTTTGATAAGCCTAGACAAAAAACAAACAAGGTCTAAAGCGCAGGCAAGTCTATTGCTCACTGTTTGTAGACCACTCCTCCTTTCATCACAAAATTAACGTTTTCAAGCACCGAGATATCTACTAAGGGATCGCTGCCTACTGCAACAATATCGGCATACTTACCCTTCTCAATGCTACCTACTTTATTTTCCCACTTAAGTAATTGCGCGGCGTTAATTGTGGCGGCCTGAATAGCCTGCAGCGGCGTCATACCAAACTTGACCATACGGGAAAACTGATTGGCGTTGTCACCATGAGGATAAATAGCCGCGTCTGAGCCAAACACCATTTTAGCACCGGCTTTAACCGCCATACTAAAGCTTTCTCGCTGACGCGTGCCCACTTCGCGTTCCTTATTAATATTTTCTTCGGGCACTCCGTTTTCTTCCCCTTTGGACAGTGTGTATTCGGTATTGTAGATATCCATAGAAAATACGGTTCCCATTTTTTTGGCCAAGGCAATCGTTTCCTTATCTAAAAAACTAGCGTGCTCTATTGAGTCTACTCCTGCCTGTATTGCGTATTTTATTCCTTCAGTGCCATGGGCATGAGCCGCGACAGTTTTGCCGTGAGTGTGAGCCTCGTCAACAATAGCCTGCATTTCTTCAAGGGTATATTGGCGCATGCCAACTTTAGTACCTTTTGAAAACACGCCGCCGGTTGCACAAAACTTAATTAAATCAACACCATATTTCACGTTTCTGCGCACCATTTGACGCACACCCCAAGGCCCATCTGCCACTCCATCGGCTTTTGATTTGAATGAATGATTAAGTGAGTTGTCGTCACAATGACCACCCGTGATCCCTAAAGGCGGCCCCGAGGCTGCTATTCTTGGTCCCGACACTTCACCGGCATCGATGGCGTTGCGCAATGCAACGTCCATAAAATCTGACGATCCCACATCTCTGACCACGGTAAAACCAGCCATCAATGTTTTTTCAGCATTAACTACTCCACCAATGACCGCCCTGTGTGGTGATTGAAATAAACGTGAATAGTAATTCTTGTCTAAAGGATTCATTAAGTGCGTGTGCATATCCATAAACCCAGGCAGAACATATTGTTCGCTTAAGTCGATAATAGTGGCGGTGGCAGGAATAGCTGAACCTTCAGGCTGGACGCTACTAATACGCTCATCTTCAATGAAAATTAGTCGATTCTTTTGCCAACTACCTGACTCAATATCTAACAAATATCCGGCTTTTATGACGGTGGTAGCACCTTGAGATTCCGCACAAACGAAAAAGGTCAAGAAGCTTAAAATGGATAGTAGATTAACAATAGTTGAACAACGCATATTAAAGAATTCCAAAATGTAAAATTTGATTCATTTAAAGCTAATAGTGCAGCACTCCGAACTAAACAGCAACTATGTTTGTGCCCTTTACACACAAGCAAAAATTACAAAAGTGCAAGTTTGAATACACGATATCGCTTTGGATTTAAAAACCAAGGAGCAATTGTACTAGCGAGTTAAGCAAATTATTGGGGATTATTCATCCCGCTTTTTCTACCCGCGGCATTTCTACCCAAATAGTGAATTGTGCTGGTTTCATTATTGCCAACAGATTTTTTATATCAAAACCGCAAATTTTAATTAGACCTTTTACAAATTAGCACTATCGAAATCCGGTGTAATACTTGGCTAAGTTAAGTAGATTTTTATGCAAAAAATAGAAAGTTGATTACGAGCTGAAGCTCACATTCTTGTATTTAAATATCTCTTGAATCATGTTTTCTATTAGCAGATCTATAAGACGAATTGCTTGCATAGCGAAGAGTTGCATGATTCAAGGGGTGTGCAGTGGGGTACCGTTATTCGAATCTATTAAAGCCTCTACGAGCAGTGACTGGCGAGTAGATCCAGAATTTGAAACAACACATTCACTAAGATAATAGTTAAAAGCTCTATCCCTTGTTATTTGCTTCCTCTACAGTTTCGGCTATCAACAACTGTCAGGATTTTTTACAACTACCGCTTCTAATAAAATAATTTGTATAATTTTTATACGTTTTACAACAGTTTAAAAAACTGGCCTGATGAATGCATAGTATAAATTGTGAGCACTTTTAAGTTTTTGAAATAAGTGTTCTCTCATAATAATAAGGAGATATATATGATAGGTTTTACTCGCAAAATAAGTATATTGTTAATCACTCTAGCATTTAGTAATGCAGTGTCAGCTAATCTAATCAGTTTGTTCGAAACCCAACGAGAAACTGACTTTGCCTATGCAGGTGTTGGTGGTTTTCGCGGGACAGGCGCTGGTGATATTGCCCTTTCCGGAGTTACAGGCAGTATCAGTCAAGCCTACCTTTATTGGCACGGCCCAACTAATTCAGCAGACCCAACATTTAACGCCAATGTAATGTTAAATGGAAATGCTATTTCAGGTTCGAATATTGGTTTTTCCGACGATAATTTTTGGAACCAAGACAACAGTCAAGCGTATCGTGCTGACGTTACTGGCTTAATCAGTGGCGATGGCACCTATTCACTTAGTGGCTTTTCTCCGGATAATACAAATGGCGCCTCATTAGTTGTTTATTACGATGATGGCGATACAACGAACAACAGAGATATTGTCACCTTTGACGGTAACGATGCAAACTTCCCTAATGCTTTCGACCCAGACGGTTGGGATGTAACTTTGTCGGGTATCAACTATACTAGCGGCACGGCATCGTTGCTTATGGGCGTAAGCGATGGGCAAGATTTTGGTATTGGCAACGACGGCGATTTCTTCATTAATGGAATCAACATTGGTAGTATCTTTGACGGTATTACCGTTCCAACTACAGTTGGTACCTCAGTTTCTAATGGTGGCCTGTGGGATTTATTGGAAATTGATATCACGTCGTTCCTTACACCTGGGTCAAATACAATTAACTTGACCCATTCTGGGAATCAAGACGCATTAAGTGCTATCCACTTTCATGTTAATCTACCCGCTGGTGCTGCGCCACCTGATCCAAATCCAGTAGATGCTCCAAAGCCATTGATTTTGTTTCTGTTAGCTACAGGGCTATTAATGTTTAAACGGACTCGTTAGCAAAATGCGCCTGAAGGGCACTTTCAAGTTATCCAAATCGGATGAATAAAGTGCCCGTGTGTCTACAAATATAGGTGAGGATCAGCTAATGCTTTGCTAAGCGAAAAAGAATGGTTAAACATAATCGCGAAACGATAGTTAACCGTTATTACGTTCGGTAAATTGTGACTGGGATTGATAACCATATTTATCTGCAATCACTCCAATTGAGTTACGTGATGTTTGCAATAAATATAATGCTAGACCTAACCTAGCTTGATCCTTAATTTATTGAACGCTTGTGCCTTCTAATTTAAGTTTTCGACGCGATGAAGATTCACTCATTGCTAGCTGGTGACAAATACGCACTACACCTAACTCTTTATAGCCGCTCAGAACTACAATCAATAATGGCTTTGCAACTGGGACATTTAACAGTTTTTGCTCTTTGATAGAAGTGTAAACTGAAAAAGGCTGTTCACGCTTGTCATTGAGTGTGTTTTTAATCGTATTAAGCAGAATTGCCATGATTGACTATAACTGTGAGTGACACTGTGAGCGTCAAGTAAACCAGATGTTTTCCAGTCTAAGTCCAACCATGCAAAATAAGGCCTCAACTTCCAAAAGAGGTCTTTATGCCAAATAAACGTTGAACTAAAGCAGAATGGCTGTGTATCTTTGATGAGCGGTCTAAAAGCGGGTTAACCATCAGATCATCCTGTGAATGCTGCTGCGCTTCCTGAACCTGGGGCTGGGCTCTTAGTGCCAGAAACGGAGTCTGCAGTCTAATCTGGTGACGGTCTCAAATGGGCAGTTAGGCGCCGTATTAAAACATCATATTTAACCCATGTAAGCAACATCCCTCTCGTCATCATTGCGAAGGCAAGGACCTACTAAACAGCATAGAAAGTTCAATTAAGTTTACCTAATTAGATCAGGATATAAATCCCGCCAACTAGGATTTACAATGAAGTTTGAGGGGAAAAAGAGGAAATATGTGGCGCCATTAGCCGCAAATCGGATGGCGCCATTAGGTGCAAATCAGGTGGGGCCATTACGCCGCTAACGTTTTGGCTCCATAGCGGTGCAAATTAACACCAGAGCTTCAACCTTTTTTCCCGAGTTATGGCATTCTCCATATCTTCAAATAGCTCAAAGTAGACAAGCTTGTCTACGTTATATTTGGCGCTGAAGCCTTTTATTAGCTTATTTTTATGTTG
>Ga0115567_10004266_pt1 | contig 13972 bp, 14 predicted proteins | sample COGITO_mtgs_1204_2_FD_88679 | JGI IMG/M metagenome (GOLD analysis project Ga0115567, IMG submission 88679) | Pelagic marine microbial communities from North Sea - COGITO_mtgs_120412 | ecosystem: Environmental > Aquatic > Marine > Epipelagic | place: Germany:Helgoland, sampling site Kabeltonne...
CGCGGCGGGGGGGCGCGCGGCGGGCGAGAACCGACGCCGGCGAGGAGCGCGGCGCCGCGGGCAGCGACCAGCGGGCCGTCCGCCACCACCTCGAGGCGGCGGCCGGTCACGTCCGCGAGGCTCTGCATCATCACCGCGCTGCGGGTGCCACCGCCCACCACCCGCAGGACCCCTGTCGCGCGCGCGCCGCCGGGGAGGGATTCTAGCAGGATCGCCAGCGAGTGGCAGACCCCCTCGAGAACCTACCGCGGGGAGCGTTCAGAGGAGTTGCGTTCAGAGGCCTGGATCGGGAACAGCAAGGTCGATGGGTGTAGGGGGCCCTGGGACGACGCACAGGCGGGGCAGAAATGTCTCGACCGTGCCCAGGGCGCGAAGCGGTGGGCCTCGGGCGTGCCAGGGCCTCCCGGGCGCGGGCGCCAGCGGCTTAGGGACGCGGCGAGGGCAGGGGGCGGCGGCACCGCGCGGTGGAGGTCGGCACGGGTGGTGCCGGGGTGGACGCCGAGGAAGCAGGCGCGAGCCAAGTCGTCGCGGAGGGGGAATCGCTCGCCGGCCACCGCGGCCACGTATAGCACGCCGCCCGCCCCGGGCCCGCTCTGCGCCGCCAGGCGCTCGATTTCCAGGTACGCCTCCTCCCTGCAGCGCGCGCGCGCGACGCGCGTCACGCCGCGGCGAGGCCTCGCGGCAGGCCGGCGCGGAGCGGGGCGCCGGGCGCGGGGGGTACGTTGGGAGGTGTGCGTGGAAGGGGCGGCGCAGCGCGGCTTCGAGGTTGCCGCCAGCGGAGGTGCACGGCGCGACGGAGAAGCTCAGGGGGGAGCGGTCGCTGTCGGGCATCTCAAACGGCGCGCGCGCGGCCTCGCCCTCGCCCGCCCCCCCCTCGCGGCGGGCGGTCGCCGCCCAGCCGCTGGTCCCGATGTAGAGGTAGCTCGTGCCCTGGCCCCCGTATCCCCCGCAGCCGGAGCCGAGCGTCGTCGTGCCCTTGCGCGCGGTCCGGGCGGCTCAGCGCTGAGCAGCGCGCAGGTGCGGCACGGGAGTGCTGGGCGGGGGGAGTCACCACATCGCCCATGCAGTGGTAGACAGGCAGCCCTGCGGGCAGGCCTAGCGCAGCCGCGGCCTCCTGCACACAGGTTCGGTGCGTGCGTGTCAATGAGCAGGGAGGGCGTGCCACGGGCTCTGGGAGCTGGACCGGGACATGCGGCCGGATGACCGGACAGAAAGGGAGAAAGAGGGAAACCGGGGGCGAAAGAGAGAGACAGAGATGGAAAGAGGGAGTTGTGGCCGACGCACAGGGAGCAGTGGTCCGATGGGATGTGTCGCGGAGAGTATCGGCGGAAGCTTGGATGCAGCAGACGGCAGGCCGACCCCCTCCAGAATTTCGATGGCCCACGACGCGATCGGGCCGCGCACGTCTAGCAGTCCCGTGGTCGAAGAGCAAATTGAGTCTGCGGCGCAATGGCCCGTGAAGCGAAGACAGACGAAGGAATGCGCGCCCAGCAGCACTGAGTCTGCTGCTGCAAGCTGATCGGGTTCTTCTTCAGCCAACCACATGAGCTTCGCCAGGCAGGATGACGCACCAGTCCATGTTCCCAACACCTGTTATCGCAATCTCGTCAACGTCTACATTCCAGCCCGCATTCGGGGGTCGTGTGGCGCCACCTCCTGCAATCTACCGCCGAGAAGTTCCTCGGCTTTTTCGGCTTGGGCTGTCGCACGCGTGTCCGTATACAAAATCGCAGGTCGTATCGCTGCTCCTCCTTGTGGCCCGCCCACTTTTGCCAGAATAGTGTCCTAACGTCGATCCCAAACACGGTGCTCAGCCGTTCCGCCCATCTTACAACATCAAGACACATGGGGATGTAAACTCGTTTCGGCAGGAAATCACCTGCATATGCCCTGTGACAGAAACCCCAACAAATTTCGAAAGGTCCACACTCTGGCTTTCCACCAGTTTCCGCACCGCCTGTGACGTGGCTGTGATCCAGTCCTCGGGCTGCTGCTCAACGAAGCCCGGCTCCCAAGCAGACGAGGATACTGGGCACGATGTGGAACCCAGGGTGTTGCCAGCGTGGTTCACTGCAACTACTTTGACCTCGCTAGTCCCGACGTCGATCCCGAGCAGGACATCATCCCGTGTGGGACCCTCCATTGCCAACGACGTGACAGATCTGGCAGCCTGGATCTGGCAGCCTGCGCGGAGCCACTTTATAGTAGAGAGGGCCCGCCAGGCGGGCCCGAGCCAAGAGCCAGAATTATTTCGGCCAGTCGGCCAGAAGCAGCGACGAGCAGGGGGTGGGTTCAATGCAGCGGCTCATCGGCACGCTGGCTGTCATGTGCCTGATTCCGGCCGTGTTGGATACCTACCGAGACCGCGTGGAATTGTCGCAAAGGAATTATCGGACACAGCTGTGGGAGCTCGGGGGAGACCTGGACACGACGGTGCAAAATGTTGCCAGCCACCCTGTGACGCGCCCAGCGAGCCATGGTGGGGACTTCAGGAGGTTCCTGCGCCACGAGGTAGCTCATGCTTCGCGGAAAAGTACCATTCTAGCTGGAAGCAACGATGCTGCTACTGGTCAGCGTAGCATCGACGCAAGCAGTTCATTCAACGCGCCCAGCCTCGAGGCAGTTGCACAAGCATACAGACGCGCTGAGGCGCTGAACCGTAAGCTTGAATTGAGCGTGATGCCGAAACATGATCCTGAGGGTAAGAGTGCGAGTCCTTCTTCTCATGGACTCAGAGGGGACGGTGAGCAAGCCGAGGCGAACGCGCTCGATTCCGCAGCGGCGACGCTTGACATGGTGACCAAGTCGATGAGCTCGACGGACTTCAAGGCGACACCGTCGCATCTTGCGAGTGTTGCGGACTCTTTGGCAAAGCTGTCTGCGTCGATTGGCCAGGCGCAGTCAGTTAGAATGCCAGACTTGAGAACGACGCAGGCTCTGCGGTCGCGGCGACATCCCAGCTTTCACGCTGCGATCACGGTGAACGAGAGCATGAGGGCTCGCGAAAAGCGCATCGAAGAAGACTTGCTGGTGAAGCTAGACAAGATTGGAATTCAAAAGTGGCGATCGGCGCAAGCTCGCAAGGCAGCTATCAAATCGGAACCTAGCTGGCTTAGTTGGCTGTAGGTGGCTCGGGACGAGAAGGGTGTGGGTGATTGAAGGCTCAAATCTGAGAACCTTCAGGGGCGCTCCTCAAACAGGCTGAGTGTTGATGACAGGTTTGAGGCATATGCATAACTCGATCTGCTTCACGGCGACACGCAGAGCACTAGCTTCCGTGGGTCCATTCCCGTAAAAACTTGACGAGCCTAGAAGGGCACGGTCCAACATGAATGCTGTGAACAGCCAGAAACGACAGTTTCGGGAACGAGAAAGATTTGCACACAGGTGATGTTGCGTGGGGACCTGATTCGCGGCATGCCCGTTGCGTCGGCCTCGCCCCGCTCCGTAGCAAGTAGCTGCAGCTTGTGTATCGGTAGTGCCTGCCAATCCCGCGGCAGCGGTGCCTTGCGACTGCTTTCACGACGTACGTCACTCAACCTGAAGCATACATGTCAAAAAAGGGCACAAAAGGGGCTGGGCGCTTGCTTCGAAGGGAAAGCGCTTGGTTAGGTTCGAGATGCAACCAGTCTGTCAGAAGAACCAACTTCTCTGTATATTCTGCGGCCATGTCTCCTTCTACGTTATCTTCCAGGGGTCGGGCGGCCGCCCGCGCATGTGGAGACAGAAGTGTCACATCAGGCGGGCTGCCAGGCCAGGATAGTGGGCAGCTCCGCACGTCGCATGGCGACCGGAACGGATGCGGCACCGGCAACACGCTACTGCTCATCAGTCAGAGTCATTAGAACGACCGCAGCGAAATTGCTTCGCAATGCACAGTAGAATTGTGCTGACCTAAATATGCACGAGTGCGCCCGTTGACACAAAAGAAAGGGGCACTTGCCTGGCGTCGTCGGCCAGCCACGCGGAGCGCACGGAGTACCCATTACCCCTTTTTCCACGAACATGCAACGTAACCACGCCAAGGCCTCTATAAAATCTCCCCCGACGCGCCGGTGTTGAAACTGTGCGACCCTCGCCTTCGCGGGTGCCTTCCCAAAGCACTGCCTGGAGCGGCCCACCAGTCGTCGTGCGGCTGGGCCCGAGGCCGTCTACCGGGCCAGCTGGATGCGCGGGGTCGTGATCAAACGGCGAGCCAAATCGAAGGTGGGGAATCGCAGAATCTGTTGAATCGCTCATCACGCCCAACGTGATGCACATGCGGCTGAAGCTGTGGCCGTTTTAGCTGGTGGCCGGACTCCTGCGGCGCGTGCGCCCCAGGATTCGTTCAGTGTTCCAAGCAGATGATCCCGTTGTATAGCGAAAATATGCGTCGGTGTGAGATCGACGAAAGAATGGCAGGATGGTGGTGCCGCAACGTGCCTGGCGCCTATTCGCACTGAAGACCTGCCCCCAGCAGGCTCCCGGCTGCGTGCTGCAACAGCGCGGAATGTGTACAGAAGGGGTTGAGCTATTTTGCTCGTCAGATTTGACCGCTACTGATTCCTCGAGGTCCAGTGTTGTACTAGCCGTGTCAACGCGTAGCGCTTCCATGTCGATTTCTGACAGCATATCCGGGCTCGGAGTGGACACAGCCATCTTCGCCGGAATCCTCGTCGCTCTCTCCATCCTGTGCAAGTACGGATTCCGCACTGACCAAATGAACGTCAGGTCATGCGGGACGGAAGAGAATACTGAGAAACTTCGTACGATGACGCCCATTGAGGTATGGACTCCGATCCATGTGTCGATGGCTCAATGGTGACACAGATCGTTTCGAGATCAGGAAGCCTTCGCACTCGGTCAGACTTATCCTCCGTCGATGGGGATTCCTTCGTTCTGCAACGCCATCAATCTGATTATTTCATTCGATGAATTGTACATCAGCGCTCGATTTGCACCTGTCATCGTTTGTGACGGATTCGCCCGATCGTGCACTGACTCAGGACGTTGGTGCGCAGACCCGAGGTGCACGACATCCTTCACGCGCTGGAGAGCAAGATCCTTCTTTTTCCGCGCTTCAGATCCGTGCCCTTCGCAACGCAGAACGGCTGTGTGTGGCGGGATTTAGGAGAAAAGGGTATTGATGTGGCGAGCCATATCATCAATCACGCGCCAGTATCTGGAGGCGACGATGGTATGGAGACGGCGGTGAATCGTCTCTGCACGCAATCACTTGACACTTGCCGCCCTCAATGGATTGTACATCTTCTCCCTGCAGAAGAGATCGGCACTGAATCATTACTCCTCTTTCGTCTCAACCACGCTATCGCCGATGGTCGAACTCTGATGACTCAGGCATTTGGCCTTGCCCGATGCAACGCACTTGCATGACGGTCGTATTGCGAATAAATCTTGAATTGCAGGTGCTCCCTCACTTCGTCAAAACCAAAACTGGATCGCCTCTCGTTCAAACCGACCCGCAGCGAAAGAGTGTTAACGTGATCGGTGGCTCAGGAGGAATCCGTCTCCTAGGACAAGCCCTAATCAGTTTGCATGTGAGAGAAACCATTTCCGAGGTTTGGATTGCTTCAGATCGCAGGAGTAGCCGAGCTTCCTGACTGGGGGTATGCGTCAGTCATCGTTTGCGATGGGCTGGGGCCCTCTTGAGAGCGACGTGCCTGGAACACGGCCGCGGGCCGAGCGGCTGGCTGGGTGTCCCTGGCCTTCATGCGGACGAAGAATGATCTTTCTTCCGCCCCTTTCGCTTGACTTTTTGCGGATCGCCAAAGACAAGGTACAATGCGGTCGTGCTGCAGGCCCTCGCGCACATCAGGTTCCCCTGAGCGGCGAATTGACGTCGCCGAATCAGGTGGGGGGTGGCACCACTATCAACGATGTGATTCTCGCAGCACTTGCGGGCGCATACCGCAGGAGAGCCATCCGTCAGCCCGTGCCAGCTTATCTTTCCTGAAGTTAGTTCCAGGGCTGTTGCCGTGGCTTGGCGTACGTATAGGTCTCACACTTTCGCAATGGGGCAGGCTCTCAGAGAAGTACGGGTCATTACCGGCGCAATATCCCGAGGTTGAGGGGAGCGCAACGCTCAGGTTTTTCCCGCAAACTGTTTTGCTTGTGTTGCATGCAAGCTGACGCATGGTTAATTACCAACAGAGCGATTTTGGTGATCCAAGGGCTGCCTTCTGCGACTTGCGACGAAAATGGTGCGAAGCCGGAATACGACGCACTAACAAATGCCTGGTTTCTCGATTCAATCGACTTGTCTCCGTCGTTGAACGCGACAAGTGAAAGCCAAAGAGTGCAAGCAATACAAGAGCAAACCGTTAAGGTAAGTTTACCCCAAAAAACGTTGTGTTTGCTTTGTTGTTGTCCGTAAGCATTTTGTGGTGGCCTGATACACATTGTGTTACTATCAGATCAAGACCCCCCTGGCGGCGAAAATCAAGGCCTTTCTCACTAACCGAGTGATGAGGCTTTTGCCAAGAGCATTGTGCGGGCCCACGAATCATTTCAAAACGTTTTGACCGTTGCTTTTTTCTGGATAATCGCAATTTGCTTTGGTTTTTTAGGAATCAAGACTACATAAAGCAGTACTCGATGAGACACGCTATTACGGTATCAAACGTAGCTGGCCCTAAGGTGCTGACCATTCCATTTATTTTACAAAAAGAACGATGTCGGCTGCAGTTCGGGTGGACCGAGACACGTTGACAACAAAAGGTCTGCAGGGGGACGGGTTCTTGCTGTGCGAAAAAGAAATCAAGTCGATTCGATCAGGATTTTTTGCTCAAATGGATGTGATGCATTTGCTTTCCCTCGGGAACCAAGTGTTTCCGACGCTGGTAACGGATCCGACACAGTGGCCTCAACCTGGGGCGCCCGGACTCGACCTGGTTGAGTCCCTCAGCGCTCTCGGGAGAGAATTGGGGATAGCGCTGGATCCCCGCAGCGGCTAGAAAAAGGCACTGCTGCAGACAACAAATCTGGAATACAGTTTATCTCACATATCAAATTGAATGACATATACCAGCCACTGAGCTATCAGACAGCAATGTCCTCCTCCGGCATGATTCGCTCGGGGGATGTCCCTACAGCTCCACTAGGACGAGGCCGCGCCGCTCGGACGGCAGTTCCCAGTACTTGCCGTTTGCAGAGCGGACACTCTCCACTGACGCCGAGCCATTGGTCGATGCATATTGTGTGGAACACATGCAAGCATGGCAGCATGCGGCAGTCCTCCCCATCCGTGAAAGCACCAAGACAAATCGAGCACACAGGGTCATCCTCGCCGTCCCGTTCCTTGGCGAGCGCTGCTCACGCCAAAGTCGCATTTCAGCGTTCCGCTAACGCAGGTTTGGCTAATGGCATCCAAAGAATGTGCCACAAATATCACGACAAGTTCTGGGGTCGATGAATACAAGCTGGCAAAGAATTCCACAACGCATCACTGATATTCTTGGAGACGTCGTCGATGATACGGGGGATACGAATTCGAACCTGCCCTCTCTGCGTCTCCTAGTGACTCGTCGATGTCGTCCTCGTCTGCACGAGCCCCCGTTGCTTCCCGGAATCTTCCTTGTTCCTCTAGTGCCTTTTCCGACTGCCATTGACCAGAGGATGAAGGGAACAGAAAACATGTGAAATTCAAGTGCATGCAGTGCGCAGAAAGTCAGGGAACAAACGTTGTATTTGAAGGTCGGAAACGTCGCGAGAAAATGAGCACGCCTTGCTGCCAATTCTCCCTGAAGAATGGACATACGCATGAGCAAATGGAGACAAAATTGGTTGCAGCGCCAAGCGAATTGTGCCGCATGCCGTGCACGCTAGCAGGAATGGCGTGCATGTGTGACTTCAGGAAACGAGTACCTCGTCAATCTCAGGGGCCCCACGTCGCAGATTTGCATTAAGCCGCTCGCGTTGGCTCGCACGGATGCGGAGGATGAAGTAAAATGCCGTTATGGTGACAAGGAAGGACGAAGCCCCCGCACAAATGGCACCGATCACTGTGATATCCACACTTGGATGGCACACCTGTCCTCGCAAGCGTAGTGAACAACCACACAAAAGCTTTCATCGGGCAGTATAGCTGCCATTTTCTTGGGAGGACTAAACCGTCGAAGCGCCTGCAGACCATCCGGACGGGCACGTATCGAAGGTTGGTGAGAAGTATGATCCCTGAAGACAACGCTGGCTGCCGCTGCACCAACCGCAGAAGGCATCCTGTGAAACAAGACGCTTAGCAAACAGGCACTTCATAAATACCGACAAATACACAAGTTCAGGCAGGCTTGAGTGGTAGAACCTTGATACACTCGTCGCAAGTCTTGAACTTGCATTCTTTTAGGCACTTGCGACCCTCGCAGTCGCAGGTGGGTGAGACCACATCGTTGACGAACGGACATCCCTCCTGCACACCAATCGTCTTCTGGCCGGGAACACATTTGCCGTTGCAGAAGACACAGTGTTCCTCCTGCAGACAACTTGCACATCGATCGTGTGCTGAGCAGGTTCCCGCCAACTGCGTGATTGACACGCAGTTGACACCGCCCACCGAGACGTAACCACTGATGCACTTCCAAGTGCAGTCGGGACTGCTATCGTCCCATTCGGAGTAAGCAGGCTTGTAGCTTCCTTCGCGGTACTCAGTGCATGTCAAACACGATGACCCTTTGAAAGACGGAAGACAATTCCAGCGGCACCCGTTTTCCTCCCATGTGTACCGGCCAGAATCTTCCGCCAGAGGAGCAGAGAAAAAATCGTTAGGGCAGCAGCGCTGCGTGTGCTCATTCAGCGAGTACCGATTACTTGCTGCTCCCGCGCCACATTCCCACGTGTTTGATGATGGCGCGGAAATTATTTCAGAAGGCTCAATCGATGCCGTGCCCTGGATTCCCAGGGCTCTAAGCGCGTCTGTAACGGTGCTGGCCGCGGAACCTCGCAGAGCAGCAAGCACGTTCGCGAGCAAAATCGGGGACAGGGTCTTGATGACAAAAGAGACGGCCACACTGTCAATTCCTGCGCGGCGTGCTCGCTCTGGGTCGCTCATGAACTCCTCGTACTCCTCATCACTCCAAATGTCTAGCGCTTCAAGCGGCTCTGACACCTCGTCTACACCTGATTGCTCCAGCAAGGCTGCCTCAGAACGCATCACAGCTGCTCCGATGGAGTCGCGCTCCGCGTGCTCGTGCACCCACCGTCGGGCCGCCACCGATGTTTGCACAATCTTCGTGATTGTGACTCCATCCCCTGACAAAACACTGGAGGCCTGTCCGGTTGCACTTGCAACAGCATTTCGAAAGGCCCATGATGCTGAATAGCCCCGCATGGTCTTGGCCGTCACATCGGAGACCGTCAAGCTTCCCAACAGAGAGACCATGCAAGAATCTGGCAGGGCTTTCGAGCGTATTGCTTCGCAACGCCCGCCTTCGCAACGTCCATCCTGCGAGAACTCCCAGCGCACTACCCCAAGTTCGCTGAGTAGGATCTCACATGACGAACACCGGGAAAAGACTTCTTGCTCTGAGTTTGCAGTCGGAACTTCTGGGAAATAATGAGCATTGCAACGGTATGTGCACGACGCAGAGTCCCAATAACCATTCGCCGGAAGCGGGTACGGATGATCCGAGACCTTGCAGCAGAGTTTTGCTGCACGATTGACGTGGTAGCCTATTGCGCAATCCCATGAGTCCGCCGTGCACTGAACACCCGCGACATGATCCTCGGATAAACGCCACACGCCGTTTTCAGGTAGGGACCATTCTTGACTCGCTGCAAAGGCCGTGCATTCGAGGCAGTCGCGTAAAGATCCAGCCTCGTCAAACACCGCACGAAATCCAGCCTTGCATTCCCAGCTGCATCCTGTATAATTCCATGCCGAGTTGTTGGGTTGCAGCGCAGCGGAGAAGCCGGTGCAGGCGCTACATGTTTTGTTCCAGCTGTCCCACGTGTAACCTTCCTTGCAGCGAAATCCGCAAGTGCCTCGCAAAGTGCCAGCGGGTGCAACTTCAGCTGTTTCATCAGGGAGCTCATTGGGGCAGCATCCTGGCGGCACTGCAGATATGGAGCGCGTGGTGGTCGGATCGGAGCAAATCCAGTCATCGACCATGCACGTACTGCTAACAGGATTGGACACAGAGCGCGCTGGTAGGACGACGCCCTTCAGCTCGTGGTATTCTGCGCACGTGAAGCAGTCACCTTCCTCAGGACCGCCAAAGAAACGCCCTTCTTCAGCCGAGTTCTTGCATGTAAAATTGCAGTCTGTGCCCCAGAAAAGCCTCTGCACATTTGGTGGATTGGCCAGACATTGCAGACACGATGCTGATTCGTTGTCCCAACGAAAGCCAGCCTGGCAACGCCGACCACACGGCCGGTATGTAGGATCTGAAACCGAATTTGTAATGGTTTCTGGGCAACAGAAGCGGTCTGTCGAGCTTGCGACATATCCTGAGTTGCATGCGAATGCATCGTAGTCGCATGTGATGTTGCTCTCGTTCTTCCAAACAGCGTTTTTCGGCGGAGTTGCGTGAGAGTAATTAACCATCAGGTCTGGACAACTCGTACATACCCCCGGAAATCGCGGGTGCCCGTAATAACCTAGATGTTCATCACACGCAAACTCACAGAGAGACCTGGGGAACAGTTCGGCCGTGTCGATAAAATGGGCGTTTGCAGGAGGTTCGGCGCACCCTGAGCATGTCCAAAAGTCTGCATCCGAAGCGCACGTGAAGCCCAGTAATGGCCGCCAGTCACAAGTCGCGCTGCCATCAATCCACCGCGAGTTGAGTGGGGGCTGTACACTGGAGTCAAGCATGGCCTCCGAACACAGCTTACACCTCCGATCGAGTTTAGAAACGTGAAATCCGTCGAGACACTCGTACTCGTCGCAAGTACCCAATTTCCATTGCACATTCCTCTTTGCCCGAAACTCGATCGTTGCAGCTGTATCTAGCTCACTACACGGCTGGCAGTACGAGGAATTGCCGATTTCGTGACCCCGATCGCACGTCCAGGAGCACTCGGTAGCACCATCCACCCATTTCGCATTGGCAGGCAAATAAGCCCCGGACATGGCTACCGAACAGACCTTGCAATCCGGGCCAAAGTATCCTTTCTGACAGATAAAATTGCAACCAAATGTAAGCTCCGAGTTTTCTGGAAAACCCACCTCGCATTGGGTACAAGAGGATGCGATCCCGCCCTCCGATGTCGAATCCTCTGGGCACAGCTTACATACCGGCAGGTACCTCTCGAAAATGACTTGGCCATCTTCATCCTGAACCTGAACGGAGTCGCCGATTGGCCGACTGCCCCGATGACAGTAAGCATACGAGTAAATCAGACCTGACGTGTTCAGCTTGTACCAGCGCTCGTACTGCGGTGAGCCGATAAAGACGAACTGTCTTGTGATAGCGACTGCGGAGCCGAAGCGATCCGCAGTTGTGTCGTCATCTTCAGGCGGCGAGAAGGTGTCGCCAAAGCTGCATGACGGCGCCAAGCCTGCCTTGAGAAAGATGGCAAAGGCACGGTTTGCTCCAGGTGCACCAATGATGGCAAGCGTGTTGATTCCATCCGTTGACTGCGCAATACTTTCCCCAAGCAAACTTGAGAGCCCTTGGCCTGGGTAGCGAATCATGCAGAATTCCTCTGCTGTAACGCTCCCGCCATCAACTCCGACTCTGTAGATATGCACCGCAGGCGCAACCGTCGAGTTTCCAGGCGCCTGCACCAAGAGGAAGTGGGGCCCCAGCGACACAGTCTTTCCAAAACCCGCTGGGCCACGGAGCACGACGTCTTCCCGCCACTCAGAGTACCGCGAAACGGACCCCGTAGCCTGGTAGAGACGTACAGTACCATCTGACGGATACATGCTGCCAATGTTTCCGCCAGAGGATCCAACTGCTAGCAGCTTGTCGTTCAGAGAAACTGACTCGGCAAAAGTTGCATCATCGACGCTTTCAATCGCGCTTGACGAGCAGCCGTGCTCACAATTCCAGGCGTAGTCCTCACCATTCTCAGCCACACTGTAAGCAGCAACATAGCGTTTCCCAGAAGACGCCCTCCCAACGATTGCCAACACTCGTCCCCATGCTGAACAGGAAACGGGCAGCGCGCACATCTCGCCGGAACACGAGGGGCCCTCCAAGCGCGGCTTGACCTGCTTCCAGATGGCCGAGCTCTCCTCGTTCCTAGCATTCGCATCGGCGTTGAGTACAAAACAATCTACTCCAGCTGAGAGAGCAAAACACGCCATATCTTCGGAGGCAAAACCCCGCGGCTGCTCTTGTGCAGACACAGACAGGTCTGTCATTCCATTCATACGTGCGTAGAAGTATCCCCCCATCTTCGCGTCTGCACTCGCGATGGCATTGCCACCGAACCCGAGCGCCAATACATCACCAGCCGCAGCTATCGACGATCCCAGTTTGAACCCTGCGCAGTGCGGCAAACGATGGCGAAAATCAGTAGAGGCTCCGCGTTAGTCGGCACTTTCACGGCAGCTACCTCCTACATGCTGTACAGGCCGTGCGTTGTTAGCCGCAACCAAGTATCGGCAGTGGAGGAGAACAATTCGTTGCGGGCAACCACCTGAACCTGATCGAAGCGCGATATCAGGGTACAAAACGCTGCCCGCATTCTGATTGGCGTCGACAGACAGCCATCTCCTAAACGCCGCCGCCTCGTGACGACGACTTGGGACTCGCAAAAGACCCGAGAAATCCCACATCTGCTCCAAGCTGAGTGTGCTGGCTCCTGCATCCAAACAGAGAGCCGAGTCCAGCAGGAGCGCCAGCAGTAGCGTCCAACTGGTTCGCACCATCTCGGCTCTCCGCCGCAGAGGTTAACTTGTTGTTCAATCAAGTGTTGGTTCAGTCTACACAGTCTTTTAATTAAGTTTGGTTCAGTCTACGGACAGTCCCATGGACTTCGAAAGGCTCCAACTCGTCGGGTTTTTTAGGCGTAGTTTGCGGCAAGCACAACCTGGCGAATTCGCTTGCCCGCACAGCGCCATGTTCAAACGAGCCGTCGTCAAAGCCGCACAGAACCCGCTGGGCGGGAAGGAAACTAAGAAGCTACGTATTGACATCCAGAAGCGCCTTGACATTACGGACGATGAGCTTGATCTTTTCTTCGCGGAAAGCTGCCCCGCCCCGCCCCCCCCGGTCATGAGAGCGCGGATTCGCGCTGGTTGGTTCCCTTTTCCATCACAGTGTAGGGCATTCGCGCGGACCAGGCAACACTCGACAAGCACTACGTCATTCCCACTCGCGAAAATCAGGGAAGTAGTGACCCCGTGCGCCTGTGTAGGTGAAGGACAACATCCAGACCTTCAAGCTCGCGGAGCCTGTCGCAAACGCTGTGGTATACTCCAATGGCGACGAGCCATGCTTTGTTGATATGAACGGCAAAGGACAGCTGTACCCAACCCTCTACACGATCTGGCGATGTCCCGCTTGTCTGCCCGCCCTCGCGATCCAGGCTCCGGTGTCCAAATTCGTGGTCAAGGGCTCTGATCTCATGCTTCCGGGCGTTGCCTTCGGTATTGATGGAGGGCCATTTGCGGCGCCAGAGGACATGCCTGAATTCCAACAGGGAAGCGGAATGCTGGTCTTCTGCATTGGAAATCCTATGCCAATCGCTGTTGGCGAGATGCTGATTTCAAAACAGGAGGCTATCGCGTCTGGGATGAAGGGAAAGGCTTGCAAGGTGCGACATGCACTTCAAGGCCCCGCCTGGTTTGTCTCATATTGGAAGTTGGCATTTGATGTTTCCATGGCAGCGAGATGAACCCAGCCAGTTACACTGTCGCTGTGGAATGCAGATCGTTCACTGCTACAGGGACGCGCTGTGGGAGTTCGGTTCCCCCCCCCCCCCCCCCCCTCCCCCCCTTACACGGGAAAAATCTCCCCCCCCCCCCCTTCCTAAGGGGACCCCCCCGGGCCCGGGTTGGGGCTCCCGGCCCCCGGGGTTTTTTTCC
>Ga0115567_10004272_pt1 | contig 13963 bp, 10 predicted proteins | sample COGITO_mtgs_1204_2_FD_88679 | JGI IMG/M metagenome (GOLD analysis project Ga0115567, IMG submission 88679) | Pelagic marine microbial communities from North Sea - COGITO_mtgs_120412 | ecosystem: Environmental > Aquatic > Marine > Epipelagic | place: Germany:Helgoland, sampling site Kabeltonne...
CTTACCTTGATTTTTAAGGGCGAAAAGCGCATTAACTTGCCTATTAAACTAATGAGCCTTGGGGTGATATTATTTAGTTGCTCGATCTATTTATTACTTCTTTTCAAATACCTGAGCCTTTCAGGGATTATGATTTTAGGGCCGATTACCCCAATTGGAGGCGGCTTGATTATTAGTTCTTGGCTGTTACTACTTTTTCGTTCAAAAGCACTCTTTAAAAGCGTGTGAAAAAAACGCAAAGTTTAGCTTAAGAGCTATTTATGAAATGGCTTACTTTGTAGTCTAATCGATGAGAAAATCAGTACAAAATGACTAGTAAAGGGAAGAATCCCCAAAACTTAAATTTAGAAAGCTATGGCATAAAGAACGCCAATGAACATTGGAACTTAGCTCCAAGTGAACTGGCTGACATAGCAGTAGAAAAAGGAATGGGTGAGTTTGCCGAAAGTGGCGCTTTAGCCATTGATACAGGTGAATTTACAGGACGGTCCCCAAAGGACCGTTTTATCGTTAAAGACGATATTACTCGCGACTCAATTTGGTGGGGAGATATTAACATCCCATTTGATCCAGAAGCTTTTGATAAACTCTACGACAAAGTAGTTGCCTATTTAGAAGATAAAGATGTTTATGTAAGGGATGCGATTGCTTGTGCCGACCCACGTTACAAGATGCCAATTCGTGCAGTAAACGAGTACCCGTGGTCTAACATGTTCGTATACAACATGTTTAATCGTCCAAGTGATGAAGAACTTGCAAGTTTTGACCCAGAGTGGACTGTGATTAATGCTCCAGGCTTTATGGCTGACCCAGCTGTAGACGGAACCAGACAACACAATTTTGCAATTTTAAACTTCACTAAGAAGATTGCCTTGGTTGGAGGAACTGGATATACAGGTGAAATCAAAAAGGGAATCTTCTCTGCATTGAACTTTATCCTTCCGCACCAGAAGAATGTCTTATCAATGCATTGCTCAGCCAACATTGGAGAAGAAGGTGATACTTCTTTATTCTTTGGTTTGTCGGGAACTGGAAAAACAACACTTTCCGCAGACCCTGACCGTGAGTTGATAGGAGATGATGAGCACGGATGGACTCCTGATAATACTATTTTCAATTTTGAAGGTGGATGTTATGCAAAATGTATCGATCTAACCGAAGAGAAAGAACCAGACATTTTTCATGCAATTAAGCCAGGAGCTATTCTAGAAAACATCGTTTTCAAGCAAGGCACAAAGGCAGTTGACTTTGAGGATGGTTCGAAAACAGAAAACACCAGAGTAAGCTACCCATTATATCATATTGATAATATTGCGGAGCCAAGTCTTGGTCAGAATCCTAAGAATATCTTCTTCCTTACTTGCGATGCTTACGGAGTATTACCTCCAATCAGCAAATTGACTCCTGGTCAGGCGATGTTCCACTTTATTTCAGGTTACACTGCAAAGGTTGCTGGAACAGAAGCAGGTATTACGGAGCCTGTAAGGGCCTTTTCAGCTTGTTTTGGAGCTCCATTTATGCCTTTACACCCAACTAAGTATGCTGAAATGCTTGGTAAGAAAATGCAAGATGCTGGGGTAGACGTTTGGTTGGTGAACACTGGATGGAGTGGCGGACCTTACGGTATTGGGAATAGAATGAAGTTGAAATACACGCGTTCTATGATCACTGAAGCACTCAATGGAGATTTGGCAAACGTAGAATATGAAAGACATCCAGTATTTGGGCTAGATATGCCTAAATCTTGTCCGGAAGTTCCAGATGAGCTACTTAATCCTAGAAACACTTGGGCTGATAAGGATGCTTATGATCAAAAGGCCAACGAACTAGCACAAGCATTTGTCGACAACTTCAAGCAATTTGAAGAAGGAGCAAATGATGAAATCATGGCTGCTTTACCAAAAGTAAACGCCAATGCTTAATCGCTGACAACATATAAAGGAAGTAAAAGCCCCGATTCTTCGGGGTTTTTATTTTTGAGCATGCAAGTCTTTTATTCAAATAGCATCCTTGGCAATCAAGCAAGGCTTGAGGAAGATGAATTCAGACATCTCAAAGTCTTGCGAAAGAAAGAAGGAGATGAAGTCCACCTTATCGATGGCAAAGGGAGTAGGTATTTGGCTCGTATCGATGGGATTCAATCTAAAAATGCCTTGCTCACGATTCTTGATCAGCATCAAGAAGCCAAGGCAAATTTCCCAAAACTTTATATTGCCCCCACCAAAAACATCGCTAGAATGGAGTGGCTGGTAGAAAAGGCTGTGGAGCTAGGTGTTGATAGTATCCAGTTCATGCAATGTGAGCATTCCGAGCGGAAGAAGATTCGAATCGACCGATTAGAGAAAATCGCATTATCTGCTCTGAAGCAATCCTTGCAACTGCACCTCCCAAGTTTATTCGACTTAAAGCCCTTTGATGAATGTCTTGAAGAAATGGATGGCACAGAGGCTTTATTTGCTCATTGTGCTGAAGATGATGAGCATATCTCACTCAGTAAAATCGAAGCCGGCAAATCTGTTTGTCTTTTTATTGGCCCAGAAGGAGATTTTAGCACAGCTGAAATAGCAAAAGCTAAAGAAGCAAGGCTCAAAACTATATCTTTAGGTGAAGAAAGATTAAGAACAGAAACCGCTGGAATGTTCGGTTTAGCATACTTCAAAATACGACGTTTATAATGAGATTATACTTTGGTTTATTGATGCTTTTCCTTGGCCTAGAGTTGAATGCTCAACAGCTTCAGCTTGCCCTATTGAAGTATAATGGAGGAGGAGATTGGTATGCCAATTTGGAAACATCCCTTCCTAACCTTGCGAAATTTGCTAATAAGACGCTCGATATGAATGTCAGTACTGAGCAAGCTATTGTAGATCCTTCAACGGAAGAGCTATTTAATTATCCTTATTTGCATTTAACGGGCCATGGCAATGTTGTTTTTAGTCTGACAGAAATTGAAAATTTGAGGACCTATATGCTCGGCGGAGGCTTTTTGCATATTGATGATAATTATGGAATGGATGAGTTCATCCGTATCCAATTAGAACGCATATTTCCTGAAAAGCCACTTGTAGAATTACCTGTTTCACATCCAATCTTTAATCAGATTTTTTCATTTCCTGGCGGCTTACCGAAAATCCACGAGCACGATAATAAAGAGCCTAAAGCCTTTGGTGTTTTTCATGAGGGAAGATTAGTTTGCTTCTATACGCATGAGTCTGATTTGGGCGATGGATGGGAGGACACAAGTGTTCATAACGATTCTGATGAAAAGCACTTGGAAGCGCTAAAAATGGGTGCCAACATTTTAAGTTATATTTTTATCGGTGAAGAACCGAAGAAACCAAACCCTTAATGGCTGAAGAACAATCGCATGAACTTAGTCTGAAGGCTAAAATCGCCAAAATTATTTTTGGCGCCAATACCTTCGCTGGTCGCTTGTTTGATATCGTTTTGCTTTGGGCGATTTTGATTTCAGTTTTGGAAGTCATGCTCGAAAGTGTCAACGAATTTCGAGACAATTATGGACAGGTTTTAACCTATGTCGAATGGTTTTTTACCATCATTTTCACCATCGAATACCTTGTCAGAATTTGGGTATCCAAACATCCACTGAAATATATATTCAGTTTCTATGGCTTGGTTGACCTTTTCTCCATTCTTCCGACCTATTTAGGTTTGTTTGTCTCAGGTTCGTCATACCTCCGTACCATTAGGATTTTCAGACTCCTTAGGGTATTCAGAATCCTCAAATTGGTTCGTTACCTTTCAGAAGCTGATAACCTTTTACGAGCACTAAAGGCAAGTAGTGCGAAGATTACGGTCTTTTTAATGGGTGTGTTGGTGGTAGCCATCATCGTAGGTACCTTGATGTATATTATAGAGGATGCTGGCTCTGGTTTTACAAGTATTCCACGTAGTATTTATTGGGCAATCGTTACGGTAACTACCGTTGGCTTTGGTGATATCACTCCACAAACCGTACTTGGACAAACGCTTGCTTCCTTTCTGATGATCGTCGGTTACGGAATCATTGCAGTGCCAACTGGAATTGTAAGCTCTGAGTTTACAAGCCTTAGAAGAGAAGAAGTTGAAAAATTAGATCAAAAGATAAAGTGTCAAATTTGCCGTTCAGAGGTTGAACATGGGGATAATTATTGCAAAACCTGTGGAAATAAAATTGCCACTTAGAGGCAACCAATGAATCGCTTTTCGTCTATGATTTAAAGCATTACTCATACCTAATTTAATGATCATGAAAAAACTACTACTTGTATTAAGCTTAGCACTCATTTCTAATTTTAGTTTTTCGCAAACCGATACCCTTACTGCTCATTTTCCAGATTTCTCAGATACCTTGTTTCCAGTTGGCTCTGGAGGTGGAGTATGGGGATTTATTTCTGGCCACCATGCCTTTACCGATTTAGCGAAAGTTCAAAAATTTGACACTAATTATGGTGTGCCAGCAACTGGTGATTATGAAATTCGATCAATTCTATTTTGGATTGCAGCAAAGGAAGGCACCAATGCTAATTCGTTCAGCTTTGCTGGGGTTTGGGAAGAAGATGCCAACGGACGGCCAAGTTTAAATACTTTCATCGATCACGAAACAGTTCAACTAGATGTTGATACTTCCAGTGCGGGCCTAATGCACATCGATGGCAACGCCTATTACAATGCAGTAGCAACTTTCGTAAATCCTATTGCAGTTCCAGCCAGTCGCATGTTTTGGGCAGGTCTTGAGCTTACGATTAATAACTTCAATAATCACGAATACGTTTGGCTAAAAACCACAGAACCAGGATCATTTGCTGATACTACCTATGTCATGGATCAATGGTCAGACGGAATTTTCAGAGGCATAAATACCTGGAGCAATGTGAAGTCATTTTCCTTTGCAATTTTTCCTGTGATAGGGCCTAGAAGAAATCCAAATGATACTACTGATTTAAGAATGGTAGAAGTTTTTAGTCCAAATAGCGTGGATAGCTTAAGTACCCAAGATAATATAGACCTTGAGTATGTCATTGAGAATACTGGTAATCATACCTTAAATGCAGGTTTAAGTTATAATCTCCAGATCGATTGGGATATTAATACCGATGTTGTTTTTCCTAGCAATTTGCCTAGGGCAATAGCAGCGGGAGAAAAAGACACTATTCTGATGGTTGGCAGCATGCCAGTGCCTGATACCATAGGTACTTTTCCAATATGTTTGACGGTGAAAACAGCTTTTGACGTTGATAACACCAATGACAGTGTTTGCAGCAGTATTAAGATCGTAGAGCCTCCTAATACAACAGGTTTGGGTGTATTTAAGAGTCCTGAGTTGAGCTTTTATCCCAATCCAGCTAAGAACGATCTGAAAATAGAAATGAACGCTGAATTCGATCGCATAAGTTTGACGGATGTGACAGGGAGAGTGCTGCTCACAAAGGATGTTAGTGGAGTTACGAGCTTGGATTTGGATATCAATGAGTTTCCTTCAGGAAGCTATTTTATCACTGTTCACAGCCCGACCATTAACAAGTCTTATCAATTCCTGAAACAATAATTGCTTCTGTTTATTAAATTTGTTTCAAATAAAAACACCTAACGATATGAAAAAACTGCTACTTCTAAACTTAATCGCTCTCTTCATAGGGGGAGTAAGTATGGCACAAGACCTCGACATTACTCAGGTATTCTTCTCAAATTCTGGAAGCACAGCCGGAAATATTCAAAGTGATTCACTTCAAATCAATACTAATGCCTTTTTAATCGCAGTATATCAGAATAACCTTGCTGGAAATCAAGCATTGGTGACTTCTGATTCTATATCCTTTGGTTATTCGGTAGATGGAACGAAAATCGGAGAAACTGGAAGACTGGCCGGTAGAACGTTAAACAGTGGCGGTCAGGTTCCATTTATTGTTGATGAAAATTATGCGATAGGTGCCACTGAGAAGCAAAATGTAGAAGTGTGTGTGTGGAGTTTATACAACCCATATAATCCTCAGACTACTGACAATAACATTTCTGAACTTTGCAGAAGTACCTTCACATTCTTTGAGCCAGTTAATACCACAGGTTTAAGAGGTGTTCAAGCAGTTGGAGATGTTTCAGCTTTTTATGCAAAAAACTCTATCCAATTGTTGATGAGCGATGCACACGTTAATAAGAAGCTCAGTGTTCAAGTTATTGACCTTACAGGACAAATTGTTCTAGAGCAAAACATCGACATAAGAAATAACGGAGACGTTTATGAGTCTATTCCTTTTGGTGAGCAACCACATGGGATTTACCTTATCAATGTGAACTCCGATAGCTTCTCAAAAACAGTGAAGTTCGTTAAGAACTAGAAGTTATTCAAGAAGAAATGGAGCCGAGAGGCTCCTTTTTATTTACTAATCATTAATACATCTAACCAATGAAGAAAATTCTACTTATTGCTTTATGTGTTGTTTCAGCAGGAATGCTTTCAGCGCAGGATATGGAGCTAACTCAGGTACTTGAGCCAGATGCTTCGATGCCTCTAAATAATACCGATACCATCACTGTTCGATTTACCATGGTAAACAACGGTCCTGGTGATCTAAACGCGGGTGAAACCTATTCAGGTCAAATTAGATTTGGAACTGGAAATCCGATTACTTTAAATGGACAACCTCTAGGTTCTGTATGGCCAGCTGGTCAGTCAAGAACTGTAACATTATTGAACAACTATGCGCTTGCCGGAACACCTAATGGTGGTTGGGAAATTTGCGCTTGGATCAATAATACTTCGCAATATGGAGCTGATCCAACACCAGCAAACGATACAGCTTGTGCTACTTTCACAGTTCAAGATCCTCCTCCTCCAGCTAGTTTAGCTGATATTTCTGCAGTTGCAGAAGGCTTTAACTATGGAAATGGAGTGCTTTCTTACAACTTTGTAATGCGACCAGATTCTACTAAAACATTCAGCTTGATGAACCTTGCGGGTCAGGTAGTTTGGAAAAGACAAGTTGGAAACAACTTAGGTACAATTGAGCTAGATGTAGATAGCCCTGGACTTTACTTATTGATGATGGAAGAAGGTTCTTCTGTTGAAACTAAGAAGGTTTTTGTAGACTAAGCTCTTTTCAAATAAGACTTAATTAAGCCCTGAGGAATCAGGGCTTTTTTTATGCCCTAATTATCGCTTGAGCGGCGACAATAAGCTCGTGCATCGAACGGTCATTCTCAACAAATGGAGCGTCTTTTCTGAGTGAGGTGTATAATTCCTCTACTTGGGTCGAACTCTTTAGTGGCCTCCTGAAATCTAAAGCTTGAGCTGCTGTTAAAAGTTCAATGCCCAATACTTGCTCTAAGAGCTCAAAAACTTGCTTGCATGAAAGCGCGGCATTTGCTCCCATACTTACATGATCTTCTTGACCATTAGAAGAATCGATAGTATCTACCGAATTCGGAAAACACAAAGCCTTAGATCGACTCACCATGCTCGCTGCGGTATACTGTGGAATCATGAACCCAGAATTTAATCCAGGATTAGCCACCAAAAATGCTGGCAACCCTCGCGTTCCAGAAATTAGCTTGTAAACCCGTCGCTCAGAAATACTCGCTAATTCGTGCATGGCATTTTTCAATTGATCCATAGCAAGAGCAATGGCTTCTCCATGAAAATTGCCACCCGAAATTATGAGGTCCTCATCTGGGAAAATGGTAGGATTGTCGGTTATGCTATTAATTTCATTTTCGACCAAGTTATTGACCTGGTCATACACGTCCTGCACCGCTCCATGCACCTGAGGGATACATCGAAAAGAGTAGGGGTCTTGAACAAAGTCAACTGACTTCTTCTGCATTTCTGAATCACTCAGAATATTTAAGATCTCACTTGATACTTTAGTTTGTCCGGCTTGTTTCCTGATGCGATGCAAACTCGGATGAAAAGGAGATAACCTTGCCTCATAGGCATCAATCGACATCGAAGCAACTAGGTTTGCTTTTTGAATAAGCGAGTTGAATTGAGTTAATAGGAATGAAGCATGAGCACTCATAAATTGTGTCCCATTAAGCAATGCAATTCCTTCTTTGCTTTTTAGCTTCAGAGGGGTCCAGCCAAATTGTTGTTCTAGCGCTTCCCCTGGTAGTTTTTGCCCTTTGATATTCACTTCGCCCGTTCCGATCAGTGGAAGACTCATGTGAGCCAATGGAGCGAGATCACCGCTAGCACCGAGAGAACCCTGCTCATAAATCACCGGCAGGACATCTTGATTATAAAAATCGACTAAACGATCTAAAGTACTCAAGTCAATTGCTGAATAACCTTTTGAAAGTCCGAGAATTTTTAGGAAAATCATGAGGCGAACAATCTCAGGACTCACTTCAGCACCGCTACCTGCAGCATGGCTTTTTACAAGATTTTCCTGAAGCTGCTGAAGTTCATCTTTACTCACTTGAGTATCGCACAAAGAACCAAATCCAGTATTGATTCCATAAATGGCTTCGTTTCGAGTAGCCAGGCGTTCGTCGAGATAGTTCCTGCATTTCTGAACCAGTTCTTGGCATTCAGCAGAAATACTGAGTTGAACTTTGGCATGCATCACATCAATGAGCTCTGATGTTTTGTAATCCCTAAGTTCTATTTTAAGATCCTTTTTCAAGCTTTTAATGCAATTAAGTCCTCTAGGCTATGTTCTGATTGTTCACCTGAAGATTGGTTTTTTAGCTTAATTATACCCTGTTTGAGTTCTTCTTCCCCTAAGAAGGCAACCTGTTTGGCCCCGATATCATCGGCATATTTGAACTGTTTCTTCAATTTACTATTGTCGGGGTATAACAAGGCTTTAGTGCCATTTTTTTGTAATTCATTTACCCATCTAAAAGCTTCCAAGGCTTCCGCCTCTCCGAAATTGAGAAAGAGAATGTCTACTTGGGATAAACTTGAACTCGGGAAAAGATCTTTTTCAAGCATCAAATCGTAAATCCTATCAGCCCCGAAGGATATCCCAACTCCAGAGATGTCTTTTAAACCGAAAATTCCTGTGAGGTCGTCATAACGTCCACCACCACAAATACTGCTAGGAAAATCAGGATGCGTAACTTCAAAAATCGCCCCTGTGTAATAGTTCAATCCTCTGGCTAAGGTAATGTTGAAGCTAAGTTCTACTGAGTGCTTCGCTGCATTAGCTAGCAAGAATTCGACTTCCTCTAAGCCTTTTAGCCCAATTTCATTTCCATCAAAAAAGCTTCTTAAACTTTCTATTTTCTCTTCATTTTTACCGCCTAAGGACAGCAAGGGTTGGATGCCTTTAAGTACTAATTCAGGAAGTTCTTTCGCCCTTAACTCATCTAATACTTTCTCTTCTCCGATCTTATCGATCTTGTCCATTGCCACAGTGATATTAATCAAATGCTCAGAGGCATCTAATACCTCAGCGATACCGGCAAGTACTTTTCTATTGTTGAGCTGAATTTCAACATCTGCTAATCCCAATTCAGTGAAAGCCTCCTGCACGAGCAGACAGAGCTCCAACTCGTTGAGTAATGAATTCGAGCCAATCATGTCGACATCACATTGATAAAACTCTCGGTACCTTCCTTTTTGTGGTCGGTCGGCTCGCCATACGGGCTGAATTTGGTATCTCCTAAAAGGAAAGCTTAGCTCATTTTGATGCTGTACCACGAAGCGAGCGAAAGGCACAGTAAGGTCGTAGCGAAGCGCTTTTTCTGAAATTGAATTAGCAAGCTTTAAACTGTCTTCAGCTTGAAGCGCCTCCTTGTTGGACTTCTTTAGGTAGTCGCCACTGTTTAGCATGCGAAATATGAGTCGATCTCCTTCTTCGCCATATTTATCCATCAAGGTTTCAGTCAGCTCCATAGAAGGAGTTTCGATCGCTTGAAAGCTATGCTTTTCGAAGATTTTTTTCAGCTTATCGAAGATGTATTGTCTACGACTCGATTCTTCTGGTAAAAAATCTCTGGTTCCTTTGGGTATGCCTAGGCGTGCCATTAATTACGCATCAATTTTTTGTACTTGATTCGAGTAGGAAGAGCGTCACCAAGACGTTTCTTTCTGTTTTCTTCATAATCAGAAAAACCTCCTTCAAAATATTTAACCTGAGAATCTCCTTCAAAGGCTAAGATATGCGTACAAATTCGATCTAAGAACCAACGGTCGTGAGATATCACTACCACACATCCTGCATAGGCCTCTAGGGCTTCCTCTAAGGCTCTTAATGTGTTTACATCCAAGTCGTTTGTTGGCTCATCAAGAAGGATAACATTCGCTTCTTGTTTTAAGGTCATAGCTAAGTGGAGTCGATTGCGCTCTCCACCAGATAAAACACCTACTTTTTTCTGTTGATCAGCACCTCCAAAATTAAATTTGGACACATAGGCTCTCGAATTGATCAGCTTATTTCCAATTTCAATATTCTCATTGCCACCTGAAATGACTTCCCAAACTGATTTTTGAGGATCAATTTCATCATGCATCTGATCAACATAGGCGATTTTCACGGTTTCACCCACACTGAACTGTCCTTGATCTGGGGTTTCTTGACCCATGATCATTCTGAAAAGAGTTGTTTTACCAGCTCCGTTTGGTCCAATGATTCCTACGATTCCAGCAGGTGGAAGCTTGAAGTTAAGACCTTCGTATAGCAAACGATCATCATAGCCTTTTGAAACATCTTCAGCGTTAATTACATTATCACCCAGACGTGGTCCTGGTGGAATGAAGATTTCTAACTCGGCAAGTTTTTCTTTCCCCTCTTCGCCCAACATCTTTTCATAGTTGCTTAAACGAGCTTTGGATTTGGCCTGGCGTGCTTTGGGTGACATACGAACCCATTCGAGCTCTCGTTCCAATGTTTTTTGACGTTTGCTCGCCTCTTTCTCTTCCTGTGCTAGGCGTTTTGATTTTTGATCTAACCAACTAGAGTAGTTCCCTTTCCAAGGAATTCCTTCTCCACGATCGAGTTCCAAAATCCAGCCAGCCACATTATCAAGGAAATACCTGTCGTGGGTAATTGCTATTACAGTTCCCTTGTACTGCTGTAAATGATGTTCAAGCCAAAGTACCGACTCTGCATCCAAGTGGTTGGTTGGCTCATCCAATAAGAGAATGTCGGGTTGTTTTAATAGGAGCCTACATAAAGCAACTCTTCTGCGTTCCCCTCCAGAGAGGTTTTTGACAGATTTGTCTCCTTCTGGAGTTCGCAATGCATCCATGGCGATGGCCAAGGTTGTTTCGATTTCCCAGGCGTTGGTAGCATCAATTTTTTCTTGCAAGTCTGCTTGTCTGGCCATGAGCTTCTCCATTTTTTCTGGATTCTCATAAACTTCTGGAAGCCCAAAATCGTTATTGATTTTTTCGTACTCCGCTAAGAGGTCAACAGTTTCTTGTACACCTTCTTTCACAATCTCAAGAACTGTTTTGTTATCGTCTAATTCGGGCTCTTGCTCAAGGTAGCCAACTGTGTAACCTGGAGAGAATGCAACATCCCCTTGAAATGATTTATCAACTCCAGCGATGATCTTCATCAAAGTGGATTTTCCAGATCCGTTAAGTCCAATGATTCCAATTTTAGCTCCGTAGAAGAAAGAGAGGTAAATGTCCTTAAGAATCTGCTTGTTAGGTGGGATAGTTTTACCTACTCCACTCATTGAAAAAATTACTTTTTTATCGTCGGCCATTGATTGCTAGTTGTTTCCGCAAAGTAAGGAAGATTTGCAAATTGAAGGGGCTTCTTTCTCCCTAGAAATAAGTTTGTCGCAAATGTGAAAAACATAGTCCCCAGAAATGATGCTTTGAGGTCGAACTTTGCTAAATTTCGCTTTCGTTGAGTCGAACTTTTTTGTCTCTTTTACTAAGACTATAACTAGCTATGTTTTTAATATTTGATACCGAAACCACTGGTTTACCGAAGAACTACAATGCCCCTGTAAGTGATTCTGAAAACTGGCCTAGGATGGTTCAGATTGCATGGCAACTGCATGATCTAGAAGGAAAGCTTGTTGAGGCTAAAAACTACATTATCAAGCCTGAGGGCTATACCATTCCATATAACTCAACGAAAATTCATGGAATAAGTACCGAAAAAGCAGAGTCTGAAGGAATTCCACTCCTGGAAGTTTTGGAGATTTTTCAAACTGCTTTGGATAAAACAAGCATCGTAGCAGGGCATAACATTGAATTTGATATCAACATTGCTGGGGCAGAGTACTACCGAAAGTCTGCAGAAACCAATCTCTTGGATATTGCCAGTGTCGACACCAAAGATGAGTCGACAGAATATTGTGCGATTCCTGGTGGTAGAGGTGGAGGATTTAAATGGCCAACACTTACCGAGCTACACAACAAACTTTTTGGACAAGCCTTTGACGAGGCGCATAACGCAGCGGCTGATGTTGTGGCTACCACTAGATGTTTCTTGGAGCTCATAAGATTAGGTATTGTTCCAGAGTCGAGTATGGGCTTGGAACCTGGAAGCCTGCAGGCATTCAAAGAAAACCATAAGACCCCTATTGAGCCAATCGAACTTGATATTGAGACTCAAAGTGGCGCCACTGCTCCTGAGCTTGCAGTGACTGATATAGATGATAAAGAGGTAAGTACAGATGCTCCCTTTGTTCACCTTCATAATCATACGCGTTATTCGGTTTTACAAAGTACGACTGATATTCCCGCCTTGGTGCAAAAAGCCAAGGATGACGGCATGCCTGCTGTAGCCATTACAGATCATGGTAATATGTTCGGCTCCTTTCTCTTTGTGCGGGAGTGCCTATTCAATGATATCAAGCCGATTATCGGTTGTGAATTCTACTTCACAAAAGATCGGAGCATTCATAAATTCACCAAGGACAATCCTGACCGCCGTTTCAATCAAGTATTACTTGCGAAAAACAAAGCGGGTTACCAAAACTTGATCAAGCTCTGCTCTATAGGATATACAGAAGGTTATTATGCCGGCTATCCACGAATCGATAAGGAAGCGCTTGAGCAATATACCGACAACCTTATTGCTATTAGTTCCGGAACTCGGGGCGAGATCGGAGACTTAATCCTGAACGTAGGAGAAACACAAGCAGAGGAAGCTTTTAAGTATTGGCATGAGTTATTTGGGGATGATTTCTACGTTGAGCTTGTCCGCCATGGGCTTGAAGAGGAAGAGCACCTCAATAAGGTCTTGATTTCCTTTTGCGAAAAGTATGGAGTAAAATATATCGCTGCGAACAATGCATATTACCTAAATCAAGAAGATGCAAATGCTCACGATATTTTGCTTTGTGTTAAGGATGGCGAACAGCAAAGTACTCCAATAGGAAGGGGAAGAGGTTTTCGTTTTGGTATGCCCAATAATGAGTACTTCTTCAAGTCTCAAGCCAATATGCGAAAGGAGTTTGCCGACCTACCTGAGGCAATTGAGAATATCCAAGAAATTGTCGACAAGATTGAGGCTTATGAGCTGAAGCGCGACATCCTCTTACCGGCATATGATCTTCCAGAGGGTTTTGATACCCAAGATGATTATCTAAAGCATTTAACCTACGAAGGAGCAAAAGAACGCTACCCTGAATTGAATGATGAGGTTAAGGATCGACTCGACTTAGAGCTCCGGATTATTAAGGATATGGGCTTTCCTGGCTACTTCCTTATTGTACAAGATTTCACTTCAAAAGCAAGAGAAATCGGAGTCTCAGTTGGACCTGGTCGTGGCTCAGCAGCGGGCTCTGCGGTTGCCTATTGTGTTGGGATTACCAACATTGATCCTATCAAGTACAAGTTGCTCTTTGAGCGATTCCTGAATCCGGAAAGGGTAAGTATGCCAGATATTGATATTGACTTTGATGATGAAGGTCGTCAAGATATTATCAATTACGTAGTCGACAAGCACGGAAAAGACCAAGTGGCTCAAATCATTACTTATGGTTCGATGGCAGCAAAGTCAGCTATCCGCGATGTGGCCAGAGTTATGGATTTCCCATTGCGTGATACGGA
>Ga0115567_10004276_pt1 | contig 13960 bp, 11 predicted proteins | sample COGITO_mtgs_1204_2_FD_88679 | JGI IMG/M metagenome (GOLD analysis project Ga0115567, IMG submission 88679) | Pelagic marine microbial communities from North Sea - COGITO_mtgs_120412 | ecosystem: Environmental > Aquatic > Marine > Epipelagic | place: Germany:Helgoland, sampling site Kabeltonne...
GCTGTTGCATAAACAAATGGCTTAAATGTAGAGCCAACCTGTCTTTTGCCAGTTTTTACCATATCATATTTGAAATGCTTATAATCGATACCGCCAACCCAAGCTTTAATTTCGCCTGTTTGAGGCGTCATCGACATTAATGAGGCTCGAAGAAAGGTTTTGTAATAGCGAATAGAATCCATAGGTGTCATCAACGTATCTTTGTCACCGCCCCAAGCAAAAATTCGCATCTGCGTTTTTTTGTTGAAACTTGCTAGAATATCCTTTTCATCCTTGCCTTGCTCTTTCATCAAGCGCCAACGAGTACTTCTTTTGATCGCACTGTTCATAATGCCATCGATCTCTTCTTTTGTTATATCTCTAAACGGTGCTGTTTTATTTTTTTTGTTTTGTTCAAAAAATTCTTTCTGAAGATTCGCCATATGCTTACCAACCGCCTGTTCTGCGTATTCCTGCATTTTTGAATCTATCGTTGTGTACACTTTTAAACCATCGCGATAGATATTATATTTGGTTCCATCTGGCTTTGGATTGTCTTCTATCCAATCGCTCATAAAGGCTCGGGCATATTCCCTAAAATAGGTTGCTATACCTTCATCGTGGCCTTGTGGAGTATATCTAATTTCTAATGGTAGTGCCTGCAAAGAATCTTTAACCGAGTTTGAAATAAAATCATATTTTTCCATTTGGCTCAAAACAACATTTCTTCTATTTCTAACACCAACAGGATTTCTTACTGGATTATATAATGACGAATTTTTAAACATACCTACTAAGGTCGCAGATTCTAAGGTGTTCAATCTAGAAGGAGGTTTATTAAAATAGATGTTCGCCGCAGATTCTATACCGATTGCCTGATTTAAAAAATCGTACTCATTAAAATACATAGTAATGATTTCATCTTTTGTATATCGGCGCTCTAAACGGGTGGCAATAACCCATTCCTTAAATTTTTGTGTAAGTCTTTCAAAAGTATTCTTTGAAGCTGTTCCAACAAATAATTGTCTTGAAAGCTGCTGTGAGATTGTACTTGCACCACCTTTAGACCCCAAATATACTGCTGCTCTTACCGTTCCTTTAGCATCAACACCAGAATGATCGTAGAAACGTGCATCCTCTGTCGCAATCAAGGCTTCTACCAAATGGTCTGGAAGACTATCAAAAGGCACGGGAGTCCTATTTTCTTTATAAAATTTACCTATAACTTTGCCATCAGTGCTAACAATCTCTGTTGCGAGATTCTTCTCTGGATTTTCAAGGCTAGTTTCATCTGGAAGACTGCCGAACAAACCTATGGATGCTAAAATAAAAGTAAGGACCACAAGACCAATTGCCGCCGCAAAGATTTTCCAGAAAGTGCGTTTATGGCGGCTTAAATCCTGTTGTTCTTTTATCTGTTTCTTTGTTTGTTTATTTTCTGCCATCTTGATTTACTGTTGCGTAACTTTTTCTATTGAATATCCAACATCTGTAATTCCCTCCAAATCCTTAACGCCATCAGTTTCACCATTATTGCGAACTGCGTAGGTAACATTTAAAGTGTATTCACCATTCTCGTTGAAAGTTACATTTTCTTTATAAAGCAATCTATTGTCTTTTACATTGCCTATGCCTTCGCCAAGCCAATTTCCATCTGGCGCCGCCATTTTATATTCCAAGGTATCAACAATCGTTTTACCGTGAGGAAATTTTATGGAAGCGATCAAAAAAATATTATTGAATTTATAATCATTTGTATTTCGTAGATTCAATATTACATTATACCGCTGTAGCGTATCCAGATTAGGAATCTTAAATACAACCGTATCATGTATTTTCCAGCTATCTTCAAAATTATATGAATCACCAAGTACCCTTTTGCCGTTACACGAGAGCATACAAATTGCCATAAAAACAAAAACTGTTGACCTAAGCATTTTTCTGTGTGTTTCGGTTTTGAGGTTTTTTGGGATTTGTATTTTTGTTTCTGCTTTTATTTCTGCGTTTACTCCTCTTTTGTTTAGGCTGATCGAATCTTGTTAGACTATCTTGGCCAACTACATTATTGAAAAGTTCTTTTTCTGCTTTGGCTATATCCTTTTGTGCCACGAATGGCTCTAAGCCTGCAACCTTGATGCCTTTTTTATTTTCTGCGATAATTTCATTGACTTTTTTTACTGGAAGTTCATGCCAATTCATACCATCCTTCATATAGGCAAACCACATCAACCCCTTAAAAATATCAATTTTTTGGCAAGTTGCTGGTCCTTTTTCGGTCTGGAGTTTTACATCCATTTTTGGAAATTCATCCAATGCCTCTAAATAGGTATCGAGTTCATAATTGAGACAACATTTAAGCTTACCACATTGTCCAGCAAGCTTTTGTGGATTTAGCGATAGTTGTTGATAACGTGCTGCGGAAGTATTTACAGATCTAAAGTCTGTTAACCAAGTAGAGCAACATAGTTCGCGACCACAAGATCCAATACCACCCAAGCGTGCAGCTTCCTGTCGAAAACCTACTTGTTTCATTTCGATACGTGAGTTGAAAGTTCTCGCAAACTCTTTTATCAATAGTCGGAAATCAACACGCTCTTCAGCGGTGTAATAAAATACAACCTTTGATGCATCGCCTTGAAACTCAACATCACTAATCTTCATTCTAAGATTCAGTCGTATAGCGATTTCTCTTGAACGTTTTTGAATATCTGCCTCTCGATCGCGCGCAGCTTGCCATATATCGATATCCTTTTGAGATGCTTTTCTGTAAATTTTTGGAAGTTCTTCTGGATCTGGATTTTCCTTTTTCTTTTTCATCTGTACGCGCACCAATTCTCCGGTTAGCGTTACAATACCAATATCGTGACCTGGCGAAGCTTCCGTAGCTACGACATCGCCAATACTTAAGGTTAGATTTTCTGAATTTTTATAGAAATGTTTCCTGCCATTTTTGAAGCGGACTTCAACACCCGTGAAAGGTTCCATATTGGCGGGAAGTGACATATTTGATAGCCAGTCGAATACCGTTAATTTATTACAGCCGTCCGTTCCGCAAGTTCCATTGTTCTTGCATCCCTTTGGCTGTCCATTAGCGCCTGTGGCACAGCTAGTACAGCCCATATTTTTTTATATATAGCTCTTTTTCAGCAGAAAAAGAGACGAAAATTAAACATTTACTTAGTAGGTAAAGATACCAATAATTAATTATGAATTTAGAATTCAGAATTCAGAATTATTTGAAAGTAACAATAAGCTGAACATCAAGAATCTAACAAAACAAAAATTTAGATTTTTAAGTCTTCAGAAGCAGCTTATGTTGTTCAACAAATTTTGAACTTTTAAGCTAATTTATTAAAACTTTTAATTTTTAAATTTCAGTTTTTCAGACCTGCCTTTCTTAAAAATCTTATTGCTGTTGGGAATACCTTGACGCAATTTTTTTTGCTCCTCGTAAGATAATTGGATGATCTCTTTACAATCACTACTACAGCAATTCTGCATTGCCTCTGCACAAGACTCGCATTGAATAAACAATAAATGGCACGCTTCGTTCTCGCAATTTACATGCGTATCGCAAGGTTCGCCGCATTGGTGGCATTGCGATATAACATCATCTGTAATTCTTTCTCCACGACGGTGATCGAACACAAAGTTTTTGCCTAAAAATTTATTCTCTAGGTTTTTGCTTTCGACTTGCCGCGCATATTCGATGATTCCACCCTCTAGCTGGAAAACATTCTTAAAACCCTTATGTTTATAGTAGGCGCTTGCTTTTTCGCAACGAATACCACCGGTACAGTACATCACTAGCTTTCTATCTTCCTTATGGTCTTTTAGGTCTTTTTCAATAATATCTAATGAATCTCGAAACGTATCGACATCTGGCGTAATTGCACCCTTAAAATGACCTATTTCACTTTCATAATGATTGCGCATATCTACCAAAACAGTATTGGGATCTTCTAAAAGCTCATTGAAACTTTCGGCATCTACGTGAACACCAATGTTGGTAACATCGAAGGTCTCGTCTTCGAGTCCGTCGGCAACGATTTTATGCCTAACCTTGACTTTTAATTTTAGGAAGGATTTTAAGTCGTGTTCTATAGCAATATTGAGTCTAACATTTTTCAGAAAATAGATTCCGTCTAAAAAATCCTTGAATTCTTTGAATCGTTTTGCAGGAACTGAAAGTTGGGCATTGATACCTTCGTGAGCTACATAGATTCGGCCGAGCACTTCCATAACATCCCAAGCAATGAATAGATGGTTTCTGAAAACTTCGGGATTGCCGATTTTGGCATATTGATAGAAGGAAAGGGTAAGGCGCTCTTCGCCAGCTTCTTCCAACAAAGAAGCCCTTTCTTTCGCGCTTAAGGTATTGTACAGTTGCATGCTATACTTTTTAAGTTGAAAAAATTTTATTCAATGCAAAAATAGGCATTCTTGCAGAACAGATAAAACCGAAAAATTAATTTCACCAATCCAGTTTGGCGATTCATGAATTTAAATATCCGGTACAACCTTTAAATTACCTTGTTAACAAAAAGGTATTCAACGTACTATTTCCTTTTGCCGAAAACTTAAAGAAATGGTATCTTAGCGCTATTAAAATCACACCTTCATTTAAAAGAAAATAATGGCTAAAGATACCGACAACAAAGAAAAAGACGCAAAATTAAAAGCACTTCAACTTACGCTGGACAAGATGGATAAAACCTACGGAAAAGGTACGGTTATGAAAATGGGCGATAGTGCGGTGCAGGATGTTGAGGTAATTTCTACAGGCTCGTTGGGCCTTGATGTTGCTTTGGGTGTTGGTGGTTATCCACGTGGACGTGTCGTTGAAATTTACGGCCCTGAATCTTCAGGTAAAACGACATTGACTTTACACGCTATTGCGGAAGCACAAAAAAAAGGCGGTATCGCGGCATTTATCGATGCAGAACATGCTTTTGACCGTTATTATGCCGAAAAATTGGGCGTTGATATTGAAAACCTTATTATTTCGCAACCAGATAATGGTGAGCAGGCTTTAGAAATAACAGACAATCTTATTCGCAGTGGCGCGATAGATATTATCGTTATCGACTCAGTTGCCGCATTAACTCCAAAAAGTGAAATCGAAGGTGAAATGGGAGATAGCAAAATGGGGCTTCACGCAAGGTTGATGTCGCAAGCGCTTCGTAAACTCACAGGTTCTATAAGTAAAACAAACTGTACCGTAATATTTATCAACCAATTACGCGAGAAGATAGGCGTTATGTTTGGAAACCCAGAAACTACAACGGGCGGTAATGCCCTTAAATTTTACTGTTCTGTACGTCTTGATATCCGCCGATCTACTCAAATAAAAGATAGTAATAGCAATGTTCTAGGTAACAAAACCAGAGTAAAGGTTGTAAAGAACAAGGTTGCACCACCATTTAGAACTGCAGAATTCGATATTATGTACGGCGAAGGAATTTCTAAGGTTGGTGAGATAATCGATCTTGGTGTGGATTTTGAGATAATCAAAAAAGCCGGTTCTTGGTTTAGCTACGATGAAACCAAATTGGGCCAAGGTCGCGATGCGGTCAAAGCACTTTTGCTCGACAATCCAGAACTTATGGATGAGCTTGAAACAAAAATAAAAGCTAGTATCAAGGCACTTAGCGAATAATTTTAAAGTTTTTTGCGCAACCCTTTTTTGTTTTTTGTATCTACCTTGTGTAGAGACCTTGGTATTTATGGTTACTGCTCGCCCATAAAGGAGCGTTTGTACATCAATTTTTTATTAAATCACGGTACTACATTTTGACCTTAGAAAAGCTCATTTTACAGTGTAAAAAGCAGGATGCCAAGGCGCAGGGAGATTTATATAGGCGTTATGCCAATGTACTTTTTTCTATTTGTGTTAGATATTCACCAAACTACGCTGAGGCAGAAGACAATCTGCAGGATGCTTTTTTGATCATTTTTGAAAAAATAGAACAATACAAGGAAATAGGCTCTTTTGAAGGTTGGTTAAAAAGAGTTACTGTAAATACCGTGCTCCAAAAATATCGCAAACAAAAGGTGTTTAAACTTCAGTACGAAGAAGCAATTGAAGAACCTGATATAGAAATCGAGGAAGATAACGTCCCACTCGATTTTCTATTGAAGATCGTACAAGAACTGCCGGACCGTTATCGATTGGTTTTCACCCTTTACGTGCTGGACGACTACTCGCACAAAGAAATAGCCGAGATGATGGAGATTAGCGATGGAACATCAAAATCAAACCTTGCAAGAGCGCGTTCTATATTAAAAAATAAAGTTGAGCATTATCAGCTAAAGCGACACGCTTTATAAAGTATGAATAAATAATAGCAGAAGATTTCTGCTTAGATTAATAATTGATTCCCGCTAAAACCTACTTTAGCGGAGCCGAAAGGCAGTAACGTATTATGAAAGAGAAAAAGCATATAGATCGGCTTTTTGAAGAAAGTTTCAAAAATTTTGAGGTCACACCTTCCCCAAAGGTGTGGGAAAATATTGAAGCACGCCTTAAAGAAAAGAAAAAAGAACGCAAGGTTATGCCGCTATGGCTCAGACTTGCTGGTATTGCAGCTATGCTAGCACTTTTAGTAACATTGGGCAATGCATTTTTAAATGAGGATAATAACCAACTTGCACCTTTGGTCAATCAGGATAGTAAAGATATAGCTCCGGAAAAGGAAAACACCGACCGTATTTTTGAAAATACCGAAAAAGAAAAAACCCTTACTTCAGAAGATAAAATAGAGAAAGTACGCAATAGCGCTGAAAAAAATGAAAACGGTAATTATGCTAAAGATGAGGTTTCAAAAGATAATTCTTCAAAAACCGATGAGCTTCAGAAAAAAGCGAAAAGCGGCATAGCTTCAAATTCAGATAAAAAATCTGTAAACAACAAAGATAATAATAGCGTAGTTTCAGTTACTTCAGAAGTCAAAAAAAATACTTCCAATAAAAACGTCCTTGAGTTCAGTAATTATTCCAAAGAAGAAAAGGGTATATCCGGTAATTTTTCTGACAAGGAAGGTGCTATTCTTAAAACCACCAACAATTCAGAAGTTATAGCTTCGGAAAATCCATTAGAGGTTTTTGACGCGAACGATAACAAGAAATCGTTGCTAGAAGAAGTTGAAAATCGTAAAGAGGAGTCTATCGCCGAAGTTGTCAAAAACGATTCTAAACGCTGGGATATTGCGCCCAATTTCGCGCCGGTTTATTATGGTTCGTTGAGTGAAGGTTCTTCTATTGATCCAACATTTGCAGACAATCCACAAAGCGGTAATATCAATGCAAGCTACGGTCTACAGGTTAGTTACGTAATCAATAAAAAACTAAGCATTAGATCTGGCATAAATAATTTAGATCTTAGCTACAGTACAGGTGGTATCGAGTTAGGCACAACTTCTGCGCGCGGGGCATTGCAAAGTGTTAATTATGGTGATGAAACCATTGTTACCACAGCACTCGATCGCGGATCGATTAAGGTAGAAGATAATTTTGCTAAAGATGGAATCCTACCAAAAAGCGTTGCTGCAGATTCTAGAATATTTCAAAACATTAATTATTTTGAAGTTCCGTTAGAATTGAAATATGCCGTTTTGGACAAAAAATTCGGCATCAATTTTATTGGTGGTTTTAGTACGCTCTTTTTAGGTGACAATGAGATTTTGGTTACTTCAGATGGGTTTGAAGATGTACTGGGTGAAGCGAACAACCTTACAAATGTAAGTTTTACAACAAACGTTGGTCTTGGTTTCGATTATCATATTTCAAAAAGGTTCACCTTTAATGTGGAACCAATGTTTAAATATCAACTCAATCCATATACAGATTCATCTGTAGACTTTAAACCCTATTATGTAGGTGTTTATAGTGGTTTGAGCTTTAAGTTTTAGGTTAGTTTAAGTTGATTAGGTTTGAGATTTATTTCAAACAATGATGATGAGAGACCGTTCTTCGCCATAAGGACGGTTTTTTTATTTCTGTAAATCTAGTCACTTAAGCTTCGACAATACAATTATGTTTTAGTTTCCCTAATTTCTTCAATCTTTGAATAATTCAGTAAATTCTAAAACGCTCTGTCTTACAATCAATAATTAATGTCTGGTCTAAAAAGAGCTTATTTCCAATCATTCCTTGCATACCAGAAAGTTTCATTAATAGATTTTGTATTCTTGAAGTACCTTCTATATATGTGACTTCAGATAAATTTAGGCTAACATTACCAATTTCAATCTTTTCTTTGGTTGGTGCAGAAGTTATGGTCAAAGTATTTCCCCAAGAATTTACTTTTTCGATTTTTGTGTTTGAATCTTTTAATCGATATTTTTCCCATTCCTCGCGACTTGTAATCATTTCGTATCCACTTGTTCCAGAGTCATATAACAATCTTAACTCTTTATCGCCCATTTTTGCTGGAAACAATATTCTTCTTTTTTCAAAATCGAACGGCACAAACTTAGATGAACCTATATTATTTAAAGTTTCGCTGTTAGTAAAAGAGCAGTAATTTTTTTTGAAATTTAATGTTATTGAGCGTTTCTCTAACAAATCGGTTCCAATGGTTCCAATGATGACTATAGATTTTTGCTCCCAATCTATAGATTTTCCGTAATCCAATACCTTAAATTTATTGGAAGAAATATCTATCTCGCCTAAACTGAATTGTAATGAAATTAGCTTATCGTTCTTTAAAGGTTCAACCATATCTGAAAATTTTGAAATTACCGAATTTAAAGGCTTTAAATAAAAAACTGTAATTGGGGATCCAAAATCCAACTGCATATAAAACTCCTCTGAAATACCTTCAAGTTTTATGGGTAAGAGTAATGCGGCGTGTGGATTGCTATCTTCAGAAATCCATTTTATCGGAATATTTTCCGACACGCCTATTACATTCAGATAATTTTTTGGTGGAGTGAATTTTTTGTCAAAATAAAAATAGCCGGTGATTGAAGAAACCACGATTATTACTAAAAGTGCTAAGAAGATTTTTTTTAATAATTTCATTTCTGATTTTTGTGCAAAATTCGGCACAGCAAATCAAAAAATGTGAATAAAGTTTACGTCAATACCACGTCAATATAGCGACATAATTTATAATATATTGATTTTCAAATTTATATATAATTTTAAATGTTTCGTTAGGTGCATTCCGTTTTTTATGATCAGGAAAGTGTTGATACTAATTAATAGTACTAAAATAATAATAAATAAAGGAATTTTCCAAGAAATGAGGTGTTCAAGAAATGGGCTTATTATCATAAGTACCGAAGTGACAATTGACCAAATTATTTGGAGGCTAATGATATCTTTACCGAAGGACTTAACTTTTTCATCTTTGGACTTATATGTTAAAATCGCAGGTAAAATTATGTTGCCAAAGGGAATAATAAAAAAGGATAAAGCCGAAAGGTTAATGAGTTTAATCCTGTTAAAATCTATATTTGTTTCATCGTCTTGAGTCAAGTTTTCCGGTTTAACTCCAAAAACTCCAGCTATAGATTTTAACGTAAAATTTTTTGGAGCTTTGCCTGCCTCAATGCGCTGGATAGTCCGTAATGACAATCCTGCTTTTTCAGCGAGTTCAGATTGCGTCATATTTTTTTTTAAACGGTATGACTGCACCTTATTCTTCATTCAATATTATTTACCTAAGATTTTCTAAAAACTTTAAAAAAAAATTTAGCTACACAGTAGGATTTTCCAGCTCTTTTAAAATCGAGTTTCGTGTCTCTGTTTTTAGCTTGCGCCTATCTTCAATCTTATGCCCTTTTGTAGAAATAGTTGGCAATACCCTTACGCGCATCTTACCTGGACTTCCACTAAAGAAATCATACGAAAATCTTTTTTTGTTATCATGAAATGCCATTGGAGCAATTGATATTTGATGTTCGATAGCAAGCCTAAAAGCGCCATCCTTAAAATCGTCTAACAAGATAGATTCATCATCTGGCACGCCACCTTCAGGAAAAATGCAAACACTTAGACCCATATTTAATCTATCCTGTGCTTTTTTGAAAACGTCCATACGGCTCTTGCTATCCTTTCGATCTACCAGAATACAGGTGCGTTTGTAGAAAAAACCGAATACCGGGATTTTTACAAGCTCCATTTTGCCAACAAATACAAAAGGGCTTCTTACCGTGCAAAGCATCAACATTACATCTGCCATTGAGGTATGGTTTACTACAAACATATAGCTTTTGCCTTTTTCGTACTTGGTGTCGCGTCTTATAATAGGCCTAAAACCCATTCCGAATAATATGAAAGCAGCCCAAACCTGTGCCATTCGAAAGAAAAATGGATACCATTCCTTTTTTAATATGCTTATTACCAAAAAAGGAAACATCAATATTATGGGCACTGCCAGCAATATGTAGAACCATATCCTGTACAAAAAATAGCCTATTTTACGAATCAATTTCATTGAAGGCGATAAAATTAAGGTTTTAACATTAATATGAAGCTTTTTTTTGAATCGTGTTTTCAATACTTTTGCTTAAGTTGTTTTTTTCTGAAGAAAATCAAGGTTTTTAAATTGAACGCAAAGATTTTTCAGAAAAAAAAAGCATAGTTTACTTTAAATATTTTATAAATTCAAAGTAAATAAATTTAATTTTTAGTTTCATTTAAAAGAGATTCCTGCCTTCGCAGGAATGGATTATGGCAAGAATACTTACAGGCGTACAAAGTACAGGAACACCACATTTAGGCAATCTTTTAGGCGCAATTTTGCCTGCAATTGAGATGGCGAACGATCCAAATAACGAGTCGTTCCTTTTTATCGCGAACTTACATTCGCTAACGCAGATTAAAGATGCAGAAACGTTGCGTACAAACACGTATAGCACTGCAGCAGCTTGGCTTGCTTGCGGTCTCGATATAGAAAAAACGGTGTTTTATCGTCAAAGTGACATTCCACAAGTTGCGGAACTTTCTTGGTATCTAAGCTGCTTTTTTCCATACCAACGCTTAACGTTGGCACATTCTTTTAAGGATAAAGCAGATCGATTAGAAGATGTAAATAGTGGTTTGTTTTCGTATCCAATGCTTATGGCAGCAGACATACTCTTGTACGACGCAGAAATTGTACCTGTTGGAAAAGATCAATTGCAACATATAGAAATGACACGCGATGTGGCAAGTCGTTTTCACGCACAAATGGGAGCTGTTTTTGTTATGCCCGAAGCGAAGATCCAAGAAAATACGATGCTCATTCCTGGAACCGATGGTGCAAAAATGAGCAAATCTAAAAACAACATCATTAATATCTTTTTGCCTGATAAGAAACTGCGTAAACAGATTATGAGCATCGCGACCGACAGCACACCAATGGAAGCGCCAAAAAATCCAGATACGTGTAACGTTTTTGCAATATATTCTCTATTGGCTTCGGAAAAAGAATTAGCATTTATGCGAAAAAATTACGAAGGTGGAAATTACGGTTACGGCCACGCAAAGCAAGCATTGTTTGAACTTATTGTTTCAACTTTTTCTGAAGAGCGAAAACGCTACGATTACTATATGGAAAATCTATCTGAAATCGACAAAGCGTTAGAAGTAGGAGCCGAAAAAGCAAAGCTTGTGGCGAACGAGGTTTTGGAAAAAGTTAGGGATAAATTAGGTTATTAATATCCCAAGAACTTTCTAATTGTAATATTAAATTTTCTGCATTGTTGGAAACTATATAAAAAACAACGTCTTATTTACAAAACACAATATTAAATGAGAAAACTAAAACTTCAAATTCAACTTTCAATTGACGGATTTATTTCTGGACCAAATGGAGAAATGGACTGGATGGTTTGGAATTGGGACGAAAAACTTCAAAAATTTGTAAATGAATTAACGAATCCGGTAGACACGATAATATTAGGACGAAAATTAGCTCAAGGATTTATTCCGCATTGGAGTGACACTTACGAAAAGTCTGATAAAGAAGACAAGTTTGCGGAGAAAATGGTAGAAACAGACAAAATCGTATTTACCAAAACGCTTGACAAATCGGAATGGAAATCGACCGAATTAGCAAAAGGCGAATTGAAAAGCGAGATTGAGAAAATAAAAAAAGCGAATGGAAATGATATTATTGCTTATGGTGGCGGACAATTTGTTTCATCGCTCATTAAAGAAAATTTAATTGATGAATTCTATTTTTTTATAAATCCATCAATTTTAGGTAGTGGAATGCCGATTTTTGAAAAAGTGGGATATAAAAAAGATTTGAATCTGATAAGTGCTAAATGTTATGATTGCGGAATTACAGTTCTGAAATACGTAATCTAAAAAACTCCAGTTGCCTTTACCGTGTATAAGTGAATTCAAATAACTAATGGTTAGCAAACAGAATTTTACTCGATGAAAAATAAAATATTAATTCTTATAGGCTTGATATTTTCATCGATAGTAATTTTTTATTTAAGCCTATGGATATCACTATCTGCAAATAGTTCAAGTACTCACAGAGAAACAGAAATTGAATATCAATCCTATTTCCCAGCAGTACTTGAGAATCCTCGAACATCAACTATAATTTTTATAATACTTTGCGTTATTTCTTTTCTCTGTTTTATTAAGATAAAAAAAACCTCCACAAATCGAGATTTTAGGGATTTGAGTGCTATTATGATGCTTTTATTAATTTTTATTACACTTTGGCTACTTTTTACTTTAATGTGATATTTCAAAAATAAATCAAACATTAAGTCTCAAATAACCTGAAACAACTTTCCAGGTAATGGCCTAATAACTCCTTTTAATTCCATATTCAACAAAACGGTTGCTGCTTTGTATGTTGGGATATTGCAGCCAATTGCGATTAGGTCTAAAAGCTCCTTGTCTTTTTTCTTTAGAAAATCGAATACAACAGTTTCTTCATCTGTCAATTCAACAAACAACTGTGTTTGCTGTGGCTTTTTGGTCTCTTTTTCTGGTTGCCAGCCTAAAAGATAAATCACATCTGCAGCGCTAGTTATCAATCGAGCCTGATTGGTTTTTATCAAATTATTACAGCCTTGACTTTGGCTATCTGTTGTACGACCTGGAACGGCAAAAACTTCTCGGTTATAACTATTCGCAATATCTGCAGTTACCAAACTCCCACCTTTTTCAGCAGATTCTATCACGATTGTCGCTTCGCTCATTCCGGCGATAATTCGGTTACGTTTTAAAAAATTATTCCGATCGAAGGCATCTGTGCTGAAAAATTCGGTGTAGAATCCACCGTTTTCTTCTACTGATGAAACATATTTTTTATGGACTTTGGGATAAATCTGGTTAAGTCCGTGTGCAAGGCAGCCAATAGTTTGCAGTTTATTTTTAATTGCGGCTTTATGCGCCGTTATATCTACGCCATAAGCAAAACCCGAAACGATCACAGGGTCTATGGGCGACAATTCTTCAATCAACCTTTCACAAAATGCAATGCCAGATGTCGTAATCTTGCGGGTACCAACAATACTAATTATTTTCTTGTTCTTGATGTCGATATTGCCTGCCTGAAAAAGCAGAATAGGTGCATCGAGACATTGCTTTAAATGGTCAGGATAATTTGTGTCCTTAAAATAAGCGATTTCGATGTTGTTCTGTTCAATAAATTTTAGTTCTTCATCTGCCGCGTCGAGAACCTGTAATGGATTGAGGTCTTTCAGCTTGTAGCTTCCTATGCCATCTATTTTTAGAAGATTTGCTTTCTTTTCTTTAAAAATTCCTTCCGCAGAACCAACTTTGCGCAATAGTTTCTTTGCCGAAGTATCCCCCAAATTAGGAACGCGCTGTAATGCAAGTGTATAACGAAGCTCTTCTTTGGAAAGCATTTTAGTGTTGAGGTTTGGAATGATTAAAAATACACTGTTTTTGCCATTTGTTGATAAATTTCGCCGGTTTAAATTGACAAAGGCAGTAAAAAAATCTATGTTTGTTTTATGCAACTTGCAACTTACATCAACGACCTGCTCTATCGCTA
>Ga0115567_10004281_pt1 | contig 13953 bp, 10 predicted proteins | sample COGITO_mtgs_1204_2_FD_88679 | JGI IMG/M metagenome (GOLD analysis project Ga0115567, IMG submission 88679) | Pelagic marine microbial communities from North Sea - COGITO_mtgs_120412 | ecosystem: Environmental > Aquatic > Marine > Epipelagic | place: Germany:Helgoland, sampling site Kabeltonne...
GCAGCTGTCGGATCAATATTACGACCAAATGGGCCGGCTTCATCTGAGATAAAATGGGGCATGCATTCGTACCCGCTTTGCCCTGTGTAGGGGTAGATAGCCTGACCAACATTAGGCTGCGCTGCATCTTCGAATTTCCCTCCTCTTGAAAACGAGAGAAAGTCCATTCCGGCCCCTGCAAATGACACGGCAATATCGACGGCATCATTAAGTGTGGTTCCGTCTTTCACACAATCCTCACTCAACATCCGGCAGCCAACAGTATAATCTGTTCCAACCGCAAGCCGAACGGCCTCATAGACCTCCAAAGGCAAACGTTTACGTCCCTCCAGTGTGGCTCCGTAACCATCCTCCCGCGTATTAAGCCGCGAGAGGAAAGACGCCATTGTATAGGCATGGGCATAGTGAAGCTCAACGCCGTCAAACCCTGCCTGTTTAGCGCGTAATGCGGCATCAGAAAACAGGCCCGGTAAAACTTTGGGAAGGTCCCGAATATGCTCTAATTCTGTATCGGTGACACGTTCCCGATATCCACGCTCTAGGCTCTCATACTCCCGCTCGCTGAGAATATGTGCAAGGGTCTCTTTTGGCGCGGAAGCTAGAAAGTCTCTAATCTCCTCATCACGGACAAATCCTGTCCTTTTTCTGTGATCTTCGGTGATCTTCAGAAACCGTTCAAAATACTTTTCTGGTTTAGGGCGCCGACGTATATTTAGAAAATCTATAAGCTGAATATAGATTTTCGTATGGCCCTTGCTCTTTTCTCTTACGGCCTGAACGACCTTAGAAAGACCGTCAATATAGCGATCATGTCCAATACGCAGGAGCGGGCCGGAGGCCACATCTCTGATACCTGTTGCTTCAACAACGATGGCGCCTGGTTGGCCTTCCGCAAACCTTGCGTACCAGTCTATGACATCTTGCGTGACGTCGCCTTGCTCTGTTGCGCGCCAAGGCACCATAGCTGGCACCCATGTTCGATGGTTTAATTCCAAATTCCCAACGCTCAAGGAAGAGAACAAATTTGATGCCAAGGCCGTGTCTTTATCCGGCCAATTTTCAGGCTTTGCCGTAAATCTTATTTTTTCAGCGGGCTTCCACATTAAGTTTTCTGCATTTCAATATCGTGAAACCCTTTATCTAATTGAGCGAGCTTTTCGAGCAAGGGACTAGCCTGCCAGGTGTCAGGGTCTACCTCTGCGAAACCGTTGATTTTTTCTAAAATCTTACGGAGCCCGACCTTATCTGCGTAGAACATGGGACCGCCCTGATATCGTGGAAATCCATATCCATGCAGATAGACAACATCGATATCCAAAGCGCGCTTTGCTATATTCTCATGGAGGATATCAGCGCCTTCATTTATCATAGAAAACAAAACACGCTCCCTGATCTCCTCATCACTGATACAACGGCGTTTAATGTTTTTTTCTTTGCAGGCAGCAAGGATTAGAGTTTCCACATTTTCATCAATAATGGGTGTGCGGCTTCCCGCTTCGTACCTATACCACCCGGCCCCCGTCTTTTGTCCGAGACGGCCTAAGTCATAAAGTCTATCGGGAATATCAGTGTAACGCTCCGTTTTAGGTCGCGTTTCGTCCTCGCGCCGCCGCGTTAGCCAACCGATATCGAGGCCTGCAAGATCAGAGACCGCAAAAGGCCCCATGGCAAAACCAAATTCGGTCATTACCCTGTCTACGTCTTGCGGCAAGGCGCCGTCTTCGACTAAATATTCAGCTTGTTTCCGATAAGTTTTAAATATCCGATTTCCGATAAACCCATCACACATTCCTGCCATAACGGGTGTTTTTCCAATCGTCTTGGCGACAGATAATATGCTCGCAATTGTTTCGTCGGAGACCTTATCGGTTTCTATTACCTCCAGTAATTTCATAATATGCGCAGGGCTGAAGAAATGCATGCCAATGACTTTGTCTTGCCGCGAGGTCACAGACCCAATTTCATTGATATCAAGATAAGAGGTATTTGAAGCCAGAATTGCAGATGGTTTTAAAAGGCCATCAAGCGCTTTGAATACCGATTTTTTTACGTCCATGCGTTCGATAACGGCTTCAATTACCAAATCGGCGTCTTTAAGATTCTCGATGGCAGTATTGTAACTGAGGTGAGTAAGCGCCGCGGCACGTTCATTAGACGACATGCGTCCCTTTTTTACATTTCCGTCTAAAGCCGCTTCAATACGCCCCTTCGCTTCCTCCAAAGCCTTTTCGTTAATGTCATAGAGGAGAACTTCAAACCCTTTGACAGCAAAAGCTATAGAGATACCAATCCCCATTGTTCCGGCCCCTAGGACACCTATTTTTTGAAACTTTTGCCCCTCTATTTTATCATATTGAGGTAATTTAGTGACCTGACGCTCGGCGAAGAAGGCGTGCATAAGCCCCTCCCTTTGATCACTCGCCATACATTTGAGGAAGATGTCTCTTTCTATTTTAAGCCCCTCTTCGAGTGACGTTGAATTTGCTATTGATACGGCTTTAAGGGCCTTTAGCGGCGAGAGCTGACCTCTGGATTTTTCAATCAAGGCTTTCTCAAATTGCGAAAGCCAAGCTCCAATGTCTTTGTCCTCTTCATAAGACTGTTGAACAAGCGACGGCCTAAGCGTGGTTGTGCTGTCTTTCAGGCCCTTCAGCAGAGAACGCGCCTGTGTGACGGACTGGTCAACCAGGTCCTTTTCGAAAACAATATCCACCAAAGCAATATTTGCGGCCTCTTTGGGGCCAATAGGCTTACCAGAACATATCATCTCAGCGGCATTCTTAGTGCCGACTATTCTTGGAAGCCTTTGTGTGCCGCCAGCCCCCGGAATGAGTCCTAAATTTACCTCGGGCAAACCCAGTTTTGCGCTCGGGCCGCAATACCTATATCGGCAGCCAAGCGCGAGTTCTAATCCTCCCCCAAGCGCCGTCCCATTTATAGCGGCGATGAGCGGAAGCGGATAATTTTCTAATTTTTTAATTACATCAGGTAAGGCGGGCAAAACACGGGGCTTGCCAAATTCAGTTATGTCGGCCCCCGCGCTAAAGAAGCGCCCCGTGCCTGTCAGGACAACCGCTTCAATATTAGTCTGGATTTTGAGTGTGTCTAACGCCTCAACAATTCCCTTTCTCACACCCGCCCCGAGAGCGTTAACAGGGGGGTTATCTATTTTAATGATGGCAATTTCGCCTTTTACCTCAATTGAAACAGGACGGGACACTTACACGGCCTCCAATGCTATCGCGACGCCTTGACCCACACCAATACACATGGTTGCCAGCGCTTTGCTTCCTTTGCCCAAAGACAGGTCTAATGCGGCCGTGCCCGCAATCCTCGCCCCGCTGGCCCCCAAAGGGTGGCCAAGCGCAATAGCGCCGCCGTTTGGGTTAACAAAACTTGCGTCATCCGCGAGGCCAAAGGCGCGCGTTACAGCAAGTGATTGGGCTGCAAAAGCCTCATTAATTTCGAAAATGTCAAAATCGCTTATGTTCAAACCGTGGCGTGAACATAACATTTCGGTTGCAGGCACAGGCCCATATCCCATTATGCGTGGCTCCAAACCTGCATGAGCCCCCGCCATAATTCTCGCGAGAGGTTTCAAGTTATGCGTTTTTACAGCCGCTTCAGAGGCAATGAGTAAGGCACAGGCGCCGTCATTTATGCCGCTTGCATTCCCCGCCGTTACGGTCCCGCCCTCTTTAAAAGGCGTTGTAAGTCGAGAAAGCTTTTCAACATTTGTCCCCGGCCGGGGGTGTTCATCTTGCGAAACGATTAAATCATCTTTTTTTCTTTGCGGTATGTGAACAGACACGATTTCTTTGGCAAGGCGGCCTGAGCTAACGGCCTGCTCAGCCTTGGTTTGAGAGAGTGCAGCAAATTTATCTTGATCTTGCCGCGAGATATTAAATTGCTCGGCGACATTTTCAGCTGTTATGGGCATGCTTTCACAGCCATATTGCGCCATCATTACGGGGTTGATAAACCGCCAACCAATCGTGGTGTCATAGATTTCCGCTTTTCGGGAATATGCCGAAGGCGCTTTCGGCATGACAAATGGTGCGCGCGACATGCTTTCTGCACCGCCTGATATGACGATATCAGCTTCTCCCGATTTTATCGCTCGCGAGGCCATTAATATGGCATCCAGACCTGACCCGCACAAACGGTTGACTGTCGCGCCGGGAACAGAGGCGGGCAGGCCTGCTAAAAGAGCGGCCATACGCCCGACATTCCGATTGTCCTCACCGGCTTGGTTTGCACATCCCATTATGACGTTATCAATAGAGCTTGGCGGCAATGACGCGTTGCGGCTCAAGAGCTCGCGAATAGGCAATGACGCTAAATCATCCGTTCGTACAGCTGATAATTGCCCGCCAAACCGACCAATGGGCGTCCGAATATAATCGCATATATAGACTGGGATCATCTCTTAAGTTCCATAAGTTTTATAAGTAAACTAATTATAACATTCAGATTATTTGTAATATACGTGTCTATTATCAATAAATTACCTGTTTGACAAATTTTTATTTTATAACTAAACTATATGCATGAAATCAAAACGCGTCCTTATAACTGGCGGCGGCTCCGGCATCGGGCTTGCCACGGCGAAACGTCTCCGCGATGACGGGTATGACGTCGTTATCAGCGGCCGGTCTAAAGCACGACTCGACAGGGCTGGATTTGAAAGCGTGGTCATGGATGTGACCGATGAAGCCTCGGTCAATTCCGCCTTTGCCCAAATTGGCGGTGTAGATATTTTGATTAACAATGCCGGAAATGTAAAAACAGCCCCGCTTTTAAAAACATCGCTCTCTGACTGGAGTGATATGCTGAACGTCAATTTAACCGGGGCTTTTTTATGTGCCAAAGCGGCCATTCCTCACATGGTTGATAAGGGATGGGGGCGTTTCATCGTGATTGCGTCAACCTCTTCCGTAAAAGCTTACCCCTACACAGGCGCATACGCGTCAGCGAAACATGGTGTCTTAGGGTTAGTCAAAACGCTTGCGCTTGAACTCGCAAAAACCGGCGTGACGTCAAATGCAGTCTGTCCCGGCTTTACACAAACAGATATTCTTTCCCGCTCCGTTGATAACATAGTCGATAAAACGGGTCGCTCACCTGAAGAGGCTTTAAAAGCCTTGGTGAAAGACAATCCAATGAAACGGGCCATTGATCCCTCGGAAATCGCCCATGCGGTCGCGTGGCTCCTGGACGACCGGAGTGCGTCTATGAATGGCGTTATGTTGCCCGTAGACGGCGGGGAGTTAATTTCATGAGCGGTTCAACAGACATGACGCGGACCTGGTTGGCCTTATTGCGGACGTCGAATACGATTAAGAAATCATTAGATCAACAATTCAGGACCCATTACGGTATTTCCATATCCCGTTTTGATGTCCTTGCCATTCTACAACGCGGCAATCGAAACGGCCTCAGAGCGGGGGATTTATCCCGCCAACTCATTGTCAGTGACGGCAACACCACGCAGATCGTGAGTAAACTTGTGCGGGACGGGTTCGTGTTGAGGCGTACTGATCCAAAAGACGCTCGCGCCGTAATTTTTTCTCTCTCAGATGAGGGAGCCTCTCTTTTCACCAAAATGGCTATCTCGCACAGAGAGTGGCTCAAGGAAGCCTTTGGAGAGATTTCAAAAAGCGAAAGCCAGGCTTTGTATCAATTACTTCAAAGCCTCCCCCCTCAAAATCAAAATTCAAAGGAAGATGCTGCATGAGCTTTAATCCCGAAACATTCACGCCAAAACATTTTAATTGGAGCTTTAATGAAGGGGTCGTCAAGATCACTTTGAATACGCCCACCCAAAAAAACCCCTTAACATTCGACTCATACGCTGAGCTGCGCGACACCTTTCGCGAACTCGTTTACGTCGATGAGGTGAAGGTCGTTATCTTCGGCAGCAATGGCGGCAATTTTTGTTCGGGCGGAAATGTTCACGATATTATCGGCCCGCTCACCAAAATGAAAATGCCAGAATTGTTGAAATTCACCCGAATGACAGGCGACCTCATCAAAGCGATGCGCGGATGTCCTCAACCGATTGTCTCTGCCATTGACGGCGTGAGTGTCGGCGCGGGAGCGATCATCGGCATGGCGTCTGATATTCGTTATGCCACGCCGGAGGCGAAGACGGCTTTCTTGTTCAACCGGGTTGGTTTGGCCGGGTGCGATATGGGGGCTTGCGCCATACTCCCTCGCATAGTGGGGCAAGGGCGCGCGAGTGAGCTTCTCTTCTCAGGACGTAGCCTCAAAGCCGAGGAAGGCGAACGCTGGGGATATTATAATCGCATCATAGACGCCGATAAGCTGGACGCAGAAACGATGGTCTTAGCCAAACGTCTGGCCAGCGGGCCAACCTTTGCCAATGGCATTACAAAGAACCAGCTCAATATGGAATGGGATATGAGTCTGGACACGGCGATTGAAGCTGAAGCACAAGCCCAAGCTATTTGTATGCAAACACAAGACTTCGTCAGAGCCTATGATGCGTTTGTTGCCAAAGAAAAACCGGTTTTTGAGGGCAACTAATGTCAGATAGATCTTTTCTACAATGGCCGTTTTTCGAAGACCATCATCGCCAACTTGCAAATGATTTGGATGTTTGGGCGTCAGAGCATATTCCGCCGATTACCGAGACCGAAGGCGCGCACCAGAATGTCGACGACACCTGCCGAGCTTTGGTCAAACGACTGGGTCAAGCGGGTTGGTTGAAATATGCCGTGCCGGCAGAATATGGCGGCATTCATCCAGAGCTGGATGTCCGTTCACTCTGTATCATACGCGAAACATTAGCACGTTATTCCGGCTTGGCTGATTTTGCTTTTGCGATGCAAGGCTTGGGGTCGGGGTCTATCAGTCTTTATGGCTCTCCCGCAATTAAGGCGGCTTATTTACCCGCCGTCGGGCGTGGCGAGAAAATTGCCGCTTTTGCGCTTTCAGAAAAAGACGCCGGTTCAGATGTTGCGGCCATGCAGACTACACTGACGCCAACAGGTAAGTCCTTCATCGTAACAGGCGAAAAGACTTGGATTTCCAATGGCGGAATCGCCGATTTTTATACGACATTCGGGCGGTCTGAACCCGGCAGCAAACGTTTGTCCTGCGTTGTCGTGGAGGCTCAAAACGAAGGCCTTTCGATCGCAGATAGAATTGATGTGATCGCCCCCCACCCCTTAGCAACGCTAAGCTATGACGCGTGTGAAGTCACCTCGGATAAACTCGTCGGAGAAGAAGGGTCTGGCATGAAGATAGCGCTCGGCACGCTAGATGTATTCAGAACAACGGTGGGGGCTGCCGCATTAGGCTTTGCTCGCCGCGCCTTGGATGATGCCACAGACCGCGCGCAATCCCGTAAAATATTCGGTGGAATTTTGGCTGACTTGCCGCTCGCACAAGCCAGTATGGCTGAAATGGCATTGGACGTCGATGCGGCTGCCTTACTTGTCTATCGGTCTGCTTGGACAAAAGATGTCCTTAAGACACGCGTGACAAGAGAAGCGGCCATGGCGAAATTGTTCGCGACGGATCAGGCCCAATTAGTCATTGATAAGGCTGTTCAGCTCTTTGGCGGTTTAGGCGTTACAAAAGGCGTGAAGGTCGAAGAGCTCTACAGAGAAATCAGAGCCTTGCGGATTTATGAAGGGGCCTCTGATGTCCAAAAAGTTGTCATTGGGCGCCAACACCTTGCAAATCATACATTACAGAAAGCAGACCAATGAGGAAAGTTTTACAGCCCGAAGGCTGGCCGAGACCTAAGGGTTACGCCAACGGAATTGCGGCAACCGGCACTCTGGTTTTTACGGCCGGCGTTGTTGGCTGGACACCTGATGAAGTTTTTAATGCGGAAGATCTTGCCGGCCAATGTCGCCAAGCCTTTATCAGTACGAAAACCATTCTCGATGAAGCCGGCGCCAAGCCAGAGCACATTGTGCGCATGACGTGGTATATTACGGATAAAAAAGAATACACAGAGAACTTGAAAGCAATCGGCCAGCATTGGCGCGACGTCTTCGGCAAAATATTTCCGTGTATGACGTGCGTTCAAGTCACAGCTCTCGTGGAAGACGCGGCCAAAATTGAAATCGAAACAACAGCGGTCATACCCGAAAAATAGGAATATCTGACATGTCACTACCAACATTTTCTTGGGAAGATCCCTTGGGTTTTAACGACTCCCTAAGCGAAGAAGAAACGCTCATTATGAACAGTGCGCGTAGCTATTGCCAAAACAAGCTTATGCCTCGCGTCTTAGAAGCCAATAGGCATGAGATATTTCACCGCGAAATTATGACCGAGCTTGGCGAGCAAGGGCTTCTGGGTTGCACAATTAATGGTTATGGGTGTGCGGGAACGAACTATGTTTCTTATGGCCTAATTGCGCGCGAAGTTGAACGTGTCGACAGTGGCTATCGCTCCGCTATGTCCGTCCAATCCTCCCTCGTTATGCACCCGATCAATGAATTCGGGACTGAAGCGCAGAAAGAGAAGTACTTACCGAAACTGGCGACAGGGGAATATGTCGGGTGTTTTGGCCTAACGGAACCTAATGCTGGTTCCGACCCTGGCGGTATGCAAACCCGGGCCAAGTCAGTTGATGGCGGCTACATTTTATCGGGGGCGAAAATGTGGATTACCAATTCACCGATTGCGGATGTCTTTGTAGTTTGGGCAAAGGACGACTCTGGGGATATCCGGGGCTTCGTTTTAGAGAAGGCTATGAAGGGACTGAGCGCGCCGAAAATTGAAGGTAAGTTTTCTTTACGTGCCTCTATAACCGGAGAGATTGTAATGGATGATGTCTTCGTGCCTCAAGAAAATATGTTTCCTGATGTGAAAGGCCTCAAAGGACCGTTTAGCTGCTTGAATAAAGCCCGATATGGCATTGCTTGGGGCAGCATGGGGGCCGCTGAATTTTGTATGCATCAAGCCCGTAAATACACATTGGAGCGCATCCAATTTAATCGCCCTCTGGCGGCGACACAGCTGGTTCAAAAGAAACTTGCGGACATGCAAACGGAAATTGCCTTGGGCTTACATGCGGCTCACCAGGCCGGTAGATTGATGGATGCGGGCAAACTCGGCGTGCCTGCGATTTCACTTATCAAACGTAATAATTGCGGCAAAGCTTTGGATATTGCGCGCAACGCCCGAGATATGCATGGGGGGAATGGAATATCTGACGAGTTTCATATCATCCGCCACGTCATGAATCTGGAAGCTGTCAATACCTATGAAGGCACTCACGATGTGCACGCCCTTATTTTAGGACGCGCCATTACGGGCCTGCAGGCTTTTGCCTAATTCTAAATAAACCCGAAAGACATAAGGGGACTTGAGATGAAAATTACAGTAATCGGCGGGGGTCCAGGCGGCCTATATTTTGCGTTACTAACAAAGAAACGCCGTCCTGAATTTCAGGTAGAGGTTTTTGAACAAAATAAGGCTGATGACACATTCGGTTTTGGAGTCGTCTTCTCTGATGAAACATTAGATGAGTTTTTATCTGCCGACCCTGAATCCTATGAACTTATCAGAGATCATTTTGCTTACTGGTCAGATATGGTTGTCGAACAGCGTGGCCATAGAGCGGTGATTGGGGGCAATGGTTTTGCCGGATGTTCTCGGATTAAACTCCTCAATATGCTTCAAACGCGCTGCGCGGCGGTCGGGGTAAAAATGAATTTCGGCATTAGAATAAACGCAGACGAAATCGAGACGCGCTTTGCAGACTCTGATCTGATTGTGGATGCTGGTGGAATTAACAGTCCTCTACGCATCGCACATGCTCATGAATTTGGCACGGAGATTACTGAAACCAGAAATAAATTTACATGGCTCGGTTCAACCTGCCCGCTCGATGCTTTCACGTTCTTTTTCAAAGAAACAGAACATGGGATTATCTGTGCTCATACCTATCAATATGAAGACAATCGTTCGACATGGGTTGTGGAAACGACGCCCGAATGTTGGGAAGCGTCTGGCTTTGGCGAGCTGAGTGAGGAAGATAATGCCAAGGCTTTAGAAAGGATATTCAAAGACGAATTAAAGGGCCATAGCTTCATCATAAACCGATCCTTATGGCGGAATTTTCCAACCATTAAATGTGAAAATTGGAGCCATAAGAATATCGTCCTTCTCGGCGACGGCAAAGCCACGGCACATTGGTCCATCGGGTCCGGCACGAAATTGGCTATGGAATGTTCTATCGCCCTCTCTGACGCCGTAGTCGAACATTCCACTGACTTAGAGGCTGTTTTCAAAGCTTACGAGGAGGAAAGACGGACACCCGTTGAAATTACCCAGCATAATGCGCAGGTCTCACTTTGTTGGTTTGAGAACATGCCGCTGCATTGGAAGAAAACAAACTACAGCTTTGCTTTTTCTTGTATGTCCAGGGCGAAATCTATTGATTGGGATAATCTTAAATTACGCGACCCAGAATTTCTAGAGCATTGCGAAACAGAGTATTATAATAAATTCCAAAAAGAGACGGGTTTCGATCTGGGCGACGAAAAACCAACCCCGATGTTTACCCCCTTTAGCTTGCGTAACATGACGGTAAAAAACCGCGTTGTGATGGCGCCTATGGCACAATATTGTGCTGTAGACGGCATGCCTCAGCCCTGGCATTTCACGCATTATAGTTCCCGCGCGATGGGAGGGACGGGATTGATTTTCACTGAAATGACCTGTCCTTCACCTGACGCGCGGATCACGGATGGCTGCACAGGCATATGGTCAGACGCCCAAGCTGATGAATGGAAGCGGCTCGTTGATTTCATTCACCAAGATACGGACAGTAAAATCTGCCTACAGCTCGGCCATGCCGGGCGTAAAGGGTCAACCAAATTACCTGAGCAGCGCATGGATTATCCCAAAGATACGGATAATTGGCCAATCTACTCGGCCTCCCCTCTGCCATATATTAAAGGTGTCTCTGATACCCCCATTGAGCTTAACAAAGAAAAGATGGACGAGATTAAATCGCAATTTATCGAGGCTGTAAAACGAGGTGACCGCGCAGGTTTTGATATGATTGAATTCCATGCGGCACATGGATATCTATTCGCCAGTTTTCTCTCCCCTCTGACGAATCAAAGACAGGATGAATATGGCGGCAACGTCGAGAACAGAATAAGATTTCCCTTATCCGTCTTCCAAGCCATGCGAGCAGCCTGGCCGGCTGAAAAGCCAATGTCCGTACGGCTTTCAGCCAGCGATTGGGCGAAGGGCGGTATGAGCCTCGACGACATTGTTGTGATTGGAAAAGCCTTCAAAAAAGCGGGCGTCGATATCATACATACGTCGTCTGGCGAGACGGTCAAAGAGCAAAAACCTATCTGGGGCCGCATGTGGCAAACACCATTTGCTGAACATGTAAAACACAATGTAGGCATTCCAACAATCGCTGTTGGAGATATTACGTTACCCGCCCAAATCAACACCATTATTGCCGATCAGAGAGCAGACTTATGCGCCCTCGGACGTCCACATTTAAACGACGCCTTTTTCACGCGCAAAGCGGCGGGTCATTATGGGGTGAAAAATCAAAACTGGCCCGGACAATTATATTCTGGACGCTATCAACTGTTTAAAGAAGCCGAGAAGATAAATGAGAAAACCCTCGATCTCGCCTTGAAAGCGAGGCCCAACAGACGCCACTACCGGAAGGCGTCTTGAAGCGGAGAGTTTAAAGATTGGGAAAACTTACCAGCCCTCTAATAAGGGCTGGTTTTCAGCCTTTGAATTAGTCGTTTGGAACAATCGCAATCACGCGTAACGGGCTGCCTGAACCATCTTCAATTTTCAAAGGCGCGGCTATGATGACAGCGCCTTTGGGCGGCAGAAGATCGAGATTTGTCATGCATTGTAAACCGTATTTCCCGGCACCATGCATGAAGAAGTGACATGGATATTGAGGCTCAAAATTATGGGCTTGGCCTGCATCCGTCCCGACGCATTCTGTACCAAAGCCAATAACATCTCGTTCTTTAATCATCCAAAGCACAGCCTCAGGGTCTGGTCCGGGTGAATGGGCGCCATCCTCTTGCATATTCACATAGTTTTTGGGATCAGCAACATGGCGCCAATCTGTCCGCATAAACACCCATGCACCGGCTTCGATTTGACCATTCTTTTTCTCCCACTCAAGCAAAAACTCTTTCGTGAGAATAAAGCCCAAGTCCTTTTTAACTTCTTCGCTGCAATCAATAACACAAACAGGCGCAATAAAGTTTTTGGTTGGCATGGTGTCAACACTTCCGTTTTCGACATCTCTGCCAGAAATCCAGTGTTTAGGCGCATCAAAGTGGGTCCCGGTATGCTCACTCATTGAAAAATTACTCCAAGTCCAAGCTGGCCCATGTTCGTCGTATTCAGAGATAATTTCTTTTTTAAATCCCCATGCCTGTCGGAATTCTTCGGGAAGCGTTATAGTTGGATAGTCTTCTCTTAACGTCTCGGTTAAATCGACCACACTCATGGTTCCACGACTTAAGGCACTAATGAGATTAGCATTTACTGACATAGTTATTTCTCCAAAATAATACTCTATTCCACTTCGACGCGAGAAAGTCGGCCTCGCACGTTGACTAAGCGCGTATCCTGCTTAATTCTTCAACATTCATATTGTGTAACACTAATTATTGAGCTATTCCAATTTTTTATTTGCATTTTCGTTTGTATTTGCAAATATTATTTTATCTAACCTGCGCAATTTGGAAGTTAAAATGGCCGAACGTTCGTTTTCGAAAGAAGTACAAGACCTCAAATTAGGCGACGGGGATATTTTCCGTGGGGAATGTATTCTAGCTGTCACGAAGGCTATATTGCAATCTGGGGTGTCGTATGTAGGTGGATATCAGGGGGCCCCCATTTCTCATTTGATGGACGTGCTGTCAGATGCAGAGGAAATCTTAACCGACTTAGGCGTGCACTTTGAAGCAAGTGCCTCTGAAGCGGCGGCCGCAGCCATGCTTGCCGCGTCTGTAAACTACCCTTTACGCGGCGCAGTGACTTGGAAATCGACTGTGGGAACGAATGTAGCTTCGGATGCACTTGCCAGTGTGGCGTCGAGTGGTGTCATGGGGGGCTCTCTGATTGTCATTGGAGAAGATTACGGCGAGGGATCTTCTATCATGCAAGAACGCTCGCATGCCTTTGCGATGAAGTCCCAAATGTGGCTGCTTGACCCGCGCCCTAACCTACCCTCGATTGTTAATATGGTTGAGAAGGGATTTGAATTATCAGAAGCCTCTAATACCCCCGTTATGCTGGAGCTCAGAATTCGAGCGTGTCATGTACATGGACGCTTTACAGCGAAGGATAATGTCAAACCCACTTATGGACTAAGGGATGCCATGGAAAATCCGGTTCGGGATTATGATAGAGTTGTTCTTCCCCCCTCGAACTTTGTGCATGAAATTGAAAAAATTGAAGATAGATGGCCTGCCGCAGTTAAATATATCAAAGAGCAAAAACTCAATGAATATCTTGGTGGGCATAAGGGTGATGTAGGGATTATTGTTCAAGGGGGTATGTATAATACGCTTATGAGGGCCATGACGCTGGCCGGGCTTGCCGATTATTACGGCGAAACAGACATTCCCATTTATTGTATGAATGTGACTTACCCGCTGATCGACGATGAAGTTTCTGGGTTCTGCATCGACAAAAAATCAATCTTGATTGTGGAAGAAGGTCAGCCTGAATATCTGGAACAAGCTATTAATACAATTTTGCGGCGCAAAGATATTCAAACTAAAATTTATGGCAAAGACGTTTTGCCCTTGGCCGGGGAATACACGGGCCAGGTAATTTTAGAAGGACTCAATAAATTCTTTGACCTCACGGAAAAGCCAAAAAAGAAAGCCGTCACAAAGCTGCAAACCTCAGCTTTAACTGAACAAAACAAGGCGCTAATTTCTGAAACCA
>Ga0115567_10004282_pt1 | contig 13952 bp, 17 predicted proteins | sample COGITO_mtgs_1204_2_FD_88679 | JGI IMG/M metagenome (GOLD analysis project Ga0115567, IMG submission 88679) | Pelagic marine microbial communities from North Sea - COGITO_mtgs_120412 | ecosystem: Environmental > Aquatic > Marine > Epipelagic | place: Germany:Helgoland, sampling site Kabeltonne...
AAAGAAAGCAGCTCAAATTAAACTTTGGACAAGTATTACTTCAAAAGGTGATATGGGAGATGCAACTAAAAAGCTACCATCGACTTTGGCCTCATGTTTAAATGAACTAACTGAAAAGCTCGTTAAGTCAGACGCTTTATACCAGTTTATCTAGGAGTTTTATATGAACAGCATCATCGAAAATTTAGAATGGCGTTACGCTTGTAAAAAATTTGATTCAACAAAGAAAGTTTCAACTGAAGACTTAAATACAATCTTAGATGGAATTATTCTAACTGCCTCTTCTTACGGAATGCAGCCTTGGGAATTTGTTGTTGTTACAAACGATAAAGTAAGATCCGATCTTGTTGCCGCTAGTTATAATCAAGATCAAGTTAAAGATGCATCGCACTTAATCGTCCTGTGCGTAAGAAAAGAAATTGATGAGAAACTTGTTGATAGTTATATAGGGGATATATCCAAGAAAAGAAGTTTAGACTTAGATTCCTTAGAAGGCTTTAAAAAAATGCTTATGACTTTAGTTCTAAAAGAAGATAAGCAAAAAGCTGCTTGGGCCAAAAACCAAGTCTATATCGCTCTTGGAAACTTACTCAATATATGCTCTACGCTAAGAATAGATTCTTGTCCTATGGAGGGAATCAGTCCCAAGAAATATGGAGAGATCTTAGGTCTGAGTGAGCTTGGATTAAAAGCTGTCCTAGCTTGTCCTATAGGTTACAGAAGCGGTGATGATAATTACGCTGATGTCTCTAAAGTTAGATTCGATAAAAAAGAACTTATTAAATTCATAGACTAAAAAGCATGTCCTAGTGACATGCTTTAATTTTTGATAACGACTGCTTAAGAATTTCTTCTCTGAGCCTATGAACTGATTTGAATGTCGCTTTTTTTGCATAAATATCACTGTAAACAGTCTTTGCAGTTAAGTTATCAACTTGCTCTATATAAATAGTACAGATATTACCTAAAGAGTCATCATAGCAAGCTCTTTTAACTTTTAGTGAGTATCTGCTTATCTCATTTATACCGTTTAATAAAAATGATTTATCTTCAAGCAGTGCTAATTCGTATTGATTAATACTATTGTCGTCATCAGTTAAGTTGAGTGAACATAAATCTGGAAGTCCCTCGGCTCTAGTAATGACCTCTGGTAAAATTCCCTTTCTAAGTATCATTCCTATAACTTCATTTGATGCTTGATAATAGTCACTACTATCGAGACCAATTATAGAGAAGTATTCATGAACAACAAGTTTAATCATTCTGATTTGGTCTTGCTCATTTCTAGAGCTTTGCATTTCAAGCCATCTTGTTTTATTTACTGTTATTGTACTGAATCCGTCATTTGTGGCCTCTCTTTCTTTTCCATCATAGGCCTCAGTCTTTTCTTCAATTTGAATTTTTGTATAAAGACTCGATTTTTTATCTAGTAGAGATTTAAAGTCAAAGATGTATCTACATCGCAAACTTCTGTTTTTGTTTTCCTGGCAAGAGTCCTCCCAGATTGTAACAAAGTTGTGGGCAAGCATAGTAAAGTCAGCAGCGACACTGATTCCACCATTTCCACCTTTGTGACCACCATAGAAACTCTGGGTTCTAGTTAATGATTGAGAGTGAGCAGTAGCACTAATGACTAGCATTAGAAAAACAACATTAATGAAGCGTTTCATTAGAATCCTTATCTTTATTTAAAACAGTTCTTGGGAATACTTGAAAACATAACTCATAAACTTCTTTTTTTTCATTTGTTTCTAAAAAAGAAGCAAGTTCATCTTGAAAGTCTCTAATCATCTTTTTTACTTGAGGAAGCTTATTGGGGTCGATGGCCATAGTCATAAAGCTATAGTCTCTGTCAGTGACCTCGCCTTGATAGAGATTCTCAATAGCGGACTCAAAGTTTTCTTTATGTCTTCTTTTTAAAGAAGTATTTGGGATGTCTTCACTCGTTTGAAGTTCTACGTCGTGATAAGTAAGTTCGCCCTTATCATCGAAATGCAAGTAACCTAACCTTAAGAGTCTCTCAAAGCATTCTTTTACTTTAGAAGCATTTGTATCTAAACGTTTTGCAATCCATTCGTAGTCTTTTACAAAGTCTTTAGTTTCAACCAAGCAGAGAATGGCGTAATAATGCCAATCAGCGACTAAAAAATATTGATCATTTTGAATTTGAATTTTATCTTTTAAGTTAACAGCATTTTGATTCTTTGGGCTTCTATTCTTTTCGATATCAATTTTTTGCTTTAGTTGTGAGTACTCACTAGGAGAGAGCGATAATTTAACCGCCAACTTAGTAATCATTTTTTCTGAAAGAACTCTTTTGCCGTTTAGAAACTCACTCAAAGATGCTGGAGATATTTCGAGTAATCTAGCAAAGGCCCTTAGTGAAAAACTAGCATTCTTGAGCTTAAGCTCATCTAGCCTCTCTCTTAGAGTTTTTTGTAAATAACTTTGTGCTTCCATCTGTGGATAGTAACACGCTGTTTCATTTTGTGGAACGCAGTGAGTAATAAATATACATGCGACTCTAACTATCTATATTTAAAGGACTTTTTTGTAGATCAGCAAGTTTGAAGTCTTTCCAATTATCTTCTCCAAGAAGCCAGGACTTTGCCTGATTAAAATTGAGATCAAAAGGCATAGTAGATCCAGATTCACTTTGAGAGCTTATAAGTGCAAATGATTGAATGATAGTACTTTTATCTTCACTGAACCAGTTGTCGTATATCACTGGTGCGAGAATATTATAGCTTCCCTTTTTTGAGTATTCTTTTAAGTCTATTAGGCCATTTTTTGTTTCCATTATATAGTAAGAGCGCATTGAAATTATCGCTCGAAAAGACTTAAGGGATCGAGACCATTTGGCGCTGTCGACTTTATCAATATCTATGGTTAGGTTTTTCGTATTTACGTAGCTTGGGTCTTCCTTGTGGACAATTCCATAGCGCATTGGCCTTAGTTGAAATTCATCCTTGACGTAGCAAAGTAGTGGCGACCAATTCTTAGCAAAGATCTTATTCTCATTGTCTGGGCCTTGAAATTCACCTTGAATTTTTAGACTCTTTAGTTTTTCAAGGTTCTCTAGGGCCTTGTCATTTTGAGTGGGATTAAAACTTTTAAAGCTATCTATTGGGGATGAATCTAGTTGTATTGAAAATGACATATTAAATATGCTATCATAATAGGGTGAAACTACTAATTTTATTTTCTCTCATTATGACGAATATCTCTTTTGCTAAAAGACGTGGTGATCCTGTTAAGGAAGTTTTTCCAACGCTAGAGAAGACTATTGTCATTAAAGTAAAAGATACGATCTCAGAAAATCCTATTAATGATAAAATTCATAAAGTCTTCAACTCATCCGGAGAAGTTTTGGGCTATTATAGGAAAATAATCACGACAACTGGTTGTAACTCAGCTTGCCTACCTATAACAGCAACACTTTTTTATGGGCCAAGTAAAAACTTTAAAACGATTAAAAGTAAAAAAGGCTTAACAAAGAAGGGGCATGCAGCATTTACTAGTGGCGACTATAGTGAGTTGGAATTAATTTTAAATTTAAATCCAAATAGTTTTAAAGCAGTAACTCATCCTAAAGATATGGTTGATGTTATAACTGGGCAAACGACTAAGAAGTTTCAAGGTGATGTTGTAAAAGAAGCTGCTTATACAAGCTTAAGAATTAATAAATATAATCAAGATACTTTAGAGAAGCTTAGGGAGCATAAAGCTCCCTAAATGTTTATGAACAACAAGATTTCTTTTTATCATCTTTTTTGAGCTCACATGATTTTCCATCACATTTTTTTGAGTCCTTGCAACAAGATTTATTCATACTTGCACAACTTGTTAAAGCAAACATTGATACTAGAATTAAGCTACTTAATAATTTCATCATCTCTCCTTATGATTTGATAATATTTTAATTTTCTCTTGAGTATATTTTAAAGGGGAATCAAAATTTTTGAAAGTTTTATTCTCAATGAGCTCCAAAGAGTAGGCAATTGATTCAAAAGTCGATAAGTAACTGATTTTAGGGACCTTTCTAAGCTCTAAAGCAGATTCAAATGGGGCACAAAATACTAGTTTTTTAAATTTTTGCAGGTTCTCTGATAGCTTGAGAATTTTATGTGCTTTTTTCCATGTGCCATCTAGGATGATTAAGTTTTTTATTTCTTCGCGTTTAGCATAAGACTCTAGCTTGATTGCATCTTGAGATGGATAAAGCATAGCTGTTTGTAATGGATTAAGAGAGTTAATTATAGGATCTTCCGAGAAGTTTTCACCCTTAATAATATGCACATGATCAAAGGAGAGCTTGGCCATCAGAGCCGTTGATAAGTGATGTTTATCCTCTTTAGGGTGTTGCAGGATGAAGACTTGAGTTTTTGTTTTAAAGTGGTGAAGTGATTCACAGAAACATGTTTTAATTGACCTAAGACAGTTTGAGCAGGTAGCTCTTTTCATAAATAACTAGAAATAGAGTCGAATTTAAACCTCTCTATGTCTAAGTGTTCTGGATCATTAACTTTAGATTCTATGGCATTTAAAAACTCGTTAAAAAGTTCTATATCGGTACCACTACTTATATATTTTGCATTTTGTTTACTTGGCTCTACAAACATGTCGTGCATTGGTTTTACTTGGTTTTCAAATTGGGCCTTAACTCCATCAGGTGTTCTACCTCTCTCTAATACATCTCTAGTGAGTCTTCTCTTAAATCTAATTTCTTCAGGTGTTTCTACAAAAATTGTCAGATCAAAGATATCAACAAGTTTAGGTTGAGTTAGAATCAGAATTCCATCTACTATAATAATTTTTTTTGGACTGATGAGCTTTGTATCAATTTGTCTTGAGTGTGTTGAGAAGTCATATTTTGGAATTCGTACTTCGTTATTGTATTTTAGCTCTTCTAAGTTCTCTGCTAGACAATCAAAGTCAAGAGCATTGGGATGATCAAAGTTAACTGATCCGCCATCGTGATCAAATCTTTTACTTTGGTCGCGGTAATAATTATCTTGATAGATAATTGTTGAATTATCTAGACCTAGTTTCTTATGAAGTGCATTTGAGAAGAAAGTCTTCCCTGAGCCGCTACCCCCAGCTACACCAATAATTATATTTTGGTCATGCATTCCAATTCCCTTAATTTTTTTTAAGAATATGCATCAATATAGTTGAAAATTCAAGACTTATGTTGCTGTGTGTAATATATACAAAAAATTCTTCTCTTTTATAAACATAATCTGTAGCATTAAAAAAAGGGAATTTTTTATGAAATTTATTTTAAGTCTAATTGCAATGATTGCAATTTCAGGTTTTGCTGCAACTTCTTCATCTAGATGCTCGTTGGAGTATAGTATGAAGCCACTTTGTTATCACAAAAGAGATACGGCCCATCTAAATATCGCTCTTGTTTACTATGGAGCGAGTATGAAGATAGAGGATTTAGATAGGATTGCTCCTAAGCTTCAGTCTCGTTTTTTAAAGGCCAATGGTAATGCGATCTCTCTTAATATTCTAGATAAAAGAGTAATGTCTTTTAAACATAAACTGCCAAGTGACTTTAAAGTTGAAAATGTCACTGACCCTAAGCGCTTACATCGTATTTGGTATTACGAGAATCTTGGGCCAAATGTTATGACAGAAATCTATAATGAGTATAAGAATATTACTAAAAAAGAGACTCTCGGAAAGCTCGATGCCATTATTGCTATAACTGGAGCCCAGTTTAATGGATTAGGCTTTGCCAACGGAAGGGTTTCTGTTACTGAGTACCCTCAGGAAATTGCATGGGGACTGCCAGGTGGGGGGAGAGTTAACTATGCGAGTGACTATAGAATTATTGATGAGCTAATTCATGAGCTTGGTCACAACATGTTTTTAGGCCACACATCTACTCAGTGTCAAAAGCCTGGGATGACTCTAGAGCAAAGAAGACAGTGTTGCGAACAATCTGAAAATAAAAATGATGTTTTAAGTTATTGTCGAAATAGATCTATTGTTGATGAAAACTTTATGCATGGATTTGAAAGTTGTAATAGAGATATGATTTCTAAAAAAGTTGTGCCAGCAATTCTTCGTGGCGGTAACTGGAGAATAAGTAATAGAACAAGGTGTAGATAGGTCGCTTTTATAAAAGCGACCCATTTTTAGTTTTACATATCGTTAACTAATTCTTTCATTATTGTTCCAACACCATATGGTACTGAGTATGGTCTACTACTTGTTCTGTTGTAAGCGTGACCAAATCCTAGCTTATGCGTCCATTCGTGGATAACATTCGCTGCAACTGCTCCATATGAGTTCGTATTGAAGTACTTTTTATTAACCCAAATTTGTAGAACGTTAGGGTAAGTGTATCCAACTACATTTCTACTTGAATAGTATAGCTCGATATCTAAATCCATCTCTCTATCTACGTCTGGTAGAAGTGTTTCAGCACCTTCCATAATTTTGTAGTAAATTTCTTCATTAGTTAGGCCATCATTATCAACAAATCTTTGCTCACCATTATAAGTGTGGGCCAGTACTCTTTCTTTAAAAAGTTCACTGTTAACAATTCTCTTTAATCTGATTAGGGCTTCACGCATCTTAGCTTCTTGAGTTTCATCAAACTTCATAAGTTTTGCATTGATTTCTAAGTCGGCACCAACTGCTTTTGGTGGAATGACACAATCTCTTGGTGGCAATTCCGGCTGGTTTGAATCTGTGTTATCCGTATTATCACTTGGATCAGCTTTAGCGTTTAGTAAGTTGTCAGATGTTACATTTTTTAATTCTAATATACTCTCTTGTGGCATTACACAATTTTCTACGTCTGCTACTGGAACACCATTACATGATGCCAGGGTTAAAAAAGTTACAACACCTAAGCTTTGAATTAGTTTCTTATTCACTTTCATAAATTCCTTCCTTGGTTTTTTTGTTTATGTTGTAACTAACTGATCGACGTATCAGCCGTTTAATAAAGAAAAAAAACGGGAGGGGAACTTACTTCCCTTTGATAGACGGGGCCTTGACACTATTTGTGTCTAAGACCCCTTCTATTAATGGAGCAATTTACTTAAGGCGTAGAGAATGAATGTGAAGATTAATAGGCTCTCAAACATATTAATCTGGGGATTGGGAGAAGAATGGATGTATAGAAAAAAGCATAAAGAAACCTCCTCGCAAATGAATGCAAGCAATATTACTCGATAGAAATACTCTTTAAATTATAGTGTACTAATAAGCTCGTATAAGTCCGACAAGGACCCCTTTGATATTAAAATCTCCATCTTTAATAATAAGAGGAGACATTGAGCTATTGGCCGGATGCAATTCAATTTGGTTTTTCTTTTGATAAAACCGTTTGATAGTGGCCTCATTTTCCATAACTGCGACTACTGTATCGCCGTTTTTAGCCGTGTTTTGCTCTTTAATAATAACGGTGTCACCATCGAGGATTCCATCCTCAATCATTGATTCACCACTAATAGTTAGAGCATAATGATTACCTTTGGAGATCATACTGATAGGTACACTAATGTGTTCATTCCCTTCAAAAGTTTCAATTGGATTCCCAGCTGCTACTTGACCGTGAAGTGGAATATCGATGAGATCGCTTTGCGTTTGGCTTGGTGCAGGTTTCAAGCCTCGAACAGAGTTAGTGTCACTTATCAAATGTCCAGAGTTCTTTAAATATCTAATATAGTCTTGAACGGAGCCTAGTGATTTAAAACTAAAATGCTCTTTTATTTCAAGCTGTGTTGGAGAGTAGTCATTCTCTTCAATGTATTCACAGATGTAATCAAAGACTAGTTTTTGTTTTTTAGTTAAGCTCATTTATTTTCCTTATTGATTCCGTATGTAATCCGTAGTAACTTTAGTCTATGCGTATAAATTCCGTAGGTCAAGGATTTAATTTAAATGTTTAGAAAAATAATTCACATCGATATGGATTACTTTTATGCTCAAGTTGAAGAGCTTAAAGATCCTTCGCTTAAAAAACTACCTGTTGGTATCGGAAGTCCTGATGGTAGGGGAGTCCTCTGTACCTCTAATTATGAGGCCAGAAAATATGGTGTAAAAAGCGCAATGCCTACAAAGATTGCTTTAGGGAAATGTCCTCATTTAAAATTAGTGAAGCCTTGTTTTGAAGATTATAAAAATATAAGTGCGAAAGTCTTTGAGATTTTCTATGAATATACTGATTTAGTGGAGGGGATTTCATTGGATGAGGCCTATCTAGATGTAAGTGAGTGCACAGAGTTTGATAATAGTGCCTTTATGATTGCTCGAGATATTAGACAGAGAGTTCTAAAGGAAACTGGGCTTACCTGTAGTGCTGGAATTTCATTTAATAAATTTTTTGCAAAGTTTGCCTGCGAACATAACAAACCAAATGGACAGTTTTTAATCCCACCCAATGTCTCTAGTGAGTTTATTCATAATATAGATGTAGATAAAATATCTGGTGTGGGAAAGGTTTTTAAAGAAACCTTGGCGAATGACAATATTTATAAACTTAAAGATCTTATCTGCTTTGAGAGGTATGAGTTGCAAGAGCGTTATGGGAAGTTTGGAACAAAGCTTTATGATTATGCTCGGGGAGTTGATCTTCGAGAGGTATCCGCGCATAGAGTTAGAAAGTCTTTAAGCGTTGAGAATACTTTCTTTGAAGATATTTCAAGTCATGATGAACTCAGTGATAAAATTCATGACTTGCACGATGAATTTTTAAGACGTTTAGATAAGCATAAGGATAAAGTTGTCTCTACAATATTTGTGAAAATTAAGTATCATGATTTTCTCTCAACAACTATTGAGAGGCAATTTAAGGATTTAAGCCTAGAGAGCTTCACTGAAATCTTTATAGAGAGGTTTACTCAAAGAGTCGAGGCCGTAAGGTTACTAGGGGTGGGAGTAAAGTTTAAAAGCGCAGGCTCTACTTTACAGTTGCCACTTCCCTTTTATGAAGTCTAATTTCAGATTGAATACTTGAAAATAAAAGCTCTGTTCCTTCGGCCATTGAGTCAAAGACTCAAGATGCTGCGATACTCTTATTTAATAGCCAATGATCTGTAACCATTGTGTAAGTATAGTCGACCTTAGTTGTATTTTTATCAATCTTAGTTAGGATATATTTAGCTGAGGTTTTTTGGAATACAGACTCTCTTTTAACAGGATTATCAATATACCTTTTCGATTCTTTATCAGTTAACATTCTTTGATTAATTTCAATTGTTCCATTTTGCATTTTTTTTACAGTAACCATATCAACATTTGAAAATAGCTCTCTATTATAGATTCTTCTTTCTAAAACAAAGAATTTATCGAAAGGTTTATCCATCATTACGTGCTTCTTAGTTTCGATTAAATTATCATTGTGATACTTGCAGTTTTTGTCTTTAGATATTAGCTCTCTTTTATCTTTAAATTCAGCATTGCACTTCTCACCATATATAGTGATGGATTTAATAACATCTTTGAGGTTTGACTTAAGAGTCGCTTCTTTAGTGAGCTTATAAACTCTACTGTCGCCATCCTTTCCAGAAGTTAAATGACTTTTCGTTTCAGGCTTATTTAGCTTTTCATCGATGTCAAAGGCAAAAGAGTTAGTAAGTAGAAAGATAGTAATAATAGTCGTTTTCATCATTTTATCAGTATATCAGAGCTGATATTATATACAATCTAGGAAATATTAAGCAAACTTGTTCATTTCTAATAAATCATTGATCAATTTAGTCATATGCTCATCATTGCTAAGTGGTTTGATTTGCTCTGAAACAGCTGTATATTCACCTTGCTGAAATAAAGTATTGATACTTTCTGTGTCTAGTCTGTGATCTATTTCTTCGAGTAGTTGATTTATCCTATAGAGTATATCTTCTTTAGCTCGGCGAATTATTTTTCTTTTTTGATAAGCGTAGTAAGCATAGCCTAGTCCTGCAAATAAGATGACCTCTATAATGATGGATGTCCAGTCCAAGTTTTCCTCCGAAGTATTCGTTAACTTTTGATAATGATTTACCGATATAGATAATAGTAGCACAGTTAGCAAAGGATAACGATGTCATATTACGCTAAAGGCCTAAAAGACCTGATCAGAAGCACGCAACTTAACCTTGAATTCTATGAGTCACTTAATGATTTTCAAATTCACTTTATAGAGATGTGCTTTAAAAAAAATAATGATGAGCAAATTGGAATGATGGGGGAAGTTGAAGAGATTAACTATAATCTTTTTAATCAGTTTAAACTTAGAAAGTTTGAAAAAGATTTTGGTCTAGATGAAGAGATCTGGAGTAAAGCCTCTTAGCTTTTTGATAAGGGAAGGGGGAACTTTTCTTTTCCCAAAGTCATATCACTATCAAGACAAACGAGTTCACCAAAATTCATTTTGGTCCAAATATTATCACCGACTAATGGTTCACTACTAATAAGCAGATGGTTAACCTTCTCATCTAAGCTCGATTTGTTCTCACAACTAACATCAAAGAACTTGCAAGTTTCACGCTCTGGGCACAAGGACTTATGGGTACTGTAGTGAAGAGGCTGTCCACCTTGAAAAGCAAAGTAGGTGGAACCATTGGTGAGGATAAAAGTTAGATAACTCTCTTTTGGGTCAGCATCATCTCTGTCTGTAAGTTCTCCAATAATATTGCAAATAGCCTCTAATGAATTTTTGAGACATTGAGTGTATTTTGAAATCTGAGTTTTTGAGTTTGCACTTGAATAGAGAAGATTATTTCTTTTGAGCTCACTTAGTATGATGTGAAAAATAATTTCACTATCAGTAGAGCCTAGAATATGTGCGCAGTGATCTTTATCCACTAGCTTTAATAGTTTTTCTTTATGCTTATCAAAGTTTTTAATATTACCGTTATGTGCAAAAATCCACTTTCCAAACTGAAAGGGGTGAGAGTTTAATATAGTAGAGCTGCCGTTTGTAGCGTATCTTATATGGGCCACGACATTTTGAGATGAAACAACTCCTGAGACTTTGTGAAAAATATGATCATCAAAAGCACAGTTGACTGATTTTATCAGATGAGGAACTTCATCTAAGTAGTAAGCGACACCCCATCCATCTCTATGTTTTTGACTTAAATTACCTAGAGCATTTTCAGCATGCACTAAGCTAGAATGAACTTGATTATTAAAAATTGATCTGAAACCGAAGAGTCGACACATACCAAAATTATCTCTTAACTGGCCAAATTTATAAAGGTGGTAAGTTTTGGTCAATATGGCCACAACTTGTAAGTACTTTATAATATTAAAAAAAGGTTATATATGAAAAAAATTTTGGGATTCGTTATTGTATTTATTGCTTTGGTAGGAGGCCTGTACCTTAGTAGTACTCAAAATTCAGATGATAAAAAAAATCAAGAGATTAGTTTGGCCTTATCTAGTAAAGTTAAGACCTTTGATCCAGCAAAAGCCTTTGATGATGATTCGTTACTTCTAATATCTCAATCTTTAGAGCCACTCTACCAGTATCACTACCTCAAAAGACCTTATGAAGTTATTCCTGCTCTTGCTGAAGGCATGCCTATCATTAGTGATGGGGGACGAGTTTATACAATTAAAATAAAAAAAGGCATTAAGTACCACAGTAAAACTAGCTTCTTTAAAGTTCAAAAAGAAGTAACTGCCCACGACTTTGTTATGCAAATAAAAAGAATGGCTTTTAAGGGAACTGAGAGTCTAGGGACTTGGCTCTTTTCTGGAAAAATTAAAGGCTTTAATGAGTTTACTAGAAAAGCTGGAGATAAGCTTGAGAATCTCTACTCCATGAAAATTCCTGGAGTAAGTGTTATTGATGATTATACTTTGCGAATTGAGCTGCTAAATCCAGAGCCGAATCTTTTATTTTTTCTATCGATGAACTTTGTATCGCCAGTCCCTGAAGAAGTGGTTAGACACTATAAGAACGATCTATCAGAGGTATTAATTGGTACTGGTCCATATTATTTAAAAAAATTTAATGATGAAAAATATACCTTCTTTAGAAATGATGACTTTAGAAAGGAGATGTATCCTTCAACAGGTGATCGTTATGCAAATACACAAAAGCTATTGAGCTCAACAAACAAGGTCGTTCCATTTATTGATAGTGTTGTATTTAAAGTTTTCCAGTCCGATGAAGATAAATGGGATGCTTTTATGGAGAAGGATCTAGATATACTATCTGTTCCAAAAAAATATCTAGATATTGTTTCTAATAATGATAACAATTTTCAAAAGCTAAAAAATAAAAATAATTTTGTCGTAAAATATTTCTCAACAATCTCTAGTCGATGGCTTAGTTTTAATATGAGAGATAAAGTCTTAGGTCAAAATCTAAAGCTAAGACAAGCTATTGCTAATGCTATTAATTTTGATGAGTACATTAGTATCCTTACTAATAATACAAACTTAAGGGCCAACTCTATCTATAACCCTAGTATCCCAGGTTATGAGCCATCAAAAGAGCTACCGTATAAGTACGATCTCGAAAAAGCAAAGAGACTCATGAAGGAATCTGGTGTTGAGAACTTAAACCTCACTTACTCAACAAGAGGTACTCAGACAATTTATGAACTTGAAGCAACTTTATTAAAAAAGTATTTGGCGAAAATTGGAATTGATTTAAAAATTGAAGTTTTAAGTTTCTCTGAATTTTTGAAAAAAGGAAGAGCAGGAGAGCTTCAATTTTTTACTGATAACTGGATTTATGATTATCCAGATGCTGAGAATAATATCCAGCTTCTTATTTCAAAAAATATCCCCGGTATAAATAAAAGTGGTTATAGCTCACAGGCTGTAGATAAATTTTATGATAAACTTGCAAAAACCCTCGACTTAGATCAACGAGTCTCCATCATGAAAAAAGTAGAGCAAGAAGTTAACAATGACCTTCATTGGATTATGCTCATGTATGATAGCTCATATATTTTACACTCTAAAAAAATTAAAAACTTTAGAAAATCATTCTTCATTAGAAATTATGTTAAATTTATTGAGAAATACTAAATAAGGGACAATGCCGATTGCATTTGCTCATAAGACTTAGACAAAAGAAATGATCTTTTGATTCCAAGCTCCTCAGGGTATGGCTCAAAGATATACCTAGCTACAGCTTTAAGTCTTTTAATTCTTACTCTCTCTTCATCGTAAAGATGAGCTGTTTTGTTATAAAGCTTATCAAAGTAAATTTTTAAAAATTGCGCTCTCTCTTCTAAACTGTCAGCTTGTTTATTTTTATAGAGTTTGGCCAACCAAGGTGTTTTCAGAGCGCCTCTCGCTATCATAACTGAGTGAGCTCCCGTGTAGTCGTAGTACCTTTCGATGTCATCTGTGCTCCAAATATCACCATTGCCAATGACTGGAACTGAGCACACCTTTACGGCCTGCTTAACATAATCCCAGTTAGCAACTCCTTTATAGAGCTCATTTCTTGTTCTAGCGTGAATTGTTATGGCCTCAACCCCTTCATCCTCTAAGAGTCTTAGGACATTCTCAAAGTTTAAGTCATCCTGATAACCCACTCTGATTTTTGCAGTGAAGTGACCTTTAAAGTTAGATCTAATAGTGCGAATGATATCTTTTAAAATCTTAAGATCACTTAGTAGATAAGAGCCGCCCTTATTTTTACACACAGTTTTTGAAGGACAGCCTAGATTGATGTCGAGCCAGTCTATATTGAGTGCATTAATGATAGGCATATGTTCCAAAGTGAGTGAGCGCTCAGAGGCAAGTATTTGGAAAATAGTATTATCCATTAGAGAGGAGTTATAAACTTCGCTTCCAATATGCTCTATAAAATGTTTTTCTTTAAACATACCAACTGAGGGTATTCTTAAAAAGTCAGTCGCAACAAAATCCCATTCGGGATAGAGCTCCTGAACAGTCTCTCTATAATGAGCGTCCGTTACTCCTTCCATCGGAGCAAAGAGTAATGAGCGCTCTTTTAGAAAGTTTTTAGT
>Ga0115567_10004283_pt1 | contig 13951 bp, 19 predicted proteins | sample COGITO_mtgs_1204_2_FD_88679 | JGI IMG/M metagenome (GOLD analysis project Ga0115567, IMG submission 88679) | Pelagic marine microbial communities from North Sea - COGITO_mtgs_120412 | ecosystem: Environmental > Aquatic > Marine > Epipelagic | place: Germany:Helgoland, sampling site Kabeltonne...
ATCACCAAAATGCATTCCTGTAAGTCGAGGGCTAATAATCATATTGACGATAACTTCATAGGCAATCAGTATTCCTATAATTAATACCATCACAAAAAATGAATTGCTTGCTGTATATTCATACCAACGATCAGTTAATACTAAACCAAGTCCTGAAAGAAAGGTAATTGCAATTGCCACCCAGGCAGTGTGTGAGAACATTTCCAGGCGACGCTCTTCTTTACGCGAAATTTCAAAGTCCCGTAAAAATTTAATAAAAGTTTTAGCGTGCAAACTCGTTACTAGCGTTCCAACAATAACCCCAACGATGTAGAGCCATTTTAATAAATCTCGATAGGTATAGGCAAATTCTATATATGCGTATTCGTAACCTAGAAACGAAAGCACCAGAATCAAGAAGCTAGTCGCTGCAGAACCTAGACATAGTGTGCACCATTTTTTGACCACAAAAATTTGGATAATAGTCAGATACATTGAAAAAGCAAATCCAATTCCTGAAAGCAGTAATCCTGCCAATAGTAAACCTTCCGGTAACTCTCTAAACAAGCTCGCAATGTAGATCAATGCAATAAGTCCGTAGTACAAGGTTCCAATTCCTTCGACTGGCATTCCTAAAAATTTTGAGAAACGACTGGTAACTAAATCATCACAATTACCGTTTAATGGACAGACCATATGTGCTGATGCATGTTTGTGTTGTGCGATATATCGCGTGAGCAATATTCCTCCAATCGACGATATAATAATTCCCAAGGTAAGCCAAATCATAATATCTCTATTGTACCAAGAGTTATCATGCTTTCACAAGCACAAATGAACCGGAGTGTTGTTTGTTACCATTTATCTGTAATTCGATACTATGGATTCCGGGGTAAAGTTTCTTGGTTGTCATGGTTCGAAAGGGGTGGCGTTTTTTTATTATTTGTTTCTGACCTTTGTGGATAGTCATGTTTTTTATTTTGAAAACCTTTCGAGAAATTTTTCCTGAGGGATTATAATAATTGACGATGTAGTCTATTATTAATTTTTCAGATTTTTGAGCAGTAATACTAATTTCAAACAACAATGCTTCTCCTATGCGAACCTTTGGTGTTTGTATGGAAAAAGAATCAACAGATATGCGTGGTTTATTTGAGTATCCTAGCAATTCAAGTGCAGATGTATTTCCCCGTTTGACCAAGGTGCGTAATGAATGATTCATTATATAGATCATTTCATCGTTGTTTTGTTTTTTAGATTTTTGCCAACGCCTGAGAGCTGCAACAATATACACTGGGTCAATCTTAGAAATATCATTCATATGATTCGCAACAGAACGTGTTACGTATCGGGTACTATCAGAAAACAAGATATCAAGAATTGGCATAGAATCTTTATAATTAATGATAATATTTTGACTCCACGGTAATCTCGGACGCGTTCCTTCGCTAGCAAGCCTGCGAACATGATAATTGTCTGATCGAGCGCAATTCAACAAAAACGATACTGTTTTTTGAGGAAATTCATTAATAAAATATCGAATGGCATCTTCTGCAGAAAATCGTTTGGTAATTTCTTGAAGTGTTTGCAATGATAAATCACAATATTCACTCTTCATACCATTATGTACAACATAATCAGAAATAGCCGCAATAATAAAATTACCAAAATCCCCATCAGATTTTTTTGAATCAAGTTCTATTGGCAAAGCAGCAATAATAACAGCGCAAGCCCTAGGAAAATCTTTTGGTAATACCAATTCCAATTCTTGTCGTACACGAGCAATTCGTTCTTTTAATTCAAGGCCGGGGAAATCCTCTAAAATATTATTAATAAATTCTTGCCTAGGAAACGCTGTATCGTTTTTATAAAAAACATCAGCAAGATAGCTTACTGATGTTTTATTAAAAAGATCATCTTTGAGAGAAAATCGTTCAGGCATGTTTTTATTTCTTTTTGTTTTCTTTATTTTTCAGAATCCTGAAGTAATACATTCCCATAATCAACATCATTGATGAGATAAATAAACCTAGATAATGTACGATTATCGGAATTTCAAAATTTACCAATCCAGATATATCATTAAAGATAACAAAGACAGCACTAAAGATAAGCATCCCAAGAGACATCAGCAGTGATAATGAAATGTAGTTACGCAAATGAAGCTCAAACTCCTTGAATGTTTTATATTTTTTCATGATGTTAATAGTATAACAAACACTGTTGTATTTACCCACAAAAAAAGACCCGCTTAGGATCTTTTTTATTAAAAATATTACTTGTTTTCTGATGCCGTATCACCAATAAGGTCTTTTGGTGATTCTTCAATCTCTTCTGTTGTCGGAACATCTGAATCAGATTCTTCAGTATTTTCTGCTGTAGCTTCTTCTGAAGTTTTTTCTGAAGTTTTTTCTTTATCGTTTGATTTTTCTGCAACAGCTTCTTCGTATTCTATTTCTTCTGAAACAGGCTCTTCGTCGCTCATCCATTCTGGAAGGTCAGCCGTCCCTGTTCCCATATCAGTAATACGCCGCAATTTGTACCGCATAGATTTTGATACCACATTTCGTAAGAAGTATAGTTTTGAGCGTCGTACTTTTGCGCGACGTAATACTTCTACAGAATCAATGGCTGGAGAATACAGCGGGAAAATCCGCTCTACTCCAATACCGTTTGAAACTTTTCGGACCATAAATGTCCCTCCGTTCTCTGCTCCGTGTTTACGTGCGAGAACGAGCCCTTCAAATGATTGAATTCGAGTTTTTCCTTTTTCTTGAATCTTTAAATTTACGCGGACGGTATCACCAGCCCGGATGTCGAGATCTTTACGATTTCGAACTGATTCTGGAAGGAATTGTTCTTTAATATTACTCATAATGGTTCCTACATTATCACAGACCATTCAAAAATCAACTCTTTTGCAAGGATTTAAATGGTAGGATGCATGTATGAAAGAAACTATAAAAAATTCAAAAACCATTATCAGTATTGGTTGGCTTGGAACTATTATTCTTTTTAGTGCCTATGCATTAAACTCTCTTGGGTTTATTGAATCTACTGGACCTATTTATGGATTTTCAAATCTTGTTGCGGCAACCTTGTTGGGTATCCGCGTATACGTAGATAAAAATTGGTCAAACCTTGTACTAGAAATATTCTTTGGAGTTATTGCAGTTATTACCTTGATACGATATTTTCTATTTTAAAAAACACTCTGGATGAGAGTGTTTTTTAAATGGTTGATTCAGGAACACCAAAATGTTTTTCCATATCGATATAATAGGTAGCAGGATCATCAGGGTGAATATACACATCAAACAAATGTTCTTCCAGCCATGCAACCGTGTGCTCGCTGTGAATAGGATGAGTTTGAAAAGTTCGCTTGCCATCGACTTCTTTGAGGAACAAAATTATTCCCTTGTGCCCATCGATCTCTTGGTCGGTTTCTTCGTGGTGCATATATCGTGCATGAATTTTGTTACCTTTATTTTTCAAGAAAACTATTTCGGGTACGCGCGGCGTATATTTGCGCATCCACAAGAGACCCATGATCAGAAATATAATTCCTGATATCACGCCAATTATAATACCTAGAATATTTGGACGCGTCCCCACAACAACAACTGAATTTCCGTCAGTCTTTAGATCAATACTATCTCCTACGTCAAGGTTACTAAAATCGTTACGGTAATTAGGTACAAAGGTTCGACTTTTACCATTATAGGTAAACTCGATTTGTGGAGCATACTGCACTATTGAACCTTTTCTATCTGAAAAGATTGCTGTTACTGTTCCTGATACATTAGTAGCAGTATTTATAAATTGATATTCCTTGATACCAAAAAACACAGAAGTAGTCGCTATCGTCAGTCCAAAAGCTACCATAAACAATGCCGTTTTTTTAATACGTTTTTTCATATACCTATTATAGGTTAGATTAGTCTTTGGATAAAGAAGCAATTGCATTAACAATATCCTCAGGCATATCACAGGTTACGGAAACATCATTTTCATCACTATCAATAAATGAAATTACGTAGGCGTGCAATGCCGTTCTAGACATTCCTAATACTTCTTTTCGTTTTCCTCGGTACAAACTATCGGCAACGATTGGATGATTCAACCATTTTAAATGCACACGGATCTGGTGCGTACGTCCCGTTTTTGGCTGACATTGGACCAAGGTGTATTTTTGATGTTGTCCCTGAACGTCTTTTTTAGAATCAAGGTCAGTATATCGTTCAATAACACGATATTCTGTTTGTGCTTCGCGTAATTTTCCGCGTGCATGATCGCCTGCCATTTTCATACGAAAATCTTTTGTATTTCGCCCAATAGGCTGGTCAATAATGCCTACATCATTTTTGATATGTCCGTAGACCAATGCTTGGTAGGTCTTTTTAATTTTTTTGTTTTTAAATAATTCTTTTAGATAGTCAAAAGATTCCTGCGTTTTTGAAATGACCAATATTCCTGATGTATCGCGATCAATACGATGCACAATTCCTGGTCGACTCAGTTCAAGCTCTTGGTCTTTGTAATTAATAAACATATTTTCTCCAACACCATTGACTTGTGGATAGTTTTCAAGAATCCAATCAACCACGGTTGGTTCATCAGTTTTACCATCACCATGGACCACCAAACCTGATGGTTTGTTGATAGCAAGGAGATTATTATTTTCAAATAGAATAGGAATTTTCATAGGATAATTACATGGTATAATATATTCATGAAATTTTCTATAGAGAATATACGAACAACACCTGCTGGAACAAAAGAAAGCCATGTAGAAAGATCTCATATCGAAAAACAAGTCGAGGAAAATCTTAGTAGATTCTGTTACGAAGTCTTGATTTCGGAACAAGAGATTGGTTATGGTAATTTTTCATTTGTCTACGAGGATACAAATAATAGCGGTATATGTTACAAAAAATTTAAACCTAATGCTGAAAAGCAGATGCGAAATACTGCGGCTCAAGAAATGAAATTTATGGAAAAAGTATACGGGCTAGATGACGAAGTAAAAACGCCTCTTCCTATGGGTCTTGCAGAGGTTGTCATCCGTAACAATGAAAGCGGTGCTCTTTTTCTTAACAAAATTATTGCCATGGAGCAGTTCAAAAATTCTACTCGCCTAGAGGATGTGATTGAACCAAAAAACCAAGAATTAAAGAAGGATTTTCCAGAAAGTTTTGATTTAGAAAATTTTTTCTCAAAGCTAGAAAACTTTACTGAAAAGATGCATAGCGAATTAAGCATCTATCACGGAGATTTATTCTCGAGAAATATTCTCATTGATAACGAAACCGGTAACCCAATTGTTATTGATTTTGGTGATGCTGCATTTCCACCGGCAGATGACAACTATGATGCCTATGGTAGACGAAAAATATTAGATCAAGACTATGAAGACAAAGATATAAAGAATATTCAGACAATGAAACAAGATGCACAGCGATACATTGACAGTATAAAATAAATTAGTAATATAAAATTAAACCCAAATAACCTATTATGAATATATATACCATTCCAAAGATTATTTCAGATATGATATCTGATCATGCTAAAGAGATGTTGCAAAGTAACGAAACTGAAAAAACTTTTTTTGTAAAAGGAACAAAGGTTCAAGTTACTCTTGCTCTAGCAAACACGGAAAACAAAGAAAAATATAAGAATAAATATCTTGATATTCAAAAACACCACGGTCATGAATTTCTTTATATTCAATAACCTAATCACCCCTAAATAGGGTGATTTTTTAATGCTATACTAACATTATGATTACCTATCTTACCGGAAAACCTACTTTTGAAATTGATGGCGCGCTGGTCCTGGATGTTCGTGATGTTGGCTATCATGTTCAGGTTACCGATCAAACATTAACCTGGGCGTTGATGCAATCTCAAATTTCATTATTCATCCATACCAACGTACGTGAAACAGCACTGGATTTGTTTGGATTTGAAACAAAAAACGAATTGTATTTTTTCAAAAAATTATTGGACGTTTCAGGAATAGGTCCGAAATCAGCACTGGGTATTATTTCATTGGCATCAACAGACACTTTGTATCAGGCAATCGTCAATAATAATATTGCCTTTCTGACCTCGGTTCCAGGTATTGGTACCAAGACAGCTGAACGTATGTGTATTGAATTACGCGATAAACTAAAAGACTATGCAGGACAAACAGAACGAACTACTCATGCTGGAGATACCGATGTTGTTGATGCATTGGTGGCATTGGGATATTCGCCGGCACAAGCTTACCAGGCCGTAGAAAAAATTGACGAGTCTATTACGATTACAGGCGATCGAATTAAAGCAGCATTGGGTCATATTTCATAACAAGCTGCAGCATTGCTGTTGTTTTTTATTGCACTGCAAGATATTGACATCTTATAAAAAATATATAATATTAATATTAAACTACTCACAATTTAAAACCTAAATAATGAAAAAAACAATTTTTTATTTTTTTGTAATGATGTCTTTTGTGTTTATCTCGTGTGAAAAAGATGATGAAAATACCCCCGAAGACACGGCGCCTTATTCTGCTGATATTGAAATCGAATACGAGAATAGTACTGACGAAACAATAAGAACGGTTCTCGTAACCTTGACCGTAAATGCGCCCAGAGAACCAGAAATTATCGAAGTTCAGATGCAAGATGGCACGCCGATACAAATGAAACAAATTTCGGAGAGGTCTAATATATATATGGGAGATTATCCTATTGATATCTATACCAACCCTTCAGGATCGGGAGACATTACAGCAAGTGTATTTATTACCGATGAACATTCTTTATGGAACGAGCAAAATTCTTTTAGTTCAAATACCTTGGAGCTACCTTGGTAAAAAAGACAATTAAAAAATCTAAATCCCCATCAATATATGGGGATTTTTTATGTAAAAATTTGATAGGCAGCAATACCGAATGCTACCGAAACATTTAATGACTCCTTGGTACCGTGCATTGGTATTTCAATAATTGAATCTGCCAACGATAAAACATCAGCATCAAAACCTGTAGTTTCCTCTCCCATCGCAAGAATTATTTCTGTAGTACCTGTTGGTATTTTGTATGTTTTATAGTCTATTGAACGACTGTCTTGCTCGGCACAAACTAATTGTGCATTTTGGTTTTTTAATATTTTTATGTCTTCTGAAATATTTTTTAATTGTGACCATGATACTGATTGCTCAGACCCCAAGGCAATTTTATGCATGTCGTTTCGAGCACGCCCAAAACGATCAACCGGCAATGGCGTATATCCAGAAAGATATATGTGATTAATACCAACAGCATCAGCTGTTCTAAAAATTGAACCAACATTATGAACACTGCGGATATTATGTAGCCATACTGATTTTTTCATAATTAAAGTGTAACAAAATTAAAAAAAGTAACACATACATTAATATGTGTTACTTTTTTATGTCTACTTCCTCGTGGTACATCACGAACTTTGTGTGCCAAAAATATCCATACGGATAACAATGACTTCATAATCGCTAATGAATGGACAACACTCCTACAAAGACCAACCCTATCTAAGAAAGAACTCAGAGAGTGGTGCGATTTTGTAAATAATACCTTTGAGCATGTATCTAGTTTGGATGAGCGTCTATACGCAGAGTACGATCCCTAAAAATTAACTAATTATATTATTGGACCAAATTAGTTTCCCTTCCCTAATCCAAAAATGGCTCATGCAATTATCCAACTTGTTAATAGATGGATATATTGTAGGCACACCATTAGTATTACTATCAAAAGACCACGAAGGATTCATATTTTGGTTCAAAGAAAGCATGATAGCCTCTTCGCATCCACAAGGACACAGTAAGTAGGCCCATTTCTGATATTCTTCATTCCCAACGATATAGATAATATTTTTTCTAAGGTTCTTTTTAGAAGGATTATCTGAGATAAATTTAAAAGAATAGAGATTACGGTCTTTCTTTTTAAATAGATAATTCCAAATTTTTTTAAAAAGTTTAATCATAATTATCTAGTCATATCTAAAAATGGTTCCATATCACCTCGACCCCAATATGAATCAAACCCACATACTCTACAATCGTTATCTACTTTATTTCCTGGACAAAGTTGTACATTTTTGTGAATCATATTTATTTTGTGAGGATGTAAAGTATTTGAATTAAATTGCATCAGTCGGTTCAACAAAGAGTTAACTGCCAGCGTTGCAACCTGAGTCGTAAATGTAACGATAGAAGGTGCAGGATTTCCTTCCCCTATAACATAGGCTTCTTCTTTTTGCTTTTCATACTCATCGGGATCATTCCTTTTAAGACTTTCTGCGTGTGCAATATCAAGATTAATAGTTTTATTAGTTAACAAACAATCACTTCCTGGAAATAAATAAGAAACACGGTTGGTTAAATCAATTATTTTAGGCGGGGTTAAATCATTCACTTTGATAATAAGTCCCATGTCTATTACTGGTATTAAATAGAAATACGCAAGTCGGTTCAAAAGTATTCGTCCTACGTGGTCATCAGTACATCCAAATATTACATCACTCGATTTAAGTTCATTTATAGCATCTTCATTATCGACCCAATCTTCAACCTTAGTTATTTTCGTTTCTAGTCCTAGACGTAAAATTTCTCGTTCAATAATATCCACTTTTGGAACGTCGATGTCGTCAAGAGTAGAACCGTGCAGTCTATTAATGTTGGATTTTGCAAACTTATCCTTATCAATTAAACAAATTTCTTTTACTCCTAAGCGTGCAATTAACATTGCTACGGCAGAACCTGTTCCTCCACAGCCAACTGTAGTAACCTTTAAATTTTGTAAATCTTGATTTAAAGCATCTCCGAAAGCAAGTGCTTGACGATTAAACTCGTCTTTTGACTCGAAAGATTCATCCCTGTTTGGGTACATAAGTTTTATTTCCTTACCGATGATTCTAATCTTGGTAATAGGAAAATGCTGTAAGTCTTCATTCCACACTCTACCTATTATATCTCCATCGGGAAAAAGAATAAGGCTAGGATAAGGATTTCTATTCTTATTCCTATTAAAAGCAAGTTGAAAAAGATTATATTCTCCTTTGTCATCTGTAGTCGAAAAACCTCTGACATTGCTTGGATGATTATGAACTAGAGTAACTGAAAAACCTTTATGCTCTGTTTCTTTGAGTGCCTTAATAAATTGATTGTTGTCGAACGATACATGAGTACGGGAATGTGAAAGTAAGACTGCTTCATCTAGACAAATTACTTTCCTACTTAAATATCGAATTTCATCATTTGTCGTAGCGATTCCAGATATGATAAAGGCAACTCTTTCCTTACCATCGTCCTTAAGAAGGTGCTCTGAGAGTCTATTATAGTGCTGTTGTTGGAGAGTAAAAGTATAATTCATTTTGCTATTTCAAGGGCCTTATCTACTCTTTTTAAAAAAGTATGGATTCCGTCTGACCCCGCTCGCAGTATTTGATTAAGCTAGGCAGGAATATTTGTAATAAATTTAAAGCTAATTACGAAGAAAAATTAAATACAATTATATTTAAGGCAATCAAATACGACAAGCCAATAATAATACTCTTCCAGAACTCAAAATTTTTAAGCAGAAAATAAAATAAAATTAGAAAGCTAATTAAAATAAAAGTATATATTATTGAGTTTTTTGTTACTTCCAATACCAAACCTTCTTTAGCCCCAACATTAATAAAAATAATTGCTAGTAAAAATTGAATAGGAATACCATACAATATTGCTGAATATTTGGGGTCGATGTGTGTAGCAAGATAGCTCATACCTACCACAATCCATCCTCCTAGCAAAAATTGAAGTAAATAATTCATAGAATATATTATATCAGATTAAGCAGTCTTTTCATTTAGACAATAAAAAAGATAAATTATTTAGAATAATTTATCTTTGAAAATTTTTATTTAATAGCTTCAGCAGAAATATATCCTTCTTTTGGTTTCCAGCTATCAGTCAATGTAAAATCAACAAATGATTGGTAAAATTTATCTGGGTCTTTATCGAAGTTACCATTAAATTCCCCACCTTCAACGGTTTTATAAGTACCAGCTACTCCATTTGCAATTCTAATCAAGGCGTTAGAATATGAATCTACTGCTTCTTTAGGTAGCTTTATAAAAACCTCGTTTTTATTAAAAAGCTCACCAACAGCAGTTTGAAAATCTTCAAAACGTTGTAGTCCATTAGTATCACTAATGTATTTACTATCCAGAATATCTACATAATGTTTCCTATAGAGGTCTGTAATAGTACCTTTAATTTCCTGATTGTTTAATAGATAATCTTTCATAAAATTTTTATCCATAGAGTCTCCTTCTTTATAAATTTCTTCTTTTTTTTGTTTTGGTAAATTTTCCATATTTTTATTATATCAAATTAATTTATGTTTTATATTATATATCATAAATAGCACATCTGTCAATATTACCAATACCTGCAGTTTGGCTCTGCCTCTGCTGGTATTGGTATTTTTCTGATAGTATTTAAGTATGATTATCAACGTAAAGAATCAATTATGCAAAATAAAAAACTCATAAATGAGCCCTATAACTGTGGTTTGTGTGGAAAAGTTAAAACTTATTCACAGCAAGGTACTACGTACCGTACTACATGTCTCCCCGGTAGGGTTCGAACCTACGACCGTCAGCTTAAAAGGCTGCTGCTCTACCAGCTGAGCTACAGGGAGAAACTGGTTATCTGATTTAAAATGCTTAACAAATAAGCATCTCAGACAAAAGCCACTATAAAAAAAATGTTCTTAAATGTCAATAAACAAATGCTGATTTAGTGAAATATGATACTATCAAAACATATGATTATACTTTGGCTTATTATCCTGGCAGCTAGTCTGTTTGGGCTGATTAAATCAGCTGACTACTTTACCGAGTACAGTGAGAAAATTGGATTATTATTAGGAATGAGTTCTTTTATTATAGGGGCAACCATTGTTGCAATTGGAACTTCGTTGCCTGAACTTGTTTCGTCATTATTCGCTCTAGCCGCTGGAACCCCAGAATTTGTAGTTGATAATATCGTCGGGTCAAATATTGCCAATGCCATGCTGATACTGGGAATTGCTGCTGTTGTTGCTAAAAAAGGATTAAAAATGACAACTTCGCTTATTGATGTTGATTTACCCTTCTTTTTTATGTCGATGGCGGTCTTTGGCTATTTTGCACTGGACGCGACCATTTCAACCATGGAAGGGGTCGCACTATTGGTGTTCTTTGGAATTTTTGTTATTTATAATATAAAATCCGAGTCAAAAAAAGACGACGAGGACGAGATGGAAGAGTTGACTGACACCTATGATGGCGGTAAGAAAAAAGACATTATTAAATATGTCGGAATTATTATTGTTGCCATTGCTGTATTATCAGTATCAGCAAAATATTTGATTGATAGTATTTTAACACTCTCGGAATTGCTCAATATTTCATCATCTACACTAACCATTACAGTTGTTGCCTTTGGTACCTCGCTGCCTGAAATTCTGACCTCTATAGCCGCTGTACGCCGCGGTAACCACGGAATGGCCATTGGTAACGTATTGGGCTCAAATACCTTTAACTTGCTCTTGATCGGCGGAATACCGGCTCTGATAACGCCGCTATTTATTGCGCCAGCAACCTATACTATTGGGTTACCGTTTTTGGTAATTGCGACCTTTGTGGCGATATTTGTGATGTTTGATAATAGAATACGCCCATGGGAAGGAGTGGCTATGTTGTTCTTTTATCTTGTCTTCATTGCAAAAATCATAGGGTTGATGTAACTCGTTCAGTGAATTTCGTTGTCGGTTTCAAGAAAAGTTTTATTCACTGTATATTTCATACAGCTTATAAAATTTTCTTTTACTTCCTAGAAATTCATCTAAACGATTCACATAAACTAAGATTAAAATATTACATAATCAAAATCTGAAATGAATAATTATAAAAACCATCTCTACGATGGTTTTTATAATGCTAAAATAAATTTCTCTAATTCAATATCCAAGGTTGAATAATTATCACGATTATGAAACATATACACTAATTCGTCTGCCATTTTTTGAATTTCTGCATCGGTGAACTTTGCCGCATAGCCTGATGTTTTTTGATACACAAATGGATTCATTCCCGGATTAGACTTTGCTGATTTTATTAATGCCAGATTCTTTATCTGCCAAAACAATATTCCATGAATTTCTTCTGGGCTACCGTTTTTAATAGCCTCTTGAAACAGTAGCCAAAGAGATTTTTTATCTCGAGAACCAAGCGCATCAGTCAATGAAAACATATTAAATTTTTGTTCTTTTATCTTAACTTCTTTACCAAAATCCTTAATAACGGCGTCATATTTTTCAAATACCTTGGTAATTGGTTTGGTTATGGTGTTTTCAGAAAAGATAAAATGATTATCAGATTCCCCATACCCGTCGAGCAAATTTTTAATATCCAGCATTCGCGCCAAACCATGTAGCACATACATTTCAGTATCCCCAAATAATCCGGTTTGCACTGATACCAAATTTTCAATACCAGTACTTTCAACATCATTATCATAAATATGAATTGGCTTTAATGACAAGGCTTTTGCCTTGTCATTAATAGCATCTTTGCGTTGTTGTGATTGCCCGTACAGAAGATAGATCATGTCTGTAGTATAGCAAATAAAAAAAATGGCACCGAGATGCCATTGGTTTAATCAACAAGTAATTTTAAATTATCATAGGCCGTCATCTCCCTAAGATTTTTTCTAAATTTAAAAAGATTTAAACAAAATTGATCTTTCTTGTGATCTTTTCCCTTCCAACGTAGCGAAACAGATCTTGACAAAATTTCTCGAGAAATAAATTTATCTCTATACAACCAAACAAGATGCCATTCAAACTTAAAATAAGCAAAAATAATTGTGAGCACAAAGACTCCATATATTATGATAGACAGTATCTCTATAAATATTTTTTCTGACCAAATTAAGATTGGCAGAATGATAATGGCTATGATTAAATAAAATAATAAAATCTCTATATAAAAAGGTATTATTTCGATCGCAGTTTTTTCAAGTTTATTCATCTTTAAAAACTGAAAATATTCTTTTTTTGTTTTCATAATTTTAAATGTTATTTATTTTTATTCTAATATAAAAAATAAAAAACACTATCTAGTGTTTTTTATTTTAACTCTCCCCAATGCCTTCCATGGGATGAATGTACCACCAATGGCACTGGTGAATCATAATCCAGATACGAATTTTTTAAGGCTTGTTCCATGATTTCAATCGCCTTGGTTTCAAAAGTTTCAACAAAATCTGTTTTGACCTCGTATACAATTTCATCGTGGATTTGCAAAATTAATTTCGCTTCCGATTTTTTATTTTTTGATTCCAACCACTGGTCTACCTGAATCATGGCGAGTTTGATCATGTCGGCTGAGGTTCCCTGAATAGGTGCATTTAATGCCATACGTTCTGCCATTGCTTTGATGAAACCTAATTTCGAATTAATGTTTTTAAATTGTCGTTTACGTCCAAACAATGTTTGCGTAAATCCATTTTTACGTGCAAATTCTTTGGTTGATTCTAAAAACGCTGTTGCCTTTGGAAATTGTACAAAAAATCCATCATAGAATTTTTGAGCTTCTTCACGGTCGGTATCCATTTCTTTTTTCAAAGAATTAATCCCCATGCCATACAGAATTCCAAAATTCACAATCTTTGCCTTTCGACGCATTTCACGGTCCACTTTATCCATTGGTAAGCCACCAATCAATGAGGCAACAGCAGCATGGATGTCTTCGCCATTATTAAAAATCTTGATCAAGGCATCATCTCCTGATAGCAATGCCAGACAACGTAATTCAATCTGTGAGTAATCTAATGAAACTAATTCTGTACCCGGTGCTGCAACGAATCCTTCGCGGATTTTTCGTCCTAGTTCAGTTCGCGTAGGAAT
>Ga0115567_10004288_pt1 | contig 13944 bp, 13 predicted proteins | sample COGITO_mtgs_1204_2_FD_88679 | JGI IMG/M metagenome (GOLD analysis project Ga0115567, IMG submission 88679) | Pelagic marine microbial communities from North Sea - COGITO_mtgs_120412 | ecosystem: Environmental > Aquatic > Marine > Epipelagic | place: Germany:Helgoland, sampling site Kabeltonne...
GAGGCTACCCAGCAGATCGTTGCCGCCTTGGAATTGGCGAATGCATTTTCAGAACCAGGGTTTGACGTCATCTTACTCACCCGGGGCGGCGGCGCACTCGAGGATCTTTGGACCTTTAATACCGAACCCGTCGCGCTCGCAATCGCCAACAGCCGCCTTCCCGTTGTGAGCGCCATCGGTCACGAATCCGACTTCACCATTGCAGATTTTGTGGCAGACCTACGCGCGGCAACGCCCTCGGCGGCGGCTGAAATTCTTGCGCCAGACCAAACCGACTGGATGCAGCAATTCGACGGCCTAGCCCAACGTTTAACCCGAGCCCAAGGCAGCCAACTGCGGGCGGCACAGGCTTCTGTCCAAAGCTTAACTCGGCGTCTACGCAACCCATCCCAAACCCTGACTCAGATGGGCGATCGTCTGGCGCGGCTTCAACCTCGACTGTTAACAGCCGTCAAACGCGCCTTGGATCATCCGGAATTAGACCGCTTAGAAAAACAATTAAACACCGGCATTGAGCAGCAGCTCGAACGGGCTCAAACCCGACTATCGTCGGCCTCAGCCCGACAAACTGAACTGATCCGACGGCAACTCAATGATGAACGCAGCAGTCTGCAGCGACTTGCCGGTCAACTTAATGCGCTTAGCCCACTGGCCGTCATGGCGCGCGGATTCAGCCTGGTCCGAGACGAGGCGCAAGCCGTCATTGCTCGGGCAGCGCAACTGAAGGCTGATCAAGCCGTCACGATCGAATTTGCCGACGGCACAGCGGAGGCCATCATTCGCAATAAACCCAAGCTCAAAGTAGACAAGCTCAAAGTAGAGAAGACGCCTTGAAACTCGTTTTATTCTCAAGCGCCCTCTTCGCCGCGCTCTTGTTATTTCAAAGCTCGGTTGCCGCCCAGCCCGCACATACCCCGGTGCCTGGCGGCGTGGCGGTGATCGCACTACCCGCGAACACAAAATCCGCCCAGTTCCTCGGCAATCCGGTTCTGATTACCGGCGACCCTGAAAAGCCTATTGCGATTGTGGGGATTGCAATGGATCAGGCACCAGGGCCTGCTCAGCTTGATCTTGTCAGCGGCGCAATCGTCTTCGATGTGCTTGAAAAACGCTACCTGACCGAGCGCCTGACCATCGCTGACAACAATAAGGTGACACCACCGGCACGGGATTACGACCGAATCGGCCGGGATCGAGAAGAAATGATGGCGGTTTTCGAGTCTTTCACTACAGACCGAAGCCTGGACCCCGATACCCTCGCTTTCGTCACGCCGGTTGAGGGCCGTATCTCATCCCCCTTTGGTAAGCGCCGGATTTTAAATGGCCAACCTCGAAGCCCACACTCTGGCTTGGATATCGCGGCACCAGAGGGCACGCCCATAAAAGCAGCCGCCGCCGGCAGCGTGCGCGCCACGGGCGATTACTTTTTCAATGGCAACACCGTGCTGATTGATCATGGCCAGGGCCTCATAACGATGTATTGCCACCTCAGTGAAATCAAGGTGGCGCTCAACGCGCCCGTCGAGCAAGGTGAGATCATAGGCCTGGTTGGCCAAACTGGACGGGTGACCGGCCCGCATTTGCACTTCAGCGTTAACTTAAATCAGGCTCGGGTGGATCCAGCATTGTTTATTGCCCAGCCCTAGACTCAGCAATTGCGACCTGTTTATTCGCAAGCGCTGGCCACGATTTGAGCAGGCGTTGCCTAGATCGGCATCATTTTAGCCCGGATTAAACCTGCAACAGTTCAGGCTGGACCCGGTAAACCGAACCCCCCAGCAGTTTTCTTGATGACACCGCTAGCGTTTCCGGCGCTTGGCGCGCTCAACATTGTCTTTCATCAAACGGCGTTTTTTACTCACTTCTCGATCCGTGAGTTTAACTTTCTTGTCTTTGAAAGGATTGTCGCCCGTTCTAAACTCAATCCTGAGCGGCGTGCCTTCAAGTCCAAGTGCTTTGTGAAAACGCTTCTGCAGATAGCGCTTATAAGCTTCTGGCACGGCTTCAGTTTGATTGCCATGAATAATGATGATCGGCGGGTTACTACCACCTGCATGCGCGTAACGAAGTTTGATGCGCCGCCCGTTCACCATTGGCGGCTGATACTCAGCCAACGCCTCGGCCAAGATTTTGTTCAACTTCGTGGTTGCCAGCGACTTGGTTGCTGAATCATAGGACTTAAGAACCGACTTATACAGGTGCCCCACCCCAGATCCATGAAGCGCCGAGATAAAGTGGATTGTTGCAAAATCGATGAAGGTTAACCGACGCTTAATTTCACTTTTAATATGATCTTTCTGCTCTTGGTTCGTGCCATCCCACTTATTAACCGCAATCACCAAGGCACGACCGGCTTCCAAAACATGTCCCAACAGATGCAAATCTTGATCGACGAGATTTTCATGCGCATCGATCATCAAAATCACAACGTTTGCATCAGCAATGGCGTCCAAAGCCTTAATCACTGAAAACTTTTCAACGGCTTCAGAAATTTTACCGCGCCGCCGCACCCCGGCCGTGTCAATAATGGTGTATTCCTGACCCTCGCGCTCAAACGGAATGTAAATGCTATCCCGCGTTGTGCCCGCCTGGTCAAATACCACAACCCGATCTTCTCCGAGCATTCGATTAACCAAAGTAGACTTACCCACGTTCGGGCGTCCGACCACCGCCATCTTGATTCCGCGCGCTTCTTCGGCTTGCGTGTCATCACCTTCCTTGACGGGCAGGCGAGCGAGCACGATCTCAGACATTAAGTAGGACACACCATGGCCGTTGGAAGCCGAAATCAGTTCACAACCACCAAATCCCAGCTCGGCGAATTCGCCCTCAATATAGTCGCTATTTTGACCATCTATTTTGTTGGCAACCAAAACAACCGGTTTGTTCTGCGAGCGAAGCAAGCTCGCAATATCATGATCGCCGGGCAAGCGGCCGGACTTAGCATCGACCAAAAATAAGATAAGATCTGCTTCGCTGATGGCGGCTCGGGATTGCTCTGCCATTGGCTTATCAATACCCTGCTCATCGCCGGACAACCCACCCGTATCAATCACCAAGTAATCGAAATCACCCATCACACCCCGACCATACTGTCGATCGCGAGTTAATCCGGGAATGCTCGCAACCAAGGCATCTCGGGTTTTGGTCACTCGATTAAAAAGCGTCGATTTACCGACGTTTGGGCGGCCAACTAAGGCAATGACGGGGAGCATCGAATGCGCTACTGAATCTCGAAGGCCGAAAGGCGTCCGCTATTACCCATGACAAAGAGCCTGTTTCCATCTGCGAGTATCGGCGTATACAGCCCTTTGGTATCAACACGGCGGCGCCCCACAAACCGACCATCGGATTGCGCAATCAAATGAACATAGCCTTCAAAGTCGCCGACCGCCAAGTAACTGCCGATTGCAATCGGGGTCGTGAGATCTCGATTTAAAAGCGCATCCAACTCCCACTGAATCCGGCCATTATCCATATCAAAGGCGGTTATCTGATCACTGACCGAGGCCAAATACACATTACCAAAGCCTGCACCCAAGCCGACGGTTGTTGACGCCTCTTCGGACCAGAGCGGCCGACCGGCATTTAAATCAATCGCGAGGATCCTGCCTTGATAACTTGCGACATAAAGCCTTCCACTTTGAAACACCATCTTGCCGTCGATATCAATCAGACGCTCTAAATCAGAACGTCCTTTTGCCGCTGCAACGCGTTCATCGATCGCGGCAACACCGCGATCCGGATCAATTAAGGCCACCCGACCATTGGCAAATCCAGCGATCACGACATCGTCTCGAAGAATTGGCGTTGCCGTGCCGCGCAGGGTCAAGGCCGGCAACGAGGTGCTGAACCGCCAGCGCTGCTCGCCGGTAAACGCATCCAATCCCGTCACGCTGCCATCGATGGCTTGGGCAACAACCAGTTGATTCAGAATCTGTGGCGGCGCGAGCACTTCACTTGATACCTCAGCACGCCACGCGATGGCGCCGTCACTTTGATAGAGGGCCAGCACTTCTCCGGCAGACGTGCCAACCAGAACAATATCGTTCCCTGCGCCAACACCACCAGTAATCACATCAACGTCTTTTGCAAAAGCATGATCTACATCCGCCTCGGCGTAAAGATCTCGAACATCCCGAGACCAGACCTTGTTGCCTGTGTCCGCCTGAAGCGCGAGAATCGTGCCATCAGCAGAGGCTGCGAAAATGCGGCTGCCACTCAATGCTGGCTCGAGCTTGATCGCTTTATCCGCTGCCCCGGCACCCACGCGCGCGGTCCACATCGCGGAAAAAGTTACCTCTGAGGCAATGTTCTTCAGCGCTGCTGGTTTGATAACCTCTTCATCCTTGCCGCCAAACCAACTACAGCCGCTCAATAGACCGAGCAGCAACAGACTAAAAGGCAAAATGCGCCAGGTCATCATCCATTGTCCTTAGTATCTGCTTGCGTTTCATCTGTCGCTGGGTCACCAATAACTGCAGTGTCTTCTTCCAACGCCGCGCCATTGTTGTCGCGGCTTTCCTCTAACATCGCCGGGTCGACGTTTGCCGCAGCAAACGTCAAATCTTCAACTTTCATCGTTAAACCCGGCAAGCCCTCTTCACCCGCCGTGTTAACGGCCAGCTGATACGCCTGTCTTGCCTCATCGAGTCGATCGAGTTGATACAACAAATCGCCTTCGACCTCATGCCGGGCGGACAAAAAACCAGCCCATTCGAGGGGTTCAGCCAATAACGTCAGACCCTCCTCGGGCCGGTCCTGAGCGCCCAACAGTCGCGCCAGTCGAATCTGTACCAAGGGCGCAAGGTATGTGCTCGCAGCATCTGTTATTGCTCGCAGGGCCGCTTCAGCCTCACTGAGACTGCCTGCACTAAAGTGCAGTTTTGCAATCTGCAGCCCTGCTAAGACCGCGTAATCAGTGCCTGCATGGTCGGCAATAAAGGCGTCACCCAAGGCAATCGCCGCGGCTCGCTTATCTTCGTCCGTTGCGCTTTCGCGCGCCGCAGTTTGGAACGTCGTAAACGCATCGCTCGCTGCCTCAGCTGCCGCCTGCTTTTGGTCTTCCCAGGATCTGAATCCAAAGTTGCCGCCCAAAACCAACACCAAGCCAATTGCTAAAAACCAACCGTTCTGACGTAAAAAAGTCTGTATTTTCTCGATCTGCTCTTCTTCGCTCGTATCCAGCGCCACGTGCCTACTCCTGTACCAAGTTCTTTACTGTTTGATGATTACTGCTCGAAACGCCGTTGTAACTGCTCGATCAACGCCGACGTTTGCACCAATGCCTGGCCCCCTTCGCCGCGCAATTCACGAACACTTACCGCATCTTGGGCAAGCTCATCCTCTGCAACGATGAGCGCAATTTCCGCGCCAGAGAGATCCGCTTTTTTCATTTGCGCCTTGAGTTTTCCAGCACCGGCATGAACCTGAATCGAAAGACCGAGTTGCGTCCGCACTTGCTCGGCTAGGACCAGCATCTTGCCCCGAGCGTCCTCCCCAACTGACACACCATAAATGTCAATTGAACGCCTTTGAGTCGCTTGATCCTCAAGCATCAACGCCAAACGATCTAGGCCCAATGCGAACCCAACACAGGGGGTGGGTTTACCCCCCAACTGCGCGACTAGGCCATCGTAGCGGCCGCCACCGCAAATTGTCCCTTGGGCACCCAACTGATCGGTGACCCATTCGAAAACGGTGCGGTTGTAATAGTCTAAACCGCGCACAATGCTTTGATTCATCCGATAGGGTTGACCTGCGGCGTCTAGTATCGCACACAGACCATCAAAATGCTTTCGAGACGCCGCGTCTATAAAGTCGCTGAGAACCGGCGCGTCCTCTAAAAGGGTCTGTGTAGTCGGAACTTTGCTGTCCAGAATCCGTATCGGATTGGTGGTCAGCCTACGAAGACTATCGTCATCCAAATCCGCTTTGAAGCGGGTTAAATACGCCACCAAAGCCGCGCTAAAAGCTTGCCGGCTTTCAGCATCACCGATCGAGTTGAGTTCAAGGGTTACGGCATTTGATAAGCCTAAAACCGACCAAAGCCGTGCGGAAAGCAGCAGTAACTCGGCATCTATATCAGGACCTTCCATCCCAATACACTCAACCCCAATCTGGTCAAACTGTCGATAGCGACCTTTCTGAGGTCGCTCATAACGAAACATGGGTCCCGTGTACCAAAGCCTTTGAGTTTGATTAAAGGCTAGACCATGCTCATTCACAAAGCGAACCAATCCAGCCGTACCCTCCGGCCGCAGCGTCAAACTCTCCTCGTTGCGGTCGTTAAAGGTGTACATTTCTTTTTCGACAATATCCGTGCTGGCACCGACCAAGCGACTGAATAAACTGGTACTTTCCAGTACCGGCAAACCAACTTCCTGATAACCATAATCCATCAAAACAGATCTGGCCTGATCTTCAATCAAACGGAACCGCGCTTTTTTTTCGGGCAGCAAATCCTGCATGCCTCGGATGGCTTTTATGGTGTTACTCACGATGCGTTTCCACTCAACTTGATGTTAATTCGACATTTTCGGCGGCTTCGGCCGCGATTTTTTCGGCCACTCGCCGTCGAATCATCGCCTCAAGATCATCAATTAAATGCTCATTGGTGACTTTTTGACTGGGCGCCCCATCCCGGTAGATCAAATTGTTTGGGGTTGCGCCTGTCAACCCAATGTCAGCTTCTTTTGCCTCACCTGGTCCGTTCACAATACAGCCAATAATCGCGACATCGAGCGGCGTTGTAATGTCTTCCACCCGACGTTCCAACTCGTTCACCGTTGAAATGACATCAAAGTTCTGCCGAGAACAACTCGGGCAAGCAACGAAATGGATGCCCTTGCTGCGCAGATGCAGACTCTTCAGCAGATCAAACCCAACCTTTACCTCCTCGACTGGGTCAGCCGCCAACGACACGCGAATCGTATCGCCAATACCAGCCATCAGTAAAAAGCCGAGCCCCGCTGCGCTCTTAACCGTGCCAGAACGCAGCGCGCCGGCTTCGGTAATACCGAGGTGCAGTGGTTGATCGATTTGACCCGCAATACGCTGATAGGCCTCGATCGTCATAAAAATATCTGAGGCCTTCAGACTCAGCTTGAACTGATCGAAATTCTCAGCATCCAACATCTCGATATTGCGCAACGCGGACTCGACCATCGCCGTCGCATTCGGCTCTTTATACTTACGCATTAAGTCCTTGCCTAGGGACCCCGCATTCACCCCGATCCGAATCGGGATGCCTTGATCTTTGCAGGCGCTCACAACGGCCCGCACGCGATCCGGACTACCGATATTCCCAGGATTAATCCGCAAACAATCCACACCCAGCTCTGCAACCTTGAGCGCAATCTTGTAATCGAAGTGAATATCAGAAACCAACGGTACAGTAACTTGGGCTCGAATTTTTCCGAACGCCTCCGCTGCGTCCAGACTGGGCACGGAGACTCGAACGATATCCGCACCGGCAACTTCAAGACGCCGAATTTGAGCCACCGTTGCCGCAACATCCAGCGTGTTGGTGTTGGTCATGCTTTGAACTGCAATCGGCGCATCACCCCCAACCGGTACAGCGCCCACCATGATCTGCTTGGATACCCGCCGCACTATCGTTGAATCTTGGTGCATCACGTTACTCCTAATTCGTTAAGGTCAACCGCGCGATCGCGTCTCGTGTTGTTGCCGATTCAAGGTCAATCGCTCGCCCATTAAACTCTAAACTCGCCATCGGCGCATTGCCGAGCAATACCTTCAAAGGCGCGCGCCCATTGAGGACCAGAACATCGCCAGCGCGATTGAGATCACCATAAATTAGCTCGTTCTGGCTATCCTGGACTTCTATCCAACACTCGCCAACCAGGCTCGCTCGTAATTCATCCGAGCCACCCGCATCGACCAAGATTTGTCGCCCACCAACGACATTTTCCCGACGGATCTGGACTTGTTCTGAAAGTCCCCGCCCCTCATCCAGGCGAAAATTGGCTTGCGGCGGATCAATCCGTTCTTCAGGCCGCCCCGGTTGATCGCCCAAACGATCGACCTCGCGCTCGCTCGCATCTGAGCGTTCAGGGTCAGACGCTGCCGCCCCAAAAGCCTCTGGATCAAGATCTTGACCAATCTTTCTGAGGGTCGGGTTTTCCGCTTTTGCAACCTGATTTTCTGGGGCCACAACGACGTTTGCCCGCTCAAGATTTACCGCCGATTCTGGTGCTGGGGCGACGCGCTCCTGGGCCAGCTCTTGATCGACAGGCTTGTCTGGGGACACTGATTCAACAGGCGTGGTCTCAACGCTGGCAAGGTTCGGCATCGCACCCGCTACTATCTCTGGGCCAGGCTCGACAATAACAGCCGGCTCAGCCGGCGCTGGCGTCATTGCGCCGACGTCTACCGCGTCATCACCCGGCGTCAACAACCAAACCAAGAGCACCAAAATCAAAACGATACCCAGCCCGATTACGCCAGTGAGCACCACGGGTCCGGAGAATCGATTTTCCTGCACCCTTACACCCACATCCGCCGACGTATCTGGTTCTGTTCCCCGGAATTCCTCGTCATATAATCTGACTACTTCATCGCCATCAAGACCGACGACCCGTGCATAACTGCGTAAGTAGCCTCGAACAAAGGCTTGCTTCGGCACGCGATGAAATTCGCCCGTGTCCAGGTACCGAATGTAGGTCTCGGTTAAAAACAACTGATCGGCCACCGCCGCTTGGGTCATCCCAGCGGCTTCTCTGGCGTGTCTTAGCCGGTCAGAGACCGTCTCGGTACTCGCCGCGCTCATTTCCTCAACGCCCATCCACCCCTCCTTGGGAATCCTTAACGACCTCCAACGCTTCCATCGAGGTTGGATAGATCCGGAGTAAATCGGCAGCGCATCGCCCGCGCTCAGCCGCGTCTAAAAAAATCGCATAAATTTTTGCACACGCAAATAGACTTCTCGCTGACTCGGCCGCGATGGCTCGATGTCTTAAGTAAAGCGCTTTTGCAGCCGAGTAGTTTTGATCCGCTAGATTCAAGAGCGTTAATTCAAGCAAGGTTCTAGGTAGTCGAGGATTCAGTGCCTCGGCGCGCTCGAAGGCGTTGCGGGCAGCAGCTCGATCATCGAGCGCGAGGTAGGCAACCCCCAAATTTTCAAAGGCTTGGGGCCTAAGTTCATAAAAGCGATCCTCGGTTGCAATGGTTAGCTGCTCAACCGCTTCGACCGGACGACCCTGAGCATACAAAAAAGCGCCAAAATTATTGCGGACGGCGATCATTTCTGGGGCGAGCGCAATTGCGCGCCGAAAGTAAGACTCCGCCAGTTCATACTCGCGTTCCTGTTGAAACACTATCGCCAACGTATGATGTGCCGGCGCCGATTGCGCATTGATCGCGAGTGCTTTCATGAGGTTGTCTTTAGCACGGCTATAATCCCCCTGCCGCAAATAAGCTGTTCCCAGCTCAATTGCCCGCGCCGCGACCTCGCTTTGATCAACCGCCGTGCCAACCCGATTCTGCGGGGTACAGCCCAACAGACAGAGCAGCATCAGACCCATCCCGATCCGTCTCATTCGGCTGCCGCCTGCAATGCAATGCGTTGGTACCGCGCGCTACGCGATGTTCGATCAACAACCTGTCCTGCGAGCTGACCACACGCCGCATCAATGTCGTCGCCACGGGTGGTTCGCACCATCGTTGAGAAGCCTTTGCCAACCAAATAGTCTTGGAAATATCTGACACTGGCTGCGGACGGTCTTTTGAAGGTCGTGCCTGGGTAGGGGTTAAATGGGATTAAGTTGATTTTGCAGGGAAAGTTTTTAAGCAGAACCGCAAGCTCCCGAACCTGCTCGGCCTGATCATTGACGCCATCAAGCAGCGTGTACTCAATGGTGATCGTCCGCTTCTCGCCCAGATTTTCAGCATAATCACGACAAGCATCCAGTAACATCGCAATGGGGTATTTGCGGTTAATCGGCACCAGCTGATCTCGCAGCGCATCATTGGGTGCGTGCAGCGAGATGGCTAATGAGGCATCCGTCGTTTCTTTTAACCTTAAAATACCCGGCACCACGCCAGCGGTTGAAATCGTGACCTTGCGCTTTGAAATACCGTAGCCCAAATCGTCCATCATAACCGACACTGCCGGAATGACCTGATCGATATTGAGCAGCGGCTCGCCCATACCCATGAGCACAACATTGGTTACAACTCGATTACGGTCCTCAAACTCAGCGCGTAACCGCCGCTCAGCCATTCTCAACTGACCGACAATCTCGCCAGCGGTCAGATTAGAGTTAAAACCCTGTTTTCCGGTCGAGCAAAACTTGCAATCTAAGATACAGCCCACCTGGGAGGAAACGCAGAGCGTGCCGCGGTTACCTTCCGGGATAAAAACCGTTTCAATGGCGCTGCCCGATCGAGACCGCATCAACCACTTTCGAGTACCGTCCCGCGACACTTTTTCGGATAAAACCTCCGGCTCGTGAATTTCAGCGCCGGCCTCGAACTCAGTCCGCAATTTCTTGCTGATATCCGTCATGTCATCGATCTTCATGACCGACCGATGATGCAACCATTTCATCACCTGAGCTGCTCGGTAAGGCTTTTCGCCATAGCCAGCCAAAACCGATGTCATCTGGGCCTGACTCAGGCCCAGCAGATCAATTTTTTCTGGCGTTAACTGATTCATCTGTCGCAGATTTGCTCAGGGGCAAAGAAATAGGCTATTTCTCTTGCTGCGGACTCAGGCGCATCACTGCCATGGACGGCATTGGCATCGATGCTTTGCGCAAAATCTGCTCGAATGGTGCCAGCGGCCGCTTCCTGAGGATTGGTCGCACCCATCAACTCGCGATTTTTTAAGATCGCATTCTCGCCCTGCAAAACCTGAAGCACAACGGGACCTGAGGTCATGAACGCAACCAGATCGTTAAAGAAGCCTTTACCATCATGCTCAGCATAAAAGCCTTTGGCCTTCTCTTCGGTAAGATGCTCCATTCGTTGTGCAACAATCTGAAGACCATTTGCTTCGAACCGACCGACAATTTGGCCGATGACATTTTTTGCCACCGCATCGGGTTTAATAATAGAAAAAGTGCGCTCTAAGGCCATGACAACTCCACTGATAAATTACTGTTTTTGAGGCGCGATATTATACGCGCGATTAACCCAGCAAAATAGCGAATTACCGCCCTAATTCACCCTAGTCGACCTCATCAATCCAGGTCATTTGAATGGCTTCTAAGATTCTCTCGCCGCACCGGTCTGACTGATCGTCAAATTCTGGTAGCGCTTCGACCCAAGCCTTTAAATCTGTAAACCGAATGGTCAAGGGATCAACGCTTGGATGCGCGTCAATCAGTGCGAGCGCAATTTCTAAACTGTCCGTCCATTTCATCGCTAAGCTACTGACTCTCTGAGACTTGATTAATGGTATACCGAGGGATCTCTATGACCAAATCCTCATCCGCCACGACGAACTGACAACTTAACCGAGAATCTGGCTCCAAACCCCAGGCCTTATCCAACAGATCGTCTTCTAAGTCGTCCGAGGGTTCAAGAGAATCAAAACCTTCCCGAACGATCACATGGCACGTTGTACAGGCGCACGCCATCTCACAGGCATGTTCAATTTTAATCCCGTGCGCAAGCGCAGCATCGATGAGCACCTCGCCCGGGGCGAGGTCAAGCACAGCGCCGTCTGGGCAACGTTCGCTGTGGGGTAAAAATACGACCTTTGGCATGCTCTATTCCTGTATCATCCAGTGAGCCTAATCGGCTGTTATTGGCTTTTCGCCTAAAACCCCATCGAGGGACTGACCCGTCAAGGCCTTACGAACTTCCTGATCCATTCGTTTGGCGGCAAACTCATCGCTCGCCTGACTGAGATTCTGAGTTTCTGCTGAAATCAATTGAACCTGATCGCCAGCAAGGGCCGACTCAAGGGTCTGGATCCCCCGCTGCAGGGCTTGCGTTGCCTCAGGAGACAAAAGCGCAGGGCCGTCTTGCTCAAGCGCGGCTCTGAGTGCATCAACCAAACGCTGACCGTCAACTCTTGCTTCGAGCAACATCCGAGCCGCCGCATCTTCTTTTGCATAGGCAAATGACGCTTTGAGCATATCGGTTACTTCCGTATCGGACAGACCATACGATGGCTTGACCGTCACAGAGGCAGAAACACCGGTGCCAAGCTCCGCCGCCGAAACCGACAATAACCCGTCGGCATCAACCTGAAACACAACTTGTATTTTGGCCGCCCCAGCAACCATCGGCGGAATCCCTCTCAGTTCAAATTGCGCGAGCGATCGACAATCTGCGACTTGTTCCCGTTCGCCCTGTAGGACATGGATCAACATTGCCGTTTGCCCATCTTTGTAAGTGGTAAATTCCTGCGCCCGCTGAACCGGGATTGGCGTATTTCGGCTAATGACTTTTTCAACTAAGCCGCCCATCGTTTCGAGCCCCAAGGACAGCGGCAGGACGTCCAGCAACAACATTTCGTCGTCCGGCTTGTTACCCACCAAGACCTCCGCCTGCAATGCCGCACCCAACGCCACCACCCGATCAGGGTCTATTTCAGTCAACGGGGCGCGGCCAAAGAAGGCCTCAACCGCCGAACGGATGAGCGGCACTCGCGTTGAACCGCCGACCAGGACAACTTGATTAATCTCGGTTGCCGTAACGCCCGCATCTCTTAAGACGCGTCTTGAAGCTTTAATGGTTTCCTCAACCAACCCAGATATTTTGTCCTCAAACTCTGCCAGATGGACTGAACCTTGCCATTGCAAACTCGGCAGGGATAACGTCACATCAACCTGACTTTGACTCGACAGTAATTCTTTAACCCGCCTCGCCTCCGTCATTAACTGCCGGCGCGATGAGGCGTCGAGACCACCATCGGACTGCGCTTTTTCAAGCACCAGTTCCGCCACCAACGCATCGAAGTCGTCACCGCCTAAACCAGAATTACCGCCGGTTGCGAGCACCTCGAACACACCGCGAGACAGACGCAGCAAGGACACGTCAAAGGTGCCACCCCCAAGATCGAAGATGACGACAAGTCCTTCATCACCACTATCGAGTCCGTAGGCCACCGCTGCTGCCGTCGGCTCGTTCAACAGCCGCAGGACATTGAGCCCAGCAATAGCCGCCGCATCTCGAGTGGCTTGACGCTGCGCATCATCAAAATAGGCCGGCACCGTGATGACGACGCCATCGAGCGGCCCGCCAAGGGTTGCTGCCCCGCGATCCGATAAAACTTTTAATATTTCCGCTGACACTTGTACTGGACTTATGACGCCGGCAGCCGTTTGCAAACGCACCATACCCCCATCGTCCGGTGCGAAGTCATAGCGCTGATCTGCGGGGACGTCATCCAGATCGGCCCGCCCTCGCCCTAACAACCGCTTTGCCGAGGCAATCGTATTGAACGGCTCTGAGGCCGAAAACGACAACGCTTCGGTGCCAACCGTGACCTTGGTGCTGGAATAATGCACCACACTGGGCAGCATACTGACGCCAGACAAATCCTTTAACACATCCACTTGGCCCGACCGAACTGCCGCGATCAAAGAATTGGTCGTTCCGAGATCGATCCCGGCAGCTCGTTTACGCTGATGGGGGTCAAGTGCTTCCCCGGGTTCTGTAATTTGAATTAACGCCATGCTAATAACCCAGTAATTCTTCTTCGAGGGCTTTAGCGCCCAATAAAAGCTTGCTCAAAAATTGCATGCGATACACGCAGGTCGTGGCCTCAGTCAGCGCGGCTGCCTTGAAATGATCGTTGAACGCTCGCGCTTCGGCGCTTTGTTTTTCGGCAAGCGTTTTTATAAAGGCCTCAGCTCGCGCCAGCGACCCCGCCTGCCGAATCTCATCTAATGTTTCTCGAAGCTCGATTTGCTCGAATAAAAATGCCGAATCTAGCGTTGGGTTCTGAGCCAGCACAACGCCTTGCAA
>Ga0115567_10004289_pt1 | contig 13942 bp, 15 predicted proteins | sample COGITO_mtgs_1204_2_FD_88679 | JGI IMG/M metagenome (GOLD analysis project Ga0115567, IMG submission 88679) | Pelagic marine microbial communities from North Sea - COGITO_mtgs_120412 | ecosystem: Environmental > Aquatic > Marine > Epipelagic | place: Germany:Helgoland, sampling site Kabeltonne...
GGATTTTCTATCCATGCGTTAGCCAATAATGCAAAAGAAGTAACAAGTGTCGATATTAGCCAACAAGCACTGGAGGTAGCTTCAAAAAATGCGAAGTTGAATAAAACTTCAGGGATTCATCATACTATTTGTGGCGATGCTTTTGTAGTATTGAAACAATTGATTTCCGAAGGTAAAAAATACAATGTAGTCGTTATAGATCCACCAAGTTTTGCCAAGAGTCAAAAGGAAGTAGCCATGGCCATAAAAAAATATGCCCAGCTAGCGCAATTGGGTGCTGCTTTGACGACTCATGGCGGTATGCTCGTCCTGGCTTCTTGTAGCTCTCGTGTGCTTCCAGAAGACTTTTACGAGATAGTGGAAGATGCCCTAAAAAGTCAATCCCGAAAGTTTACAGCCCTCTTAAAAACAGGGCATGACATAGATCATCCTGTGACATTTCTAGAAGGAGGCTATTTAAAATGTGGATACTATAAAATCTTAAATTAAAAAAGGCTCGAAATAGTTCGAACCTTTTTTAAATAGTATTGTTTACTACCTACTGTTTACTGTTTTTCGGCTTTATATTAGGCTCTTCTGTGTGCATCGTTTTTTCGATACCCGCAGACTCTACCTCAAAAAACTTCAATACATCGGTTGGATTAGTAATCTGTTGCGTTTTATCACCATTAATAGCAATCGGTTGAGTGATGACGTGGTCATTGTTATTTATGATCTTTAACCAGTCGTCAGAACTAAACCCGGATGTAGTATCCACATCTTCGTTCAATACGCGCTTATCTACAAAGTCGCCAATTTTTACGTTCATGCTATCGGCCAATTCTGCCCAAACCGAATCGGCAACTTTGGTTTCGGCCAGATTGATTGCCAAAACTTTATCCTTAATTCCTTGAAGATAGGACAATGTATGTTTGCCCACCCTGGTATTACTACTGTATATTAATGTGAACTGTTTATCATCTCTGGCTAGTATTCCCATTTCTTTCATCTGTGTGTAAATTGAATAAGGACTTTTACAAAATAAAAGTCCTTATTTTATATTATCAATATGTCTATTAGTACGTTTGCATTTTATCTTTTTTCTTCTGAAGCTGAACCTGTACCTCGGAAGATGCTTTTGCTAAAGCCGATTCAAACTTACTATTGTTTGCTTGTGCAAAAATTGTGGTGCCTGGCACATTAATACGAATTTCACAAATTCTTCCAGTGTTATCCGAACTCGTTTTCTCACGTTTAAAGTAGATGTCGCATGCTACCATAAAATCATATTTAGCTTCCAGTTTATTTATTTTTTCTGATGCTAAGCCTTCTAGTCTTGGACTTGCAGATACGTCTTTGTATTCAAAGTTGATATTCATATTTGTTTATTTTGTATTAATATTGAAAGATACAATTGCTTTGGAGGGGTAACAAAAATTTAATACTTATTTAATACTTAATCTTCGTTTATAGGTTCCTCTTTTGAAGGAATTACCAGTGAAGCAACAATACCTCCAGCTAAAGATAAAAAAATTATGCCTAATGATAGCCATTCTGGTATCTCAATATGATGTGATAACAACATTTTTATCCCAACAAATGTTAGAATTATGACCAAACTATAATTTATGTACCTAAACTTCTGCAGCATCCGCGAAATTAAGAAGTACATAGAACGTAATCCCAAGATGGCTAGAATATTAGATGTAAATACAATAAACGGATCTGCGGTAATGGCCAAAATCGCAGGTATGCTATCCAGGGCAAAGAGAATGTCTGTCAACTCAATGATAATGAGTGCGATAAATAAGGGAGTGGCAGCACGTATTCCCATGCGACGGATAAAAAATTTATCTCCGTCCATCTTTTGAGTAATTGGAAAAAACTTCCGAAGCCATTTGTATGCTACAGATTTTTTAGGATTGAAGTCTGATCCAGAAGATGTGAGCATTTTAAAAGCAGTATACAGGAGAAAAACACCAAATACATAGATGATCCAATCAAATTTATTGATAAGCGCCACGCCAAATAAAATCATCACGGCCCTAAAAACAATAGCACCTAAGATTCCCCAAAAGAGCACCCGATGTTGATATTTATCTGGTATGGCGAACGAGGAAAAAATAACAGCAATCACAAAAACATTATCAATACTCAAAGAAAGTTCAATAAGATAGCCCGTGATATATTTTAAAACAGCGGCATCTGGAGTTAAATTAGTTGGGTTTTCAACATGTCCGGCTGCAAACAACCAATAAATCACGCCAGAAAAAGCAAGTGCAATAGATACCCAGACGATTGTCCAGATAGAAGCCTCTTTGGTTTTTATCACATGGGCATTTTTATTAAAGACACCTAGATCTAACGCCAAGAATAAAATAACAACTGCAATAAAAATTCCCCAAGTGAGCATATATGATTTTTGAACAAAATTAGCGAGTTAGGGTTTATTTATTCTAAGTAAAAAGTTAAATAGCTGCTATAGCGTTAATTCTTTTATAAAGAAGATTAAACAGAATTATTTTGATTGTACTTTTAAGGAAATACGAATAAAATGAAAGTAGATTTGACAGAAAAAAAGACACCAACCGAATTTGAAATACATCCCCTTATTAAAGACCGTTGGAGTCCAAGGGCATTCTCCACAAAAATAATAACCGATTCTAATATCCATACCTTGCTCGAAGCAGGTAGGTGGGCGCCCAGTTCTAACAACTTACAACCTTGGCGAATTATTTGGGGCCTAGAAGGAACAGAAACATACAACCGTATTTTTAATTGCTTAGTGGAGTTTAATCAAAGTTGGGCAAAAGGAGCGCCTGCGTTAATGCTTGGTGCATACAAGAAAGATATGAAAGATGAAGAGAAAGAAAATTTTCATGCCTCTCATGACTTAGGTCTCTTCATGGGCAATGTTCTAATGCAAGCACAATCTATGGATATAGCAGTGCACCAAATGGCTGGGATCGATTTTGAAAAAGCACGGAAGGAATTTAATTTTCCTGAAAACTATCATGTAGCTACCGGTATTGCCCTGGGATATTACGGTGGAAATCCAGCTAGCTTACCAACAGATTTACAAGAACCCGAGACAAAATTAGTGCGAGAAAGAATAAAGCAAAGTGAATTTGCCTTTAACGGAAACTTTAAAAAATAATAATTATGAGCGCAAAGAACAATAAAAAAGACCATGCAGATTTTCAGTCCGAATATCATCAATCAAAAAATTTCAATTCTGCTGCTAAAGATGAAAGCTTAAAGCCTACCGGAAAAGGAAATGTTAAGTTGGATAACGGTGACAACATGAGTGATTCTGATAAGAAAAAAATAGCGGACGCTATGGATCATATGCAGCGAAAGTATGAAAATACAGATGAGCGCGAGGCTTCCCGCGAAGAAGAGTAAACCAGTAAAAAAAACCGACCCCAACCTTACGGGGTTGGTACATCGGTTTTAGTATAGGGAAAGTGAAACCCTACAATTTGATAATTGGCTAAATCAAATAAAGTTTATTTCGTTTTTTTTTACATTTCAATCTTTATGTCTTCTGCGAGATTTCGATAGGATCGTCTGCCTTATGTTATCTATTATTTACGATGCTACATTTATGAGAAAAACCTCGAATTAATTTCATTTACAAAATTATGAGAGTATACTTATTCGATTTACGGGTAATTACTTCAAAATAAGACAGGGAAATACACCTTTTCTTTGAGGGTTTTAATTCTGACTATCGTGTCGAATACTTAAACAATATCAATTGTGCTTAAGGGAAAATGACCGCTAGGTTGTTAAAAACACGGCTATTTTTTATTAACTGCTTAACAAGGATTTAACTGCGGGACACCTTAAATACCACTTCATGCCTCGTATCTTTATAGAAAGATAACATATCATGAAAAACTTAGGATTACTTGCCACATTAAAGGCCAAACCAGACAAAGCAGAAACCGTAGCAAATTTTATTAAAGGAGCTGTCGATTTAGCAAAAGAAGAAAAACAAACCCTCACTTGGTACAGTTTCAGGATCGATGAAACCACCTTCGGCATTTTTGATACGTTTAAAGATGAGAGTGGGAGAGAAGCACACTTAAATGGTGAGATCGCAAAAGCATTGATGGGCAAAGCAGATGAACTTTTATCGCAAGCACCAGATATTAAAAAAGTTGATGTGCTTTCAGCTAAGTAAAATTAATACCATTCAATAAAAAAACTATTTATGAAAGACCAACCATTATTAACCCCTCATAAAATAGGGGATATACAATTACCAAATCGCGTTATTATGGCACCTATGACCAGAAGCCGCGCAACTAATAAAGCAAATGCTCCTACCGAAGATTTGCACGTAACCTATTACACGCAACGTGCGACGGCAGGATTGATCATTACTGAAGGATCTCAAGTTTCTAAAAGAGCGGTAGGATATATTCATACAGCAGGAATTCATTCAAAAGAACAAATTGAAGGATGGAAAAAAGTAACAAACTCAGTGCATGATGCTGGCGGACGTATTTCTATTCAGCTTTGGCATGTAGGAAGAATTTAGCATCCAGATTTCCATGACGGAGAATTACCATGGGCGCCTTCGGCTATTAACCCAGAAGCAGAAGTGTATACGCCAGACGGAATGAAAGATACAGTGGCACCAAAAGCAATGACCCAAGCGGAAATAGATATCACGAAACAAGAATTTGTACAAGCAGCTAAAAATGCTGTGGAAGCCGGATTTGATGGCGTAGAGATTCATTCTTCTAACGGGTATTTATTTCACCAGTTTTTTAGTAGTTATAGTAATAACCGTGAAGATAAGTATGGTGGAAGTATCGAAAACCGGGCACGTTTCTTTTTTGAAGTGCTAGATGCTATGAAAGAAGTAATTCCGCAAAATAGGATTGGAGCACGCTTTAATCCGTCACTACATGGCACCTTTGGTATGGAAGTAAGAGAAGATACTATCCCTACATTCGATTATATTATCGAAAAACTAAGTAATGAGTACGACCTTTCTTATATTCATTTATCAGAGCCCTTCACAGATGTAAGTGATGTGCCACATGCCGTTTCAGAAATTGCGAAACGCTATCGTCCTAAATATAAAGGGACATTAATGATCAACACCGATTTCAATCAAGAGAAAGGAAACAAAGTGATACAAGAAGGGAATGCAGACTTAGTGGCTTATGCTAAATTGTATGTCTCTAATCCAGACTTGGTGGGAAGGTTCCGTGAAAACGTAGCGACCAGTGACTGGGACAAAGACACATTTTATACACAAGAAAAGGAAGGGTACATCGATTATGAAGCGAAGACCCGTGAACTCATTCCAACAACAAAATAAAAAACATATGAAAAATAGAGAAATAATGGGTGGATTTAGAACCATAAATCCAGCTACAGAAGAAGTAATTAAAGAATATACCTACATGACCGATAGCGAAGTTTCTGAAGCTATCGAAAAATGCCATAAAGCCTTTACAAAATGGCGTTCAAAATCGCTTGAAGCGCGTGGCAAGATTATAAAAGCCATCGGTAAAGGATTGATGGAGCGTCGAGAAGAATTTGCAAAATTAATGACCCAAGAAATGGGAAAAGTAATTAAGCATGGTTTTCAGGAAGTAAAGCTATGTGCAGGGCTTTGTGATTATACTGCAGAGGAAGGTGCAAAAGCCCTCAAAGATGAGGAGCGGGAATTACCAGGAGGTGGTAAAGGAGTAATCACATATTCTCCCATAGGAATTGTTTATGGGATACAACCATGGAACTTTCCTTGCTACCAAGCCATTCGATATGCTATTGCCAATTTAATGGCCGGTAATGGTGTGTTGCTTAAACATGCCGAGAATTGCACGGGTTCTGGACTATTTTTAAAAGAGATATTTGAAGATGCAGGATTGCCTAAAGATTTGTTTACCGTTCTTATAATCGACCACAAGCAGTCTGATACTGTAATAGAAAATAAATTAGTTCGTGGTGTCACCCTAACAGGAAGTTCGGGTGCTGGTAAGATAATAGCTCAAAAGGCAGCAAGTGTATTAAAGAAGACTGTTTTAGAACTAGGGAGTAATGATGCCTATCTTGTTTTGGATGACGCTGATATTGAACTAGCGGCAGAGACCTGTGTTAGAGGTCGTATTTATAACAATGGTGAAACCTGTGTAGCAGCAAAACGTTTTGTTGTGGTTGAAAGTGTTTACGAAGACTTTAAGAAGGCCTTTGTTAAAGGAATGAAAGCGGTAGAAACGGGTGATCCCACTAAAAAGGAAACAGCTATGGGTCCAATGGCACGTGAAGACCTAAGAGAAAAACTGCACAACCAATTAGTAGAAAGTGTGGAAAAAGGAGCCGAAATTTTAGTAGGAGGGAAGCTACCTAAAGGAAAAGGATTTTTCTATCCGTCTACGGTTTTAGGAAATGTTAAGCCTGGACAACCCGCTTACGATGATGAATTGTTCGGTCCTATTGCGTCCTTAATTAAAGCAAAAGATAATGAGGATGCGATGCGTATCGCCAACGATAGCCGTTTTGGCTTGGGAGGGGGTATTTTCAGTAAAGATGAAAAGAAAGCTTTTAAATTGGCGCAAGATCATTTTGATACAGGAATGGTGTTCATCAATAGCTTCAGTCTCGCACAGGCCAATATGCCTTTTGGAGGTGTAAAAAATAGTGGCTACGGGAACGAGCATGGTGGCTTCGGAATAAAGGAGTTTATCAACGCCAAAGCAGTTATGAGAATAAAATAATTAATAACCGTATTCTATATTTTTTCAGAATACAACAAAAATCAGATAAATTATGAGTCTTACATTAAAACAAGCCCAAGCGATTATTGAAAAAGCAAAAGCAAAGGCTGTCGAAATAAATACAAAAATGAATATTAGTGTTGTAGATGCTGGGGCCAATCAAGTAGCGTTCGTACGTATGGATGGAGCTTGGCTTGGAAGCGCCGATATCGCGCTTAAAAAAGCAAAAACAGCACGGTACTTTGATATGCCATCGGGCGAAATTGGTAAATTATCACAACCTGGTGAACCACTTTTTAATATCGAGCATTCTAATGGTGGATTAATCTCATTTCCGGGCGGAATTCCGTTGAAAGACAAGCAGGGAACCGTTATTGGTGCTGTAGGCGTTAGTGGAAGTTCTGTAGAAAATGATCATGCAGTGGCAGAAGCTGGAACGAAAGCGTTATAGTGTTTTAAAGATTGAATAATAATAAACCCTTGACATGGTAAAATATGACAAGGGTTTTTTTAGCTTTGTGTATGACAAAAGAACAACAGGAACAAGAAGAAATTGACTCCAAAATGGAGCAAGAAAAGACTTCAAAAAAATACGCTGCCAAATCACACGGTGAAATCCTAAAACAGCAAATTACCGATGGGTTGGAAACGTTTGACAAAGCCCCTATGAGCATATGGGTCAGTTCATTAACTGCAGGACTAGAAATCGGTTTTAGCTTTTTGTTAATCTGTACATTGCACTCGTTTCTATTGGGTAAAGTAGCAGAAGATACCATCTTTAAATTGATGTCTTTTGTATATCCTATTGGGTTTATCATGGTCATTGGTGGCCAGTCGATCTTGTTTACAGAGCAAACTTCGCTATTGACCTTGCCCGTTCTCAATAAAAAGAAATCTTTCACTCACTTAATACGGGTTTGGGGCATCGTTATTTTTGGCAATCTGGTAGGAGGGTGTCTCATGGCTGGATTACTAACCTGGATAGGACCAAAACTTGGAATTTTTGAGTTAGATACTGTAAGTGCTATTGCGGTACACGTAACCAGTTATGATGCCTGGACCATTTTGGTGAGTGCGATATTAGCGGGATGGCTTATGGGCTTATTGTCTTGGTTGGTAGCAGCTTCAAAAGAATCGGTGAGTCGAATGATCGTTGTGTATTTGATTACAGCAGTACTCGCATTTGCAGGGCTTCATCACAGTATTGTTGGGAATGTCGAGGTTTTCGCGGGTCTTATTACTTCATCTGAAATAGGGTGGACAGATTATCTTAGCTTTCAAGGGGTTGCTTTATTAGGAAATGCCATAGGCGGCGCCGTTTTTGTTGCCCTGTTAAAGTATAGAGCGTTCGTTTATGACGTGTAAGTAGTTCCTTTACACAGGTAAATGGAATGATTGTTGCTTATATTTATAGTATAAAATGAACATCATGAAAACAATATATATAGTACTATTTTCGGTATTCACGCTCGTAAGTTGCAGTAGCGTAAAAACGGCCGAACAGCAAGCTAAAGAAGACAACCAGTGGAAAGCCTTACAGCAAATGGTGGCAGATAAAACGTTCGAACTGGAAGCAGAGTGGGCGTATCCTTTTGGTAGCTCTCAAGTAAACTTATTTGGTAATAGCAATTACTTCAGGTTTAAAGGTGATACGGTCGCTACGTATTTGCCGTATTTTGGTGTACGACGTAATGGTCCTGTCTATGGCAATGAAAGTGGTGTGGTCGTTGATGGTCCCTATACTAATTTTGTTGTCGAAGAAAATCCGACGAAAAATGAAATAAAAATCGCTTTTGAAATCAGGGAAAAAAGTGAAAGTTATGATTTTAATCTTGTATTATTTGCAAACAAGGAAGCAGATATAACTGTTAGGAGCTCGCAACGTGATGTGATACGGTACGATGCTAAAATTGTAAAATCTACAAAACCAACTGAATAACCCATCCATTTTAACAAAACAGAAAGCACTTTTATTGGGTGCTTTTTTTTGTGTCCAGTTTTGCTAGTGCTTTACTTTCTGTATTGTTAACATACCGTAAAATTCCTATAGAAATAGCAGCACAAACTGAAAACCCAATGAATAGGGGTCGGGTGCTTGTTTCAACATAGCGACCTATAAAAGTACTTATAGGCACCGCCATTAAAGTAGAAATCAATCCAGTGATAGCTGCTGCAATACCTGCGATATGGCCCACAGGTTGCATAGCCAAAGCCCGAAGGTTTCCAAAAAGAAAACCAATACAGAAAAACTGGAGTGCAAAAAACATTAATAAAATTTCTACTGGTGGGTGAGGAATACTATGAAATATAAGGAGGTATAGCACCGAAACACCAAAAAAACCGTAAATAGCTAACGATACTATTTTTTTCATTCCAAATTTAATAACCAAAGTTCCATTTAGGAAAATAGCGATACCAATAGCGATTGCTAAGCCCGCAAAGATGAATGGAAATTCTTCTTCCAGCCCATACATATTCTCAAAAATCTGTTGAGACGAACTAAGGTAGACCAAAAAAGAACCTACAATAAAGCCCGAAATAAGCGTGTAGCCAACGGTGTTTTTGTGTTTCATCGTTTCTCTAAAGCCATTCAATATTCGTTCTTTGGAAAAAGGTATTCTGTTTGATTCAGTGAGTGTTTCCTTTTGTCGTAACCAGAACCAAATGGCAACAATAACACTTATAAAGATTTGCACATAAAAGATACCTTGCCAATTGTAAACATCCATCACAAATTTGCCCATAGCAGGTGCCACGATAGGAATAAGCAGGAATACCACCGTCACAAACGACATGATACGCGCCATATAATCTCCTTCAAACATATCGCGGATAATGGCAATACACACCGTACGCGGTGCCGAAAGCCCCACACCTTGAAGGATACGGCCTAGTACCATAACTTCTAAGCTTTCTGCATAAATACAGATAAAGCTAGCAGCGATAAATACGCCAAAACCTAAATAAACAGAGGGTTTACGACCAGTAGCATCAGATAAGGGACCAAAAACCAAAGGCCCGATACCCAACCCTAAAAAGATCATAGTGATTAATAATTGATTGTCTGCAGGTGTAGTGGTCTGTATAGCTATGCCTATAATATCGAGCGCGGGTAACACGGCATCGACTGAAAGTGCTGTAACCGACATCAATGCCGCCATTAAAGCGATGAATTCTATTTGAGATTTACTTTTGCCTATTTTCACGCGGCAAAGGTAGGTTTAAATGCACAACTTTTTAGCGATGCTTATGTTCATTATTATGGTGTGCGCCATCTTTGAAAACCATGGTGTAAAAAAGGGGGAAAACCTTGTTCCTTTTATAGCTGTTTAGCTGTAACATTTTGTATGGTAAGGTTTTAGATTTGTGATACTCAATAACAAGATTGTTTAACTAAAACAAAATACTATGGCCTTTACAGACTTTTGCGACATTTTCGGTTCGTTCCATGAGGACGGTTTTAATCGGATTGTATCGCACATCCAGCGGCAACGTCCTTCGCTCTTTAACTACGGAACGGAAGACATGCTCAAAAAAGAGAAACTCTACTGCAGTCGCATTGAAGCGCATCCCGCAGTAAACGAATTTAAAAATCCGAAGATAACCATTTCGCCCTATCTGCCCATACCGGGCTATGCAGGACCGTTTGGAATGTCTTATTTAATGCAACTCACTAAAATCCTGATCGATTTTCACCCCAGCAACACCATTGATAGTTTGCCTGGAGAACTTGAACCGCCCTTGCGGGATCAAAAATTTGCCATGCAAGCGTCTTTTTGCGTGGGAATGGGATGCCCCGACAAACGAACGCTTGATTATCTAGGCGATTTTGACTTTGATGTTTTTTCAAATTATACTGATATAAACTTCGAGACAGGGAAACCAGAATATGGGCTTCCATTTGAGCAGATGAACTGTTTTTGTTTAGATGTCTATGCCGTATTGCACGTGGAACGTATTGACGGGCAACTGCGAATGAAGTTAGATGGTTTTGAAATTGTAGACATTCGTCCCCAAGGATTAGAAGATGCTATGGAATGTTATGTGGAAGCCATTATGCGCTTATCTATCCTTCCGAAGTTGAGAATACAGTTAAGTGACTTGGTTTTCAATATCCAGAACTATGTAACCATAGAACCTACGCCTATTTCTGGCGATGTCCCTTTTAACCCATCTATCGCCGAAGATACACTTTCGGTATTTGTTAACTTAAACTCATAATACCATGGCACATGTAAATCTAGCGGTAAATGAAGCCGCCTTTAAAGAAGTATTTGATGTACTTCGTGATAATTTAGCTCTTTCTAAATCTGACTCTGGTAGTTGGGGACCTTTTTCGGCCTCGTACAGCGCAGGCTTTCGATTAGAAGGTGGCGATATAGACCTTAAGAACAGCCCCGATGAAGTTCATATAGACGAGTTGGATATTGTTTACGATCCGCTGTCACTAAGCTTAGGGATTGATATTCCAGAATTGTGTACCCCCAGTTTTTGCCTTATCTGGATCCCTTTTGCAGGCTGTGTACTAAGAGTACCGTCGTACTGTATATTTTCGGCAGATCCGGATATTAGCATTCCAATCGATCTGGGCGGAATTATCCAGTCTGAAATTTCTGGGGCATTCAATGTAGATACCCGTTACTTTAACGACCCAGCCAATGCTGGAATGTCTGAACATTTAGCGCAGGCAAACGGAGTTCCAGACAAATGGCAATTTTACTTAGAACCTATTTGGTTGGATTTAGACCTTATTGATATTGCAGATACGGTGGGCAACATATTAGATGCTGCCATCGACTGGGCAATCGACACACTCTTAGGGCCCCTTCCTGGAGTGATCAAGGATATCTTCTCTTGGTTTCTAGGTGGTATTGTGGATGTGATACGCGGTATTCTTGATATTGGAGATGATATCGATGAATGGCTTTCCGATCTCTTTGGGGTAAGTTTTGGTCTTTTTGACTTTGTACTGACGGAAGTAGCCAAGTATTTTGCCAATAAATATCCGTTTTTCGAATTTGAAAACCCGTATCCCATCATGGAAGCAACCAGCGACTTGATACCGGTGCTGATGCCCGTAGCGAATATCCAGACAGACATCACGGACACCGAATTTGTAATTTCAGCCGATATCGGTTAATGTAAACCCTTAAAAATAAAACATCATGAAACGAATTATAAATAGAGCCGCACTGGCCAAAACAACATTCAACAGCAATCACGTAGGGGTATTGAGTTACCATGCCCTTCAGGTAAAAGAAGCAGGCGCCTATCTGGGACATGTACTTTACAAGGACAAAGTGGTGGCTACGATCAACATAGACAGTTCTGAAGGCTGCGGTAATATGCAAGCGAATATCGATTTCCTTCAGTTTACTAAGGAACGTATCGGTCATACTTCCGAAGAAATAATCAGTATTAAACCTGAAGGGTATCTAGTATTGATAAACAGTAGTGGCGACACGCCGTACCGATTTCAGTTACTGAAAGTAGGGAAGAAGCCAGGGGGCGACGTGATAGCCGATACTTATAAACTAGGCCAGGGAGCGGTGTATGCCTGTACCTTGCTGATACCCGGAAGCTATACGTTGCGCCACAATGGTAAAAATACTACGATGATTCGTGTGGAATATCCTACTGCACAAACCGATCGTAAAAGACTACAGGAACCTGTACGTATAAAAGTAGGAGGGAAGCAGGATTATAAAAAGGAAATCAGTGTTTTACCCATGCAAGGATTGGTTTTTGAATTTGAAACCGAAGGAAGCATCGAGATTACTTTAAAAGAACAGGATAAAGACAAAGGGCTGTTACAAAAACAAATTTTGGAAGCTCAAAAGAGTAGAAAAGGAACTCAAAAGAAGAAAGCCATGACCAAAAAGACCTACAAATGGCGCAACCCAAAATACCCGCAATCCAAATAAAACTAGATTGATTTTATGCTATGATTGCTAACCAACAAAAAAAAGCCCTCGTTATAGAGGGCTTTTTGCTTTACTGTTTTATAAAAAATTATTCCAATGAAATAGCACCAATACCGGCTTCCCATAGTTGTTTGTTATACGCGGGTATCTTATTGTTCATAAGTTGGGCTCCTTCGACTTTTAATTGCACCCACTGGGAATCAAGTTCTTTTTTTCTATTAATGGATGATTGATTCACTCTAGGTAAACTACTCTCTGTTGCATTGATTAAAAACAGGTATTCTGCTGTAAATTTATTTGGGAAATTTTCTACATCGTCATACGCTTTTGAGCGTCTCTGTACCATTTTAGTATCCCAAGCCTCTAGTTGTTTTACTAAATCCTTTCCTTGTGTTACTAATGCTTCTGAGGCCTTTTTAGCTTCTAATGTTACTAGTACGGCTTCTATTTGGTCTTTTGCACTTTTTAAACCATTTAACATCGTATGCATTTCAGTTACTTTATTTTCAGCATCTTTCATAAACGTATCAAACTCGGCATATTGCTCTGGCGTTGTAGGATGTAACGGATTGTTGTCAATACTAGCTTCGGTGGTAAGCGTTTTGTCAAATCCTTTCAGTTCAAAAGTGTACTGGCCCGGAATGACTTTGTGGCCATTAAAATTAGCCTCGATATACACCTCGGGAACACCGGGAAAAATAGGGTAGCGCATGTCCCAGACAAATCTGTTTAAGCCTTTTTCTTTAGAAAGCGTAGGTGCTGGAGGTGCTCCGCCACCGTTATGCGGAATGTATTTTTTATCCTTTTCCGAAGAAATAGTGTTAATGATAGTTCCGTTGCTATCCTTAATTGTGAGCGATATGGGTGTGTCTTTTTCAACGGAGGGAAGGTTATAATACAGTACAATCCCATTTGCTGGATTCACCCCCGTAAATTCCTGTGTACCGTCAAAATCAGATAGGTCACCGCTCATGGCGCTGTACCAATTACCATATACTGTATTGGCAGGTTTGTACAGCTTAAAATCTGATTTGTTTTGAGCGTATTCTGAAAGTACATGAATATCATCTAAAATCCAGAAAGAACGCCCAGAAGTAGCCACAATTAAATCATTGTTATGCACTTTTAAATCGGTGATAGGTGTTACGGGTAAATTAAGTTGTAGGGGTTCCCAAGTCGCACCATTATTCAGCGATAGATACACGCCCAATTCGGTTCCTGCATATAAAACTCCTTTTGTTATTAAATCTTCACGTACCACTCGGGTGTGTGCTCCCTTCGGAATGCCGGTATTGA
>Ga0115567_10004291_pt1 | contig 13940 bp, 14 predicted proteins | sample COGITO_mtgs_1204_2_FD_88679 | JGI IMG/M metagenome (GOLD analysis project Ga0115567, IMG submission 88679) | Pelagic marine microbial communities from North Sea - COGITO_mtgs_120412 | ecosystem: Environmental > Aquatic > Marine > Epipelagic | place: Germany:Helgoland, sampling site Kabeltonne...
CGGGATCACCCAGCGTTACTGCAAGCATCAGCGGATCTCGATCACAGCGTCGCGCAGCAATTCCTGCATGTAGCCGTCGGCATAGGCGCTGATACGATCAGTGAAAATCCGATCCTCAACCTGACGGCGTGTTGCGTCATCCAGGTTCACATCACGCGAACACAAAACGATGATCGACAGGCTGTCACCCGTACGCACCGGTTGGCTGACCGAACCGGTTTGCGCCGTTGCGATCACAGAAAACAAGGCAGGCTCCACGCTCGACAATGGAGCAGGGCCAAAGACGCCACTATCGGCTCCGAACGAACCATTGCGAATATCGCCGCAGGTTTGGATCTGGCGGCGGGCGGCAAGGGCGGCTGTGCGTGCGCCTTCTTCACCCAAGCTCAGCGGGAATGTCGCGCGACCGTAGGTCAGAGTGACGGCGCCGGTTTCCTGCGCGGTCGTCTGACGCTCCCCCCCAACGGCCAGCAAGGAAACGCCGCGCGTAATTGGAATAGGGCGGCTAACGCCATTGATGTCGATCAGATCAACTTCGGCCCGCATGGCGGCGGGCAGATCAGACACGGAAACCCAGCCGATTTCACCGCCATTGTTACGCGTTCCGGCGCGGCTGTACTGGCGCGCAGCAGCCGCGAAATCACCACCGCTTTGCAGGTCATTTGCCAGCTCTACGATCAGTTCGCGCGTGCGTGCCTCACCACGTTCAGCGAACGGGATTGCAATCTCGGACAGCAAAACCTCGCGTGTTGTGCCGGTTGCGTTCAGAATTACGGCTTCTTCAAGATCAGTTTGATCAGGCAGCGCGCGGTTTCGGAAGCGACCCTGCATTGCATTCTGCCAACCCAGCTGTGCTGAAATTTGATTGATGACTGTGCTAGGATCGATGCCACCACGTTGCAGCGCCGCAACGAAGCTGTCGGGTGTGGTATCGCGGGCGGCAGTATATGCAGCGAACGCATCATCCAGGGCGGCGCGCGGAATGGAAATACCGCGACGAGCTGCCTCCTGACGCATTAACGCTTCCTCAGTCAGATCCTCGGCCACTTGGTCGTCGAGGCGATCACCCGTCAGTCCATAGGCGCTGTATAAGGCGCGCCGTTGGGCCACGTCATAATACGTGATCATGTCTTCGTTCACGATAATCGCAGGAGCGAAAGGGGTATCCTGCGCCATCGCAGGGCTGCTGATCATGGCGAGGGCAGCAAAAAGGCTCAAAAATCGGGTCACGTTAAGTCTCCAACTCAGATACCGCAGGATCGACGGCGGCGTTGCGCCGCGTCACCCTGCGTACCAAGTCCAGCCAATCGAAGGGTAAAGCCGAACTCGGTTGATGGGTCCACGTTATTGGATGTGGTAAAGCTGCGCGAGACGGAAAACTCGAATGTCGCGCATTCGTTGCCCCAGCTGACCGCTGCATCCGCGGAAATGAAAGAGTTATTTTTCAGGTCACGGCGAAATCCAACCTCACCCGACCAGTTGTCATCAAACTTGTAGCCCATGTCCACCAGCAGCTCTGCACGGTTCACCGGCGTTGCAGCGTCTGCACCCAGAAAAACATAGGTTGTAGAGACAAATAGATCATCGTCAGCATAATCAACGTCAACCTCGGCCCGATTGAAACTGAAATCATCGTCGGCAAGCGCGCTGCCTGAAACAGAAATCAGATCGGTCGCATCATAGCCGAACGCCAGAACATAATCCGACGTGCGACCGTCCAGTCCGGAACCGGCGGGAAAACTGCTCAGCGGTTCATCGCGGAACACCCGACCGAAGGTAGCGGTCAGATTGCGACCGGAGGGTGTAATACTTTCATACCGCAAACCGACGTTGGCATAGGAGCCGGTTTCATAGCGATCCACACCCGGAAACCGGTTGGTCGAGAACAGGCTGGTTTCGTCGAATTCGACCAGCTGGCTGTCCTCATTCGGAATATCACCGATACTTCCGCTTTGCGTACCGTGTACCAACTGAATGATCGGCTCGATAATCTGGGTTAGCGCGGGGGTGCGGCGCACGAATGGCACCCGGAATTCCAGACCGGCGGTGGAGCGGAGGCGGGCCTCATCCACATCACCCAAGATCGGGTCATTGCGCACAGAATACAGATCGCCGGACACATCGGCAAAGCCGCGCATCACCAATCCTGGTGCGGTAACGAGGCTGCGATCAATCCCGGCGCCGACGGTGGCGCGTGTCACATCGCGGCCCACATCACGGGAGAAGGACAGGAAGTCAGCGTTCACCTCTCCGCGTGCGCCACCCAGATCAAAGGCGCGGCGGTATTCTGCCTCGGGCAACACAAATGGAACGGTGGATTGCGGTTCGTTGCTTCGCAAGCTGTCGAAGTAGACGGTCGACACTTTCCAGAAGCTGTTGGTCTGGAATTTCTCGAGTGACAGCTCGGATGTTATGCGATCCTCGTCGTCGTCATCATAGCCGAATGCGTCGCGGAAACCGTCGTCTGATAGCAGTGTCGCATCGATCCGGCTGACGATATCGGAGCCTAGTTCGTAATATCCAACGGCACTCAGAAACCCGCGGTGGTTGCCGATAGCGTCAGATTCGAGCTTGGTCACGCCGCTCAACTCCAGCTCTCCACGCTCGAACCGCTGACGGTATTCACCCTCAAGCAGCAATCCATCCTCAACCGTTATGAAGGGCGTGATGGTCGCGTCGCGGCTGTCGTCGATCACAAAGTAATATGGCAATCTGAACCCGAATCCGTACTCATCCGAGTTGAGGAATTCCGGGCTGAGAAAACCACTGGCCCGCGCCACCGACGGATCGGGGTGGCGGAAATACGGAAGGAACAGGACCGGTACGCCGAACAATTCGAATACGGCGTTTTCGTAGTGGAATTCCAGGGCCTCGGCGTCGCGTACTACACGCTCGGCGCGGATTGACCATACGGGGATAGGGTTATCCTCGCAGATCGTGCAACTCGACGCGACAACGCGGTTCAGAACGGTGAGGCGACCGTCGATTTGCTGTGCTGACGCTGACGCCACCTGCAACTGGTTGTCGATCAACGCGCGTGCGCCGGCGATCACACCTGATTGAAAGCTGCCGTCCAGATCGGCGTAATCTGCATACAGAACTGCACCTTCGCCGTTTTGGATCGTCAATATACCCGGCACATTGATCGAGCCGTCTGACTCATTGTAAATCAGCCGATCTGTTTGCAGGACGGTATCGCCACGAATGATCGTGACGTTACCCTCCGCAATCAAAGCGCCGGTGTTGGCGTCCACGCTAATCCGGTCCGCGACAAGCGCGACGCGGTCATTTTGCTGCGCCAACCCCGGAAGGGCAGCGGGCAGGGCGATCGTCAGGGCGACCGCAAGTGTGCGAAAGAGTCGGGGCAGGCTATCCATCCTCAAGGTGTAACAGAAGGCTCGTAGCGAGCAACAGTTCAGCGATGGGCGGAACCCATGCCGCGACGATAACAGGAATTGTGCCAGCAGAGCCAAGAGCCTGCGTGAAATCTGACAAAAAGAAGATACCAAATCCGGAAATAACGCAAAGCAGAATGCGCACTCCGACGGAGCCAAAGCGTACGTGACGCATCGAAAACCCAGCAGCGATCAACACCATAGCAGCAAACATTAGCGGGCGGGCCAGCTCCGTTTGCATATACAGGCGATGGCGAACCGACGAAAATCCTGAGGAATCAAGCGTTTTGATGAAGTCGCTCAGTTCCCAGAAACTCAACGCTTGCGGGTCGGCGAAGCTTTCCAGAATGCGACTGGATGTCAGGTCGGTCACGACGCTAACGGTATCAACGTCGCGCCCGCGCACCATCGCAAAGGCACTATCAGCGTCGATGTTCCAGATGCGCGCCTGCTCCACCATCCATGCGCCGGGAGTCAAAAGCGCGCGGCGGGCGGACATACGACGTTTCAGCTGACCCTCCTGATCGAACTCAAATATCAACACGCCGATCAGCTCATTACCATCGGCAGAGGCGCGGGTGGCATTGATAACCGTCTGGCCGTCAGCACCCGATTGACGCAGCCACAGCCCCTCAGCCGAGATGGACAGCAAGCTTTCCTGTCCATCGAAGTGACGGCTTTCCAGAACATCGAACCGTGCCAGCGCAGCGGCGGCAAGGGGATTCCAGACCGAGAAGGCCAAGCTGCCCAAGACCAGCGCGCATAGGATCGGCATGTTCAAAATGCGCCAGACCGACAGACCAGCCGCGCGCATGACCACCAGCTCGGAGGAACGGGCCAAGCGTAGAAATGCCGCCAGCGATCCCAGCAACATGATGAATGGCAGGGTTTGTGACAGGATCGACGGCGCGTGCAGCAGCGCCATGGTCAGTACGGGGGCGGGCTGCGCACCCTCGGCAATGCGATCGCCGGTCAGTTCGACCAAATCGCCGATCATGACGAGAAGCAACGCCGCACCCAGTGCCAGCACCAGACCTGCCAGATGACGTCGCAGGATATACAAGTTCAACACGCCCATCACGCCGCAACCCTCCGACGTCGGGACGGTCTGCTGTTGCGGGCGATATAGAAATAGGACCCCGCGATCAGCAGTAGCGGAATGACGTATAAAACTGGCCACAGCACGATGTTATCCTCCACTGCGGATTGCGCCGTAATGCCGAGCGAACGGACCAGAACCGCAATACCGACCGCGACTGCAATGCGCCCGCCTACGCCGCCCCGTTTGAATGCCCCCCCTACGATCACGGCCAAGGCCAGAATGGGAAACGCCAGCGCATAAAGCGGCGCAGAAATTTTATCATGCCCCTCCGCCATCAGGCGTGAGCGCAAACCCTCATCGCCGTTCCACAACTCTGGCGTAGGGTTGAGCAGCTCATGAATACCATATTCAGCAGGCTTTCGGGTGCGCACAACATCCTCCGCCACCAGCGGACCCAGATCATAGGCGAGGCGATCAAAATCGAGGATACTGAGCGCGTTGCCTGCATCCTCGAACTGCTGGGCTGCGCCGTCGAACAGAACCAGTTGCAAGCGGTCGTCAGTTTTCACCAGCCGCGCCTGTGTGGCGGTGTAAGTTATGGATTGGCCGCCGCTGCGCGCATCGTGGATAAAGATGCCCAGCATTTGCCCCTCGGCATTGGCTTGGCGCAGATACACCGTCACGCCGGGCAGGGGGTGATTGAACTGGCCCTCTTTTAATAATGAGTTCGCAAACTGGGCGCGCAGCTCATTTGTGCGATCACCCAGCTCGGATGCGGCGCGGGGCACCAGATAGATGGTTAGTGCGGCCGTTAGAACTGCAGCGACCAGCCCAAGAAAAATCGCCGGACGCAACATCGCGACCGGACTTTGCCCTGCAGCCATAATCACCGTCAGCTCGGATTCGGTATACAGCCGGTTGATCGTGAACAGCGTCGCAGAAAATGCCGCGATAGGCAGTACCAGCATCATAACGCCCGGCAGCAGCAGGGACGACAGCTCCAGAAACACCGCCGCTGATTGGTTGTTGTTTACGACAGTATCAATGATGCGCAAGCTTTGCGTCAGCCAGATCACGCCGGTAAAAATCAGCGCGAAAAATCCCATCGGCCCTAGCAACTGGCCCAGAACATATCGGTCGATCTGGCGCATCGGGTGTGGGCATCCTCATAGGATTGCTAAGGCAACGTCGTACCGACTGACTAGGCAAGCCGGACGCGCGGGTCAAGCGCGGCCCGTGTGTGACGCTATGATCCACGCCATGACCTTGCTCTTGCATCATAACCGCTGATACGGATTGTGCATTCGTTTTAGTAAGGGATTTGCCATGACCGCTCCGCTCAACATCAGCTTCGCTGCGCCGGATATCGACGCGATTGCAACATTGAGTGGACGTGTCGCCGCCGTGCTGGGGCCGGATGGCCACATGGATAAGCTGGCACGCCGGGTCAATAAACTGTCACGCGGCGCGTTGGAGCGTTTGGCGCAAAGCGAGCAGTGGGAGAAAATGGACGCGGCCACCGCGATCACCATCCCGATGCCTGCCGGAATGGCGGCCGAGGCTGTTGTTGTCCTGAAGCTCGACCGTCGCGGCCCTCCGTCGCTGGCGCGTAAGGCGGGCGCGGCGCTGAACGCGCATCGCGGCAAGGGCGATCTGCATGTTCTGCTCGCCTCACATGCCAAGGCGGCTGAGATCGGATATGGCCTCGCGCTGAGCGCCTATGAGTTTACAGCCCATAAAACCAAGGAGCAGACCCCCGCTGGCAAGGTAACTATGCTGGTGACAAAGCCGGAGGAAGTGTCCGCCGAAAGCAAGGATATGGCTGCACTGGTTGAGGGCGTCTTTTTCACCCGCGATCTGATCAACGCACCTGCAAATATCCTGACCACCGATGATTTCGCGGCCCGTCTGGCTGCGATGGGTGAGTTGGGCCTAGACGTGGAAATCCTTGAGGAAGACGAACTGGAAAAGCTGGGGATGCGCACCCTGCTGGCCGTTGGCATGGGGTCGGACATGCCATCCAAGGTTGTGGTGATGAACTGGCGCGGGGGCGGCGACGAACAGCCGCTGGCCCTGATCGGCAAGGGCGTGACCTTTGACACTGGCGGCATCAGCCTGAAGCCTGCGGGCGGCATGGAAGATATGACCATGGACATGGGCGGCGCCGGCACCGTGGCGGGCGTCATGCGCGCGCTGGCCCTGCGTGGTGCAAAGGCGAACGTTGTCGGTATCGTCGGTTTGGTTGAAAACATGCCCTCCGCCCGTGCGCAACGCCCCGGTGATGTGGTTGTTTCCATGAAGGGTGACACGATCGAGGTAATCAACACCGATGCCGAGGGCCGCTTGGTTCTGGCAGATGTGTTGTGGTACGCGCAGGAGCGGTTCAACCCGTCAGCCATGATTGATCTCGCCACACTAACCGGCGCGATCATCGTTGCCTTGGGTCATGAAAACGCAGGTGTATTCTCCAACGATGATGAATTCGCCAGCCGGTTCCTGAAGGCCGCGCGGGATGAGGACGAGGGCGCATGGCAGATGCCGATGGGCGATGCATACGACAAGTCGCTGAAATCGCGCGTCGCGGATATGCGCAATGTCGGCACCGGTCGTGACGGCGGGTCCATCACGGCGGCACAATTTCTCAAACGATTTGTGAAGGAGGGTACGCCGTGGATCCACTTGGATATTGCGGGCACAGCCTCCACCAAATCCGCGACCACGTTTGCACCTGCTGGCGCAACAGGTTGGGGTGTGCGGGCGCTGGACCGCTTGGTACGCAGTGAGTATGAGCCTGCTCCCGAAGCTGACGCAGAGTAAGTGGATATCCTGTTCTACAGGCTGGACGGTTCGTCGCTGGAGGCGACCGTCACCACCTTTGCCGAGCGTACGGTGGATCGGGGCGGGCGTGTCGTTGTCCGCGGCACGGCTGCCGCGCGGCTCGACATGCTGGACGCGCATCTGTGGACCTACCGCGACGATACCTTTCTGCCCCACGGGCAGGCGGGCGGCGCGCAGGATGCAAAGCAACCTATTTTGCTAACGACTGCCACGACGGTTCCCAATGAAGCCAAGACTCTGTTGCTGGTGGATGGCGCGCGACTAAAGCCGGATGAGCTGGCGCAATTTGACCGCGTCGCGTTGATCTTTGATGGCAATGACGAGGCGGTAACGCAGGATGCACGGGCCGATTGGCGGCTGGTCACAAAAACCGATCACACGGCCGTCTTCTGGGCGGAACAGGATGGCCGCTGGGTAGAAAAGGCGCGGAGCGGTTAACGCTCAAGGATCATGCGGTCCGCCTCGATCACGATGCGGCTGAACCTGTCCAGATAGGCCAAGCCGAGCAGAGATGTGCTCAGCTCTCCGGCGTTTACACTGGCGCCAACGCCGACATCCACAGAGTCCCCGATGGCGAAACTGTCGAGCAGGACCTGCGCAAAGCGGACCTCACCGTTCGCGGTGCTGGCGACACCGTCATAGCGCAGGCTATCGACGTCAAAACCCACGCTTGTGGCGTCTGCCTGGCTCAGCACGATCAGGCTGGCACCCGTGTCGATCACGAAATCTACCGGTGCGTCGTTGACCAGGCCACGAACCTGAAAATAGCCCTGCGCATTGCGCAGCAGCGTGACATTTCCCTGCTGATCCACACTTTGCGTTTCGGGCAGCAGCCAGCCCTCAAACAGATGCTTGTTTTCGTAGCCGATGACCAAAGCCGCGCAGATTGCCACCCAGATTAGAAACTGACGGATCATGCGGCCAACTTGGCCGCGATATAGCGTTATCATCGACCCGCCAATCGCCAGCAGCAGGATCACGAAATAGACGAGTTGAAAAATATTGTCGCTGGTCACGCGCTACAGGCCGATCAGGTCGCTCGCCCGCAGACCGTCGATGATGAATTGCACCGACAGCGCAGCCAGCAAAACGCCCAGAATACGCGTGATGACGTTAACGCCAGTGCGCCCCATCAACCGCTCCATCACGCCCGAGATCAGGAACAACCCCAGTGCCATCAGCAAAACCGCGCCCATAACGCCGACAATCATCAGCTGGCCGGTTACGTCGCCCTCAACCTCTCCCATCAGCAAAACGATAGTCGCCATGGCACCCGGTCCGGCCAACAGGGGCAGGGCGAGCGGAAAGACCGAGGGGTCCCGCTCCGGCTCCGGATCGTCCGCTTGGGTCGAGCGGCGCGGGTTGCGCTTCTCAAACAGCATTTCGACGGCGATCAGGAACAACAGCAATCCGCCAGAAATACGAAACGCCGGCATTCCAATGCCGACGGCGGTCAGCAACGCCTCACCAAAAAAGGCGAAGGAACACAGGATTAAGAACGCGATCAGCACCGCGCGCACAGCAATCTTACGACGCTGTACACGGGTCATGTCTGTTGTCAGTGCCACAAAGATCGGCGTTAGGCCAATCGGATCAATAATGACGAACAGCGTGACAAAAGCGGTGATCGCAATTTCGATCATCTGGCCTTCTCCAACTTTGTGGAGATGTCGAGCCAGATGGACTCAGCCCGCTCCAGACCCTTCATAACCTCCGCACGTTTTTTGCGCAGCATGTTCTGCCGCTCGGTATCGCCACGCTCGTAAATACGCGGATCGGCGAGGCCCTCGTCGATTTTGTCGCGCATTTCCTCAAGCTTGGACACGCGGCCCTCGGCCTTGACCAATTCGGCGCGCAATGCGGAGTTGCTGCTGCGAGGGGCGGATTTGGTCTTGGGCTTTTCGACCTTTTCCTTCTCTTTTTCCTTCGCAGGCTTGCCGCCCCGTTCGCTGAGCAGCATGCGACGATATTCGTCCATGTCGCCGTCAAACGGATGCACGCCGCCGTCCTTGACCAACCACAGGCGATCGGCAACAGCCTCAACCAAGTGGGGATCGTGGCTGACGAGGATCACAGCGCCCTCATATTCGGTCAGCGCCATCACCAGCGCCTCACGGCTTTCGATGTCGAGGTGGTTTGTCGGCTCATCCAAAATCAACAGATGCGGTGCGTCGATGGTACACAGCAACATGGCGAGACGCGCCTTTTGTCCACCGGACAGGCGCTTGACCTCGACATCCGCAATATCAGCACCGATGCCGCCGGCAGCCAGACGCGCACGTTGTTTGGCGGCACCTTCGGTCGGACGCAGGGTGCGGATATGCTCTAGCGGCGTTTCCTCGGGAAACAGCTCATCCAACTGGTGCTGCGCGAAATAGCCGATGCGCAGTTTATTGGACGTGACGACGTTTCCATCCGTCGCATCCAAACGTCCGGCGATCAGTTTTGATAGCGTGGATTTACCCTGACCGTTCGAGCCGAGCAGCGCAATGCGATCGTCCTGATCGATCCGCAAGTCAAGCTTGCGCAGGATCAACGGTCCGCCATAACCGACACTGGCATCGCGCATATTCACGATGGGGGGCGACAGTTCCTCAGGCGCGGGGAACGAGAACGCGGCAACGTTGGATTCCACCACACCCGCGATGGGCTGCATTTTTTCCAGCATCTTCACACGCGATTGTGCCTGCTTTGCCTTGGACGCCTTGGCCTTGAACCGGTCAACGAAGCTTTGCAGGTGCGCGCGTTGCAGGTCCTGCTTTTTCTTTGCGGACATCTGCTGTTCCAGATTCGCGCGGCGCATCCGGTCGAACTGGTCGTAGTTGCCCTGATAGAAGGTCAGCTGCTGCGCATCCAGATGCAGAATGCCACCGACGGAGCGGTTCAGCAGGCCCCGATCGTGCGAGATGACCAGCGCAGTATGGGGATATTTGGCCAGGAACGTCTCCAGCCAAACCGTGCCCTCCAGATCAAGGTAGTTTGTCGGCTCATCCAGCAGCAGAACGTCTGGCTGGCTGAACAGAACGGCGGCCAGCGCGACGCGCATGCGCCATCCGCCCGAGAAATCCTTGCACGGGCGCTGTTGCGCAACGCTATCGAAGCCCAGACCCATCAGGATCGACGCGGCGCGCGCCTCGGCTGAGTGGGCCTCGATATCGGCGAGGCGTGTGTGGATTTCCGCAATGCGGGCACCATCGGTGGCTGTGTCAGCCTCGGCCAACAGGGAGGCCCGCTCGGTATCCGCGGCAAGCACGGTTTCCAGCAGCGTGGAGTCCGAGGCCGGAGCCTCCTGCGCGACGCCACCTATACGGGCCTGACGGGGGATTTCTATCTCACCGCCGTCCAACGCCCATTCGCCCCGGATCAACCGGAACAGGGTCGTTTTGCCCGTGCCATTGCGCCCGACGACGCCCACCTTGTGACCAGCGGGAATCGTTGCTGTAGCCCCGTCGAATAGACGGCGGCCTTCCAGCGTGAAGGTAATATCTTTAATCGTCAGCATAGGCGGAGCGATGGACCAGCGCTTCGGACATGTCAATGCGTGCAGTGACGTTTGCGGGCAGTTCGACGCAATGCTTCAAAAATGTGACGCGATCCAACGCAACGAACGCGGTCGCGCCCTCTTTATCCGGCGCAATTGCCGTGCTAGTGGCGGCGCAATCATTAACGCTTAGGAGGCTCTCATGGCCGTACAACGCACTTTCTCGATCATCAAACCAGACGCAACCAACCGGAACCTGACCGGCGCGATCAACGCAAAGCTGGAGGCCGCCGGCCTGCGCATCGTTGCGCAAAAGCGTATCCACCTGACCAAAGCACAGGCTGGCGTTTTCTACGGCGTACACGCCGAGCGTCCGTTCTATGACGAACTGTGCGAGTTCATGTCCTCCGCACCGATCGTTGTTCAGGTTCTGGAAGGCGAAGACGCCGTTCTGAAGAACCGCGAAGTTATGGGCGCAACAAACCCGGCCGAAGCTGACGAAGGCACAATCCGCAAGGAATTCGCCCTGTCCATCGGTGAAAACTCCGCACATGGTTCGGATGCTCCTGAGACAGCAGCGGTTGAGATCGCTTACTTCTTCTCGGGTCTCGAACTGGTCGGCTGATCCTTTCAGGATATCGCGGACAGTAGGAAGGCCGGGGTTCGCCCCGGCCTTTTTTATGCGTAATGCCTAGATGGGGCAAACCGCACCGGTATCGACCCACGCACGCATCAGCGCACCCAAGGATTCGGCGCTGCCCGGCGCAGGCTCACGATCCGCACCCGGTTCCCAGCCCCAGCCGACAAGGCTGTCCTGCTCCACGTGTTCAATCACAGCCATCAAATCACGGCCGCCAGTGCGTTCAGGATCTGACAGTTGCTCGCAAATTTCGAGAACCGATTTTCCGTGCCACGCCATTTCCGCCGGGGCGAGATGCCATGCCGGATCCCCCGGAACGCCGGACTGTTCGTAGTTTTCGCTGGTGTGGCAGGCCCAACATTTCTGCGCGCCCTCAGCCCCCATGCCGTTTTCCCCACGCACGACCAGCGGGCGGTGGGGGTAGGGATCATTGCCCTGAAACGGGCGCTCCCCCACAGGGTGGCAGTTGGAGCAACGGGGGTGCTGAAAAACCCGCGCCGCTTCCTCAAACATCGCGGCCGAGCGGGCCCGCTCATCCACGATCGTGGCAAAGTCGGCGGGCGCCCGCAGATCCTGCGCGGCCAGCGGCGTTGCAATCAGGGCGAGGGCGGCAAGGGTGAGGCGCATGGCAATCTCCAAAATACGTGTCCCTCGTTCACTTAGCATGGCGGGCGGAGGCGTCACGCATTCTCTAGCGTCAACGCCCGTTGCGTTGCGGCACGTTCCCCAACCCGCGCGCGGTGGTCACGGATGCGAGGCAGCGTGTCGATGTCGATGCCGTCGCCCTCCAGCCAGTTCGCCACGGTAAACAGGTAGATGTCTGCGATAGAGAATGTATCATCTACCAACCACCCACTGGTCATGCGATCCTCGAGCACCCGGATTGTACTTTCGACAACTTCAGGTGCCTTTCGCGCCAGCTCCGCGATGGCCGCGGCATCATCGGCCCAGCGGTCGCCGCGTCGCATGTGGGCGTGAGCGGGGTGCACCGCCGCGCAGAGGTGGGCCATGATTTCATCCACCTGCCCACGGGCAAACGGGGATTTTGGCATCAGGCCGGCATCGGGAAACATGTCCGCAACATAGGCTAGAAGTGCCGGAGTTTCGGTCAGCACACCTTGATCCGTCACCAGAACAGGCACGCGAGCCTTTGGGTTCAAAGCCTTGAACGCAGGTGTTTTTTGCTGTTCCTCACGGAAATTCACCATGGTCAGTTCGTAATCTGCGCCGGCTTCCTCCAATGCAATCAGAGTGGCACGTCCGCACGTGCCCTTGGCGGTGTAGAGATGCAGCATCAAAGCCTCCTTAGGACAATTTGCCGCGATCTTGGGCGGGAACGGTCCGGGTGACAAGAACGTCTTTTCCACATGGAACTCAGATATGTGACAGATCGCGAACCGGGGATTACGCGCAGACGTGCGGGGACGGGGTTTGCCTATTACGACGGCGGGCAGCTGATCCGGGATCGTATCGAAAAACAGCGATTTGCAGCGTTGGCAGTCCCTCCGGCGTATGAAGATGTTTGGATATGTCGTTGGGAAAAAGGGCATATTCAGGCAACAGGGCGTGATGCACGTTTGCGCAAACAATATCGCTATCATGCGGATTGGACTGCGGCGCGGGACGCGGACAAGTTTTCCGACCTTGCTGCCTTTGCTAAAGATTTACCATCCCTGCGCGAACAGGTCGCAGCGGCTATGCGCAAGCGGACCTTGGGCCGCGACCGCGTCGTTGCCACGGTCATTTACCTATTGGAGCAGAGCCATATTCGTATCGGCAATCGTTCGTATTCAGATCAAAACGGTACGGTGGGCCTGACCACCTTGCAAGAAGAACACGTCCAGATTTCAGGCGAGCGGTTGCAGTTTGATTTCGTGGGTAAATCAGCAAAACGCCGCAAGCTCAGCCTGCGCGACCGTCGTATTGCGACGACAGTGAAAAAGTTAACGGACCTACCGGGGCAAATGTTGTTTCAATGGCAGGATGAGGAAGGACTGCATGAGGTCCGCTCGGATCACGTGAACGACTGGTTGCGAGAAGCCACAGATGCAGATTGGACTGCCAAGATTTTTCGCACGTGGGCAGGCACGATGATATGCGCCAATGCACTGGCGCGATCTGAATTGAGTGGTGAAAAGGCTGTGATTGAGGCGATTGACGCAACCGCGGCCGCCTTAGGAAACACGCGGGCCGTGGCGCAGCGCAGTTATATTCACCCCGCGATCATCACCGCCTATGAGGACGGCAAATGGCCGGGCCGGCGGCATCTATCGGCCGAACCACTGGGGCGCTCGGGGCTCAGCAAAACGGAGCGGGCGGTGATCAGGTTGATTGCTCAGCAGTAATTGCCGTCAGCAACATCTGAAGCGCGTGATCGACGCTGGCGGCGCGGACTTTCGCCCGACCCAATGGACCAAATTCGACGTGCTGCGCGGTGACTCCATCCCGTGTGGCAACGGCGAAATGCACCAAGCCTTCGGGCTTTTCATCCGACCCACCGGGCCCGGCAACGCCGGTAATTGCGACAGTCACATCGGCTAGCGA